>JAEAMG010000594.1_pt1 | contig 38706 bp, 42 predicted proteins | sample 8958741 | NCBI WGS metagenome assembly JAEAMG01 (sample SAMN16933256, study PRJNA681125) | bioreactor sludge metagenome | isolation source: anaerobic bioreactor treating anionic surfactant - SDBS | place: India: Bengaluru | collected 2019-02-28 | reverse complement strand
GTTGGTCGGTTCGGGAGATATTACGAAGATTTGCGCCATTATCAAGAAAGAGGCCAAGATATGGAAATAGGGGAGGTGTCAGTAGAAGAATACGGCGCGTTTGTGGCTAAGCATCCAGAGGTAAACCTATTGCAATCGGTCGAATGGGGCGCGGTTCACGAGAGCCTCGGCGACAAGGTTGTGCGCTACGGTGTAAAACACCAGGAGGTGCTCGTGGCCGTATGGACGGGAATCGTCAAAAACGCCAAGCGCGGCCGCTACCTGGAGGTGCCAGGCGGACCGGTGATGGATTGGACGGATGAGCAGTTGGTGAAGCGCGTGCTAGACGAGCTGCGTCGGTTTGCCAGAAGCCACGCCTGTGTTTTTGTGCGCCTGCGACCGCAAGTTGAAGAAAATGCTAAAACGTTGCAAATATTACAACAGAATAGCGCAAAAAGTGCCCCTATGCATCTGCATGCTGAGCATACGAACATCATTGATCTCACACCGGACGAAGACACGCTGCTTGCGAATATGCGCCGCCAAACGCGTTACGAAGTGCGTCAAGTGGCAAAGCGAGACGTAGTGGTGACCTCAAAAGCGCCGACCGAGGCAGAACTAGACGAATTTTATGATTTGCAAGCCAAAACCGCCAAACAACACAATTTCGTGCAATCACCCCGGAAGTTCTTGCAAGCACTCCGAGAAGGATTTGGCCCTCAACTACGGCTCTATCGGGCAGAAAAGAATGGCCAATTGCTCAATCTGGCGCTCGTGGTACACTGGGGTGAGGAAGCCGACTATTTCGAGGCCGCCTCATCTGCCGAGGCGCGCAAGGAACCCGGAGCCTACGGTATCGTCTGGCAAGTCATGCGGGACGCGAAAACAGCCGGCCAAACAAGGCTTAACCTCTGGGGAATTGCCTACTCTGACGATCCGCACCATCGATATGCCGGCGTAACTACCTTTAAGCGAGGGTTTGGCGGACGAGACGTCGTGTTTGTTCACGCTCATGACTTGGTAGTTAGACGCCTGCGCTACGAGCTGGATTATATTATTGAAACAATCAGGAGAAAGAAGCGAGGATTATGAGAGTTGAGGATATAACAGACAAGCAACAATGGGATGATTTCGTTACCTCGCACGAGGAGGCGAATTTCTTACACTCATGGCAATGGGGAGAATTTCATCTATCGCGAGGCAAAACCGTAGTGCGGCGCGGCGTGTTTGACGGCGACAAGCTCATCGGTGTGTACGAGGGCGAAGTCGAGACGGCCAGGCGAGGGCGGCATATCGCTGTGGCCGGCGGACCAATTGTTGATTGGACGGACAAGCCGGTAGTCGAAGCACTCGTGGCCGACATGCGTGAACAGGGGCGGAAATATCACTGCGCGTTCGTTCGAGTACGACCGCAGCTCGAAAAAACAGATGAAAGCATGCGGCTATTTAGAGAATTGGGATTGCACGCGGCGCCGATGTACCTGAGCGTGGAGTTAGCGGGCGTGCTGGATTTAGAAAAATCCGAGGACGAGTTATTAAAAAACATGCGCCAACGGTTGCGCCGCGCACTTCGTAAGGCCGAGAAAAACGGCATCACGATAGAGAAGAGCACCGACCCGGCACGGATGAAAGAGTTTTACGATATCCAACTACAAACAGCCGGCCGACACCACTTTATCGCCTTTTCAGAGGATTTTTTAACCAAACAATTTGCGGCTTTTGCCGAGGATAATTCCGCCGTGCTCTACACCGCTCGCTACAACGGCGAGGTTTTGGCGCAAAATTTCATGATTTTCTATGGCAATGAAGCGTCCTATCACTATGGGGTGAGTACCGAACTTGGCACAAAACTCTCCGGTGCGCCGCTCCTGCACATGCAAGCCATGCGCGATGCCCGCGAACGCGGCATCAAACGCTATAATTTCTGGGGAATCGTCGATGAAGACGACACGAAACACCGATTCTACGGCGTGAGCGTGTTCAAACGCGGATTTGGCGTCGATGAGCTACGCTACGTACCGGCGCATGACCTCATTTTGAATCCAGCAAAATATGCCATTGACTGGACCGTGGAGACTATACGGCGGAAGGTGCGGAAGGTATAACAGGCTAAGTTCCACATCCCACGAGACTATTGACTTTTTAGCAATCGTATGTTATCATGATTAATATGAGTTACAAAAAACCTTTGTTCAGACAACAGAAAGAGCCAAGAGAATTGTTCCAAGGTTTGGGACGAAGTAATGAAATGCTACGCCAAAAAGCCAGAACTCCTCTCGGAAAGGCGGCCTTAGATGTCGTGGCTATGACCGAAGTCAACCGTATTAGGAAGAATAATCACGGTTACGATACCGATGAGTCCCGCCAGTTCCGACTCATTGCTGCACTACCAAATTACGTTCGGGCTCAACGCACCCTCGATAAGAATAGAGATAATATGTCGCGTGCCGATCGAGTGGAAACACTGCAGCCCGTCATAGAATATAACCATATTCTTCGCGAAATGATTGATACCGAGCAATATCACAGTATGTCGGATGTCGTGGATTTCATACAAGGAACTCTTCTCTATTTACGAGCTACGCCAGACATCATCCAGTACACTGCTAATAACACAAGATCTATCCTTAATGGTATGCGTCATGAGATTGCAGCAGAAAGTGTTTTAAGTTCATTGCCTGAAATCAATAGTGTCGAGAGCGCCGAGGCCGAGGATGAAACAAAGGGTAAGGATATAATTATAGAGTACGATGGTCACAATGTCGCTTTTGATGTTAAGGCTAGCGAAAACGGCGCCCGTAAAGCTATGGCCAACCGGAGATATCACGACGACCCCATACCTATCTGGTCCGGCTTTTCGAACCAAGAGTTCGGAGATAAACTCATATTAAGTACCTCACAACTTCAGGCAAAAGCATCATATTACAGAAATCTACTAGATCAGATTAGGCGTCAAGCAGCATAATGTTGCATTATCGCAATAATTATAGTATTATTAGAAATTGATGGATATTTTCAATATTATAGCGCCACCTAATGAGGCTGAATTAAGTAGGCTTCTTCGAGCGGCTCCGCTCACTGGGGCTGTGCTGAGATTAACCGTGGAGCGGCAACGTGATGAACTCTCGCTTCGGCGTGGCACCCCGCCAGCAGTCGAAGATTTTGAGTTTGCTGTTGACACTATATATACAACTCGGCCAACGGCCATCTTAGGGACAATTATGGTGGGTGAAACGAACAAGTCGGGACGAATTGACGCCATCGGGGATGGCGTAGAGGAAGAGCAAAACCTCTTGACTCTGACTGTTATTGACTAAATTTACAATGCGTGGTATATTATATAGGTTCAGCACGCGACTTGCGTAGCGAGAATACCGTTCGCGAGCACAGTGCCGCGAATATACCAAAGGAGATAGAATGTCTGAAGCACTTTCGACCTGCGACCCCGCAGGTGTCGCGCAAGACTATAACGAAAAGTGCCTTGCCGCACAGATGCGTCTCTCTGAAGAGAGAAGGAAGGAGTTGGACGGCCAATACGTTGCGGTGTGGTTCAGTGAAGGCAAACTCGAAATGAGTAGCGCATCAAACGAGACTGAAGCCCTTCTGACGGTGCCAGACACCGACTTCTGGCTGATCTTCAAATACCAAGAAGGTTATTGGGGATTGGTACTCGACAGGAGCTTCGTCGGCAAGCTCTTTCGCAATACCTCCACAGCGGTGGAGTTCGCGGCAATCCTTAGCAAGAACTGGGAAAGCCCGAGCCCGGCTTTGACTTTCGCAAGCTGAACACTCTGCCCTTCAGGCGCGCATGTATTTCGTGCGCCCTGAAGGGTTCGTTCAATGGAATATGCTACATAATTAGCACTCGCACTTGACGAGTGCTAATTTGTTTTATACACTAGAGATAGAATAATAGTAATATAAGGAGGATATTGATGAGTACACCTATTACTCCTCTGGCGGACCGAGTTGTTGCGGTGCGCGAAGAGGCAAAAACCCAGACAGCTAGTGGCATTTATCTGCCTGATAGTTCAAAGGAAAAACCTAGCGTGGCAGAGGTAAAGGCAGTCGGCGAGGACGTTAAGCATGTCAAGGCGGGCGATAAAATTATTTATAAAGAATACTCAACGACCGAACTAAAGATTGACGGCACTGAGTATCTAATTGTCAAGGAAGGTGACATCCTAGCAAAGGTTGCGTAGGAAGGGGAGTTTAGTATATGGCAAAGCAAGTATTTTACGATGATGATGCGCGTGCCCGGGTTTTGGGCGGCGCGAAGGCATTATATGACGCAGTTAAGGTAACATACGGACCAAAGGGACGTAACGTGGTTATTGCCAAGAGTTACGGCGGTCCGACGGTAACGCACGATGGCGTAACGGTAGCAGAAGGAATTGAGCTGCCAGAAGAAGAGGGCGAAACGCTTGGATTTAAGGTTGGGGCTGATTTAATTAAGCAGGCGGCAAAGAACCTCAATAAGCAAGCGGGAGATGGCACAACTACCGTCACCGTCCTTACTTATTCAATCTTGAAGGAGGCAAACCGATTAATTGCTGCCGGACATAACCCGATGGAGCTTCGCCGAGGTATCGAGCAGGCTGGCGCGGAGATTGTTAAGAGTCTCGACAAACTTGCCGAGAGCATTGAAGGTAAGAGCGAGCGGGTAGCCGAAGTAGCGACTATTTCTGCCGGTGACAGCGAGATTGGTAAACTTATCGCAGGCGTCATTGAAAAAGTTGGCAAGGATGGTGTTGTTACTGTTGAAGCGGGACAGGGTCTTGATCTTGAGGCTGAGGTGGTTGAAGGCTTTAGCTTCGATAAGGGCTGGGCTAGTCCATTCTTCGTCACTGATACGAGTCGTCAAGAGGCTGTCTACGAAAAACCTGCCGTGTTGATTACCGATAAGAAGATTTCAAGCGTTCAGGAGTTCTTGCCGATGCTCGAGAAGTTGGCGCAAACTGGCAAAAAGGATGTGGTGCTGATTGCCGATGAGGTTGAGGGCGAGGCGCTCAGTATTCTTATTCTTAACAAGCTGAAGGGTGTGTTTAATACCGTTGCGGTTAAAGCTCCAAGCTTTGGCGATAGGCGAAAAGAGATTTTGAATGATATCGCCGTACTTACCGGTGCTACGGTTATTTCTGACGATCAAGGTCTGACCTTTGAAAATGCCGGAATTGAGGTACTCGGCTCGGCGCGCAAGGTAATTGTCGGTAAGGACGAAACAACGATTATTGAGGGTGCCGGAAAACCAAGTGCCGTCAAGGAACGAATCGCGCTCATCACTGCCCAGGGCGATAACGCCTCAAGCGACTATGACAAGGAACAGTATAGTAAGCGTGCGGCTGCTTTAAGCGGTAAGGTTGCGGTTATTAAGGTGGGCGGCGCAACCGAGACGGAGATCGACGAGAAGAAATTCCGCGTTGACGACGCTGTGGCAGCCACAAAGGCTGCTCTCGCTGAGGGAATCGTCGCAGGTGGCGGTGTTTCACTGGTTAATTTGTCCGCAAACCTAAAGGTGACCGGTTCGGATAGCATTGCTGCCGGCCGACAAATCTTGAAAGATGCTCTCCGTCAGCCATTCCTCCAAATCATGCGAAATGCCGGACTGAACGCCGATGCGTTGCTTGCGCAGGTTGAGGCTGACAAACCAGGGTTTGGCGTTAATGTTATGAAGCCGGAGAAGGGTATGATTGACGTTAAGAAGGACGGGGTCATTGACCCAGTCAAAGTGACCAAAGAGGCCGTTCAGAACGCAGTATCTATTGCGTCAACAGCAGCAACTATGGGCGCACTTGTGGTTGATATCCCTGAGAAGGAAGCACCTGCAATGCCTGCTGGCGGTATGGGTGGCATGTACTAGTCAGCTGATCTGCATCGACACTAAATGGCACTCCAGAAGCGGGGTGCCATTTTTTAACGCATATGATTGACCCTGGCGACAGGTCGCTCTACAATACGTCCATGGAAAAACCGTTACTTGAGCAAACGCCGACTGCTCTCGAAAGACAGTCGGGACGGTTTAATCGGGTAGTTAAGCGACTTGCGGTTGTCGGGGTAGGCATGGCAACTCTTAACACAGGCGGGCTAATGGCACATATGCCAGTCAATTTTCCGAACAACACACGTCTTGTAGCTATGGGAGATTCTTTTACCTCCGGAAATAATAATGGAGAGGTAAGAGACACCAATGGAAACGACATTTATGAGAACTGTTTTCAAGATGCGCCAAGTTATGCCGACATGGTTGCGGAAAGCCTTGGGATAACAAACTTCGAAAAAGTAGCTTGTTCCGGGGCGACACCGGAAGAGGTCTTGACCGGACGCTATGGCGAACAACCTCAGATTGATGCGCTAACCGAGGATACCAACTACATTCTTATCACCATTGGGGCGAACGTTGTAAATTTATCCGAGCTTCTTGAGGAGTGTCAATCAAATTCGTGTTCAATCGACACTAACCCCATGCGCACCGTCTTAGAACGCATTGCGTCAGAGGAATATCGTCAAAACATAGAGCAAACCCTCCTCGAAGTCACGAAGCGCGCGCCGAATGCCGACGTGCTCGTAGTTTCATATCCGCGTATTATCGACAGAAGCGCATGGTGGTGCGGCGCGCTCATAAGCCCTGAAATCGACACTTTTGTCGAGGAATATATTGATGGAATTAACAGTAGTTTAGCATCTGTCGTTGACGTAATAAATGACGATAACCCAACGAAATCTATCTTTTTTGTGAAGCTTAAACATAAGATTGACCTCTGCCGCAGCCTCGGCAAAACTTTCTTTGTCGACCCAAGTATACCTCGGGCGCTCGGCCACCCAACTCAGCGTGGTTATGAAGAGCTCGCAAAAGATGTCGAAGATGCGCTCGTAGAGATAGCTAGGAAATAAAAAAGACGCCCGTAGGCGGTCTAAAGACAAGGAAGCCCTGCTGGGCGGGAAGGGGCAAACAATGTAGCCGCATCTTCCCGCCCAGCCGCGGTCAGCTACACATGTTAAACGTGAAGCTGACCAAGAGGAGCGCAGCGCGTCAAGTCGGTGACACCGCCAAGCTCAACTTCAAGAACACCGAAACAGCCTGGGGATACAGAATCATCTCCAGAGCTTTTGGCAATCGCGCGCCACTCTTTACGGCGTGCGATTGCCTCTCCCACCTCGGGCCACTCTCGACGAGTTAATCGACCGAACATGAGCTCTGGGATGATATGTTTCGGCTTGACGCCTCCTTCAATCAACGCAACCGCGATGGTTGCAACATGCCACTGTTGAGCGGGGCACAAGGCAAGCAATGCGTATTGAGCTTCGGCTGAATACTTTGGTGCCTTACACACCTCTGCGATCAGCATGTCACGCTGTTGAGTCGGAGTGTATTCGGTGTATTCAATAATCGACATTCGAAAATGCCTCTCTTGTTCGCGTTTCTATCTGTGGTAGACCGAGGAGACGATGGCGCCTCAGAAACGATAAAGACCATTATCCACTATATATATCAATTCTGTCAAGTCTTTTGTCTAGAAAATCTACTGTTGCGGGTTTGAGAGGTAATCAATTTCCTTAATAATATCAAGCAAAGCCTGGGCCTTTTTGGCCTCGTCGACAATACTTTGGGCTGCTTCGTGGGCAGGCGCGATGAGAGATTGGTCGTCCGTCGATCGGATGAGAAGAAGGTAGGTGTTGAATTTCTCCTCCGGGCTTACCTCGAGCTTACCAATGAGGGGGCGTAGCTCAGACAAGGCAGCCTGTTTGACATTAGCGAGGTCGCCTCCGACAGATACTGGCGTCGTGCCGACAGGGGTTACTGAAATAGGATCTGGTGCAACTACGGGCTCAACAACAGCAGGTGTGTCTTGGACGGGTGTTGATAAAACCGTTGGCAGGTCATCAACAGGAGGGGTTTGAGTCGACACATCACCCGATGTCATACCCTCCGTCTCTTGTGTTACCCCTGCGAGAGCTTTTGCTAGTTCCTGGTCGTCGCTAATTGACTGTTTTTGATCAACTACTCCTGAAATATCCATACCACCCCTTTTATGTATCATTATCATACTTCTTATGCTATACTGTAGCATAAGTAAATAGGAGAATGCAAGTATGCTCGACGACCAAAATATTATTATTCAGCGCGACCCATCGGGCGCACTTCAGGCCATTCAACACCTGCCGGAGCAGGCTACCTTCACTCCGGATATTCATGGGGATATAGCGCCCCGAACCTTCAGTCGTATCGTTATGGCGGGCATGGGAGGATCGGCTTTAGCTGCAGACATGGTAAAAGTGCTCGTAAGGGATATTTTGGCAGTACCGCTTGAAGTAGTAAAGGGATATACACTTCCGGCATATGTCGACGATCAAACACTTGTAATTGCGATTAGCCACTCAGGTAACACCGAAGAAACGCTGAGCTGCTATGAGCAGGCTAAGGAGCGGGGGGCAGCGCTCGTCGCAATGGCTACGGGTGGCGCCCTGCAAGAATACGCAGAGCGAGACAACGTACCGTTCGCATTAGTGCCAAATGGTGCGCAACCTCGTATGTCAACAGTCTATCACTTGCGTATATTGTTGCAGATTTTACAACGGTATACTTTAATCGATAGTACCTTATACGACGGCATAGCAAACAGTTCTGATTGGCTACGAGAACATATTAACCACTGGTCACCAGAAGTGCCAACCGAGCATAATTACGCCAAACAAATAGCAGAGCGAGCCTCGGGAAAAATCGGCATGTTTTACGGCGGGGAACTAACAGCACCAATTGCCTATAAGTGGAAGATAAGCTGGAACGAGTCATCGAAAAATGTGGCCTTTTGGAACCAATTCCCAGAATTTAATCACAATGAGTTCATTGGCTGGGTGAGCCACCCGATTGAAAAACCTTTTGCCGTCTTTGACCTCAGGAGCCATCTTGAAAATCCGCGTATTACGGAGCGAATGGAGCTGACGGACCAGATGTTGAGCGGTAATCGTCCTCACACTAAGTCTATCCAGCTCGAGGGTGAAAGCCTTGTGCAACAATTCTTATGGGGGCTAGCCTTTGCCGATATGTCGAGCGTATACTTGGCTATTCTAAATAACGTCAATCCCGTGCCCGTTGAGCTCGTCGAGAAGTTCAAACAAGCTTTGTCATAGCGTTTCATTTTATTGCCGCAAAGCAGTAATTGGGTCTTTTTTGGCTGCGCGAATTGCAGGATAGAGTCCAAATAGAATACCTGTGCCTGTTGCAACACCGATACTTAGTACCGCCACCTGCCACTCAATCATCGGCAAGAATGGCAAATAGACGCCAATCAAAAAGGCAATACCTACACCCAAACCATACCCTATGACTCCTCCCGTTAGGCCGATAATAGTCGACTCGATGAGAAATTGATTGATAATTTGCCCATTTGCCGCACCAATCGCCTTACGGATACCGACCTCTCGGTTTCTTTCAGCGACATTCACGAGCATAATGTTCATAATGCCAATGCCGCCGACGAGAAGAGAAATACTCGCAATAATAGCTACGATCTGTGTGAGCCCAGTAAACAGCTCGTTATCCGAGGCGACTAGCTGTGTACCGGTTAGCACGGCGAAGTCCTGCTCTCCCGCGTGGTTTTTGGTCAAAATTTCTTTTGCACTCTCTGTCGCGGTTTCGAGCAAGGTGGGATCTTCGGCCTGAAGCACGATTTGTTGTATCTGTAGCACTTTTTGCGTAAACCGCTTCATCGCCGTCGTCGTAATAATCGCCGCATGATCAAAGTCCACACCCATATAATTTATTGGTTGATCCGACTCTTTGAGGACACCCATAACCGTAAAGGTCTCACCGCGAATTTTCACAACATTTCCGAGCGCGTGTTCCGTGCCAAATATATCAATTGCCAGCTGTTTACCCATAACAACTCCGCTCGTGGATACATTATCTTCAAAGAATTGCCCATCAAGAAGTTCAAGCTTGGCGACCGACAATAAGCCAACCGTGCTTCCAACCAGTGTTGCGTGCTGTCTATCAACTGCTCCATCTTTTGCTATTAAACCCGTATGAAGAACTGACATAGGCGCAGTCATAACGTTTGGAATACGCTCAATATCACGAACATCTTCCTCTGTTAAGGTACTCGCTGGAGGAAGCGTGCGCGCATTTGCCATAAGCATGCTAGTATCAAGTTCAGTATTCGGTCGAATGAGCGCTATTGAGTCGTGGGTGTCTGCTATCTGCTTTTCAAAAAAGCCTGCCGCGCCGCTGGCAATAGACAATACCGTCGTAATACTTGCCGTACCGATGACCGCGCCCAAAATCGTCAAAAATGTCCGTAGGCGATTCGCATGGAGGGCTTCAAATGCATTCTCAAAGTGATTATTAAGAAGTATCTTCATGCTTTTGTCCTACTTTTGGCTCGCTTTTTCGCCTCGCGCTTCTTTTTGGGACGCTCTTTTTGCGGCGAACTGACGGAATTTGAGTGTTTCGCGGCAACCTCGTCCTGCGCCTCAAGTTTTTTCCTAAATACCCCCGCGGAGGCCTTCGTTGAATCGGTGTCAATCTTGCCATCGAGCATAGTGATAACCCGGCTGGCATATGAGCTCATGTCGGGGTTGTGAGTCACCATAACAATAGTATTGCCGCGGCGATGGATATCCGCCAACTCCTCCATGATAATATGGCTGGTTTTTGAATCGAGATTTCCTGTTGGTTCATCGGCCAAGATGATTGACGGCTTATTGACAAGCGCCCTCGCAATTGCCACCCGTTGCGTTTGTCCACCGGATAGCTGATGAGGGAGATAATACTCGCGCTCGCCTAGGTGAAATGTTTTTAAAATTCGACTCGCCTCTTGCAAACGGCGCGTTTTATGTACTCCTTTGTAGGTCAAGGGAAGAGCTACGTTTTCAATCACCGTTAGCCTCGGAATAAGGTTAAAATTCTGAAACACAAAACCTATCTGTTCCGAGCGAATACGCGCATGCCGGCGCGAGCTGAGGTTATCAACCATCATTTCGTCGAGGTAATATTCGCCGTCGGTCGGTCGGTCCAGCAGGCCAATGATGTTAAGCAGAGTTGTCTTACCACATCCACTCGGTCCCATAATGACGATAAATTCGCCCTTTTTTACCGTCAGGTCTATCCCATCCAGCGCAAAATGCTCGGCGTCACCGATTCCAAAGCTCTTCGTCACGCCGCGAAGCTGAATACGAGTAGTCGTGTTGTCCATTACCTCTTTATTATGAGCGATTAACGCCCCAGTTGCAACCGTAAACACCAAAGGAAATGTGGTATAATTAACACCATGCGGAAGGATGCAGGAGTGGTTGAACTGGCACGCCTGGAAAGTGTGTAGGCTCTTCGCGGGGTCTCCGGGGTTCGAATCCCCGTCCTTCCGCCATTTTATGACTATCCATATCCTTACCATCGGCAAACACCACGAATCTTGGACAAAAGAGGGGATTGAGGTGTTTCTAAAACGGCTGCGTCCGCCTTTTTCGGCGGACTTCGTCATTATGCCACACTCAAGCAAACCTAAAGGTGTTGCCGTTAAAGAGGAGTCGGACAGACTTCTCGGGAGACTCTCGCCCGATGATTTTGTTATTTTGCTTGATGAGCGAGGAAGAAATCTATCATCACCCGAGCTCTCTACTGTTATTATGGAGCACACAAGCCAGAATATCGTGTTTATCATTGGCGGGGCATATGGGGTGACGGATGATGTGCGCCGCCGCGCCAACCTCGTTTGGTCGCTTTCGAAGCTTGTTTTTCCTCATCAACTTGTCCGGCTTATTTTGACCGAGCAGCTCTATCGCGCCCAAGAAATTGCTCGGGGTGGCAAATATCACCACGAATAGATACTTCATATCTGTTTGGCAATCGTGGCTGTATATACCGTTTTCGCCCCTGCGCTTTTGAGACAATGAACCGCCGCATCAAGCGTCGCTCCCGTAGTTGCGATATCGTCAATAATGATATATAGCTTATGTGGTTCCGGATTTTTGCGTATTGAAAAGAACTTCTCTGCCTGTCGTTTGCGCTCAGCTGCTGTTTTTGCAAAGTGTTGCGTCACATTATTGGTGCGCTGAAGCAGGGGAGATACCTCCCAGCCACTTAGTCGACTCAGTTCTTTTGCAATAAGTGCCATATGGTCATACCCGCGAACTCGAATATTCCTCGGCGCGGTCGGAACGGGGATGATTATCGGGGAGCCAGGTACATCTGGAAGTGACTCAAAGAGGAGCTCCGCCAGCGGTCGATACGCCGCCTTCACCCGCTGAAATTTATACGCGTCTATGATATCCGCAAGCACACCCTTCCTCGGCGCAGCACACCACGTGGGTTGACGGGGTTTTGCATCTGGCTGACACATGGTATTGCTAGCGTTCGTTCGGCCATTCATTACATTATCTGTATTTCGCTCTTGTAAAATGTCATTTTTACAACAATCACACAAAACAGTGCCCGTTACACCACACCCATAACAGTGGTGAGGAGCAATAATACCAAACAGCCTGTCAATCATTGTAATTTTTACGTTTATGCCTTTCTTTTATTGATTATACTGCATATGACGGGTATAATAATAGATGACTATGTCAATATGAGCCTAAGAAGTGGAGGAAATCATGGCCCGTAAACAAAATGATGATTTATTAATGGAAGACGAGCTAGCTGCAGCGTTTTTGACCGATGACGACATGCCTTCGACACCTGCGCCACAACAGCCCGCTCCAGTAGCAGACGACAATTGGGACGAAGGTGAAGGTGAGTTCCCAGGACAGCTCGCCGTTGACGCATATGAAACGGACGACAAGCTTATTATTAAGGCACGTACGGCTGGTATTGATCGTAACGACCTTGATGTCAGCATTTCTGATGGCATTTTAACCATCAGCGGTACACTTGTCAGTAGTGATGAGTCCGAGATTCGCAATTGGCACATTCAGGAGTGCTATTGGGGAGAATTTAGTCGTACCCTCGCCCTACCTGTTCCTGTTCGCGAAGAGGGAGTAGGGGCTGAGCTCAAAGATGGAATTCTAACTATAACCTTCGAAAAGGTTAAGCAGGAAAAAGCAACAAAGATCCCAGTCTTATAGGCAAGATTGAAACTCAGATAACCCCAAGCATAAGAACTTGGGGTTATTTAAATATCGAGCTTTCTTGCGTAAAAAAATAAAACCCCTCGTATTTGAGGGGTTTTATGGTCAAATCAACCGCGTCTATGAAGAGACGCTATCTGTGACCCACCTGATAATCGCCCAGGCGAAGATGGCGACGATCAAACCAATAACCGCATACATAATAGTATTTTTTGCTGAGGTAACCTTGTTTGAGTCACCAGCCGAAGTGGCATATTTAATACCACCGAAAATAAGCATGATAACCGCTAGGATACCGATAAGCCATAGCATGATGTTTATAATAGTAACGACGATGTCGTTCGCATTTGCGTTTGTGGCAAGTCCCTCTCCGCCACCAGCTGCATCCAAGCCTTCGTTTAAGCCACCCTGCGCAAGCACGCTTTCAGGGCTAATTACGCCTGCTCCTAGCGCAAGAACTGGAATCATCAGTATTCCAATGAGTAATATTGCTTTTTTCATACTTCTTTTTATAACCTTTCTTATATTGCTACTATCGTCATGTTAATTATATCACACAGAACCCACGGAAGTGCAAGAGCTATATGAACTGTTTTACGATAAAGTTTACGATGACCCACGAGAAAATCGCAACAAGCAGGCCGACCACCGCATAAACGACCGTGTTCTTAGCCGACGTAACCTTACCCGAGTCACCGGAAGAGGTAAGATACTTCATTCCACCAACGATTATCATAACGACCGCTACGACCGCAACAATATACAGTAAGAGATTGATGACACTCAACACAAGGGAGTTAATGTTAGTGTCGCCCTTTTTGTTACACACGTCATTACTAATACCATTACATGCCTGGTCAAGAATAGCTGCTGACGCTGTTTGCGTTTGCGGCAATAACACAGCCCCTGCCAATGAAAGAGTAAAAATAGATATAATCGCTATTCTTTTCATGCTTTACCTCGCTGTATTCATAACTATTGTTGTTACAGTATAGGCAACAATTACCACAACCAGACCGATGATTGCATATAGTATAGCGTTTTTTGCCTTTGTCGTCTTGCCTGGATCGCCATTAGATGTGGCGTATAGAATTCCCGCGATAATAATCACAATCACCGCAACAACGACGGCAATCATATAGATGACATTCATAATTTGCTTTAGTTCTCCGCTACCAACCGTTGCCTTGTTTGGTAAACCTAGCTCTTCAGCTGTGCCCAGCTTCTCTACGGCCATTACCGTTAATGTATGCACGTCTATAAATCCCATGTTAAATCCCCAGTGCCGTAGAGGCAATTACATTAACGAGCAGTACCGCGGACATCGCGACAACCACGCCTATTAGACCGTAGGTAATCGTTTTTCGCGCTCTGGTGGCTTTTTCCGGCTGCCCAGTACTTGTCATGTAGAGAAAACCGCCGAATACAACAAAACCGAACGCCACGTAGCCAGCAATCTGCAAAATATCATCGACGATATTCAGGGCAATATGCCAAATAAAGGAGCTCATAGTGTCTGAGGTAGGCGATTGGATATTACAGCTGTCATCGGTCAGTCCGTCATACCATGGTTTCAATGTCAAAATATTACCCCCGCAATCAGCCGCAGAAACCGAGGCCGTTGGAATAGTCGCCATACCGACCGCTCCAAACAATACCAGCGCCATCATTATTACGGATCTTTTCATCATCCGATTATTCCTCCTGGGATAATAAAGTTTGTTATGGCTGCAAAAAATGCGAAAATCGCAAGACCAATGATCGTATTAATCCATATTGTCTTGGCCTTTTTCATGTACTCTGGGTTTGAGCCAGCCATAGAGTAAAGAATACCCCCTACAATAACCGCTCCCACCGCTAACACACCGACACCGACGGCCATAATCTTAATAACCGTTTTAATCACATCTATCAGGGCAGTCTCACCCGTACCATTACAGTCTATAATTGACGTTTCCGCACCGCCACAATTTGCCGCAAACACAAAGCGGGGCACAAATATAACACTGGCCAGCGATAAGACGATAATGGAGGCAAGGATGGTTGTATTTCTTTTTTTCATACTCTAGTTATGATTGTAAAATACCATCAGCATAAATGCAAATAATTCCCGCGGGTTATTTGCATTTTTCCTCCTTTTTTGCTATCATTCATAAAGTTAACTCATGCGCTCGTAGTGAAGTTGGCCTATCACGCCTCCCTGTCACGGAGGAGATCGCCGGTTCGAATCCGGTCGGGCGCGCCATAGAAATAACCTCACCCTTTACGGGGTGGGGTTATTTCTAGTATAAGCACTCCCGCTCAATACTCTTATTCAATCAGACAACTACATCTCCTGTCTCAACCATTTGCTTTTTATGGCGTTGTGTGATATAATGGTTAACAATAGCCTAGTTGGATACGTCCAAGATGGGCTGTGTAGGTAGTGATTTATTATAATTCTGATACGAATCAGAGAAAGGAATCCCAAGCGTTATGGCAGAAAAAGCAAGCCCTAGCCCGAGCGGTTCAAAAGAAGAAAAATCTAATGTTTGGAAAAAAATTGCCGCTGGTAGTTTATTGGCTGCGGTAGCATTTACAGGTTGTTCAAGTAACTCCGCAGAGGCAAACACACCACCTCCTGTCACAGGTGGTATACCAGACGGTATAAGAAAGACCCCGACAGCACATCCAGAGACTCAAACAACATCAGAGCTGTGGACGTTGGACGACGAGCGTTTTGAAGAGTATAAAAACTCCCTTATGAACCTAGAAGAGTGGCGTGAATATAATAAAATACCGTCTGGACAGAGCTCTATGGACTTTGCTCGTGGCTTTACAAGGGTGATGAGTAATATAGAAAACTTTGGGGCAGACCCAGAGTTGGTAACAATGTTTGAAGGTGCGGAGGGAGATGTAAATATTAGCCTAATGAACGCCGCAAGAAAAGAGAGCGTTAGTGAGGTTAACAAACTAAACAATGGCCTTGGTGGACTGCTTGAAGAATACACGCCAGGAAAAGGGAAAGCACCCCAAAATACCGGACAGGCGGACGAGTTTGTTGATATTCTGACAAAGGCAAATAAAACAAATCTTTTACAGTATACTGAAGATCCCACCAGTCCACTAGCTGAGTATACCCCCGTTGCTACTCTAGAGAAAAACGGGGGTAATGATCGGCTTATTATTATCCTTTATAGTAAAAATGGGGGTGTCGCCAATACAGAACTAACGAACGGTGAGTTTACCGTTAAAGATGTCGGTGTTGGAGACGGCATAGTACGGCTCCGAGTTAATGAAGATAGTGAATTTTCCCAGATCACTAACCTGCAATTTTATGGATTTACGTTCGACACATCAGATAAGTGGGAATACTAATATTTACGCTATAGCTAAGTCATAAGATAGAGTGGCTTTCTGTGAGTGTGCTCGCCTGGCGTAATAGTCTCCAGAACGGACATAAACTCCTCTGATAAATGACGCTATTAATTCCATATTTGTCTCAATGAAACATAACCATTAGGTAAAAGCTCTTTTAATATTCTATTAAATCATGCATAATGTAGAACAGGTTATGCTTAAACAAAATAGACGTTTTTTCGTTACTAGTGTAGTCTTAATACTATGCCTAGCGACGTTCGGTACCCTATTTATGCCGTCTACTTCTTATGCAGACGATGCGTCCGACTGCGCCGCTAAGGGGGGTAAGTGGCTAGAGACTGGAACTGGTGCGTATGGCACTGGTGGTCCGAAGACTTGGGTGTGTCTTGGTCTTCCAGCATCGAACAACAACTCCACGCCAATATCTACCGTGCCATTATATGTGCAAGCGGGAAGCGCGGAAGAATGCGCAGCAAATACAAGTGGCGCAGGCACCTGGACAAAGATAAATAATAGCGGAGGGACTACAAGCGGCAATGTTACTGGTTATGTTTGTAGAATAGAACCAGGAACATCAGCTAATTGTGTTGACCAATGGTGTGTGGACGGAAATACCGATGAGAGTGATGACACTTCACAAACTCCCGCTTCAGATATTACAGATCCAAATGAATGCAATAGTATAGAGGGGTATTCATGGGAAGCAAACGAAAGCCAAGAGAATGGCGGAACCTGTGTCGAGAAAGAAGAAAAAACCTGTGGAACAGAGGTTACTGGAATTGGTTGGCTACTCTGCCCAGTCACGAATGCCGCCATTGGATTCGCTGACGGTATGTGGACAGTTTTTGAGGGGCTACTTAAAACCCCACCCCTGCAGCAGTCTGACGGTAATGACGACGGGGTATATTATAAGACCTGGACGAGTATCCGAAATTTAGCAAACGGATTGTTTGTCGTTGTATTCCTAATAGTTATTTTTTCCCAGGTATCTAATGTCGGGATTAGCAATTATGGTATTAAAAAGATGCTACCGAAGATTATAATTGTTGCGATACTTATAAATGTATCCTTCTTCCTCATTCAGATAGCTATTGATCTCTCCAATATCGCAGGCAGCACGGTACTAGATCTGTTTAATAACACAGCTCAAGTTGATAACATGGAACCTAACTGGAATACGCTACTGCAGTGGATTTTAACTATTGGGTCCGTAACGACAGTGGCATGGGGAGCGTCTCTTACTGTGGGGTCAGGCATGATTATGCCTCTCATTATACTTCTAGCCCTACTGATAATCCCAGCAATTATAGGAATTGTTGCTGGAATTATAGCGCTAGCGGTTCGCTCTGCCCTCATGCCGATAGTAGGTATACTTGCACCCTTGGCGTTCGTAATGTATATATTTCCAAACGGACAGTCTGTCTTTGATAAGTGGCGCAAAACGTTTACGTCTCTCATTTTACTATATCCTCTGGCCGCTATTTATTTTGGCGCTCTCAAATTCACGGCGGCACTTATGATAAATAGTGGAGAACTACTGTCAAGTATCATTGGGCATGCATTACTTTTTATTGGGTGCTTCGTCGTCTTTGGTATCGCAATTAAGGGTAATGCTATAACGGGAAAAATGTATGGTGCAGTAAAAAATGGCATGAACAAGGTGGTCGAGCCTGTGCGAAAGGTTGGAATGGGTGTTGCTGGCGCTAGCGCCGCTATAAGATTCGCTCAATTTAAGAATAGGGACTTTTCGGGAAAATCTCGGGTGCGTGGTCTAAATAGAGTTGGTGGCATACTTCAGAGTTTTGATCAAAACAAAGCAGCCCGCGATTCCGCCCTTGGGATAGCAAAGGAGAGAGCACAGGATATACGAACTGACAATATGCTAGATGGGTATGATGGGACCGTTGGTAGTATTAATAAACTCGCTCTACGGGCAGCTGGTGGAGACGGAGCTGAGGCTAAGGTAATGCTCGACAGACTAAGAGCAAACAGAAATGCAGAGAACCTCAAAAAGTCTTTGTCTACCTTAACGGAAGATTTTGCCGCAATCAAAGCATCGGGTGGAAATACAGACGACTTCCTTCAGCAGCGCGCGACTAATATGTCTGTGAGCGACAGTGACCGCGAGGCGGCAGCTACTATGGCCGCTCAGATGGGTAGAGATAAAGTTTTGCGTAATATACAAGCACACGCTACCGGAATCGCAGACCCCGCAGCCAGGAACACTCTACAGACGTCTGTCCAGAAAGCCATTAGCTCAAATGCCTCAGCCCTATCCGCTAAAGCCCCTGATCTCGTTAAGGGTAGAGAGTCAGCATTTAATAGCGTTAACGGTGAACAGTTAACCTCCTTCAGTAAAAGCACAATGCAGGAATACTTAAATTATGTAGAGACAGAGCTTGGCAAAGGTAATTCCAGGGTCGCCCAGTCACTGTCTAGCGCCGTCGATGACATTACTCGCACTCCACAGCTACAGGCCAGAGTTGATGGTGAGGTGGGTGCTGTCATGCGTGACCATATAACTGCTAGTTCAGTTCTATCGGGCAATGCAAATGCTGCTGCAGCAGCAGCAGCAGTACACGCCGACGGCAAGATACGATAAACAATAGTTAGTGATCCAATCTGCTCTTCAGTGAACCAACTTTTTATTTAAACCATAGCGTTGACTTTTCATCTATAAAATGCTACCATTATAGGTAATGGAGTGGTTTTTTGACAAGCCCCCGACGAAGGGTTGGGGGCGTTGGTTTTTTATGCTGGTGGCGGGGGCGCTAATCGGTGTGTTTGCAGGTAGCCTAGTAAATCTCACCCCTGTTCTCGCCCAAGAAAATACCGATGGCTCAACAAGCCAAGAAGAAGACACCTCTCAGCAAGAGGATGGAGATGCCGAATCTGAATCAGAGGAGCGGACATCCGAGGATCTCGAGGATGAAAGTTTTTCGTCAAGTTGTAATATCGATAATATTGGTTGGCTTATCTGCGGACCGGTATCGTGGCTGGCAAACGGCATGGACCTCATGTATGACTATTTACTAGGCTTTCTTCAGGTTAGACCTCTTGAGGTAAACAATACAAATTCGGCATTTTATCAAGCCTGGAATGTCATGCGCGCGGTGGCAAACGCGGTGTTTATTATCGCGTTCTTGATTATCGTTTATTCCCAGGTGTCGTCATTTGGCGTGAGCTCATATGGCATTAAAAAGATGGCTCCTCGTCTGATTGTCGCGGCGATTTTAGTGAACCTATCTTACTTTATTTGTGTAGTTCTTGTGGACCTCTCTAATATTGCCGGGGTTACCGTCAAGGATGTCTTTGACAACATTACCAAGTCTTTACTTCAGGATGGCGAGTCAAATTTCACCGGTATGATATCTATCTCTAGTATTACCCAGGCATTCCTAACCGGTGGCGCGCTGACCGTTGCGGGTGTCGCGACCGTTAGTGGGAGTACTGCGGCGGCCACGCCATTTTTCATCCCAATTCTGGCAATGCTATTTCTATCTCTGTTAGTTGCCCTTCTTGTTATGGCCGCCCGCCAGGCGCTCATCGTGATTTTAGTGGTAATTTCTCCACTGGCTTTCGTGGCTTATTTATTACCGGGAACCGAAAAGTTATTCGACAAATGGAAAGATACTTTCCTCGTAATGTTAGTATTTTTCCCGGCATTCTCAGCAGTTTTTGGCGGCGCAACCTTGGCTGGCATGATAATTATGACAAATGCGCAATCAATCGTGATATTTATCCTTGGTTTTGCTGTCCTCTTGGCGCCACTGGCTATTACGCCTTTCATTATGAAACTGGGTGGCGGCCTATTGAATCGGTTCGCAGGCATCGTCAATGACCCGGCTAAGGGGATGGTGGATAAATCGAAAGAGTGGGCAAAGAATAAGAGCAAGGTTATGGCTATGAATAGCTACGACAGAATGGCAAAAAATCGTGAAAAATGGAAAAACGATGAAGGAGGAGGTGGTTTAGGTAAACGCGCACGACGTGCATGGTATACCGGCGGGGGATATGGTGCAGCCAGAAGGAGCGCCCGGTATTTGGATAATCGCGGCCGCCTCCTAAAAGACCAAGCCGCCGACGCCGACAAACGGGCAGAGAATACGTATCACGATAGCAGCGCATACAAACGACACGATCTGAGACAGCGACACACGGCGGACAGGTCCGAGCTGTTGTCGCAACAGGCAAGTAACCGCTATGATGAGATGAAGGGCGGAAAGGTACCAACGGATATCGCGCCAACCTTCAGTCAAAAACTTCCTGTTGCCGGTAAGAGGATTACGAAGGCTATTGAAAAGCACGAGCAAGAGCTTACCAGGCAGACTCAAGTATTATATGAAGATGTTGCTATCCAGAGCATACGAAAGAACAACAACCAGCGCCAGCTAAACCAAATGTTCGCAGAAAGAATGGAAGCAAATGTCGACCTCCAGAAGGCTGCGGCCGGTATTTATGGCAAGGCCTCCGACGGCTATCGACAAGGTATGGATGCGGCCCTAGCGTCAGCTATTACAACAATGCGCAATGATTATGGAAAATCAGTCGAGGAGGGGGCACAAATCATTAAGCACTTCAACCTGTCATCTGAACAAAGACAGAAGCATGCCCTAGGCCAAACCTTCACGGTCAAGGGTCGGGTATTTGATAGTTCTAATACCTTCACGCGCGAGGCAGCTATTGAGGAGCAGATTGCTGTTGGGACGGTTGAACAGGTAAGGCAGATTATCCAGGAATCAGGTGGAGCGCTATCGGAGTTCAAGACAACTATTTCTTCATCGGTTGCTAAGTCAGGGGTTAAGGGTAAAGCGCCATTTATTGGTGGACGGCTAATTGATGAGATCGCCAAAGGGACTATCACCTCAGAAGACGCCCTTATAGGCTATATACAGGAGTGGATTGCGGATGGAAAGTATCGTGACGAAGATATCGCCGTTACAGATCCAGACGGTCTTAAGCTACTCATGCAGGCCGCTAGGAGCTCAACCGCCCATATGAGCTCAGCTTTGAAGCCTAAGCTCGCGGGAGGATTATTAGACCTATCTAAACGAACCGACGCCGTGATGAAGAATAAAGATCTTAACATTCATATCAGTAAAAAGGCAGCACCTCTTATGGATAAGATTAGGCGTGGCATTTTCACTCCATAAACCATTGGTATAAAAAATAACTCCAGAGGAGTTACTGTGCTTGGCGGAGAGAGAGGGATTCGAACCCTCGGTGAGTCGCCCCACGCCGGTTTTCAAGACCGGTACCATCAACCACTCGGCCATCTCTCCGTAAATATCTTTGTTATTGTATCATGTTCTGCTGTTGCTGTATAGCCGCAAGGCTGTCGTAATTACAGTCGAATGAACCGGATGAACCGTTCAAGTCCATCTGGTTTTACCTCTTGAATAGGTAGGCGCGCGCCAAGCATATCGACAATCTTTTCTCCGTCTTCTTCCTTAAAATATAGCGTCACACCAGGTGAGAAACGCTTAACAGGTAGGAGGATAATGGAATCACCTCGCGGTTCACGAATGACGCCAAAGGCACGAAATTCGCTAAAATCGTACAGTTTGTCCGCTACATACACACCCTTAGGGCTAACCGAGTAGACAATAATTGCTGGCGGGTGTATTGATAGTACGATAACCGCCACCGCCATGACCGGCAGTAAAATTGCAAACGTAATGCTTTGGAAGACAAAAATTGCAAGAGCCATCAACCCAGCCACGATAACAGCGAAGACGGTGTACCACACCATTCCTCGCGCCTCCTGGGTCGCCTCTGTCGCCTGCCAGGAAATCGGCTCATGAAGATTAGTCGTCTCGTTTCGTCCAGAGTCAGCTGGTTGTAATTGGTTCTCTTGAGTTATTTCTTCAGGCTGCTCGTTCATATTATAATTTCCTTCCTGGCGGAGGAGGGGAGATTCGAACTCCCGCTACAGGTCGCCCCATACTACAGCTTTAGCAAAGCCGCCCCTTCAGCCACTTGGGTACTCCTCCATGCGGTTTCGCGATAATATTACCACAAAACTACTAAAATAGTGTATCATAAAAGTATCGGCGTTGGTAGATATAAACGTCGTGGGTATTGACTTTAACATTACTATGGTGTATAATAAACACAGTCGATAGCGAATCGATTTTGTTCGCCGTGTTTTAGTAAAAATTACCATATGGAGTAGTTATGAAACGATTATTTTTATTTATTATTGGTAGTGTAGTAACCGTCGCCGTCGGTGCGGCGTTATTAGGGGCCCCCGTGGGGGCGCAGCTTGGTCAAGGTGGTGCACAAGGAGGCGTAGATGCCGCACGAGGAGAGGGTGTTCCAACCAACCTCACGAATGGCGATGATTCGTTGGTTAGTAAAATTATTAACGTCATGCTTTATGCTATTGGTGTGGTGAGTGTCGTTATGCTCATCATCGGAGGTTTTCGCTATGTTGTGTCCGGCGGACAGAAAGAAGCGGTCACGGCCGCTAAAAACACCATCCTCTATGCGATTATTGGACTTTTAGTGGCGATTTTTGCTTACCCAATCATCAAATTTATCGTTGATGTAGCCACGGGTGGCAATACGGGCACGAACGTCTGATTACCTCATGCTTGTCTTATAGACTCGGATATGCTATTATTTACAAGTTCAGCGCGTCAGCCCTGAAGGTACATTATATCTTTTATTACGGCCCACGGTAGTTTACTGCCGGAAGGCTGTATGCACCCGTAGCTCAGCTGGATAGAGCGTTGGCTTGCGGAGCCAAAGGCCATAGGTTCGAATCCTGTCGGGTGTACCACAGAAAAAGACTCACATTTGTGGGTCTTTTTCTGTTATACTATAAGCAGTATGGCTGTGTATAAGGTACCACAGGATGTTGAGGCTGAGGATAAGCTCCTTGGTCCGTTTAGCTTTAAGCAATTTATTTTCCTAATTATTATGGTAATGGCGATCGGTATTGCATATGTACTCGGACAAATTGCCTTGCCGTTAGCCGTATTGCCCGTACCGATTGCGCTATTTTTCGGTGTACTCGCATTACCCTTACGAAAAGATCAGCCTATGGAGGTGTATCTGGCCGCAATCGTTTCGTTTTTTCGGAAACCACGACTACGACTTTGGCAACCAGACGGTATCGATAAACTCATCGAGGTAATAGCCCCTCCGGTCGATGAAAGCCAATACGGTAAGGGATACAGCCAGGAGGAAGTTCAGCGACGACTATCTTATCTTGCAAACCTTGTCGATTCTCAGGGGTGGTCGGTTCGCGGCGTCTCAGACCCGGCAACATCTATGCGAGATGATTTATATAACGAGGCGCAAGCCGTACCAGATGTCTTCGATAAGGACGAGGTGGTTTCTCAGCAGATTGACAACCTTCTAGTACATGCAAATGACGAGCGGCGCCAGCGGTTAATTGAGAATATGAGACAACCTCTTCAGGTGTCTACGGCGCCTGCTGCGCCCGCACCTCCTGTTATTCCACCTCAGCCCCAGCCAGTGCAACCCCCTCAGCCTACTGTGAATACCTATTCGAGCTTTCCACAAAACGGCTCACAGGCTCCCGCAATCTCTTCGGGATACACGCCAATGTCTATTGTTCAGCCATCGACGCCGGATGAGGATATACGGTTAACAATTAATCCGTATCCGGTTATGAATCAATCGGTTATTCACCCAATAGATCAACCTGTCGCATCGAGTGCGCCGCCAGAACCTGCTGCCGTGCAACAAGCTACTATAACACCAGAGCCAACAGCTACAGTTCCGGATTCTAGCGAAAAACCTATTTCTCCTGCTATAATAGACCTAGCGAATAACCATAGTGATCTTTCTATCGAAACTCTCGGACGAGAAGCTGAGCGTATCAAAGAAAGAGAACTAAAGGAAAACGAAGAAATAGTTATTTCGTTACGTTAGGTGGGATTATGCAACCAGGAGTAGAACAGCCAGTACAACAACCAAACCAACCTGTGCCGCCACAGGTGGCGATGCCTCAGGCTCCAGCTCTTGCCCCGCCAGCGGAGCAAACTCCAGCCCAAAAGGCATCCGAATCCAAAAAGAACAATCCATCAAGCACGCAAAACACGCTACTATTTTCCGAGATGCGTGAAAACATGATGATCATGCACGACGGTAGCTTTAGGGCGGTTGTAGAATGCGAATCGATTAACTTTGACCTCATGAGTTCACGAGAGCGCGAGGCGGTAGAGTATAGCTACCAAAACTTCCTAAATTCACTGTATTTTCCTGTGCAGATTCTCATTCGGTCCCGACGAGTCGATATTGGACCGTATATTGATCGACTCGTTACTATTCGTCGCTCACAAGATAACATGATGTTGTCACGATTGATGGATGATTATATCGACTTCATTGATATACTCTCGCAAGAGGCGAATATTATGGATAAGAGTTTTTATATTGTTATTCCGTATTACCCAATCGGCGACGTAGCGGAAATTAAGAAGCAGGCGAAAGGCTTGTTTGATAGCTTTTTCGGTGGCACTAAAGAGCCCCAGGTCACAAAAATTAACCAACCAGATTATGAGAAAGCCAAGGACGAGGTACGAAACCGCGTTGACTCAGTGGTGAGCGGACTATTCCAATTGGGCGTAAAAAGTCAACAACTCACAACTCAACAGCTGAGCGTTCTATTCTACAATTCATACAACCCAGATATTTCCGCGCGCCAGCCGATGACTAACGCCAGTATGTCCGATTTCGCAACAACCTATGTACGCAAAGGCGAGGGCGACGCCAATACAGGAGGAGTTTTGTAGTGGGAAAAAAGAAAAAACCAGACGCAGTTGACTTAGCCGCTCAACAACGCGTGAGGGAGCAGAGCGAAGTTGAGCAAGCATTTCTGACGGGAGTTAGGACACAGCGAGATTTTATCGCTCCAAGTAGTATTGAGTTGCAGGCGAGTTATTTCCGACTCGGTGCAAAGTATGGTCGAACGATGTATGTCTATGGTTATCCTCGACAAATTTATACCGGTTGGCTGAGTTCGATTATTAATATCGACGAAGTACTTGATATTAGCATGTTTATCTATCCGGTCGATACTCAAATTATTCTTAACAATCTGCGTAAAAAAGTGACTCAGCTTGAAGCTTCTTTAAGTATTAACTCGGAGAAAGGCAAAATTCGCGACCCAGGATTACAGGCCGCCCTGAGTGACGCGGAAGAATTGCGCGACCAACTACAGATTGGGTCTGAAAAGTTTTTCCGCTACGGACTGTACGTAACAGTTTACGCCGATAGTCTAGATGAGCTTAACTTTGTTCAGCATAAAATTGAGACGATTTTCGGTCAACAGCTTGTCTTTAGCAAGGTGGCGTCATCTCAGCAAGAGCAGGGGCTTAATAGTACGATTCCGCAACTAACCGACCAGTTACAAATCCGCCGAAACATGAATACCGGGGCTATCTCGACGAGTTTTCCTTTTACGTCAGCCGATTTAACAGATGGCAAGGGTGTGTTATATGGCATTAATATGCACAATAACGGCCTCGTGATCTTCGATCGCTTCTCCTTAGAAAACGCTAATATGGTAGTGTTTGCTAAGTCTGGTGCGGGTAAATCGTTCACTGTTAAACTTGAAGCTCTTCGCAGTATGATGGTTGGAGCGGATATTGTTATTATTGACCCTGAAAATGAATACCAAAAACTATCAGATGCGGTGGCTGGAAGCTATATCCGTCTCAGTCTAAATAGCGATACGCGCATCAATCCATTTGACCTGCCTCGAGTTATTGACTCGGACGATGCGGATGATGCACTCAGAGCAAACCTTGTTACTTTACATGGACTCCTTAGGCAAATGCTCGGCGGCTCGCAGATGACGGCTGACGGGCAAATTATGACCGGATTGACGGCAGCAGAAGAAGCGGATATTGACCAAGCGTTGATTGATACTTACGCCCGTGTTGGTATTACATCCGACCCATTAACTCATAATTCAACACCGCCAACCATCGCCGACCTCTACGATACACTGCTTCATATGGGTGGAACCGGACCGAGTCTCGCGCAACGACTTCGTAAATTTACTTCTGGAACATTTGCGGGCATCTTTTCTCAGCAGAGCAATATCGATATCAATAATAATATGGTGGTGTTTAATATTCGCGATCTTGAAGATGAATTAAGGCCTGTCGCGATGTATATCGTGCTAAATCATATCTGGAATATTACCAGGACAGATCAGAAACGACGTATGCTTATTGTTGATGAAGCCTGGCAGCTCATGAAACATGACGATTCAGCGAACTTCCTCTTTTCGCTTGCAAAACGCGCCCGTAAATACCAATTAGGGCTAACCACGATTTCCCAGGACGTCGAGGATTTCATGGGAAGTAAAATGGGTCGAGCTATTGTCGCCAACTCGTCAATGCAACTACTTTTAAAGCAGTCTTCCAGTGCTGTTGATGTGCTTTCTGGTGTGTTTAAATTGACCGAGGAAGAGCAAAAACGCCTCGCCAATTTCCCTGTAGGCCAAGGGTTATTCTTTGCCGGACAAAACCACGTCCATATCCAAATTCAAGCCAGTGAGACCGAATATAACCTTGTAAACACCTCTCCAACCTCAACCACTCAAAAACCAACGGTATCTGGTGGATATATGTAACGTAATGTTTTATAATATAGAGTATGCCAACACTGTTTAGTTATAAGAACGATGATGATGTCGACGAACGGGCGAATCCGGTTACTCATGGCCGAGGTCAAGAAGAGTTTAATGACGAGGCACGTGGAATACTAGACGATGAAGGCCTCAATAGCACGTCAGCGGAACTGAACCAGCTTGAACAAGGGGGTATTGGTGCACCCGCAATAGAAAACCCTAGTCGTAGTGAGAAGGCTCAAGATCAGTTAAATAACGGCGAGAGTCAGGGAGCAGGAGATAGCTTTCGGTTCAATCCCAGCCCTGCTCAGGCTGCAAAAAAAAGTATCGTTCAAGTCGGTAAAGCGTTTATAAAGAAGCGCGGTTCTGTTATAGCCATTACGGCGATTGTTGGAGGCTTAATAACTATCTTGTTAACCTCCTTTGGCATGGCAACTTTAGGTGTTAATATTTTTGAAAATGCCACCTGGGGAAACGACTCTACTTCAACTGTCATGGAAAGGCTGGCTCGAAATCAATTAAAACGAATGTTCTTAGGGGATGATGCAGCACTCTGTGGGTCATCGATGACTATTAAATGTAAGTCGAGTAAGATGTCATATAAGACACTCGATAGGCTATCAGGCAAGGGCGTTGTTGCTATGGACGGTAATAACCCTATAAACACAAAACAGACTGGTTTTCCGGAAAAAAATCCGTCTTCATACTCAGTTGATATGGGAGATGGGAAGGCACCTAGGGTGATAGCAGCCAGTGATATGCCAGACTTTCTCTCTGCGGCAGAAAACAAGAAAATTGCTTATAAAGTAATTGGACGAGGTGGGGCAATTAATATGCGCTTTCGCGCGTGGACGGGAAAGTACATCACTAAAAGACTATTTCGCGTGTTTAATCTAAGTAGAAAAGGTGGTATTGCTAAAAATAGTTCAACTGACGCCGAGACGGGCAAGCCTAAAACGGTAAGTCCAGAGGATAGGATAAAGGATCAAAAAGAGTCAATCCCAAAGAGTGACTCCGCAGGCGGTGGCGCCGATAGTATTAGTTCAAAAACTACAGAAAAAATAAATAAACTTTCAAGCGGTGCGGCGAAAGGTGGTGCGGTCTATAACCTGGCTGTTTTAGGGTGTATTGGTGTAAAAATGCCAGCCATAATAGCCGCCTCAGCGGCGGCCATTCAATTAGCTCAATTACTACCTCTCGCGCAAGATGTAGGCTTATCGGCGGGGTCAATGGAGAAGGCGGCAGGTTTAGGTAGCGGCTTTACTCAAGAGGCTGCTCAAGCTCTAGGAGACTTCCTTACTACGAAGGTAGAGAATGAAAATGGTGAACTTAAGTCTCCACTCGACTCAGCTATCCTCCTTAGTGCACTTGGGGTGAATACTAATAAGCCAGCTATACCCGAGAAGCTTGCACCCGGCTATTGGTATGTAAAAAATCCCATTACGAGAATCGCAAATAATATAGATAGCTCAACAGAAGAGGCTTGTAATGTCACTTTGAGTCCATATGCCATGTATACAGCCATGGCAGTGCAAGCCGGTGTCGCATTAAGTGGTGTCGCTACTATACCAGCTCTACTTAATCTTGCGGGAGGATTTGCGTTGGATGCTCTTAAGGATGCAATTATACAGTCTCAGCCATTTAAAGACTTAGTGGGCTGGGCTGCGACAGAATTACTGACTAATGATAGTATTACAGAGGCAATAGAGAAGGGGGGTGAAGCTGGTGGACATGCCCTTGGTTTGAGTTTAATCGGCTTTTTTGGAGCGGGAGGATTAAGTAGACATATGCCGGTATTAAAACAGTCTCAAATTACTGCGTTTAATAACATACAAAAAGAAAATGAGCAATTCCAAAGAGATCTAGAAATTGCTGCTCTCAGCCCATTTGATACATCTAGTAAATACACGTTTCTAGGCAGTATTGTTTACAATATGAGTATCGCGATGGTTAAAAGTGGTAATTATAATGATTCATTTAGTTCAATATTGAGTAATATATTCAGTCTTCCCGGTATCGCTTTATCATCATTTACATCTTCTGCCAACGCAGCAACAAACTATGATAATGCAGATTATTGTTCCTACGCTGATGAATGGGGTTTAGACACAGGTGAGGATACTCCCGCTATTACTATGTCAGGATTACCGTGCACTGGTATTACTGAAGAGCAGGCAAGTATGTCGTTCGAGGAATCAATCGATATATTAGGTCAAGAGGGAGAAGGTTGGATTGACGAAAATATTGAAGTGAGTGGTGATATAGAGGATCTAATAACATTAGGTTTTATAAAAAAAGACACACCTATGACTGATTATATTGAAGATTGTGGAAATCCATCTTCTGGCGACTACCTATATAATTCCGCCAGCTGCACGGTCGACGAAGGGGCTAATTTCGTTGAACCGTCGGTCGATATTTCACAGGTCAGTGAGGAAGATCAACAGGCAACAGCTACAGTGAATACTGAATTAAAAGATCCACGAGCAATAGAGGCTATAGCTGTATTTTTATTAAATTACCAAGTAATGCAGTCGATAAACGGAGAGGATGAGGGCGATCCGGAGGAAAACAGCTCGACAGGCGACTCATCTACCGGTAGTGGAATAACCGGGGAGGTAGATCCGAACGGCTGGGCAAGCCCGGTTCAATCGGGAAATGTAGTAACTTCGCCTTATGGTTATCGAGATGGTCCATTCAATGGGTATGAATTCCACGACGGAGTTGATATTTCTGGCAGTAACGGACCAATATTCGCAGTTCGTGACGGAACGGTAACTGGTATACTTGTAGCTCCTGGTGGTGGGTGGGGTAACGCGGTATCAATCGATCATGGAGAGGTTGCCGGGGTTGGTCATATATACTCATTCTATGCCCACCTTGCAAGCGTAAACGTATCTGTTGGAGATACTGTTAAGGCTGGTCAACAGATTGGCGTAATGGGGTCTACTGGCGCATCGACTGGTACACACCTGCACTTTGGTATATACAAAATACCGCCTGGTGTTAGCGATAAAAACGGTTCAACAACATATAATCCAGCCGAGGTTTTACCGTCATTGATTGGAGGTGGATAATGTCGTCACAGAAAAAGAAGATATTTATTATAATTATTGTCGGGCTCATCATACTTACTACTATGTCTGTTCTTTTATTTCGACGGAAAGAACAAGAGTCTATAATTAAGGAAGTAGTTCAAGAAACAGAAGAGGTGGTTACACCTCAGAAATCCGAAACCGACGCAGAAGCGGCTGCTAATGAGTTTGCGGAAAATTCAACCACAAAGCTACGTGTTCTATCCGCAACACCTCTCTATGAAGAAGATGGTTTTAGTGTTGTTGATATGCGTTTCAATACCGAGTCAGGAGTAATTCGAGGTTTAGCTGTTACGAGAGGGGGGTCTATTGTTATTCCACCAAACTCTGATTATACACAGGAAACTATCGACGTTTTCGGTATCCCGGATGGTGTCATTAAGGCCCTTCAAGAAGAGGTGAGTAGTCGTGGTTAAAAAGATTATATATTATCTCGTAGCTGTTTTAGTATTTATAGGATTTTCTATTCAACCCGTGCTTGCTATCGATACTATCGACGCCAGTGTATGCGAGGAACAAAAAGAGACCGGCCGGGAAGCGGCATATAGGAGTGCGTTTAATGCAAACGATATTCTTTTTTTCGATCCATGCGACGAATTGGTTTGTTCTACGACAACAGGATCTACTGGAACACTTACCGGTAATGATAACTTAGAGAAAATATATAATTATTTCCTCGGAAAAGGTTTGACTGATTTTCAGGCAGCTGGGATTGTTGGTAACGTCTCGCAAGAATCTGGCGGTGACCCGACAATAGTGCAAGGTGGTGGTAGTGCTACAGACCCCTCAGATATCTCTGCTGGCTGGGGTATTATTCAATGGACTCCCGGCTCAAAGATAATAGGCATCGCCCAACAGGCTGGTATCACTGGTGATTTGGCAGATCTACAGACTCAGCTAGATATAGTGTGGTGGCATATGACAGTAACAACTCCTACTGGAATGGGAAACTTCATAGGTTTATATAAGACAACCAAGAACGTTGATGAGGCAACAAATCTATTTGAATCAGGTATGGAGGCGGCTGGCAACCCTCAAATGGCAAATCGTCTCGCTGCTGCTCAGTTAGCACTTGAAACATACGCACAGAACCCAAGCACCTCAGTTAGTGGATCGAGTAGTAGTTCATGTAGTAGTAATCTCTCTAGTGGTGCGGTTGCTGGCAATGCTGTCGCCACAGCTGTTGGATTTGCCTGGCCTGAGCTAAATGGTGGAGGTCGAGATGCATCAACTCCAACGGACGCATACAAAGCAGCTTGGGAGAAAAATACCGCCATTCAGGCTGGTGGCATTACAGATTGTGGAGCTTTCGTCGCAAACGTTATGCGTGAAAGCGGGTTAGACCCAGAATTCCCTATTATAACTACTGTTATATGGGATTATCTGCGTAGTAGCAGTAAATACGAGCTAGTCTCAACCAACGGATCATCCGGGCGACAACCTGGAGATATAATGATCAGTAGCGGACATGTCGCTATGTGGGTTGGTGAACAATCCGGATTTGGAGGGACAACCGCCGAGGCATCATTAGGTGATCACGTGCCATGGGCGACTAATATAATTACAGAGGGCGAAACATATCGATATATAGGAGGTGGTAGTGCAGCAGTTAACCCAATCGCAAATTAAAAGAATAGGTATAATCTTCGTATTGGCTATAATCATAGTCTCTATTCCGTCGATCTATAGTTTCATAAACCGACAAGGTAAAATTAAGGTTACGATAGACGTGATACCAGCAGACTCAATGATTATCGTTGATGGGGAGAAGTCATCAAAAACAACTTACCTAAATCCAGGACTTCATACTTTTATTGCCACGAAAGATGGTTTTAGTAATTATAAGCAAACGGTTATTATATCTGATGACAATCATCAGGTCGCTCTGATACTCGAGCCTGAGTCCGATGAAGCAAAAGAATGGTATACGAAAAATATTAGTGATTCTGAACTACAAAAGGTTCGAAGCTCGCAAATAAAAGCAACCACAAACAGCGCCATGGAGAAGAATCCAATTCTTAATATCTTACCTAAAACAGATATTACCGGACCTTTTAAGATTGATTATAGCTTTTCTGATTTAGATAATTATGATGCATACATTACAATCAGCTACAGCACACCAGACGGCCGAAAGAAAGCGTTTGACTGGATTCGTTCAAATAATATAGACCCGACTACCCTTGATATACGATATAAAGAGGGTGAATTTACAAACCCGTTAACCGGTAAGGATTATTAATATGAAGAAAAAAGTGATCATTCTTATTTTTACTACCATCGCTATTATTGTGGCCGGTATCATCTATTCTTCTTATATGAACAGTACTTTTTCCTTAAAAGTATCTTTTGATAATTCACAGGTGGAATCGGTGAAAATTATAAAGCACACAAAAAAGGATAGTGTTATTTCTGATGATATATTTCTCGAAAATATTGAATCTGATAAACCGGTTCGCATACCAAACCAGTCCGCAACTGATGAGGAAGGTAATAACTCCTTATTTTTCACAGTAGACTATACTGGAAATGGTGATTACGCGAGCGGGTCTGAATCGGTACCAAATGAAAAATCGGTTACTATTGAAATTAAACCAGATTACTCTGAAGAAAAGTATAAAACACTGTTAGATGAAAATATAGACAGTATCAAACAAGTTCTTCTCGAGAAATATCCTAAAGCAGATGAATACTCAATGGACGCCGGCAAAATGACGGAATATGGTGAATATTATTGCACGAAGCTAATATATAAGGGCACATATTCAAACGACAGTGATGATTTACGGGTGGTATTTCAGCAAAAAGAAGGGAAGTGGCAAGTTGTAGCTGAGCCAAGTATTATATTAACTCAAAAGAACAATCCGGATGTACCTTTCAAGATTTTAAGTATCGCTAATAATTACGACTACTAATTAACTTTTCATTGGCATAATAATATACAAGAAGTCAGGGTTTTTCGTGTTTTCTCGTAAAATACAAGGGGCAAGTTTCCCGCTGAATGAAAAGGTAAGTTTTTCACCGGGTATAACCCCTAGAACCTCAATAAGGTACCGGGAGTTAATCGTCACCTCGCCGCTATTTGTAATCTCGGCTGTAGCACCGGAAGTATTCTCACCCAATTCCGACGCAATTGAGTGAATGGAGAGGAGGGAAGCTTCGTGTGATGCATTCAACGTAATACCGCCACCCGATTCACGCGCGAAGAGGCTGGCAATTTTTGCAATTCTACTAAAGTCAGATTTTACAATATTCACATCTGTTTCATTTGTCTTAGGAATAAGTTGTCGATAATCCGGGAATTTGCCGTCAATAAGCCGGCTGACAATCTCTAAAGATGCCGTCTTGAAACCGACTTGCGTTTCGTCAAAATACACTTGGATTGTATCCGTATCATCTGAAACGGAACGTACAACTTCCTGGAGGGTCGAGGCGGGAATAATCGCAGCTATCTCGCCCTTTGCCTTACCAAATTGCTTCTCAGCCAGCCTATAGCCGTCTGTGGCAGCGAGATACAACGTATCTTCAAGAGAGTGCCATAATACCCCCGTAAGCACTGGACGCGTCGTATCGGCGCTACAAGCAATGATTGTTTGGGCGACCGCTCGCTTCAGTTCATCAATGGAGAACTCGTATAATACTGCTTTTTTCTCATCGATAACAGGAAGCTCCGGAAACTCGTCCGCCACCATTCCATTGATTACTGATGAGAATTTCCCAGAAACAATGTGTAAGTGATCACCCTTTACCTCAAGTTCGACTGTTCCCGCGGGAAGGCTCGCTATAAATTCGGTAATTAGCCTCGATGGAACGGTAATTGATCCTGGTTTTTCAATTTTTGTACCAATATACTGTGTTGAGGCAATTTCTAGGTTGGTTGCTGCGATAAGAAGGCGATTATTATCTGTTCTTAGGAGAATGTTATTTAAGATGGCAAGTTCATTTCGCGCTAATGCTACTCGACTGATAGCGTTAAGTGCTTTTGATAGATTTTCTTGAGTGACTGAAAGTTTCATAGTTATTATATTTTAATTCCTTTCTTATCTCATCTTTATAATAATAGGTGCTGTGGAAACTGGGTAAAAAATGTGTTCAAACAGAGGTAGAATGACCGAGAAATCCTGTGGATGATAGTGCGGGTTATCGGGGAAAAGTGTGCGAATAAGTCGGGGTTTGTCCATAGCCTTATAATACCTATGTTTGATTTGTATTAATATAGTGGATACTTTATCACACAGTAGCGACAGGAAGTTCGCATATTTTCCACAGGTCTTACACATAGAGACGCTCCTGAATATCGCTTATCTGTTCACGGATAGTCATATTTAACCTACTTTCTCGCGTAATTTTCTCGACAGAATGCATCGCAGTTGTATGATCTTTTCGGCCAAGCTCCTTTGCAATAACAGGAAAGCTTAATTTTAGCTCGTTTCGAAGAAGGTACATAGCAATTTGGCGTGGGACAACAATATGTTTATCTCGTTTTGGACTACAAATATCTTTTGGGTCAATTTGAAAATATCGAGCCGTTTTGTCAATAATTTGCTTCGATGTAATATGTTGAGGACGAGTCTTTTTAATATTAGAAATCATTCCTTCGGTAATTGCAATATCCGGAGTAACGCCACTCATTTCTGAGTATGCTAAGATTTGATTTAGTGCACCCTCAAGTTCACGAATATTCGTTTTTATGTTCGTTGCGAGATATTCGACAACCGATGGATCAAGTTCCATACCACTTTGACCAGCTTTTGCGGTGATGATAGCGCATCGAGTTTCGTAATCTGGCATTTGAATATCTATCGCCATACCCCACTCGAAACGGCTTCGAAGGCGATCTGTCAGGGTTGGGATACTTTTTGGCGGTTTATCTGAACTGATAATGATTTGTTTGTTATTCTGATGGAGGTCGTTGAATGTATGAAAAAATTCGTCCTGAGTCTTTTCTTTATTCGCGATAAACTGCATATCATCAACGATTAAGACATCTACATTACGGTATTTATCGGAAAACCCCTGTTTTTTAAAACGAATATAGTCAAGAAACTCATTCACGAAAGCCTCTGTGGTCGTATATAGAACACGCGCTTTTGGTTGCCTGCGAACAATATCATTACCGATAGCCTGCATGAGGTGGGTTTTTCCCAACCCCGCTCCTCCATAGAGAAATAATGGGTTATATTTATCGCCTGGATGATCAGCCACTGCCCGGGCAGCAGCGTAAGCTAAATCGTTACTTGACCCTACGATAAAATTATCAAACGTATAGCGGGGATTTAAATTAGTCGTTGAAGATTTCCGGGACGGTAAAATGAGCGACTCTACGATACGTTCCGTATCTTTATCGACCGACAAATCACGGGAGATTGCGTGCTTTTTGCCTTCAGTCTTAACCTCGAATAATACACCATTTGGTGCGATATCGGTTCGTTTTAGTACGTCACACACTTGACTTAAGAACTTCTTATCTAACTGAGCTTTTACGAAGATGTTTGGTACAGCCACAACAGCAACACCGTCTCGAATCTCTTCAAGTTCAGTATTCTTAAACCACGTCGTAAATGACGCGTGAGGCACGGAGAGCTCAATTTCCCCTAATACGCCTTGCCAGATACCTTTTGTCTCCACGTAACTTTCTCCCTCTTACTACCCACTATATAAAACTCTGAACTTTTCCACAAGTATAACCGACAACCCTAAAATAACCACAGTAGAGGTGATAGTTTTCCACAGATAACATTCTCATCTGTTAAATTGTGGAAAAAGTATATATCTTTGTGGAAAGATTTGACGAAAAATCAAGAAAGTGACCGTTAAATCTTGAGAAAAACAGGAAAAAGTGATACACTGATTGGTGATATGCCAAAGAGAACACATCAACCACATAAGCGACACCGAGCAAAGACTCATGGTTTTAGGGCTCGCGTTTCGTCGAAGTCGGGTCGAGACGTACTAAAACGTCGCCGCCTAAAAGGACGAGCAAAGATCGCTATCTAATAAATACCTCCCACATACGGGAGGTATTTTATTTATACAAATGGTACAATCATATATATGTTAACGCAAAAGCATCGGTTTCATGGTCATGGGAGTTTACGCTTCCTGTATAAAAATGGCACAGCGGTGCGTTCGTCATTAGTCACGGTGAAATATATTGAGAATACACGACGAAAAAACAGTCGTTTTACTGTCGTGATTAGTAAAAAGATTATAAAATCAGCCGTTAGGCGAAATAGGCTTCGCCGGCGAATCTATGAAATTATTCGCCTAGAGCTTCCCACTCTGAAAGACAACCGTGACGTAGCGGTTATGGTGTTTTCAGGAGATGTTTACGGCCTTGACCACGAATCACTTACTAAACTCATAAAAACACTTTTCTCGCAAGCGGGACTATATAAATAGAGGAAAATTTGCTATACTATCATAAGATAATGAGAGGTATAGAAGAGTGAATTTATTTGACGTAGTTATTGTGCAGCCAATTTTGAACTTTTTAATGGCAATTTATGCCATTGTCCCAGGAGGTGACTTTGGAGTAAGTGTTGTAATATTTACAATAGTACTCCGGTTCGCTCTCTGGCCGCTTGCGAAAAAACAGCTTCATCAGGCAAAAGCTATGCGGAAGATGCAGCCGGAACTGAAAAAAATTAAGGAAAAATACAAAAACAACTCGCAGGCTCAGGGCTTAGCGATGATGGATCTATATAAAAAGCATAATATTAGCCCCTTTGGGTCTATCGGTATTTTATTAATTCAGCTGCCGATTCTTATCGCGATTTATCGGGTGGTTCAAATCTTTGCTCTATATCGCGAGGATTTAGCGAAATACACTTATGGGTTTATGGAGAATATACCGGCTGTGAAAGAACTAATTGCCGACCCGACCCACTTTAATCAAAACTTTCTCGGCTTTATCGATCTGACGCAACATGGTATCTCGAGCGACGGTGTTGTGATAGGGTTAGTGATTCTCTCGCTACTTGCCGCGGTTATGCAGTACCTTCTTTCGAAACAGATGTCACCAAGCACTGACAACGGTAAGAGGCTCCGCGACATCCTTGCCGAAGCAGGACAAGGCAAAGAGGCTGATCAAGCTGAGTTAAATGCAATCGTCATGCGAAAAATGACTAAAGTGATGCCAGTATTCCTTTTCTTTGTTATGGTTAGCTTGCCTGGTGCACTTGCTCTTTATATGGCAACCGGAAACATTGTGGCGTACTTCCAGAACGCGTCAATCCTAAAGAAGGACGAGCAGGAGATGGAGGCGTTGTCGGCTGAAACAACTCAAAAGGGGAAGAAGAGTGCTAAACAGCGGGCTAAAAATGCAACCGAGGCGAAGATTACGAAAATAACGGCGAAAGATAAATAAAGGAGAATGAGTGATATGGATCAGATTGAAACTGTCGATTTTGTAAAAAAATATCTAGAAGATCTCCTCACTTTCTTTGACTTAAATCTCATTGTGACGGTTGATATTGACGATGATATTATCGTGGCGACTATCCCTTCAAATGAGCGAAACAGCCTATTAATTGGGCGTGGTGCCGAAACATTACGTAGTATTCAGTCTATTTTATCGGCGGTATTACGTAACAAGAACGCGGCGTTTACGCGAATTAGCGTCGATATTGCCGACTATAAAAAGCAGCATGCAGAAAAAGTCGCCGACCAAGCACGCGCATGGATTGATGAAGTTCGTTCAAGCGGTGACTCAAAGGTATTAAATCTTAATTCCGCCGACCGTTGGGTTGTTCATCATATCGCGGGCGAATATAGCGATATCTCTACCCACTCCGAGGGCGAGGGTAGAGACCGCCGGTTAATCATTTCGCAGAAGAGTTCGTAAATTAATCCCTAAAGACAATCCGGCTATATAATATGTAATTCCATACCATCGAAGCGCCAGTAGCAATAAGCTTGGCGTATAATAGCGCAAGTTCGCCGGTTATATTGAGACTCATGAAGGATGGCGTGAGCACGTTAATAATAATACCCTGGATTACCCATAAACCGAACAATGTTATTCCAGTAAACAGTATCATCTCTCTGACGATATGTTGGCTGCTAGCTGGTTTGAACGTGTATTTTCTATTGGCGAAGAAGCTAATAACGAACGTGACTGTCGTTGAGATGATATTGGCTGGAACTTTTGGTATAGAGAATATACCTGATAGCGCGAATAATATACCAATATCTAGAATGGTATTAATGGCGCCAATAATACCGAAACGGAGTTTAGCTATGTGGTTTTTGAGTAACTTCTGCATAATATTCTTTCGGCGGCGGGGTTTAATAGTTTGTGAGCACATCGAGTATATTATTTGATAATTCATCAAATTCTTTCTTTGCCTTTTCAATATTGTCGCGCGTTCCTAGTTGTGTTGCCTCTGCTTTCACTGGATCGATATTAAAGATTGCGATTCCATTCTCGTGCGTAAGGGCTGGGAGGCGGCCATAATCTTGGATATCGTGAAGCGATTGTGCGCTACTTTTAGCAACAAGTCCATTACGGCAGTGCTTTTCGCTAAGGAATTCTTTAATTTTTCCCGGGACCTGGTCAATCCATTTACGATGGTCGCGAATGGGCTGTTG
>JAEAMG010000592.1_pt1 | contig 38810 bp, 29 predicted proteins | sample 8958741 | NCBI WGS metagenome assembly JAEAMG01 (sample SAMN16933256, study PRJNA681125) | bioreactor sludge metagenome | isolation source: anaerobic bioreactor treating anionic surfactant - SDBS | place: India: Bengaluru | collected 2019-02-28 | reverse complement strand
CGCCCCATTTTCGGTGTCGTTTCATTTGAGGCAACCTGAAAGTCGCGCTCCCCGATCCTTTTTTGTTTCGGTGTCATGAATTGTGAGGCAACGCGCCGAGAAATGACCCATGTTTCAACTTGCGCCTACGAGGCCCCTTTGTTATATTATACTGGCATGAATTTCAATCGCGCAATTTCGGCAGGACAAAACAGCCACTCTTGGCTGTCTCTTGGTCTGCGGTTATTTTGCGTGCTTTCGCTTTGTCTCGCGTATCTGTTCGCGAACAGCGAATCGGGGGGATACCGGCAAAAACGTATATCAAGCGGGGCGATCTCTGCCGACAACACAAGCGAAACAACCTGCGGGTATTGTTGCGGCAGCCAGGAGTTTGAAATCGACGCGATTCTGACCAGTGACCGTGAAAACAACCCCTTCCTGTTTCTTGTTTCTTTGCGCGCCGGATTTGAAACCTGTTCCTTCCTGAGAATAGAATCCGCCTTGTCAGAAATGAGCGATTGCGGCGCCGCGACAACGCCGCCGGACTTCGCGCTGTCTTATTTATTTACGCTTACGCAGTTTTCGCATTTTCTTTGCTGACCGTTTCTCCAGCTTTCTTCTTTGCAGATGGAGCACGGAGCCCTCTTTCATTCGCTTTTCAAACCGGGCCAAGTCTTTCCGCAAAGAGACTTCCGCCGTAATCGGCAAGTCGGGATGCAATTTCCAGGCAGGGGTCTATTCATTTCCGGTGATAGTCGTGTTTTTCATTTCTTAGTTCTAAAAAAGGATAAAAGGTATGTCAGTTGTTCCTGTGAATCGTGAGACGGTGTTGGAGTTCCACAAAGGCGGTAAGGTCGGTGTTCGTCTGGTGAAGCCGTTGAAAACCCAGAGCGACCTGTGCTTGGCGTATACGCCGGGCGTGGCGCACGCGGTCAAGGAGATCGCCGCCAAGCCCGAGACCGTGTTCGACTACACTGCGAAGCGCAGCCTGGTGGCTGTCGTGTCGGACGGCACGGCGATCCTTGGCCTCGGTGACCTCGGCGCGGCCGCCAGCATCCCGGTGATGGAGGGCAAGGCGGTCCTCTTCAAGGCGTTCGGCGATGTGGACGCCTGGCCGGTCCCGCTGGACCACTGCCGCAGGGGCGGCGAGAACACCGGCAAGACTGACCCTCAGCGCGTGATCGACGCGGTGCTGGCACTCGCGCCGATGTACGGCGGCATCAACCTTGAGGATATTGCGGCTCCGGCCTGCTTTGAGATCGAGGACAAACTGGACGCCATGCTGGATATCCCGGTGTTCCACGACGACCAGTGGGGCACTGCCGTGATCACTCTGGCGGGCCTGATGAACTATGCGCGCCTGTGCGGTCGTCCAATGTCCGAAATCCGCGTGGTGATGAACGGCGCGGGCGCGGCGGGCATCCGCATCGCGGACATGTGCAAGGCTGCGGGCGTGAAGGACTTGGTCATGTGTGATACCAAGGGCGTGATCCACGGTGACAGGACCGACCTGACCGAACACAAGCGGCGCCACGCCTCCGCGACAAAGGCGCGCACGCTGCAGGAGGCACTGCGCGGAGCCCACGTCTTCATCGGTGTGTCGGCAGCTGATTGCGTGACGGCGGACGATGTGCGCGGCATGGCCGACTATCCTGCCATCTTCGCAATGTCCAACCCCGACCCCGAAATCCGGCCTGATGTTGTGGCTGCAGTCATGGGCTCGAAGCCTTATGTGATGGCCACGGGACGTTCGGACTATCCCAACCAGATCAACAACGTTCTCGGATTCCCTTATCTCTTCCGCGGCGCACTCGACGTGCACGCCCGCACGGTCAACACCGCCATGAAGGTGGCGGCCTCTCAGGCTCTGGCGGCTTTGGCCCGCGAGCCGGTGCCGGCGGATGTGCAGGCGCTCTATCCGCAGGAGAAACTGGTGTTCGGCAACGGCTACATCATTCCTAAGCCCTTTGACCGCCGGCTCTTCGTTGAGATCTCCTACGCGGTGGCCAAGGCCGCGATGGAGTCCGGAGCGGCCTCCGCCGATACGGACCTGGCGGCGCTAAAAGCCAGCCTGCTCGCGCGCAACGCCTCACGCGCCTGAACAGAGAGTCTCTACCCGTGCGGCTCCTGTGGTTCCTGACAAAAAAAGGGGGCCCGCACGCAGTATTTTTTTGCCGAGAGGATCAAATAATATGCAACGTCACGAACGTGTTACTGACGATAGCCATGTACAGAAGCTTCCGCGTGATCCGCAACACGCTCCCGTCCGTGTGGCCGTGACCGGTGCCGCTGGTCAAATCTGTTACAGTCTGTTGAAGCGCATCGCCGCTGGCGAGATGTTCGGCAAACAGACCCCCGTCAGCCTGCAGCTTCTCGAGGTGCCGGTCGAGAAGGTTCAGAAAGCGCTGGCAGGCGTCGCCATGGAATTGGAGGACTGCGCGTTTCCGCTTTTGCAGAACATCGTCTGCACGGGCGAGCCGGAGGTTGCGTTCAAGGATGCCAACTGGTGTATCCTGATTGGCTCGAAGCCGCGCGGGCCCGGGATGGAGCGCGCAGACCTGCTTAAGGACAATGCCAAAATCTTCGTGAGCCAAGGCGCTGTGATCGACGCGGTCGCTGGCGATGACTGCCGCGTGGTGGTCGTCGGCAACCCGTGCAACACCAATTGCATGATCGCTGCCTCGCAGGCCAAACGGCTGCCCAAGGATCGTTTCACCGCCATGGTGCGGCTCGACCAGAACCGTGCCATGAATCAGCTTGCCCACAAGGTCGGCGTGCCGGTTTCGGCCATCGAGCGCATGGTGATTTTCGGCAACCACAGCCCGAGCCAATTTCCCGATTTCTCAAACGCCCTCATTAACGGCGTGCCTGTGCCGCATGTCATCAAGGACACGCGGTGGCTTGAGGAAACCTTCATCGAGACGGTCAGTAAACGTGGTGCCGATATCATTGCTGCGCGGGGCGTGTCGAGTGCGCTGTCTGCGGCGAACGCGATTACCGGGCACGTCCGTTCCCTGTGTACGCCAGGGCCTGAGATCCATTCGCTCGCCGTGCATTCGAGCGGCGAATATGGTTTCGAGCCTGGCGTTTGGGCAGGGATGCCGGTGCGTACGATCGCGCCGGGCACGTATGAGATTGTCAGCGATTTCGTCCACGATGATTTTGGTCGCCAAAAAATTGCGGATACGAACGCTGAATTAGTGGGCGAACGCGAATTGGTCACGGGAATCTTTCCCATGGTAGCGGCCTGACGGATGCCCAGCCTTCGCAGGGGTGGCGATGACCAGAAAACATTCTTGTTTTTATATGACGTGCGACGGGCGCAGGGTCAAATCTATGCGCCCGTCGTTTTTTTGTCACCAGGCGTAGGCGAGCGAGGTGAAGTACCGGCGGCCGGCGGCCTCTTGGCCCGGATAGGTTTGGAAATCGTCGTCGAGCAGGTTGTCGATGCCCGCGTTCAGTGTGAAGCGCTTGACGCGCGGCAGGCGCCACTGGATTTCAGCGCAGGTGTTGACGAACCAGTCGTCATGCATGCGCACAGGGTTTCCCGCATATTTCGAAACGCCTTGGCGCAGACGGAAGAGCACGTCGCGCGAAAACCGGTGGCGCAGCGTAGCGCCGGCTGAAGCGTCCGGATAGTCCATGGCATAACGGCTGGCATAGAAGTCGGTGTCGCAAGATTTGTCAAGCGCGAGCAGATCGAGCCCGATCTCCGTGTCGCCCGTCAGCGCGACCCGTCCATCCGCAGTGAATCCCCAGGTGTGGATCTCTTCGAGGTTGACAGACGTCCAGCGGCTTTCGGGTTCGGCACGGAGCCAGTCGACGGTATCTTGACCCTCTTCATAAAACACCGCCGTTCTCCACGTGTAGAGGTCGACCTGACCTTTCCAGCCGAGTTCGGCGGTACGCGTTTGCTGTCGGTCCAGGCCCGCGTTGCCGAGCGAAGAGGGGGACTCGTAATTCAGCTCCGTGTAGGAAGGTTGGCGCACGGACTCGGTGTAGGTGAGAAAGAGCGCCTGCGCGTCGCTGACTTGCCACTCCACGCCGGCTGCGGGCAGCCAAGCGGGCGTGTCGTCGCTGAAGACATCCAGCGACCCACCGAGCGTGAAAGTGAGCGTGTCGACCTGGCAGTTGGGCAATACGGCAAACGAGGCGTGGCTACGGGTATGGTCTCCGAGCGAAGAACTGTTGATCGTCTCAAGGTCGCCGTCCCCGCGCAGGTCGATGGAAAACCGTTCCGAGAAGGTTCGCCGCGTGTCGCCATGCAGGGCGAGAAAATCGGTGGTGTGGGCGTTTTCGTAAAAGTCGTGATTGTCGCGGTCGAGCCAGTAGGTGTCTTCTGTGCGGCGCCAGGCGGCGGTGAGTCGCGCGGGATTGAGCGGGTCTCCGTTGTAAAGCAACGAACCAGCCACAAGCGTGTCCTGCACGCGCTCCTCGGCGGGGAATTTGGGATCGGTGCCGTAAAATCCCCGTGCGCCGAATTCGCGCCACGAGGTGGCAGTGATGAGATCACCCTGTACGGCGTCGCTGACCGCACCCACGCGTCCGCCTGCCGTGGCGCGGGTGAGGTCGTTGTCGCTGGCGCCGTCGGTCCGGTCGGAGCGGTCGAATGAAAGGAAGGTCGAGGCGGCCGCAGTTCCACGGTCCGAAAGGGGGGTGGCCTCCGTGACTAGCGCGTTGCCAAAAAGGAGTCCCTCGTTGCCGACACCCGCGGTGACGGAACGCAAATCTTCGATCATGGGCTGGAGGTCGAGGTTGACCGAACCCGAGGGATGTCCCGGCGCGGTGCGGAAGCGGTCGAGGCCTGTGAGCACATTGGGTTTGCCGAACCAGACCTCGGGTGCAGGCACATCGGCATGCCAGTGTTCCGTTTGGGCGTTGCGCAGAGTGAGCCCGTTGAGTAACAGCCCTGCGCTGTTGAACGGCCCTCCGCGGATGGAGAGGTCCGTCTGCGGTCCGCCCGCGCCCTGGTCGCGCAGCGCGAGGCCGGGCACATCCTTGAGCAGTGAGGGACCGGGGCGGGCGGTGGGCACAAGAGAAAGCGCCTCGACTTCGATGACGATGTTGCTGGAGGAGGATTCCTGTGCGGGCACGTCGCTCAGTGCGAGCGCGGAAGCGACCAGGGCGGCAAGGCGCGGAAACGTGCCGCGAAGGCGGAATAGGCGCTGAACGTTATCGGGGGGGTAGTTCATGTCGGCGCGCAGAATACATGGTTCCCCGGCATATTGTCAACCGGTTAACGGGCTGTGATTGACAATCGAAAGCCGTGTGTTCTACAAGAGAGGCTTTTGATCCCGCGATTCATTGACACCACCGCGTAATTCAGTCACAATAGAAACTCCTTATTTCGTTCTAAGATCGGAGCCTGCCGGGAACCCGTTCCGGCAGTCCCTCTCGGCTGAAAGGAATGCATGCAAAGTCTCATCAACCATTTGAACCAACTTCAAGAACTGGTGCTGATCCGCGACGAGCATCGGACGACCGGTGACGGCAGCCACATGGAAAAATTGAACGATTCGATTGACCAGTTGACGGACAAGCTTCCGCCTGACATGAAATCGCTCTACCAGCGGCTGTACAAAAAAGATCACATCGTGATGGCCCCCATGTACAACGGGTGTTGTGCCATCTGTGGAATGCGCATGCCGATCAGTCAGGTGCAGGCCGTGCGCCTGTGCAAGCAGATCCAGAACTGTCCGAGCTGCGCGCGAATCCTCTTCGAAGAGAGCGACGCGCCGCGCTGGGTGGGAGAGACGCCGAGTCGTACGGAGCCTCGCAAAGCGGGCATTTCCCGTTTTTCGGCGGAGTCGCTGATGGTTCCGGACCTGAAAGCGGAGACCGGTGCAGAGGCGATCGCCGAATTGGCGGCGATCATGGAGCAGAAGGGCTTCGTGTCCGGCGTGGACAAGCTGGTGCAGACTGCGCTGGAGCGTGAGGCCATACTGAGCACCGCGATGGAAAACGGGCTTGCGTTTCCGCACGTGCGAGGCGTTGAGGGCGGCGGACTGACGCTGGCGCTGGGCGTGTCCAAAAAAGGTGTCAAATTCGACGATGCCGGCAGCGTGGTCAACATCGTGTTCTTCATCACGATCCCGACTGCGGTCAGCGCGTTCTACCTGCGTCTGATGTCGGGTTTGACGGAGACTTTTCTGAAGGAGCAGAACCGCGAAGCCATCCTGCTGGCCGAAACGCCTGAGCAACTCTGGAAGGCGTTGACGAAAGCGACCCGCTATTCGATCAAGTAAGGGCTGGGCTGTCATGCGCAAGCGGGCGGCGCGTGCCACTTGAACCCAGAGAACATGTTATGCGTGATTGCTGGAGACTGATAGGCTGGGCGCTGTGTGCGGGATGCCTCTGGCACGCCAGCGCGCAAGAGGCCCCGCGTGAAGCGAAACGAGCACGGGGGGACCGCCCGCAGAGCAGCGGCAACGGGGCTCCGGCGCCTGCGGAGCATCCTCAGGCCGAAGAGCCGGATGACCTTGAGACCAAGGCTGTCGATGCGGCGGAGTCGGTGGACTATACGCGGATTCTCGAGCAATTCCTGAAGGTGGACGATGCAAACTTGGAGATGTACTTCTACCATTGCAAGTACGTCGCAGCCGAGACCATGCGTCGCCTGCTGGAAAACTTCTTGTCGTCGGCCGGAAACGTGGGGCGTAGCGACGAGGACGATGTTGTCGTGCTTTCCGACGTTCCGGCCCGGATGCCGCAGTTGAAGCAGATACTGGAGCAGGCGGACAAGCCCGTGGCGCAGGTGTTGGTAGAGGCTCGAATTGTCGAACTTGAGATCAGCGATGACCTGACTCGCGACATCAACATGGGTGTCGCCAAATTGGGCAAGTCCGATTCGGTCCGTAAAATATTCCAAGAGCTGCTGATCCCGGGCTCTCAAGAAAACGCTGGTACTGAAGACTTGGACCGGACCTTCACGGCCGGCAAGGGCTCGGACGGACATCTGTGGGCCTACGGCAGTTTTGACCAGGTGAAGGTCTGGGCCATGCTCATGTATCTCGAAGAGAAGGGGCACGCCCGCATTCTGTCCTCGCCCAATCTGGTCATCCGGCGCGGTTCGGACGGTGACATCATGACCGGTGAAAAGATCCCGGTGCTGGAGCGAACGATCACGGGTTCCAGCGAGAGCATCTCCACACGCTTCGAGAATGTGGGCGTCAAGTTGATCGTTCGCCCGATCATGATTTCCGACAAGCGGATACATGTCAAAGTGAACCCTGAGGTGTCCAGTGCTCCTCGGACAGTCGATATGGGTGGTTTCCCGACGCCCATCATCGTGGTTCGGAGTGCCAGTACAGAGCTGGAGGCAAACGACGGCGAACTGTTCACAATTGGCGGTCTGATGCGGGAGGAACAGCGTTCTGTCGAGCGGCGTATTCCCTATCTGGCCGACATTCCTTATCTGGGTGTTCTGTTCCAGTACCGGTATACCAAGGCGTTCACGTCGCAGATCGTTATTTTCATGACGATGCGGCTGGTCGAGCCGGGCACGTACAACGCGCTGACCGATGAACAGATGGGAAAAGGGTCCGAGGAGTTCCAGAAACGGGTCGAGCAAATCGAATCTGACGTGGGCCGGACCAACCAGGAACTATGGGAAAAGCTTCACAAAAAATAGGCGTGTGCACGGCCTTCTCGTGGAAGTTGGCCGCGGGTGTGCTGCTCGTCTTGCTGGGGGGCTGCCGGCAGGAAAAGCAGGCCGCGTCGGGTGAGGCGATGGACCGCGTCTACACGGTCAAGCGCGGTGATTTCAAGGTTGCCTTCCGGCTCGAGGGTCTGCTCGATGCCATCAGCAGCCAGCAACTTCGTTACGATGGCAAGCGCGGCCATGGGCAGCTCAAGCTGATGGACCTTGTTGCCGACCGGACCAGCGTAGTCTCGAACGATGTGATCTTCAAGCTGTCGGACGAGTGGTTCGTCGAACAAGACAAAGACCTGACCCGTAAACTGCAACTTGCTGAAGAAGACTACAAGCTTGCGCTACAAGATCTGGAGATGATCCGCGCGGACAACCTTACTGAATTAAAGAGCGCTGCGGATGCCATGCGCGACGCGCGTGAACAGTATCGCAAATACGAGGATGAGGACTCTCCGCAGAAGAAGAAAGAGCTGATACAGAGCGTCCAGGACACGACGACGGCCTTCGATGCGGCAAGAATCGCACTCGGTGTTGCAAAGAAAGAATTGACGGCTGCCCTTTCGCAGGATGAGGAAACGATCGTCGCCGCAAAAAAGAAACTGGTCGAAGCGGAGAAAGCGCTGTCAACGGCAGAGCAGGCCATGGCCAAGGCATCTTACGACCTGCGGATCTTTAAGCGCTACGAATATCCTCTGAAGATCGCCACGTTGCGTGAGGCGGTCATGAAGAGCCAGTTGGCGGTGCAGCGCACGATCGTCAACAATAACGCCAAGGCCAGTAAGAAGCGCATCGAGATCGCTAACCGCGACAAACTCGTCAGTGATTACAGGGACGATCTCAACGGCGTGCGGGAAGATATGGAGAAGCTGGTCATCCGCGCGCAGGCTGACGGCATGCTGATCCACGGCGAGAACCGGCGCAACCGCTGGGACACTCCGAAAGAGATCAAGGTTGGCGCGGAAGTGAGCATCGGCGAGGCGATCGGCCTCATACCCGATGTCAGCAAATTCAAGGTACAGGTCAACATCCCGGAGGAGTACCGGTCGCGTGTCAAGATCGGCTTGCCCGTGATTATCCGCGCCAAGGCGGTGCCTGACTTGACGCTATCGGGAGAGATTGTCAGGATCGCGGGAGCCTCTGCTCCGATTATCCCATGGGATCAGGGCAGCCCCAAAGTCTATGCGTCGGACATTTCGACGGATGCGGCGGACGAACGGCTGTCGCCGGGAATGACCGTACAGGTTGAGATTGTTGTCGAAAAGGCCGAGAAAGTACTCTTTGTGCCGGTTGAGGGCATCTACAACCGCGACGGCAAGAGCTACTGCAAAGTGCGCGTGGGGGAAGGGCAGGCAGAACGCGAAGTCAAAACCGGACGCTTTTCCACGGACTTTGTGGAAGTCACCGAAGGCCTCAAGGAAAACGAGCAGATTATGCTTGACCGTCCTGCGGCATAGCGCGTGGAACGTGGCCGTTTACAGCATCAGGCCGCGGCGCTGGAAGAGGGTGCGGGCCCGCTGCACGTCTTCGTTGGCCGGCGGTTGCGTGTCCTTGAGTTGGTAGGGGCAACGCAGGGCTTCCCACTTGTATTCGCCCATCTTGTGGAAGGGCAACAGTTCGATTTTGCGGATGCACGCGAACCGCAAGAGAAAGTCGGCGAGTCGTTCTAGGCGCGCTTTGTCGAGTGTGTAGCCCGGCACCAGCACATGCCTGATCCAAACGGCCTTGCAGGTCGATTCGCAATACTCCAGCGTGTCCAGCGTGTTGCGGTTACTTGCGCCGGTAAGGGTCATGCAAAGGTCGTCGTCGAGCGCTTTTATATCCAACAGGACCAGGTCCGCCCGGTTAATCACCGGGCTCGACTGCGCCAGCGGAATGGCGCCCGACGTGTCGATCGCGCTGTGTAGCTTGAGTTCGCGGCAGCCGTCGAGGACTTCGTAAGCGAACGCGGGCTGCAAGAGCGGTTCGCCCCCCGACAGCGTGACACCGCCGCGTGCGATAAAAGGCCGGTAGGTCATGATATCCGCCACCACCTCACCCGCGGTCATCAACTTGCCGGCCTCTAGGCTACGTGCGTCGGGGTTATGGCAGTAGAGGCAGCGCAGAGGACACCCCTGCATGAACAGGACGTAACGGATCCCAGGGCCGTCCAGCGTGCCGAACGATTCGATTGAATGGATTCTGCCTGTGACAGAAGGATTCATGAAAGGAAGCGGATTACGGGTGGATGGACGCTGAATATTTTTTGATGAACTGTTGCGCGTAAGGCATGGCACCCGTTGTGACCGTACCGTGGTTAAGCCCTGCGAGTTCGTGGAACTCGACGCTCGGGTGTCCCAGTGTGCGCAGGCTTACGGCCATCAGTTCGTTCTCTTCCACGCGGCACTTGAATTCGATCTTGCGGTCGCCCAGTACCAAACAGATCGGCGGCAGGTTGCTGGAACAATAATAGAGCGGGGCCAATTCGTTGATGAGCGGACGGTATTGCGGACCCGTATCGCCGAGCAGTTTCTTGACATGAAAATGGGTCGTCATCTGGCCGCTGACAGGGATCAGGCCCGCGAGTTGGAGGTTGGAAATCCCGTACGGAGCCAGCCACCTGGGATCCATGCCGATCAGCGAGGTCAGGTAGCCGCCTGCGGAAGCGCCTGACACAAAAACCTTGTTTGAGTCGCCGCCGTACTGTGCGATGTTCTTTATGACCCAGGCCGTAGCCGCTGCCGCATCTTCCAGGTAAGCGGGATGCTGGACTTTGGGAGAGAGCCTGTATCCGACCGCAGCCACCGCGATCTCGGGGTCTTTGAGGTTGATGAAATGCCGGTGGCCTTGGGTGAGGCCACCGCCGTGGAACCAGACAACGGTGGCGAAGCCGCTGCGGTTCGTGGGATAGCGAAGGTCAAGCTGGCACTGTGATTTCTGGTAGTCGTCCGCCTGCCGCAGGGCTTCCTGGCTGTAATAGGAGAGGTTCGTGAGGGTCAACATCCCCTTGTCGACAACTTCAAGGTTGGGCATTCGCGTTGCCCCCCCGTTTGTTCTCGCTGTGCGGGCGGGGGACTTGTCGGTTTGGGCATGCGCGGCAGGGTGAACAAGGACAAACGAGAGCAGGACCAAAAAGAGAAGGTGTTTCATAAGGCTTTGAACATAGCACATGGGGGGATTCGGTGACAAGCCTGTCGCCCTGGGCGAAGGAACAAACGAACGGATGATGTTGTTTGAACGAGCGTAAGATTAGGATTCAGATAACGAATGGGAAAGTCTTCTCCCCGGCCGACTCGTACGCTCAATCAAAATCCGTTTCCAACGAGGTGTTCTCACACAGGAATATAATTGAACCTATCGATAAACCTGTTGCGGTCTGGTGTACAGGCTTGTTAAACGGACAAGGGAAAGGTAAACTATCAATTTGGTCAACGGGTCGTTTTTAAAGGAGTTTTCGAGATGTCTGTCAGAGTCCGTTTTGCACCCAGCCCCACTGGGAACGTCCACATCGGCAATATTCGCGCGGCAATTTTCAACTGGCTGTTTGCACGCCACGAGGGCGGCAAGTTCTTGTTGCGCGTGGAGGATACGGATCGCGAACGCTCCACCCAGGAAGCCATCGAGACGCTGCTGCAGTGCATGGCGTGGCTGGGGTTGGACTACGACGAGCCTGCCGTGTACCAGAGCAGGCAGAGCGAGCGGCATCTGGCCGTGGCAGATGAACTGGTCCGCAAGGGACTCGCCTATAAAGACAACAAGGGCGGCGGCGGGGAATGCGTGATCTTCCGCATGCCCAAACAAGGTCATCTCGAGTATACCGATCTTGTGAAGGGAACGATCCGCAAAAAGGCTGAGGATACCCAGGACTTTGTGATTGTGCGCTCCGACGGCACGCCGGTTTTTCACCTCTCCAACGTGGTGGACGACGTCGACATGGCGATCACGCACGTGATCCGCGGCGACGACCACGTGGAGAACACCTTCAAGCATATTGAGCTATTCAAGGCGATCGGCGCGCCTGTGCCGCAGTACGCGCATCTGCCGATGATTGTGAACAATCAGGGTAAACCCTACTCCAAGCGCGACGGCGCGGCCTTCGTGGGCGAGTTCAAGGAGCAGGGCTACCTGCCGGAGGCGCTCTTCAACTTCCTGCTGTTGCTCGGTTGGGCGCCGGGCGATGATCGTGAAGTGCTGACGCGCGAGGAGATGATCCTACTTTTCACGCTCGACCGCTGCAAGTCGAGCGCGGCACGCTTTGACAGCAAAAAACTGGTGTGGATGAACGGCGAATACATTCGTCGTCAGCCGCGCGAGGTGTTTGAGGCTGAGTTCGTCTCTCGTGTACAGTCAGGCGGGTACTCCATCGAGGGGACCGACCTTGCGGGCATCATGGAGCAGATGCAGATTCGCACCCGGTTCTACTCCGAGATTCCGACTTCCTGCGCCTACTTCTTCACGGACGATTATGCCTTTGATCCGAAGGGACTTGAGAAACGTCTGAAGGTCGAGGGTGTGCCGGCGCTGCTGGACGAGGTGGCCGGGAAATATGCGGCGTTGCCGGTCTTTGACGTGCAGACCACGCATGAGGTGCTATCCGCGATGGGCGAGGCCCGAGGCACGGGATTGGGTTCGATGGTGCACCCGGTACGCGTTGCGGTCTCGGGGCTCACCGAAGGCCCCGGACTCTTCGAGATGCTCGCGCTGCTTGGCCGCGACAAGGTTTGCGCGCGCCTCCGTGCGGTTGCGCAGCGGTTGCGTGACGGCACGCTGTAGATCGGGATATCTCTCTTAACCTCTTTATGTTGGAGCGGGATCGCAACCCCGACCTGCCTGCTTCAGGGTGCCTGTGCGAAAAGGGAAGGGATATGGTTTTATCGTGTTCAAAAGCCTTTCTTGCCGCTGTCGCGCTAGCGTTGTCAGCAGCCTCCGCCGAGCCGGAGCGACGCGAGTGGATCGTGGATGGCGTGAGGCGCGAGGCGCTGGTCTATGTGCCGCCGCAAGCTGCCTCAAACGCGGTGCCGGTGGTCTTTGTGTTTCACGGGCACGGTGGCAACATGCGTCATGCGGCGCGCTCATTTTCCATTCACACGCTCTGGCCCGAGGCGCTGACCGTCTATATGCAGGGGCTTCCCACGCCGGGGCTGCTCACCGATAAGGAAGGCAAAAAAGCCGGTTGGCAGAATGTTCCCGGGGTGCAGGGTGACCGCGACTTGAAGTTCTTCGACGCCGTTATGGATACGCTTCGCACGACGCATCGCATCGACGGGAAGCGCGTCTATGCCACGGGGCATTCCAACGGAGGCGGCTTCACGTATCTTCTTTGGGCGAATCGCGGTTATGTGTTCGATGCCTTTGCGCCGTGTGCGGCAGTTACCACGCAACTGGCGCGGCTGACTCCCAAGCCGGTGCTGCATCTGGCGGGCGAAAAAGATACGCTCGTCAAATTCGTGTGGCAGCAGAAGACCATTGAGGTCTTGCGTAGGATCAATCGCTGCGGCGTCGGAGAGGGGCGCCCTTGGGGCACGAATGCCACCCTGTATGCCTCCAGCGCGGGCATGCCTGTTGTGACGCTCCTCCATCCTGGAGGACACGAGTTGCCTCCCGAGGCCGCATCCTCCATCGTTCGTTTTTTTAAAGAACGGTGCATCCGTGAGTAGAGGATAGAAAAAAGAACCTGTGTTCTCAACGCAATGGTTTTCGGTTATACTGACACCGTAAAGTGAAGTTTCTACGAAAGGAGACGGATCATGAAAGTAGTGGCGTTCAACGGTAGCCCCAGCAAAGACGGAAATACGGCGATCCTTTTGCGGAAGGTGCTTTCTCCGATCGCGCGTGCGGGAATAGACACGGAGTTGGTGCAGGTCGGAGGGGAGCCGATCCGCGGATGTACCGCCTGTTATCACTGTTTCAAGGCCAAGGACAAAAGGTGCGTAATCGGGACAGACTGCGTGAACGCGTGCATCGCCAAAATGATTGAGGCCGACGGCATCATCATGGGATCTCCCACTTATTTTGCCGGAATGACCTCTGAGATGAAGGCGCTGATTGACCGAGCGGGGCTGGTGGCGGTTGCGAATGGGCGGCTGTTCTCGCGTAAGGTCGGAGCGGCCGTAACGGTGCACCGGCGGGGCGGCGCGGTCAATGTGGTTGACGCCATCAACCACATGTTTCTGATGTCGCGTATGATCGTGCCGGGCTCGACCTACTGGAACTTCGGCGTTGGCCTCAATCCCGGTGACGTTGAAAACGACACCGAGGCAGTTGAGAACATGCATGATCTTGGCGAAACCATCGCATGGCTCGTCAAGCGTCTGAGTGTTCAAGAGAGCGTGCTGTAAAAGTGGTACGCTCAGCGTCTGCGTTCGCTTCTACTCACGCGTTTCGGTGGGGGGGAAGTGAAGATCGAAGCGTTTGATGTTCTTTGTTTCGGGGTCAACCATGAGCAGTACGCGGCCGACATAATTAGGCGGGTTCTGAACCTCCCAATACGTCTCTCCGTCGTGCGGTATCTCTTTGACGATCACCGGATCGGGCATGGTGAGGGTGAACTTGTCGCGCACCATCTGCACCGCCTCGCGGAGCGGCACCGGCTCTTGGGGCGTGAAGAAAAGTTCTTTGATTTTACCCTTTTTGCCCGCTTTTGTAAGGTAACAGTCGGAGCTGATGAATTGCCAGCCGTACATCGAAAACGCGTCGCGTTCGAGGAACCCCAGCATCTTGTCGGGGCGGTCGTTGTTGGTAAGCTGCGTATAAGTTCTGATGATCAGTCGGCGGATCTTCTTGTAACCCTCCATCTTGGTCGTCTCAAGCTGCGTGGCTTTGGTGAACGACTGCGTCTTGGTGGCGTCGGCAGGGGGGGTGTTGCGGGAGTCGATCCAAAGGACGTCATTCGGCGAAAGTTTGGCGCGGCTGGTGGCGATCATGGAGCCGTCCGGGCGCTTGATGAAGATCTTTCCTTCCTCCTCTTTCACGTAGGAGCCCTCGATGGTGTTACCGTTCACCGAGGTCCAGGTGCGTACGGGCTGCTCAACGGGCTTTCCCTCCGGTTGACCCTGCGCAAAGCAGAGGGGGGCGGAGAAAAGTAACAGAAGAAAACAGCAAAGGGCGAGTGGCGGGCGGTTCATGGTCTTGGAACTCCTCCTGGTTGCAAATAAGATAACGGTTCCTAGATTATCGCGCAACGGTGAATCGCAACAGTGCGCGATATGCGCGTTGCCTCACAATTCATGACACCGAAACAAAAAAGGATCGGGGAGCGCGACTGGTCAGGGCGTCTTGACCTTTTCCCTTCGAGCCAAACAATCTTGTTCTGAAGGACGACAAAGACTATCTGCGTGTAAAAAATAGCGTTCTCCTCCGGATGGTAAAACCCGGAAGGACAAGGACTTTACCTTGGCAGCATCGCGATATTAAGAGGCGAGCACTCTGCCGGTTCTATCGAGAGTCAGAGAGGTTCACTCAAACCGGACATCGCCGAAAAATTCCGGTCGGTGATAATCGGGAACCTCCGTTTCTACAGGGGTCCAAGTGAGGTAATGGGGGACTGCAAGATTGTCCCCGATCTTATAAAAATTGGCGGTCGCCTTCACACCGCTCAGCGAAGTGATGCTGTCGAACGCGAAACAGGCCAATGGAATCCTGGCCGTGAGGGTCCACACAAATCCCCCCGCCTTTTCTGCAAACGGTTGATGGCCCAGCGATGACTCGAGGACCAGATGATCCAGCAAAGGAAGCGGCAAGAATTTCCGGTTTTTCCTGCTCGGACCATAAGCGAGGTGTGTCGTCCCAATACAACTGAATTCGAAGTTGTAGTAATTTATCCTGTCGAACGAGACGAAGAACTCGACGCAACTGTCTTTGTACACCTCGCCGTGGGTTCGTGTCTCCAGTGCTCGGACACTGTTCTCAGCCACATAAAATTTCAACCAGATTTCCGTCTGAATATGACCGATCCTAAAGCTGACCTTTGGACAATAGGGGTACTTGGACCAGTTGAGGCATGCGATCTGAATCTCAGAGGCATGGGCTTCTAGCTGACAGCCGACGTCTGTCATCGAAAAGGGGGTCTTGTGTTTGAGAGGCTTGATAAGGAGCGATGTCATGGATTCCTTTCGTTGTCGGCATTACCTGCTTGCACTGAGTTTTCCTAACCAATAACATAGTAAGCTTAACAAAAGGACCGGAGCATGACGACTGCCCAGACTGAACCCCGACCTGGCCGTTGGCCGGCTCAGATCAAGTACATCGTCTGGAACGAGGCCTGCGAACGTTTCAGCTATTATGGCATGAAGAGCGTGCTGGCCGGCTACATCACGGGAACGGCCCTCAGGGGCGGACTCGGGCAGGACGCGGACACGGCGACAGGCATCATTCACCTCTTCGTCTTCGTCAACTATTTCATGCCGCTCTTCGGCGCTTGGCTCTCTGACAAGCTCTTCGGGCGCTATCAAACGATCTTGTGGGTCTCGCTCTTCTATTGTGTCGGACATGGCGTGTTGGCGTGCAGCGACTTTGTCGGCGGTTTTGACGGTAAATTCGCATGCCTCTACACGGGCCTAGCGCTGATAGCATTCGGTTCCGGCGGCATCAAGCCCTGCGTCTCTGCCTTCGTGGGTGATCAATTCCGCCCTGACCAGTCCCATCTTCTGCAGAAGGCCTATGGTGCGTTCTACTGGGCGATCAACTTCGGCTCGTTCTTTTCTTTCCTCGTGATTCCCTGGCTCAAAGACCGCTGGAGCTACAGTCTCGCCTTCGGTGTGCCCGGTATCCTCATGGCGGTGGCGACGCTAATTTTCTGGTTGGGCACACCGCGTTATGTGCGCGTGCCTCCCAGCCGTCAGAATCATGCGGCCGGTTTTTTCAAGGTGTTCTGGTGTGCGTTGTGTACGCGACGTACCCCCGGCACTCCGTTTTGGGATGCTGCGCTTGGGCGTTTCAGCCTGCACGAGGTGGATGCTGCGAAGTCCGTGCCGCCGATTCTGTTTGTTTTCGCGCTGGTGCCCGCGTTTTGGACGCTGTTCGACCAGACCAACTCCACGTGGGTGTTGCAGGGCCAGATGATGACGCCAGCCACGCTGTGGGGTTTCTCTGTCGGCGCGGAGCAGATGCAGTCCGCGAACCCGTTGATCGTGATGATGTTGGTTCCTTTGCTTACGCTGCTGGTCTACCCGCGCATCGGGCGCTTCGCCTCTCCGCTGCGGCGGATGTCCGCCGGGATGTTTCTGGGCGCTCTCTCCTATCTCGTGGTCGCAGCGATTCAATCGCGCATTGAGGGAGGCGCACAGCTCTGCGTGCTGTTGCAGGTGGTGCCGTATCTCATCCTCACCGCTGCCGAAGTGCTGATTTCAACGACGGGTCTCGAATTTGCTTTCCGCGAGGCGGCGCCGGAGATGAAGAGCATGGTCATGAGTTTCTGGCTCTTGACGATCGCCTTTGGGAACCTTTTGGTGGCGGGCATCACCAAGGCCTTTGGCGGGGGCGGCGTGCACAACGGGAGCGGGGCGGTCAGCGCGTCGCGCTTTTTGCTCTACGCGGGGATGACCTTTGCGGTCGCGTTATTTTTTAGCTTAATCAGTCGCAACTACCGGTATCGCGACGCTGCTGCGGCTCGCGGCGCCTAACGGTTGCTTTATCCCGGCCGGGTGATGAATGCACACGAGTAACTACTTATTCGCCGACTCAGCTTTTCCAGCAAGAAGGTGCTTCATCGATTGGACCGTTTGGCCTTTGTACGAAAAATCCTCCTGACTGAAATTCGAGATGATTTCCGCGCCGTTTGAAAAGGCCGTGCGAAAGACGTCCTTGGCGACCGCCTCGTGCCGCTCCATGAACTCGGTCTGCAGATGGCATAGCGCGTCGAAGTCGTCGTAACCTTCCTTGATTTTGGCAACGCTCTCCCGCAGCGAGCGCTTGTCGTCACAGGTCAGATCCTCATTCCCCATCCAGGCGTCTTTGTTATCGCGGTAGTTGGAATAGAAATAGAAGAAGGGCCGTCCTCCGAACTCGGTCAGCGTCAGGCGCGTGGCGGCATCTTTGAGCGTGTAATTGCAGGTCGAAGGGAAAGGGTTGCTCAGGAGGATGCCATGATAAACCAGCTGCCAGAAGGGCACAAAGCGGTCCACCATCGGGTGCGGCTTGGGGGGGACGATGGAGGCATACAGGGCGTAATCCAACTGCCCGCAACAGAAATCGTGTCCACCTTCGGAGGCGCTGCCGCCCATCACAGTCTGCGCCTCGCCCATGATCTTACCCACCCAGACGGCACCTTGGTTGCGGTTCAGAGGATGCCGGGGGTCATGACAACCGCGGGGCTGGACCACGGTCAGCACGTCGTTGTAGTGGAGCCCGCGGAAACCGAGGTCCGCGATTGCCCGTAGCTCTTTCTGAGCAAAGCGTTCGAAAGACCGTTGCGGGCAGATATCATACATCCGTCCGCCGCTGTAAACGGCATGGGTCGAAAGCGAGCCATCTGTTTTTTTGATGATGTATTCCGCATCCCACGTGTCCGCGATCATATACGCGTCATAGCTATTGTTGTGACAGACAATTTGGAATCCCATGGCCTGCGCTTTCTTGACCAGTTTTCTCAGCTTGGCCTCGCCTCCCAACTGTTCTTCGACTGGGAAGAGTTCGGGGAAGCGTCCGTCATGGCCCTTCTGATTCCAGCCCACGAGGCAGATCTCCGCGTGACTGATGCCTTGGCGCTTGAACTCGTCCAGGATGTCGCCGACGCGGTCGAAAGTGACGGCCACTTTCATCGGCGGTTCGTTCTTGCGAGTCTGCTGCTCAACAGGCGTCGGCATCGGTTTCCAGCCTTGGCGAATCCGGACCTCGATGCTCTTCGCGGCGTAGGCGAGTTCCGGCCGCGTCTTGATGCGTTCCTTCAGCGGAACGCAGGCTTTGCGGAAGAGTTGATAGTCCCGGTAAACATGGGCCATACCGGAATAGTCGGCACGGTCGTCGCTTAGCAGGTGATAGGCGATCGCGATGTCATCGTAGGCCGGCTGTCCCCCCAGTTCGAAACGTGGGGCGATCGTGTAGCGGCCCTCTTTGGCCCGCGTCACCAACGTGAAATCGTACGGCATGCCGGTGATGATCGCGGCAAAGGTGGCGCGCGGGTTTTTCATGCCAAAAACGGGCATGGGCATGTAGTTTCTCGCGGTCCGCTCGCCGTTCCTTTCGTGAAAGGTGCCGAGCTCGCCGTTGGGCATGATGAAATAGCCCGCTTCGCCCATTTTTGCCGAGGCAAAGTCAGGGAGGACCTCGACCGTGGCGAGCAGGGACGGAAGCTGGTCCCGTTTAAGGACGACGTTAACGACGCCCTTTGCATCGGGCTCAAACGCGACCGTCTTCTTTTCCACCTTTTTATCCGTGAAGGTGTAGATCAGTTCCACCTGCGTGGCGATGACCTCGTAAGTACAAGCACAACAGGCTACTGTCAGCCAAAATGTTTTCATGTCTTGCATCCTTTCTTTTCCGGGCTCAAAGATCGACAAACCGCAACGCGCGACTTAATAAAGCAGGCTTGATCAGCTTGTAGTCCATGGACTTCACAACACCCCCCTCGTGGGAGAAGTCGTTGTCGGAATAGTTTACAACAATCTCGCTGCCGTCTGAGTATTTCGTGAGGAACACATCCTTGGCAATCTCATCGTGCCCGTCCATGAATTCGTATTGCAGATATTTCATCGGCTGGTATTCGTCGTAAGCCTGTTTGATGGGTGCCAGATCCGTGTATGGACTGTAATAGAAGGTCGGGCGTCCGCCGAATTCGTAGACCTTGAGCCTGCGCGCGGGCTGGGCTAACGCGGGGGAGCGCTTGTTGCTTGGCGCATTCGGGAAACTGTAGTCGATCGTGGAGTAGTAGGGGTTGCTGAGAATAATGCCGTGGTATGCGATTTGCCAGAGCGGGACGATCCGGTCCATGAGGGGCGTCGGCTTTCCCAGAAAAAGCGGATACGCCGTCACGTAGAGTACATAGTCGAGAGACTTGGCGACATGGTCGCACGGGCCTTCCGAGCCGAACCCGCCGAACGTCCGGCGAGCCTTCTCGCCGATCCGGTTCATAAAGTCAGCGGTTTGCTGGCGGTTCAGAGGGTGTTTGGGGTCGAAACACGGATATGGCGTGATGCACGACGTTACGTCAATGTGGAAGGTTCCTTTAAAGCCCAACTCGGACAGTCTCTTGTAGTCCTCGTCGATATAGGCTTCATAGACCCGCTGGAAACATGACGAGTACGCCCTTCCGCCGGCCCAGAGGCCGCCCCTCAGCGCCATGCCGTCGGGACGCTTGGCGACGTCGCCTTCATTGTAACGGTCTGAAATCGTGTAGAAGTCCGTATTGTTACAGTGGCATACGATTTGATATCCCAAGTTGTGGGCGCACGCGATCGCCTCGCGCAGTTTGGCCTCGCCGCCGAAGGCGGGTTCGACGGGAAACAGTGTCGGATAACGCCCGTCGTGTCCCCTGACATTCCACCCGACCGAGCACATCTCGACTTTCTTCACGCCCAGGGCCTTGAGCCCCTTCATGATGCGCACAAGGTCGTCAAACGTGTGGGACACGTTGACCGGTGGCTCGTTCGTCGGCGTCTGATTCTCGATCTTGGTTTTGTTGGATTTGGAACCGTGCGAAACGCGCACAAACATCGTGTCCGCTGTGTAGGCCAGTTGCGGGTTGCCTTTTACCCGTTCACGGAGCGGCCTCACTTCGCCCCGTTCGAGCTGATAGGCGCGGTAAGCGCGCGCCATGCCGGAATAATTGGAATCCGTGCCTTTCAGCGCGCAGAAGTCGACCAAGAGATCCTCGTAAGGAGCAACAGCCATTTCTTTGATAAGAAAACGCGGGAAGATCGTGTACACGCCATGAGTGACGTCGACGACGGTCTTGAATTCATATTTGAGCCCCTTGACGATTCCGACAAAAGCGCCGCGGGGATTCTTCATACCGAAGATCGGCATGGGATTCCTCCGCTCTTCAAGTTGGCCTTTTTCTTCGCGGAACGTTCCCATCACGCCCGTAGAGAGAACGAAGTAGCCTTCCTCCCCTTGTTTAGCGGTGGCGTCGGCGGAAATAATATCAATAGCGTCAATGTCGCGTGTGATGTCCTTGATCGGTATCTTCAGGCGGTGAACGCCATCCATCGCTTTTTCAAGCGGCTGGCTCTGTTCCATGATTCGCCCGTCGACTTTCGTGATGCGCACAAGAACGCGCTTTACGGGCTCGTCGTTTTCTGCGTCGGCGGTCATAGCCAAGGCAAAGGTCAGCGCTAACGCCGCCCAAGGTGCTCTGAGGTTCAGGGCTGGTTCCTTTCCCATGCGATGCTCTCCTGCTCTTCCGTGTAGCAATGCGCGTCTTATCACCCTCGCATCTTTTCATAATCCGATTTAACCTGCTAGCGACAGCCGCGCAAAATTGTTAGGATATTTGCGAAATGAAAAATGAAGGACGAAAGAGATGCTGCCCGCGTCCCGCGTCCGGCCATCCGCCGCGCGTGCTGCTGGTGATCCCGACTGCCAACATCATTCACCGCCAGATCCTAAACGGCATCCTGCGCTATGCACACCGGCACGGCCCCTGGGAATTCCACATGATCACGGGCCTTTTTGAGGAGCAGGGTATCCGCCGGACCAAGGAATGGGGCTGCACGGGAGCTATCGCGTTCACAGATACCAAGGCGCATGTCGCTGCCGTGCTCGCTGCCGGTGTGCCCGTGGTTTTCGTCAATCCTCCGCTAAACATGATGGGCTCGGAAAGTCCGCTCTCACGCCACTGCTGTGTGATACGTGACCAGCTCGCCATCGGACGCGTCGGCGCCGATTATTTCATTGACAGGCAGTACACGAACTTTGCCTATGTGGGGGATGTGAAAAACAAGTCATGGTCTTCTGACCGCTCTGAAGGCTTTGCCGAACGGGTTGCGGAGCGGGGCTTCCTCTGTAACGTTTACCCCGCACCACCTAAGGCAGAGCGTGACGATTTCGGTTTGGAGAAGAAGCGGCTGCGTACGTGGCTAAAGAAGCTGTCTAAGCCCGTAGCTCTAATGGCTGCGCGAGACCTGCGGGCGAGGCAGATACTTGATACGTGTATGGATGAAGGCATCGCTATTCCGCACGAGATCGCTGTGCTTGGGGTGGGCAACGACGAGATCTTTTGTGAAACGACAACTCCCACTTTATCCAGTATCTCGTTGGACGGCGAGAACACCGGGTATGATTGCGCAAAAATGCTCGAAGAGCAGATGTGTTGCGCGGACGCGGCACGAAGGCCCTGTGTCCTGTCGCTCGGCATGGTCAGCGTGGTCACGCGCCGTTCAACCGACACAAGCTGTGTCTCTGAACCCCGGTTAGCCGAAGCGCTGGCCTTTATTCAAGCGGGCCTCGGCTCGCCGCTCAGTGTTTCCGATGTGGCCCGGCACCTCAACATCTCTCGTCGGCTATTGGAAATCAAGGCCCGGAAATTCCTCGGGCGAACCATCTGCGAGGAGATCCAGCGTGTCAGGCTTAATCGTGCGCGGACCTTGCTCCGCAACACGAAGCTGACCGTGAGCGAGATCGCTATCGCCTGCGGGTTTTATGACCCCAGCCACCTCGGCTTGTGGTTTCGCAAGACCTTTCACCTCACGCCGACCGCGTTTCGTGCCAGCTTCCGTCAAGAACAGGATCAGGAGCACCCCATCGTCATGAGCAAATGAAAGCGCACGATCGAAATTCGTTGTCGCCGTAGGGCCTTGACGTGAGACCTGAGAAGTCAAGCGTCCCTCCCTATTCGGCAGCCACCTTTAGGGGCGTACAAAACAACAACGGCGAAAAAGAACAAGTTGTTTTTCCGTATCCACGCGAAAGCGAATAGGTTTTCTGATTTAGCGTCTTTACGAAAGATGGATCGAGTGTGGTGTTGCGTTAGTTTTAACGCAGAACCGTGGCGCCGAGGGCGATGAGGAAGAGCCCGAGCAGGGCGTTAATCACACCGCCGAGGCGGAATAGCGCGGGGCGTTGCGTGAACCAGACGATGGCTTGCCTCATCTTCCAAGGATAGAGGATCAGGATCATGCCCTTGACGATGCAAAGATAGGCGAGGGTGACGAGCACCAGCCGCCAAGGCGAGGCATGGACGCGTGCGACGTGGAGCAGCTCGTAGGGAAAGAGCACGAGAATCCCGCCGACCGCACGGCAGGACAGCAGGTTATCCAGCCAGATCCAGGTCAGCGGTATGCAGGCCAGAACAGCGATGGGAATGAACTTTTTGAACGGCATCAGGATGTCAAGGCCCATGGTCCAGAGGGCGTATCCGGCCCAGATCCAAGCGATGGAGCTGAGGACGCAACCTGCGGTTTTGTTGCGCGGCAGCGCATTGAAGAAACGCGATAGCGGCTCGGGTGCGAGGACGATGGAAGCTCCCAGCAAAACGCAGAAGAGACCGAGCAGATAACACCAGCTGTGAAGAGGCATGTGCAGGACTCCATTCGAAAGAATTAGGCAGTATTAAACCACAATGGGCCGGAAGATTGAACCTAAAAGGTGCTCAGACGAAACCCCGGCGTTTGGCCTCCTCCAGAATCGCTTCGGTGGCCGTCGCGCCGACGCGGGTTACGCCCAGTTCTCTGACGCGCAGAAGGTCATCTAGTGTGCGGATGCAGCCCGCTGCCTTGATCTGGACCTCCGGGGATGAGTGCTCCCTCATCAGCTTGAGGTGGTGATCCGTCGCTCCCCTGTACGTGTACGCCCCGTCGGCCTGCTTGACAAAGCCGTATCCCGTTGAAGTCTTCACAAAGGCCACGCGGTGCTCGGAACAAATCCCACACAGCCGGATGACGTGGGTGTCTTGCAGGAAATCGTTCTCAAAGATCACCTTCAAGATGGCCTTGTGTGCACGAACCGCATCATTAACGGCCTTAATCTCAGCCGACACGTAGTCCCAAGCTCCGCTCAGCACCTTCCCGACATTTACGACCATGTCGATCTCGCTTCCACCAGCCTGCGCAGCAGCATCAGCCTCCTTGACCTTGATGGCCGTGGTGCTGTTCCCGTGGGGAAACGCGATAACGGCGCACACACCCACTCCGGAGCCCGCAAGCAGATCTCTCACCCTGGGAATGCAATAAGGCTTGATGCAAGCCGTTGCCACTTGATACTTTTTTGACAGCTCGCTTCCTTTCGCAACGTCTTCGTCGGTCATGGTGGGGTGGAGCAACGAATGATCGATCATTTTCGCGATCACGTTCAGAGTAACCTTTTCCCTCACGTTCATTCCTTTCTGCCGCATGGCGGGTCGAGAGCCAGCTGCGGCGGGTTTTCAGGTCAAGGCCGGGTTAGGCAATGGGGCTCATTTACGCCTGATCGGCACCGCGCGTCTTTGCACAGGAGGGATTATGCCGGGATCATTTGACACTTTCTCATAGACCATGGTGTCGCCATCCGGGTTGGTTAACTCCATCACTTTATCGGAGACAAAGACCACCTTCGATTGAAGTGGATCGGGTTCGTCTTTGATGAAAAGGGTCACGATGCCGTTTTTGAATGAGTAGCGTTTCGGTTTATTGTCCGTAATGTAAGCGCTTTCGGCGGTTGTGTTATAAAACAGGTTGGTGGCCGTGTAGATCTCTTTCTTGTTCGTGAGCTCGTAGGGCGGCAGCCGGGACAGGTTGGAGAAGCGGACCTCTTTCAGCTCCCAAACGCCGATGATTGAGGGAGGATTGTTGCCGGTGGGTGTTCCGCAACCCGCAAACAAGAAAAACATTATAAACAAACCACAACGTGTTTTCATTTTTTCTCCTCCAGATAGGTGCCTCGCTCGCGGTGACGGGCCCCAAGAGTACGATTTTAACTGCTGATTTCGCTTTTTGTGGGAAGCGTAACGATTCATGGACCTTCCGTCAAAGCTTTTCCGGGCTGTTTCATAAAGCATGAGCCGTTTCTCAAAGCTCAACCGTTCTTCCTTCTTTCCGAGATTGCTCAGCGGCAAAAACGATCGCGTGGGTCCGCATCGCCTCCCGAGCATCCACTGCAACGTGCGCTGCTGGGTCTTGTATGGCGGCAAGCCAGTTTGTAACGATCTCCAGGTCCTCCGGATGATAGGACTTCGGCCGGACCATCGGTATGGATTCTGTCGCCGTCCCGTCAAACTTGCTGACCGTGATGATGTCCGCCGCCTCGTCGAAGAGCAACTCTCCCTTTGTTCCCTGCAATCGGGTTCTTCTCCCGTGCGTGGCAGAATAACCGCTCAGGGCGCATGTCGCCGTTGTGCCACCCTCAAACTCCATCAATACGACCTGGTGGTCCACGACATCGTTATTCGCGTGCCAGACGCAGGCCCCGAAAGGTCCGTGACGGATAGTTTCGAGACGGGATTCTCGGGTGTTCGTGCCACCGAGATCCTGAAGCCGGCCGGTCAGATCGCCATCCACATAGAGACGAACGGCCGAATAGGGGCACGTTGTCTGAAGCGTACAACCGTCGAGACAGCGCCTGCCGCTGCCTTCCGGAGCGTGGGCTGGATTGAAGTAGCTCAAGTTACCGAAAGAAGAGACTCGGATACAGGGTTCTCCGATGAGCCAGGCCACAAAATCCACATCGTGGACGCACTTGTGCAGAAGGAGGAATGTGTTGCCTTTCTCCTGGGCCCAGCGTCCGCGCACATAGTTGTGTGTAAACCTGAGGTGGCCGATGGCCTCCATGTGATCGACGTGGATCAGACGACCAAGGGTTCCATCAGCGACGATCTGTTGAACGCGGCGAAAAGCGTCCATGAACCTGAGTGTGTGACAGACGGACACAACGCAGCCGCTCTGCCTTTGCGCTTTTTCGATCAGGCGGCAGTCCTGAAGCGTATCGGCCAGTGGTTTCTCGACCAGGACATGGCAGCCTCTGCGCAGACAGGCGAGCACGGGGAGGGCATGCTGGTTGTCCAAGGTCGCTATGATCGCGGCGTCAAAGTCCACATCGCTGGTGCAAAGCGCCTCCCATGAAACAAACTGTTCGCTATCCGCCAAACCATACATCTTCGCAAAGCGTTGGCGGCGTTCGTCATTGGGCTCCGCCACCGCGACAATTCGGGTTTCTTGGCGGCAGACGGCCAACTGCCGGGCGAGATGGTTCCCTCTCACCCCCGCGGCAATGATGACGACGCGAATGGCTTTGTTTTGTTTCCTTTTCTTCATGGGCATGCTCATGTATACCGCAGACTCGGCCGAAAACGGCGTTTTCCGGTCAGTGGCCGTCGTCGATGATGGGCTTGGCCGAGGGTGCGGCGATCTCGAAGTCGAACATCAGGGGCAGGTGGTCGGAGAGGCGCACCCGGGGAATCTTGAATCGAGCCGGCGTGATCATAGCCGGGTCGTAGCAAATGAAGTCCAACTCACGGCAGGGCGCCCAGCTCGGGAACGTTGGCGAATGGCGCTCGTTGGCGCTTTTGAGCCCGGTCGCACGAAGGAACATGTGCATCTCCCAGACGCCCGAGAGGGTGTTGAAGTCGCCGGCGATGAGACGAGGCTTATTGCATGTCCGGATCAGGTCGTGCAACTCCAGAAGCTGACGGTGGCGCGCGCGAATCCCGAGCGCGAGGTGGACGAGGAAGAGCGTGACGCTCTCCAGCTCGACCTCGATGGCCAAACTCTTGAACCCGCTCTCGAAATCGTGGAATGAGGTGCGCAGGATCGGCTCACGTGCGAGGACGGCGTTAGCCTGCTTATTCAGTACCGGCACGCGTCGGCCAAAGCCTTCATCAGGATATTTGATCCTGTGGCAGTGGTAGAACTCGAGCTCGTTGGCGAGCACCTCCGCTTGGTTCTTGCGGTGCGTACGATAGGATCCGACGTCGACCTCGACTAGGCCAATGATGTCGGGATCCATGTGACGTACGAAACGGGTAATGTTGGGAAAATGCGAGGTGGTGCGCAGGAGCGTTTCCATCCAGGCGAAACGTTTCAGGCGTCCAGTCCCGTATTGGATGTTATGGAGCAGAAGGCGCATGGTGTTGTAAAGCAGTCTTAGTCGCCTTCGAACAGCGATGCGGGCAACATGCAGGAGGCGAAGACATGACCCGCGTAAAGGGACGAGTGGATCACATTCTTGCGGCCTTTCAGATGTTTGAAAGGTTCCAGCCACTGACCGATGAGTTCAACCTGAATCTGGCCGGTGAGCGCATCAATGGCGAGGATCTTCAAGTCTTTCGGACTGTAGCGGATTCCCGTGCCGAGTGCTTTGGAAATGGCCTCCTTGGCGCACCAGAACCGTAGCATCGAGACAGGCGCCTCGCCTGTGTGGGCGGCGAGCTCCAATTCCTCGTGTGTGAAGACGCCTTTGGTGAAATCCTCGCTCAGGTCGCGTCCGATCATCTCGATGTCGATGCCGATACGCGCGTTGGCGGCCACGGCGGCGACGATGAGCTTAGAGGTGTGGGCGATCGAGAGGTCGATATTGGCGGGGGTGTGTTCACGCCAAGGGCCGAGCGGGTGCGGCTTGCCGGAGTCGTCGGCCCAAATCGGAATATCTGCGGCTGTCCAGCGGGCCTGGTGGTATTTTTGCAGAAAACGGCGGACCGCCTCTTTGGCCGCTGCGCGGCCGAAGAGCCATTCCACTCGCCGGCTCGTGGCCCCCTGCATCTCTAGCCACTCCTCGCGCTCAGTCGGCGCGAGCAGCACGTACGCGAGCGTTTTGAGCCAAAGCTCTTGGTTGTTCTCGAAGATCTTGAAGGGTACGTCTGTTGAGACAGAAGCCGCGACCGGCACGGCGGGGTTTCCGAGCAGTTCGAGCGGTAACTCGCGGGTAAGGTACTTATCCGAGGGGCGCAAGATGAACTGATGGTATTCGGGAGGCACGCGCTCGCAGATTTCCTCCCAGCCCCGGAAATGCACCAACAGGTTGCCGTTGCCGTCTGAAATCTGAATGTCGGCCGCATGGGACCGTGGCGTAACCGAGATAAGGCGAAGGTAGCCGCGCAGCCGCGCGCCTTCGGTGAAACTGGACGCGTAGAAAACGATGCGTCGTGCGCGGAAGGGCATGGAAATCGCGCCGGCGAATCTTTCGTGTGAGCGCCAGAGAGAGAAGCTAGAGACGATGCCGTCCATCAGCAGGGGCCAGATGGAGAAGAGAGGGATGCGCGTGTGCCGCACGGCGTCTGCTCGGCCGGGCACTTCAATCTCGAAGTCGATGCCCTCCTCGCTCCAGAGGTCGACATGCCGCACGATGCGCAAGCACTCGCCGTGGAAAAGTCGGTCGGGATAGATGTCGTGACCGGACCAGTTGACCGGGCGCGGGTTTGTGAGCGGCGGAGGAAGAATGGGGTGGTGGATCGTGCCGGCGGCTGTCAGAAGGATCGTTGCCTCGATGATGGGCCACGTGAAGGCGCTGTTAGGTGAATCGTCGCGGAGCTGAACCCTGACGGCGGCATACTGAGCGTCTGGCCAAGCGATGCGTTCGGCGCGGATGATGATGCGCACGGCGCCGCGCTCGAACCCGACCCAACGTTGGGAACGGAGGTTTTCGACCTGTGCCACGCGCCGGCGCGGTACCAGTTTGCGGGCCGCCTCACACATCATCTCCAGACCGGAAATCAGCGAGAGCAGCGTGAGTCCTTTGAGGTTCGGGTCGGAATAAGAAAGCTGCGAGGTGCCGAGTGCGTAGTCGCGCAGAAAGGGATAGTCCGCAAGAGAGAGGACCTTCGCGATTTCCATGAGGATGCCGGGCTGGTCTTCGAGCATCTCGGCGTTGGCCAGCATGGGGAAGTCCGCGCCGAAATCGAAACGACCCTTGTCGCTGATCACGGGCATTGCTTTTCTTGAGGACTTCGCTGTGGCGCGCGAGGCGGTGATAAACTCGCCGGAGGGCGAGAAGACCGTGAGCGAGGGTAGCTGGGCCGAGAGCCGGAGCTCGTTCTCGGTGCGCAGGTTAACCGAAAGGGGCTTGTCGAGATCCAGCATGTGCTGTCGCCGGTGGTGATGAAGCATGGCGAGGTCCAACTGCACGCCTTGGGCGGCCAGCATGCCGATGGCATGGTGTAGCTGGGCAAGGCCCGAGCGGTGAATGCGGTTGACGGCGACGGCCTGATGCGGCTGGTTCTTGAGCGTTTCGTCGATCGCGTTGGTCATGTTGCCGCGTGCGCCGAGCTCGATGAACACCCGGAATCCGTCCTCGTACATCTGGCGTATGGTGTCATCAAACCGGATGGGCGAGGTCCACTGGTCCGCGGTCAGGTGCAGGATGTTGCGCGGCTGGGAGGGCAGGCGTACGGCCGTGGCGCATGAATAGACGGGGATCTTAGGCACATGCCGCATCCAGTGCGAGAGAAACTGTTTGATCGGGAGCAAAACTTTGGAACACCAAGGGGTATTGAATGGCCGGTCCATAGGCACGGACATGGTTTTCGCGCCGGCTTTGTGAAGGACGGCTGTCACCTCTTTCAGGACTTCCGGCGACAGCGCGACCGTCTGCTGTCGAGGGCTGTGGAAGAAAGCGAGCGCCATGCGTCCGGGGTAGGATTCGATGAGGGAATCGAGCAGCTCGCGTGAGGCGTCAAGGACCGAAAGCATAATGCAGGCCGGCAGGTCATCACGGTCCACTAACCGGTTGAGCATCTGATACCCTTCGCGCATGAAGACGATCCTCTTACTGCGCGTCAGGTTGCCGTAAACGCCGGCGACGTCCAGAGCCGCGAAATCGCCACCGCTGAAACCGACGAGGCCGTCAGGTGTGACGCCCATGCGTTCGAAAAGGCGGTAAAGCGCGGTGTTTGCGGCATGGACTGCAATAAAAGATTCGGAGAACGCGCGGGCCGAAAAGACTCCCGCGTCATTGCGGTAACAGGCCGCAGGTGGAAAAACGTAATCGGAGGGTGAGAAGTTTTCCGTGTCGCTTGTTTGGAGGGCTTCCTCCAATTCGTCAAACGCGCTGCGGCAGTCGTCGAAGACGAGGCACAGGTCGCGCAGCATGTCCGGATAGAACGAGACTGCGCCTGGGAAAAGGAACGCGATGCGCCCGCGCGGGCACAGGCGGTCTCGGAAAAAGTAAGTGCCGCTCTTGTCGCGGATTCGCCCGGCGTTTTCGACAAGCTTTTTATGGGCGAGGGTGAGGCGTTCGCGCAGGTCGGACACCGAGGAGGCAACCACGGCGATGATCGACGGCATGCGCCGGGCGGAGCACGCGCACGTGTAGGCGACGTCTTGCAGCAGAACATCTGGAGCATGTTCGAGGAAGTGGATGATCCGCTTGACCTCGTCGGCCAGCGCGCTGTCATTCGGCGCGCCGATGAGACAAAGCTCGCAGTCGAAAGAGTCGTAAAGGTGGAGGGCGCTTCTCATGTCTCCTCCGGATACTCTTCAAGAATGGCGGACGCACAGGTGCCGGTGAAATCAATGGCTGACACGCAGGCGCGGCGCGGGGTTTTCTTGCTGCCCCGGATCCACGGACGCGCCTCCGCTAGCAAGTAGATGGGGGATTTGGCTGATATGACTCGAAGATGCGGTTTCTCAACCGCAACTTGCGGCGCAAAGACGCGGTGGGAGAGCGAGAGCGCGGTTTTAAGAATGCCTGCGGCGCCCGACGCCCAGAGAGTGTGACCGATGTTGCCCTTGACCGAGCCAAGCCCCACCAGCGGCTGCCCGGGTTTTCGGTCCCCGTAGATGTCCTGCATGACTTGCAATTCGGTCTGGTCGGAGTGCGGCACGCCGGAGCCGTGCGCCTCGATGAGCTGGATCGAATCCGGCGTGACATCGGCGGCGTGCATGGCGCGGCTGACCGCCCGGGTTAAACGTTCCGGCGTCGGAACGCGCTGGTGTTGATCCACCGATGCGGCCGCAATACCGGTGCTACGGATAATGGCATAGATTCGATCACCCTGACGGAGCGCGTCCTTGAGACGTTTCAGAACAAAGATCGCACCGCCCTCGCCAGGCAGGGTGCCGTCAACATCGCGGCTGAAAGGCTGAAGCGACTTGCCGCGTGAAAAAAGGATGTTCCCTGAAAAACCCTGTAGAAAAGCACGGTTGAGGGGTGGTTGGATGGCTCCTGCCAGTGCGATGTCCGAGCGCCTGGCGAGTAGGTCATCCATTGCACCTTGGAGCGCCTGATGGCCGGAGGCCGCGCCCGCATCCACCACAAAGGCCGGCCCCGCGAAGCCGAGCAGATGCGCGATCCAAGAGGCGATGACGCATCCGAGGGACGACAGGAATGCAGCGGGATTGGGTTCCGGCAGGGAGGCTGCCAGTTGTGCGCGGACCTCTTCAATCTGGTCAGGCCCCGCGCCGGGGAAGAACTTCTGCACGATGTCGAGCGTCTGATCAAGAAAAAAGGTGTGTTGCAGCCAGCTGACCGAGGCCGTGTTGAACGGCGGCGCATAGCCGAGCCGTAGCGATACACGGTCCGTGGGCAGGCTGTTGATCGTACTGCCGCTGTCGCGCAGCGCGTCGATGGCCAGTTGGACAGCGAAAAAAACATCTTGATTTTCACCGGCGTTCATCTTGCGCGGAAAGTATTGGTCGGCGGGATTGCATGCGTAAAGGTCTCCCAAGAGCCCGCCGGAGGTCGGATATGGACGATCGAAAAGGTTCTTTCGCGGAATCGCCGTTGTGTTTGCCGCCGCGTCGTTCATGAAGCTGAAGAGCGCTTTGCGTTGTATCACGTTCCGCCAGAAGGCCGCCAAGGTAGGCGACTCCGCGAAACGGCAGGCCATGCCGGTAATGACAATGTCTTCGCGTGATGTGCGGGAAAGTGACATGCGGTTCTGATCTGCAAGGCAGGTTTAGTGTGTGGCGGCTTCGGACGGGGCGTAGCAGTGCTCAGGGCTTGGAAAGGTGCCGTTCTGGACATCCGCCGCGTAGGCGCGGAAAGCGTCTCCAATTGTCGCAGCGAGCGTGGCGTATGGTTTCGCGAATTTGGGCGTGTTCTCCGTCAAACCGAGCATATCGTGCATCACGAGCATCTGACCGTCGCAAACAGGCCCCGCGCCCACGCTGATGACTGGCACAGGTACGGAGGCCGTAACCGTGGCGCCGATGTCGGGCGGCACGCACTCAAGCACGATCGCGAAAGCGCCCGCGTCGGCCAGCGCTTGAGCGTCGGCTACGAGCTGTTCGCCTGCCTCGCGCGTCTTGCCCTGCACCTTGTAGCCTCCCAGCACATTCACGGACTGGGGGGTCAATCCGATATGGCCAAGCACCGGAATGCCGTTCTGTACGAACGTCCTCACGAGGTCCGCGCGGAAGGCGCCGCCTTCCACTTTCACGGCGTCCGCCCCCGCTTCTTGCAGGAACCGGCCCGCATTCCGGAGCCCTTCGGCAATAGAAATCTGATAGGAGAGGAAAGGCATGTCGGCGACCACCAGCGCGTGGATGGTGCCGCGCGCTACAGCGGCGGTATGATGCAACATGTCCTCCATGGTCACAGGCAGGGTTGAGTCGTATCCAAGAACGGTCATGCCGACCGAATCGCCAACCAGTAATAACGAAATTCCTGCGGCGTCTGCCAGCTGTGCGCATGCATAATCGTAGGCGGTGACGCAGGGAAGCTTACAGACGCCTTTCGAGGCCTTGATTCTGGCCACATTCCACGTTTTCATAATGGTCATTTTATCACAATCCGCACTATGGGCAACCAGCTAATACGGCATTTTCCGCTAATTACTTATTCCGTTTTTGTTTGTGTGCGATACCCCTTCGCAGATAAAATGATGACAAATTCAAGGTTGTTTTCCGCCGCTTCAGGTGTTCTTAATACGAGAGGTGTGTTATGGCTTATTATCTGGGTATTGATAGCAGCACGCAGAGTATGAAGGGTTTGGTGATCGATCCGGCTGCCGGAACGATCGTCGCGAGCGCGGTTGTCCATTTCAACACGGACCTGTCGCACTACAACTGTCCCGACGGCGTATTGGCGCATGCCGATCCTCTCGTCAAACATGCCGATCCGCTGATGTGGCTGGCGGCTCTGGACCTTTTGCTGGCGCGCATGCAGGCCACGGGCGTGGACATGGGCCAGATCGCGGCCATCGGCGGCGACGGCCAACAGCACGGTTCGGTCTATCTTAATAGCCGTTTCACGGATGCCTTGGCCGGACTCAAAGCGTCCGGCTCGCTGGCGGAACAGCTCAAGGACACGCTGGCTCGGCCCACGAGTCCCATCTGGATGGACAGCTCGACGTCGGAGGAGTGCCGCGGGCTGGATGCTCGGTTCGGTGCGCGTATGCAGGCCGATACCGGCTCGCCGGCCATTGAGCGTTTCACCGGTCCCCAGATCCGCAAATTTTCCAAGACCGAGCCCGAGCGTTATAAACAGACCAATCGCATCCATCTCGTAAGCTCGTTCCTCTGCTCCGTGCTGATCGGAAAAGATGCGCCTATCGATTCCGGCGACGGCGCGGGCATGAACCTGCTCAACCTGCGCACGATGACATGGGACGCCGAAATCATGGGTTTCACCGCGCCGGGTCTCGCCCAGAGGATGCCGGAGATCGGCAAGGGAGTTGTCGGCGGTCTGCACACCTATTTCGCGAAATACGGCTTGAAGTCCGGCACGCCCGTGGCGGTGTGGACCGGTGATAACCCGGCCAGCCTCGTGGGCACCGGCGCCTGGGGCGCGGGCGTTGCGGTGGTGAGCCTCGGCACGAGCGACACCTTCTTTGCTGCGCTGGACGCATTTCGCACTGATCCCGAGGGCTGTGGACACGTGTTCGGCAACCCGGCGGGCGGCTTCATGAGCCTGACCTGTTTCAAGAACGGGTCGCTGGCACGCGACCGGGTGCGGCAAGAGGCCGGTGCGAACTGGGAGTTCTTTGACAAGACGGCTTTCAGGATGACACCTGCGGGCAATGCCGGGCGTTTGGCGTTGCCGTGGTTTGAGGCCGAGATCACGCCGCCCGTGTTGAAGCCCGGACTTCGTGCGAATTTCGATTTCAAGGACGCCTCACCCGAAATCAGGATCAGGGCCGTGGTCGAGGCGCAGATGCTGGCGCTCCGCAGCCACGCGCTGTGGATCGGCAAGTTCGATACTATCCGCGTGACGGGTGGTGCCTCCCGGAGCCCCGGCATTCGGCAGACGCTGGCGGACGTTTTCCATGCGCGGGTGGAAAGCATCGCCGTGGCCGACTCTGCGGCCTTGGGCGGGGCGATGCTTGCGGCCCATGCGGACGGCGTGCCGCTCGCCAATATGACCGAGGCTTTCTCGCCAGTGTCGGCCGTGTGCGAGCCCCGCACCGAATATGCGGATGTGTATGACCGGCTGTTGCCACTGCTCCGCGAGTTGGAACGGACAGCACCGCTCTGAAACCGAGACGGAATTCGTCTGGCCGTGTTGTCGGACTAACGAAGCGGGGAGAAGCCGAGAATCAGCGGCCGCTCAAACGGGATGTCCACGTAGGCGTTGCCGCCTTCGCCGGTTTTCTGTCCGGTGCGCAGATCGAAGAGCGGGCGCGGAGCGCCATATGCAAAGGCGACGTGGATGGCTTTGCCCTGTTTGCCAGACGTGACGCTCTGAGTCACGTCTTCACCGGTTTGCCCGTGTTGACGCTGTTCGAGGGCGAAGATCAACTCTTTTTCCGTCCTGAAACGATAAACGCAGACGCCTGTGTCAGGAGTGATGACACGTACAGCCGGCGGCGGAAGCTGCGCTGCCAGTTGTTCGACGGTTTGGGTACAGGCCGGAAAGAGCGTGTCCATGCGCGGGGTGCCATTGGCGAGAAAGACGCCCGGCTCTCCGGTGTAGAGCAGGCTTTTGCCGGATGTTTGCGCGAAGCGTTGCAGGGCAAGGGCTTCGCGTTCCGATAAGGCAAAGGAGTCGGGCAGGAAGCAGGCGGAAAAACCGTGTTCAGCGAGCGCGTTCTTTTCGAGCTCTTCGTAGGAGACGAATTGCGGCGACCAGCCGGACTCGCGCAGGCGCTGCCAAAGTTCCGTGCGTAGCGCGGCGTGGCGGTTATGCTTAGCTTCGAAGCTGGAAAAACGTCGGGGCCACGTTGCGCCGTCCGCGAACGACTCAAAGAGCCAAGCGAGTTGGATGGAAGCCTGCGAGTAGTGGACGGCAACAGGATCAGTGAGACGCTCGGCACGCAGCAGCAGGCGTGCAAGGGGCGACTGCATCTCATGCACGACCGGGGCGAGGGCGCGTCCTTTGGCGCTGAGCCGCAGGGTGTCTCCTGAGCCTTCGAGCAGGTCCTCGCTCCACCAGAGGATCGCGCCGCAGTCGCCCTCCAGAAGCAGGTGCCACATGCGGCGCGAAACGGCAACAGGATCGCGTTCGCCATAGGTGGCGAGTATCGGTTTGCCGCGCATGAACGAGCCGAAGACCGCACGGGCCGACGTGATGTCATAGGGCTCCACCCAGTCGAGAACACGCGAAAGCTTCCAGAGATCGTAACCGCCCCAGGCACTAGGCATTTGCGTGCCCTCAATGCCCACCGGCGTGGCGGGGTCGACTGCCTGCGCGTGGGTGCGCAGGTCGGCGAGCGTCTCGGCCAGGCAGTCGTCCATGAAAGAACGGAAATCGCACCACGGCGCGAGGTGCCAGCGCTTAGGCTCAGCTCGCACGACGTGCGGCGAGTAGCGTGTGGCGCGCACGGCGTGCCAGTCGGGGCTCCGGCCCTGCGCGTCGACGTGTCCGGCCATACGGGTTTTAATCTCGTCGGTCGAAAAAGGCGTGACTTCATCCCACGTGGCGTAGGCTGTGCACCAAGCGGCGTTGAGGGCAGCCAGAGACGGGTAACGCTTTGCAAGCCAGTGGCGGAAGTCTGAGAGGCTGGCTGGAGAAAAATCGTAATCGAACGGGTTGCCCGAAACGGTGATCGAGAGCTCGTCGCGGAGGTCGTAAAGCACCGGCGAAAAGGGCGCGTGGCGGACGGCGGTCTGTTGTACGGAAACGCGGGTGCTCTCGCGCCAGGCGGCATCCGTGAGGCTGTAGTCGCGAATAAACTCGCCGTGGCGGCGGTGTTTCGACCATGCGGTGACGAAAGCGTCCCAGTCGGTAACGGACGAGCGGAACTTGAGACAAAGGCCGGGGCTGACGAGGTTCTCGACGTAATAATCGAAACCTGCTTTTTGCCACTGGGCGGGATCTCCGCCGGGCCAGGTCATGAGTGTGGTGATGCCGAGTTCGCGGCAGGCGGCGGAGAGTGCGTTGGTGTGGGTGCGGTTCTGTTCAACCCGGTCGCCGCACCAGAGGATCACGCGGTAACGGTCTCCCCAAGGCCGTAAGGTCGAAGAGGCATCTGCGGCAGTCGCACAGGCGGCGAGCGTGAAACAGACGAACAAAAGTCGCATGGTAACAACTCCTAAGAAAATCAGTTTAGGGGTGAACGGCCCCGCACTCAAGCGGAAATCGTCGTTCGTCCAGCAAGTTTGACTGTTGGTGTGCTTGACATCCCGTTCAAGCTTTTGACATGCTAAAGACATGAATTCGGGGGCTCTTATCGGTTCAGATGTGATTCCGGCCTAAGTGGGCCGGTGCGGGACGAAAAGCGATTCCTTATCATTTATGCCATGTCATCAAGCAGTCTAAATCTGATTTATGGGATGGTCGCCGATGAATTGTCGCGTAAAGACATAAAACCAGGGCCCATGGCGCATGCGGTCGCCGAGGCAAACGGCGACGAACAATTAGCAAAATCTCTGTATATTAAATTCCGCGCCGACCAGTTGTTTGAAGAAATGGGGAAAGAACTGCGTGAAAAAGCTGAAATAGAAGAGTACCATCAAAAGCGCCAAGCCAGAAAACGAGAAGCGCAAAAAGTTCGAGAGCGCCAAAAAGAGAAGACGGGGGAACGTAAAAGAAGACGCTGGCACAGAAAAGAGTATCGCGAAGATTTGGAAACCCGAAACTGGATCAAAGAGAGTCCGCTTCGGATGGCCGTCATCTTGGTTATTTTCCTTGTGGTCTGCGTCCTGATAGTAGGATATTTGGCCTCTAAGGCCCCTGTATGAGCCAATTTCAGCAGGCGCCTGCTGTTTGAAACAGCATCCCCGAAAAGCCCGGTTAAGATCAAGGGCGACTTTGGCCATTCTGCCTATTTTCAATTCGCCGAAAATGGTACATAATGTATCCAATGTGATTTTGTGAAGAGGGATGGGCTATGCGAAAAGGTTGTGTGTGGCTGAGTCTTCTGGCTGTTGCAGTCTCTGGGCGTGCGGAGACTGCGGAGGAGATTCTGCAGCGCGACTGGCTACGGCAGGCAAAGTTGCGCTTTGCGGAGGAGCCGAATTTGCGCACAAGGAAGATTTCGGCCGTAACGCTTGAAGCCGATGCGGCGGGGGCGGTGGATGGCGTCGTCAACGAACCGTGGGGTTTCCACACCGGGTTGGAGGCGGGGCCTTGGTGGCAAGTCGATCTGCTAACGTCTGTGAAAGTCGATCGGGTGGTGGTGCATAACCGGACGTCGACCAATCCGGATCGATCGGCCACGCTCAAACTGCTCGTCTCAACAGACGGACAGGAGTGGCATCCCGTTTATCGGCACAACGGCAAAACCTTCGGCAATGGCGGTGCGGCCCTGACAATCCGTTGCGGCGGACGCGAGGCGCGCTATGTCCGCGTGCAACTGGCGGCAAAGCAATATCTGCATCTCAACGAGGTGCAGATCTATGCTGTCGGCAGCGCGGAGAATGTTGCGTTGCGCAAGCCGGCCCAGCAGTCGAGTCTCTCCGAGTGGTCGGCGGATCATCTGTCGGCATCTGTAGCGCAAAATTTGATGGGCGCGGCGAGGGAGTCGCTGGCGCGCGGTGAGCTTCTGGCTGGCGCGCTGCGTGAGGCGGGCGCGGATATCGCGACGTTCGATACGGAATCGGTCGACCTGAAGCGTCGGTTATCCGAAGCGAAAGAGATTCCGCCCGAGGCGCAACAAGCACTCTATTTCGCCGTGCGTGAGAGTGTCCGCAAGCTGGCGTTGAGCAATCCGCTGCTGAATTTCGATAAGCTTCTGGTCTCCAAACAGCTCGACCCCGGCTGGATCTATCACATGTCCGACCAGTACCTGGGCTGGTGGTCGCGTCCCGGTGGCGGCCTTTTTGTGCTGGAGGATTTCCGGTCGGGCAAGCCCAAGGAGACCTGTTTGACGCGCGGTCTTCCCGAGGGATGTTTCCAGCGCCCGATGCTCTCGTGGGATGCGCGCCGGATCGTCTTCGCCTACTGCCGCTTTTATCCGGGGCTGGCGGAAAACCGCGACAAAGTGACCAAGAGCGCCTTACCCGAGGATTCGTTCTATCATCTTTACGAAATCAACACCGATGGAACCGGACTGCGTCAGCTTACGTTCGGCAAGTATAACGATTTCGATGCGCGCTATCTGCCGGACGGGCGGATCGTTTTCTTGTCGACGCGGCGTGGCTGGCAGATGCGCTACACGGATGACGACGTGCGGAGGACCATCGCGGAGCCGGAGCTGCCCGAGTCTTATGTGAGGTGCGGCGGCGACGCGTACCGCCCCGTGGCGGTCTACACGCTGCACACGATCAAGGCGGATGGTTCGGACATGCGCACGATCTCGCCGTTCGAGATGTTCGAATGGACGCCTGCCGTGGCCAACGACGGCGGCATCATCTATGCACGCTGGGATTACGTGGATCGCAATAATATGCCCTACATGGGGCTCTGGCGCATGAATCCGGACGGGACGCAACCTGCGCATCTCTTCGGTAACTATACGATCAACCCGCAGACCATGTTCGAGGTGCGGTCTGTGCCGCGTTCACGGAAGTTTATCTTTACAGCTGGCGCGCACCATGCCAACACGGGCGGGTCACTGGTGCTTCTGGACGTCACGCGCGGCGAAGATGGGCCGGAGGCCATGAAGCGCCTGACGCCGGAGGTGCCTTTTGCCGAGTCCGAGACCGCCGGCATGGGCGGAAACTGGCTGCGCCACTACTACGCCTCGCCGTGGCCCTTGTCGGAGACTTTTTTCCTGACGGCGTGGAGCCACCGTGGCCTGCTGACGCATTTTCACAAAAACGATGAAGGAGCCGGGATGGGCGTCTACCTTTACGATGCCTTCGGCAATCTGGACCTGCTCTGCGCCGATGAGCGGTTTCAGGTGTTGCATCCCCTTCCGATCCTGGCACAAGACAAGCCGCCGGTCATTGCTAGCTTGCTGACACAGGACGCGCCCAAGAAGGGCCGCTTCATGCTCACGAACGTCTATAACAGCCGTAAACCTCTGCCCTCGGACACGAAGATTACGCGGTTGCGCGTGGTGGCCGTGCCACCCAAAACGCAGCCGAACATGAACGTGCCGGAG
>JAEAMG010000589.1_pt1 | contig 38857 bp, 33 predicted proteins | sample 8958741 | NCBI WGS metagenome assembly JAEAMG01 (sample SAMN16933256, study PRJNA681125) | bioreactor sludge metagenome | isolation source: anaerobic bioreactor treating anionic surfactant - SDBS | place: India: Bengaluru | collected 2019-02-28 | reverse complement strand
CTCCGATTTCCGTCCTCAGTCTTCCGTCCTCCGCCCCCCTCCGGAGATTGATGCATCAACGGTTGACCCGAGATTCATCTCAATGTTACAATTAATAAATTGTAATAATCAGCTCGCTGTATAAAAAAAGGTAGGTGGTCAATATGCCTTTGCAAAACCAAATGGGTGAAATTACACACCCAGCAGTGACACGTCCCTTGCGGCAGTCGGCGGAGGTGTCTGCGCTGTACATCCTGCTGTGTATGACCTACATCTTTGTCTCCGGTTTGATTGCCAGTCACATCGCCAAAACATCGCAACAACTTTATGTGATCGAGACAATCAAAGGGAGTGCATTCATTATCGTGACAGGTGCCCTTTTTTTCGCCATTTCCTTCCTGCGGTTAAGGAGAATCAAGCGGCAAGAGGAAACCATCATCATTCATGAGAAAGGTCTCCTTCAGGCGGAGAGAAGACGTGTTGCTGCAATGTCTGCCGCTGCCATGGCCCATGACTTAAACAACCTACTCATGGCGCTTTCCGGATTTATAGACGAAATCAAAAAACAAGAACGCTTAGACCCGTCTTTGCACGCAATGTGCGAGACCTTGGATGTTGGTATTGGCAAACTCCGTCGTCTTGCTGCACGTGTCGCCTCGGCTGTAAGTATTGCCGTCCCTGAGAAGGCAGAAGAGGTGGATGTGAAGGCCATTTTGGAAGAGCTGGTTGCAGTTGTGCGCAAGCATCCGGTTGCCCTGTTCTGTCGGTTTTCAACCTCGAAGCTCTCGTCTCTGCACCTGTCGCTGAACAGAAGCCTTTTTGAAGAGGCGGTTCTGAATCTCTTGATCAATGCGGCTGAGGCAACCGGCGCGAAAGGCCAAATTGAAGTGAGTCTGACGATCGACGGGGGCTCTGCCATATTGGCGATTCATGATAATGGACCTGGCGTACCGGACGATCTCGTTAAGGATATATTCGAGCCGTGTTTTACGACCAAGCCAACAGGCACGGGGCTCGGCCTACTGTCTGTGCGGGCATTTACAGAAGCCTGTGGGGGAGAAATGTCCGTTGGCCGTTCACCGTTGGGAGGAGCATTGTTCCAGCTTCGCATCCCGCTTCAGATTCAGCCCTCAAAGAGTTCCCGGAATAGCGGAAAAGACATCCCCTGAACCCTCACAGGGGATCCGAATCTGAATAATCCTCCTGCACGTCGCCTGCTACCCATGCTTTGAGTAACGTATACGTGACCGCAAGAATGACCGGGCCGATGAAGAGGCCGATGATGCCGAAAGCGGTCAGACCGCCGATGACCCCGACGAAGATCAGCAGGAGCGGCAAGTCAGCACCCTTTCTTATCAGCAGTGGACGAACAACGTTATCAATAGTGCCTGCGATAAGTGAAATGGCTACCAACACCGTCCCCCAGACAGGATGGCCTGACCAATAAATCCAGATGATCGACGGGATTAGCACAAGCAACGGACCGAGCTGTGCCAGGCAGAGGATCAATATTATCGCTGTCAGCAATGCGGCGGCAGGCACGCCTGTGATGAACAGTCCGATACCCCCGATCATCGTTTGAATGAGTGCCGTGACGACAACTCCCAGTACGACACCCCGCACCGCTTTTGCTGCGAGAATGGCGACCTCCTCCCCCTGTTGTCCGGCCAGGCGCCGGGCAAAGCTCAGGATCCCCTCGCGGACGACCGAGCCTTTCGCGTAGAGAATCGTTGCAATGATCACCGTCAGTAGAAAATAGAGCATCGTCTTTCCGAGGCTCCCTGCCTGCACCATGAACCACTGTACCGCAGCCCGCGCATAGGGGAGCATGGGCGCTGTACGTTCCTCTGTGCTGAGTGCGGCAAATTCACGCCAGCGTTCGGCTATCTTGCTTCCAAACAGCGGAAGTCCGCTGACCCAATCCGGCGGAGCCGACAGGGACAGCGTTGATAGGGACTTGACCTGCGCGGTCATGTTGTCGATGTTACCGATGATCGTGATGACCGAGAGTGTGATGGGAACGAGGATAATCAGCAGGATTGTTAGTGCCATAGAGGCAACGGCAAAGCCCCGCCTTTTCGCCATCAGCGTTTCGAGCCTTTCAAAGGCAGGCCAGGTGGCAATGACAATCACGGAGGCCCAGACAAGAGACACTAGAAACGGTCGCAGGATCCAGAAGCTTGATGCAATCAGCACCCCGATGATGAGCACCGACAGGATTATGTATGTGATGTCATGGGTAGCCGGATTCTTTTCTTTCATCGATGGGATACTCCCTGGTGGTTAATGCGTATTCAGCCCCTGAACGGCGTGATCCTATAGCGGAATGCCTGATCGAGTGTTTAGACGGATATGAATCAGGTTTCTCATAGGGTAAGCTTGCTGCAAAAAGAGGGGGTGGTTAAATGGGTGAGCGGAGCTGGGGCGTATCGAGGTTCTGCCTGACGTCTGACGCCCGATGACCGACTCTCCAAAAAATGATTAAGTTTTCAGTTTCATGTCCCGGGCGGCTTTGGTCTCGTCGAGGCGAGAAACAGGCGTATGCTCTGGCAGGGTGGCGAAGGCGGCAGGATCCTCATTTGCCAGCCGTGCGATGCGGATCATGTCTGCGACAAAGGCGTCGAGCGTCTCTTTCGACTCGGTCTCGGTCGGCTCAATCATGATCGCTTCGCTAACGATCAGTGGAAAATAAACCGTCGGTGGGTGGTAGCCAGCGTCGATCAGGGCTTTAGCGATGTCGATCGCCCGAACACCTGACATTTTCATCTGCCGCTCGGCAGAAAGCAGGACCTCGTGCAGACAGACGCGGTTGTACGGAATGTTGTAATGCTCCTGCAGCTTGACGCGCAGGTAGTTGGCGTTGAGCACCGCATGGTCTGTGGCTTCGCGAAGGCCGTTGCCGCCCAGCACGAGCATGTAGGCATAGGCGCGGAGCAGGACCGCAAAGTTGCCGTAGAAGGGTGCGATGTAGCCGATCGACTGCGGCCGGTCGTAGTTGAGCGCGAAGGTTCCATCGCCGCGCTTCTCGACCGTAGAAATTGGCAGGAACGGCAGGAGGTTGGCCTTGACTCCTACCGGTCCCGCGCCGGGGCCACCGCCGCCGTGCGGCGTGGAAAGCGTCTTATGGACGTTCAGGTGAACCACGTCGAAGCCGAGGTCTCCCGGCCGTGCGCGCCCCATCAGGGCGTTCATGTTGGCACCGTCGTAGTAGAGCAGCGTGTCATTCGCGTGAGCCAACTCGGCGATCGTTTGAATGTCCCTTTCGAAGATGCCGAGCGTGTTGGGGCAGGTCAGCATGATTGCGGCAATGTCTTGGGTGAGCTTGGCTTTGAAGTCGGCGAGGTCGACATTGCCTTCGGCATCCGTGTTGACCGCGACCACGCTGAAGCCCGCGATGGCTGCGCTGGCGGGGTTGGTGCCATGAGCGGAGTCGGGGATTAGGACCTGGCGCCGCGACTGCCCCTTCGCGCGGTGGTACGCCGCGATCATCAGCATGCCGGTCAACTCGCCGTGTGCGCCCGCCATCGGCTGCAGAGTAAAGGCCTCCATGCCGGTCAGCTCACACAGCAGCCGCTCGGTGCGCCACAGCACCTCGAGCGCGCCCTGCGTCAGCGTGCCGCCGCCGCGGAGCTGCGGCAGGAGCGGGTGGATGCCCGCGAAGCCGTCGAGCATAGCGATCTTCTCGCAGATGCGCGGGTTGTACTTCATCGTGCAGGAGCCCAGCGGGTAGAAATGGGTGTCCACGCTGTAGTTCTGTTGCGAAAGTGCGGTGAAGTGGCGGATCACATCCAGCTCGCTCACCTCCGGCAGCTCGATCGCTTCGCTGCCGCAGAGCGAAGCCGGCAGAGGTACTGGACAGCACTGCTCGGCGTGGGAAAGTCGCTGAAATGTCATGGCGCGACGGCCTGCAACGGATTTCTCGAAGATCAGTTTATTCATAGCACCACCTCCAGTGCGGTCACGAATGTGTCGATCTCCGCCTTTGTGCGTTTCTCCGTCAGCGCAACGAGCAGGCAACGGCTGAGTTCCGGATAGTAGCGGCCAAGAGGGAAGCCCGCTGCTATGCCGCGGTCCACCAGGCGGCAGACGACTTCGCCCGCATCGGCCGGAAGTTCAATCACAAATTCGTTGAACGTGGGCGCCCGGCTGCGGATCGTCACGCCTTCGATCTGGGACAGGCGCTGTTTGGCGTACTCGGCTTTCTTCACGCATGTGACGGCCAGTTCGCGTAAGCCCTGTTTGCCGAGTAGCGAAAGATAGATCGTCGCACGGAGCGCGCACAGCGCCTCGTTCGTGCATATGTTGGAAGTGGCTTTTTCTCGCCGGATATGTTGCTCGCGTGCCTGTAGCGTCAGTACGAAACAGCGGTTGCCCCGCCGGTCCAACGTCTCGCCGACGATGCGGCCTGGCATCTTGCGGACCAGCGCTTTGCGCACCGCAAAGAACCCCAGGTAGGGGCCGCCGAAGGAGAGCGGCAGGCCGAGGCTTTGCCCCTCGCCTGTGGCGATGTCCACACCCATGTCGCCAGGCCGTTTGAGCAGGCCGAGTGAGAGGGGGTAGACCGAGGCGATCAACAGCGCGCCGGCGGCGTGAACTTCTTCGGCAATGTCACTGAAATCGTCAACGGTGCCAAAAAAAGTGGGATTCTGAACCAGTACTGCCGCCACGTCCTCGTGGAGCGCGGCGGAGATTTCCTTGCGGTCTGCCACGCCTTCCACCGGTGTCGGCAGTTCGGTGAGATTGATACCCAGATTCTTCGTGTAACTCTGTATCATTAAGCGGTAGATGGGACTCACCCCGCCTGTCAGCACCACCGTGTTGCGGCCCGTCGCGTTGACCGCCGTCATGACGGCCTCAGCTAGCGCGGTTCCGCCGTCGTACATCGAGGCGTTTGCGGCATCAAGACCGGTCAGCCGGCAGATCATCGATTGGTATTCGAAAATAGCCTGCAGCGTGCCTTGGGCGACCTCCGGCTGGTAAGGCGTGTAGGCTGTGAAAAACTCACCACGAGAGGTCAGGCTGTCCACTGCGGCAGGGATCACGTGGTCGTAAAACCCGCCCCCCAGAAAGCTCACCAGCTCATGGGTGTTCTTGTGAGAGAGCGCGTGCAGGTGGTCGTAAACCTCCTGTTCGCTCAGGCCGTCAGCCAATTTCAGCTCCGGTATACGATAGCGGTCGGGAATGTCGGCGAAAAGCGCATCCAGCGAACCCACGCCGATCTCGGCCAACATCGACTCACGCTCCTGCTGTGTATGCGGGACGAATGACATGCTTTCGCACCTCTCTCATTCAGAATTAGCTACTTGCAAAAAGCCGCGTACTGTTCGGCCGTCATCAGCCCCTCCAGTTCGGCGACAGAGAAATCGCTGAGCGTGCAGATCCAGCCCTCGCTCTCAGGCGAACAATTGATGGTCTGAGGCGAATCGGGAAGTGCTGCGTTGACCGTAGCGACCTTGCCGCCGACCGGCGCATAGACATCGCTGGCCGCTTTGACCGACTCGATGACGCAGAGCGAGTCGCCTTTTTTTACGACTTTACCGATTTTTGGCAACTCGACATACGTGATGTCGCCCAGCGTGTCTTGGGCATGATCTGAGATGCCTACGGTCGCGACATCGTTTTCAACCCTAACCCATTCATGATCCTTGGTGTAGCGAAGCATGACTCGATTTCCTTTCGTCCGTTTATTTCTTTAAAAAAGGCAATGTTATGACGGTTGCTGGCAGAAGAGACCGTCCATTATCCACAACAAAACGGGACCCGGCACGGGCATACTGCGGTTTGACGTATGCGAAGCCGATGGCCAGCCCCAACGTCGGGCAGAAAGAGCCGCTGGTCACTCGGCCCGCCTCTTCCCCGCCCTCGAGTCGCACAATCTGTCCGTTGCGGGCTGTCTGTCGACCGTCCAGCCGGAAGGGGGCCAGCAGCGCGGCAGGATTCGCAGCCCGCCGCAAGAGGGCCTCTTTGCCGATGAACGCGTCCGACTTCGCGCAGTATCGCAGGAACCCTGCCTCGGCAGGCGATGTGGCGGCGTCGAACTCGTGTCCGTAAAGCGGCAAGCCTGCCTCCAGTCGCAACGTGTCGCGCGCGCCGAGGCCGCAGGGTTTTACCCCGGCGTCAAGCAACGCTTGCCACGCGGCGCGGATTGTGGCGGGTGGCGCGTAGATCTCCACGCCGTCTTCGCCGGTATAGCCCGTACGGCTGATGATCCACTCGGTTTCGCCGACGCGGGCGCGCAGCCAATGGAAGCGTTTGAGGTCGGCAAGAGCGATGCCAAACACGCGTGTCACAATCGTCCGGGCGTTTGGCCCCTGAACATCCATCTTGCACTGAGCGTCTCTCAAATCTTGAGCCGTGGTTCGGGTGCCCGCGCACTGTCGCAGCACCCAAGCGAAGTCAGTCGGGGCGGTTCCCGCGTTCACCACGGGCATCCACTGCTCGTTCCCCATGCGGTAGACGATCAGGTCGTCGATAACTCCGCCATTCTCGTTCAGCATAAAACCGTAGCGGCATGCGCCGACCGTAAGTGTGCGCAGGTCCTGCGTCACGATACGCGAAAGGACGTCGAGGCTGTCGGGCCCTTCCAGCCAGAAGGCGTCCATGTGAGAAGTGTCAAACATCCCCGCATCCTTGCGAACGCGCGCATGCTCTGCGAGCACGCCATCATACTGCACAGGCATGTCCCAGCCGCTGAAGTCCACCATCCGCGCCTTCAGCGCCAAGTGGCTGTCATAGAGTACGGTTCGAAGTCCCATTTCATTCCCCCGTTGCCGAGCGCCTGTCCCCTGCGGAATTCACAGCATAAGCTGCGATTACGATATGATGGTTTTAGTTTAACACCCTGCGAACGGGATGGGCGAGGTCAAAAGATTGATGCGGACAGATAATTTTGTGGTGACAACACCCGAATCGCCGTACCTGTCTTGGAACCGTTCTCCTCTGCCTGATTGCCACAGCATGGGCAAAACGTTATGATACCCGCGTCAATAGCGTAGGAGACCAACCGATGCGTGTCAAACTTTGGACCTTCATGGCTCTGTTCGGTGTGTTGTGTGTAAAAGCGGAACGGCCGAACCTTCTCATTATCCTGACGGACGATCAAGGCTTTGCCGATGTCTCGTCGTACGGGCGCACAGACGTGCGCACGCCGAACATCGACCGGTTGGCCAAGGAGGGCATGCTCTTTCTCAATATGCGTGCCAACTGCACGGTCTGTTCGCCCTCACGTGCCGCGCTTCTGACGGGACGCTATCCCGACCGCGTGGGTGTGCCGGGCGTCATACGCACGGAACGTGAGAATTCATGGGGCTATCTGAGCCCTCGGGTGCCGACGCTCGCTGACGAGCTCAAAAAGGCGGGCTACCATACCGCCATGATCGGCAAGTGGCACTTAGGGCTGGCGGCGCCTAACCTTCCGAACATGCGGGGTTTCGATTTTTTTCACGGTTTTCTGGGTGACATGATGGACAGTTACACGACGCACCTGCGTCTCGGAAACAATTACATGCGGCGTAATGCGGAGGTCGTTGATCCGAAAGGTCACGCCACGGATGTTTTCACCGGCTGGGCCTGCGACTATGTGCGCGAACGCGCCAAGGAGACGTCACCGTTCTTCCTGTATCTCGCCTATAACGCGCCGCACTTTCCGATTGAGCCGCCCGCGGAGTGGCTGGAGCGAGTGAGAGCGCGTGCTCCCGGATTGGCCGACAAGCGCGCGAAGAATGTCGCGTTGGTTGAACATCTCGATGCCGGTGTGGGTCGCGTACTCGACGCGCTGCGGGAAACCGGGCTTGCCTCTAACACGCTGGTCGCCTTCGTCTCGGACAACGGTGGATCGCTGCCCCACGGCCAGTGCAATGATCCTTGGCGCGACGGCAAGCAGAGCCATTACGACGGCGGGTTACGCGTGCCGTTCGCGGTGCGCTGGCCGGGCAGGGTCCAGGCGGGTTCGCGCTGCGACTATTCGGGGCAGTCATTCGACCTTTTCCCGACCTGCCTCGAAGCGGCTGGCGTGGATCTGCCGACGGGGCTCGATGCGCGCAGCCTGCTGCCGGTGCTCAAGGGAGAGACGCCCGCGGGGTTGCGCGACCTCTACTTTGTTCGGCGCGAGGGCGGCGTGGCTTACGGTGGCAAAAGCTACGAGGCGCTGATCCGCGGTGACTGGAAACTGATGCAGAATGATCCTTATTCGCCGCTGGAATTGTATAACCTCAAGAATGATCCGCAGGAGGTTCGCAATCTCGCGGCGAGCGAGAAAAAAGTCTTTAATGAACTGGTCGCGTCGCTGCGTGCGCACATCCAGCGGGGCGGAGAAACGCCTTGGCAGGAGGGCGGAAAGTAGATCAGCCACAAAACAACAGGGAGCATCTCATGGTCATGCTTAGACACCTGGCGGCGCTTTTCGCGCTGGCGACAGGGTTGGCTCACGCGGCTGAAAAGCCAAACCTGATTTTCATCTTGGCCGATGATCTCGGTTACGGGGAACTCGGCTGTTTCGGTCAAAAGGTCATTCAGACTCCGAGTCTCGACCGTATGGCAAAGGAAGGGCTGCGTTTTACCCATTTTTATGCGGGTGCGACGGTTTGCGCGCCTTCGCGCAGCGTGCTCATGACCGGCCGGCATCACGGACGAACCCGCGTGCGCGGCAATGCGGGTAGACAGAATCCTGTTGCGCAGGCGCTCCGGCCCGAGGACGTGACCGTCGCAAGAATGCTGAAAGACGCGGGCTACGTCACGGCACTGTTCGGCAAGTGGGGGCTGGGTGACGTCGGCGAGGCGGACAGCGGCCTGCCGCGTAAGCAGGGCTTTGACTTTTTTTACGGCTATCTTAGCCAACATCATGCGCACAATCACTTTCCCGATTATCTGTGGCGCAACGAGGAGCGTGTGAGGCTGCCCAATGTCGTGACGCGTGTGGGCGAGGATGGAGCGGGTTACGCCACCGAGGCCAAGGTGTATGCCGACGACCTGTTCGCGCTGGAATCGCTCAACTTTGTGCGTGCAAACAAGGACAAGCCGTTCTTCCTGTTCTGGAGCATGGTGGTGCCGCATGCCAACAATGAGCGCGCCGCTGCGCTCAAGGACGGCGCTGAGGTGCCCGATTACGGACCCTATGCGGACAAGGACTGGCCGAATCCCGACAAGGGGCATGCCGCCATGATCACCCGCATGGACGGCTATGTCGGCCGCATGTTGGATGAGTTGAAGGCGCTCGGTCTCGCAGAGCGGACGCTCGTGATTTTCACCAGCGACAATGGCCCTCACAATGAGAGCAGGCACGACCTCTCCAGGTTCAATCCCTCTGGCCCTTACACAGGTATCAAGCGCAGTCTGACGGACGGAGGCATCCGGGTGCCGTTCCTCGCCTGGTGGCCCGGCAAGGTCCCGTCCAATGTCGAGAGTCGGCATGTTGCCTATTTTGGTGACTGGATGGCGACTGCGGCGCAACTTGCGGGAATTGCCGCGCCTGCCGGAGGTGACGGCATCAGCTTTGTACCCGCCTTGTTCGGAGAAAAGGAGCAGATGCGGCATGAGTTCTTGTACTGGGAGTTCCATGAGGGCGGCTTCCGTCAAGCCGCCCTCTATCAGGGGCGCTGGAAGGGAATCCGTAAAGGCTCGCCTGAGGCTCCTGTCGCGTTATACGATCAAAAAAACGATGTGGCTGAAACGAACGATGTGCAGGCCCTGAATCCTGAGATTGCCAAGAGGGTCGGTGACTATCTGAGTACTGCGCGTTCTGAATCTGCTGTCTGGCCGCCGGTTTGGAAATCGGCGAAAGCCGGGAAACGGGACTGACTCGCCAATGAATAGTAAAGGGTCGCTTATGTGTAAATGGAAGACGATGCTGCTGCTCCTCGCCGTTTTGTTGACGTTTAATGTCAGTGCGGCTAAGCGGCCCAACGTGCTGTTCATCATGACCGACGATCAGCGCTGGGATGCGCTCAGTCTTGCGGGCAACAAATTCCTCAAGACGCCCAACATGGACCGGCTCGGTCAGGAGGGTGTGTATTTCCGCAGCGCCTTTTGCACCACCGCGCTTTGTTCGCCCAGCCGGGCCAGCATTCTAAGCGGGCTTTACGCGCACCGGCATGGCGTGGTGAATAATTTTACCGAGTTTCCGGCGCGCTGCAAAAGTTTCCCGCTGGTGCTTCAGGGCGAGGGCTATGACACGGCCTATATCGGTAAGTGGCACATGGGCGAAGATAACGATCAGCCCCGTCCGGGCTTCAACTGGTTTGTCACGCACAAGGGGCAGGGTAAGTACTTCGACACCGAGTTCTGCTTCAACGGCGGACGGCGCGAGGTGGTCAAGGGGTACTACACGACGGTCGTGACCGATATGGCGGAAGAGTGGCTGAAGCGGGAACGGGGGGAAAAGCCGTGGTGTCTGATGATCGGCCACAAGGCGCCGCACAGTTTCTATCTGCCCGAGGAGAAGTACGCGCATGCCTTCGATTCCGTGCGCACGCCGTATCCCGAAACCGCCTTTATGCTGGATGACAAGCCCGCTTGGATCAGAGATCGTCTCTATACGTGGCATGGCATCTACGGACCGCTTTTCGACTGGCGCAAGAAGTTCCCGGACGACCGCCCTGAGGCGGTGAAGGACTTTGAGGCCATGACGCACGCGTACTGGGCGACCTTGCTGTCGGTGGACGACAGCGTGGGTCGCCTCTACCGGCTGCTGGAGCGGCGCGGCGAGTTGGACAACACCGTCATTGTTTTCATGAGCGACAACGGCATCTTGAGCGGCGAGCACGGCATGGTGGACAAGCGCACCGCGCATGAGCCCAGTATGCGCGTTGTGCAACTTGTGCGCTATCCGGGCCTCACGCCGACGGACAAGCCCAGGGTCGTCGAACAACAGGTCCTTACAATCGATATCGCTCCGAGCTTGCTGCAACTCTGCGGCGCGCCTGCGCTGCCTGAAATTGACGGCAAATCGTGGGTGAAGCTGGTGCGGGAGGGCGATGATTCGTGGCGCTCCTCTTGGTTTTACGCGTATAACTACGAAAAACAATTTCCCTACACGCCGAATGTGCGGTGTGTTCGAACGGAGCAGTGGAAGTATACGCGCTATCCGCACGGCGACGGTACGCCGGACCGCCATCTGGCCGAGCTCTACAACATTGAGTTTGATCCGGAAGAACGCCACAATCTCATTTCCAATCCTAAATACGGATGTGTGGTCCAATCGATGCGGAACGAGCTCGCACGCGTCATGGCTGTGACCGGTCTTAACTCCGAAAACGACCGCATGCCGCTTGACGAAGGGATCAAACAAGCTTTGCCCGATCAAAAGATCCGGTGACGGGGCTTGAGTTGTGCGGGTTGTTTTGGGAAAATCATGGCGAATATGAAGTATACAGAGAACCGGTGACCGCAATTAGAGGGAAAAGGCAATGATGATGAAACGGATCGGAATGACGTCGTTTTTTGTTGTGTTCGGAATGCTTCAGTTCGGGGCCGCAGCAGAGAGAGACGCAACGGCTCGCGTGAATGCACGCATCGAGGATGTGCGGCTCAACGGATATCTGGGCCAGAAAATGAACGCCTGCATCGCGAACAACGTCAAGACCACGGACGGTTCCTATCTGGCTGCGGTTTTCCAGAAACACGAAGGCACGAGCGACTGGCGCACGGAATTTTGGGGCAAGTGGATGCACGGTTGCGTTCCGGCTTACCGCTATACCAAAGACGAAGCATTGAAACAGAACATCGATGCCTCGGTCAAACAGATGCTTGCCGCGCAGCGGGCGGACGGCTACATCGGCAATTACAAGGACGAATGCCACCTGCAAGGGTGGGACATCTGGGGCCGCAAGTACACCATAATGGGCCTGCTGCACTACTTTGATCTCACCGATGATAAAGCTGTGCTGGATGCTGCTCGCCGTGTTGCTGACCAGCTCATCACTGAGGTCGGCCCCGGAGCGGCGGGTAAGATCCAGACCATCGGCATGCACCACGGCATGGCGAGTTGCTCGGTGCTGGAGCCTGTCGTCTGGCTCTATAACCGGACGCGGGACAAGAAGTATCTCGACTTTGCGAAGCATATCGCCGCGGCGATGGAGGATTTCGAGGATAGCCCGAAACTCGTCAGCAAAGCGCTTGCGGGCGTGCCGGTCGCTGAACGTTTTCCGCATCCCGATCCGTGGTGGAGCTGGAAGAACGGCATCAAGGCGTATGAGATGATGTCCTGTTATCAGGGGCTGTTGGAACTCTATCAGGCCACTGGGCACGCGCCTTATTTGCAGGCTGTTGAGGCGACCGCCCAGAACATCATTGACGAAGAGATCAACGCGGCTGGCTCCGGTGCGGCCTTCGAGTGCTGGTACCACGGAAAGCGTTTTGAGACCGCGCCTGCCTATCACATGATGGAAACCTGTGTGACGACCACGTGGATGCGGTTTTGCGAAACCCTGCTGCGTGTGACGGGTAAGTCGATTTACGCCGACCAGTTGGAAAAGACCGCTTATAACGCTTATCTTGCCACATTGGCGCGCGATTGCTCGACGTTCTCCAAGTATTGTCCGCTCGGCGGCACGCGCAGCCGTGGCAATGACCAGTGTGGCATGACGATTAACTGCTGCGCGGCCAATGGCCCGCGTGGTTTTGTGGCGATCGCCGAGTCGGTGCTGATGGCTGATGCCGAAGGCGTGATGGTGAACCTCTACCACGCGTCCAAAGCCTCGATAGCGATTCCGGCTTCGCAGACGCGCGTGACTGTGGAACAAGAGACCGACTATCCCAAGGGCAACAGCGTGACCTTGCGTGTCTCGCCTGACAAGGAGGAGGCGTTCGCGCTGAAGTTGCGCATCCCCGCGTGGAGCGCCAAAACGTCAGTGACTGTGAACGGCTTGGAGGTTTCCGGCATGACGCCGGGCGCTTATCTCGCGTTGCGCCGTACCTGGAAGCCGGGTGACACGGTCCAGATGGTTTTCGATTTCAGTGGGCGCGTGGAAGGCAAGAACGAGCATTTTGCCCTGTTTCGCGGACCGTTGGTGCTGGCGCGCGATGCGCGCTTCAACGATGGTGCGGTGGATCAGCCCGCCAAAATGCCGGATCTTGGCAAGTCCGTGGACATGACGTCGGTGGAAAGCGGCAATAAGGATATTTGGCTGGCGTTTACGGTGATGCTCCAGACAGGTACCGATCCCGAGTCCGCCGAAATGAAGCCGCATCCGGTGCATTTCTGCGATTACGGGTCTGCGGGCAACACGTGGCAGGCCGATTCGCTCTACCGCACTTGGCTCCGTAATCCTATGAACATGATGCAGCGCCCCTATGTTTCGTACGATGTGCCGGTAAAATGAGGGGCGTGCGGCAAAAGGTTGCCTCTATCGCGTAAGCGGTTTCGCTCGCGTGTTGTGGTGACGTCAGCGAGCGTCAAACAGACGGCTCGGGTTGAGCGAATGGGCTGGATCGAAACAGGTCTTGAGCTGCCGCATGGCCTCGATGGCCTTGGCGCCGTACATGATCGCCAACAGTTCTTTCTTGAGGCGGCCTATTCCGTGTTCTGCGGAAACGCTGCCGCCCCATGCGACCACTTGTTCTGCCCATTTTCTGTAAAGGCGTTTGCCGGTGGCGTACTCGTCCATGTCGCGCGGCAGAATGTTGACGTGGACATGATTGTTGCCGATATGTCCAAAGATCACATGCTCTAAGCCGGCGGACGTGAGGTCGTCGCGGTAGAGGCGCATCACCGGTTTCAGTTTGTCGTCCGGAACCGAGAGGTCGGTGCCGAGTTTGGTGAGTTCGGGATAGCGGCGTTTGCGTTCGGCAATCAAGGCGTTGACCTGTTCCGGAACCGCGTGACGGAAGGCCTTAAGTTTGTCGAGTGAGGGCTCGTCGGAGGCTAGCCAGGTGTCGTCCGCATGGCCGCCGGCTGCGGCAAGCAGGCGGCCTGTCAGTTCGGCGGGTGCGGTGTCGGCGGAGGGCTGCGCCCATTCTGTGTAAACGGCAAAGTTCCAATGCGCCTTGGAAGGTGGAAGCAAAAGCCCCGTGTGGGCGGTGCTGCCGCGGATGAGACGGAGTGCGCCGTCATCGAAATATTCAATGGCGGCGAGAGTTTGCGGCCTCATCGAGGCCGCTTCGGCACGAAGCGACTCCACAAACAGGAGAGCTTGCGCTTCGTTTGAAAAATAGCAGAGGATGCCTAGCGTGGCCTCGGGTTTGGGACAAAGTCGCAACTCGAGTTCGGCGATAATGCCGAGCGTCCCTTCGCTGCCGATGAAAAGATCGAGCAGATCCATGTCTGGCTTGATCCAGTATCCGGCCGCGCTTTTGACGGATGGCATTCGGATAAAAGGCAGTTCGCCCGCAATCACATGCCCGGTGTTTGTGACGAGTGAAAAACGTTGTCCCGCCGCGAGGTTCTGGCCTCGGCGCAGGGTGAGGGAGTCGCCATCCGCCAGGACAAGGGTCATGGCCTCGATATGATTGCGCGTGGCTCCGTAAGCGTAGGAGCAGGCTCCCGAGGCGTTGCAGGCCGCCATGCCGCCGAGACTGGCCGAGGTTTCTGTGGGGTCGGGGGGGAAGAAGAGGGAGGATGGAGAATGGTGGAGGGACGACGCGAGCTGGCAATCGGTCGCAAGGTGGCGGCGGAGAGCGGCGAGGGAAAGACCGGGCTGGACGCGGAGGAGTGCCCGGCCTTGTTCGTCAGTGCGGAAACCGAGAACCTGATCCATTTTCGATAGGCTGACGATGACCCCGCCCTCCGGCACGGCGCCGGCCGAAATGCCGGTGCGTGAACCTTGGACCGTCAGCGGCTTTCCGTTTAAGCTTGCTGCGCGGACGGCGTCGGCCAGTTCATCAAGAGTTAAAGGAAAGGCGATCGCCTCGGCTGTGCCGGTCTTGCGCGATTCATCTCGCAGAAAATCTGCGGGAACAGGCGTTGTAAACAGGGTGGGCAGCGACATGGTTGTTAGCATAGCGGCATAAAACTGGAGCATGCAAGCTCAAAGGCGCCAGGTCGTGATGGCCATTGACGTGTCGTCGCGATTTTCTTTACACTACATGGCACCGGCAGGGTTTGATTAAAAGCCAAAAACAAAAGGACGGATGATGAAAAAAACGATGATGATGGCTGCAGCGGTGATGGGGGTTGCACTGTGCGGGCTGGCGGCGCCGAAAAAGACGGTGGTGGTGTGGTCGGAGGGGACCGCGCCTAAAAACGTTTATCCCGCCGACATTAATGCGGCGATCGCCGAGGGGCTGCGCGCGTCGGAGCAGATGAAGGACTGGGACGTGGTGGTTGCGAACCTGAGTGATCCCGAGCAGGGCCTGCCGGATGCGTTACTCAACAAGGCCGACGTGTTGGTGTGGTGGGGACACAAAAAACACGGCGAAGTCAAGGACGCGCTCGTCGATAAGATCGAAAAACGGGTCAAGGAAGAAGGCATGGGGTTCATCGCTTTGCACTCTGCGCATTTTGCGAAACCCAACAAACGGCTGATGGGCACACCGTGTACCTTTGCGGCGTACAAGGGTGACAACAAGGATACGGTTGTCAAGGTTGCCAGGACGGATCACCCCATCGCCAAAGGCGTGGCCAAGGAGTTCACAGTCGCGAATGACGAGCGCTATAGCGACCCCTACGCGGTTCCGCCGACGGACGAGGTGCCTTTTGTCGGAGTCCAAGTCCATAAGGATGGCGTGAGGGAAGACGCCAAAATGGGGTTCTGTTGGAAGATCGGCAAAGCGCGTTACTTTTACTTTCAGTTGGGCCATGAGACCAATCCGATCTATTTTGATGCTCAGATCCGAACGATCATGGCAAATGCTGTGCTCTGGGCGGCGAAATAGGCGGCCGGCGCGGATGGGTGTGATTGCAGTGACGGAAACGGGGTTGAAATGATTGATTGGCGAGGAATAGGGTGGGCCGGACTGGTGCTTGTGGCGGGATGCCGTTTGGGTGTTCCGTCGGCGCGCGAAGCCAATGTCGTTGTCTATGGGGGAACGGCGTCTGGTGTCGTGGCCGCGATCCAGGCCGCGAAGATGGGCAAGTCAGTGATCCTTGTCAGTCCGGACCGGCATCTTGGAGGCCTCACCTCCGGAGGTCTCGGCTACACGGACGCCGGCAATACCAAGGCGGTGGGTGGGCTGGCGCGTGAGTTCTACCGGCGCGTGTATCAGCACTACAGCGCGGATAGCGCGTGGCGTTGGCAGAAGATCTCGGAGTTCAAGAACGAGGGACAGGGCAGCCGGTCACGCGTGGACAGTGAGCGCGCGATGTGGACGTTCGAGCCGCATGTGGCCGAGGAGATTTTCAACGCGTGGTTGGCCGAGCACAAGATTCCAGTCTATCGGAATGAGTGGCTGGACCGCGAGAAGGGCGTGGTAAAGAAAGACGGACGCATCGTTTCCGTCGCGATGCTGAGCGGTCGGATCTTTACGGCGAAGGTGTTCATCGACGCGACTTATGAGGGCGATTTGATGGCCGCTGCGGGCGTTTCGTATCACGTGGGCCGTGAAGCCAACAGTGTGTATGGCGAAACATGGAACGGGGTCCAGCTTGACGCCTATAAGCATCATCGCCATTACTTTATGTCCCAGACCTCGCCCTACAAGATTCCCGGGGACCGCCGCAGTGGCGTGCTGCCCTACGTCTCGACGGAGCCGCCGGGGAAAACCGGCGACGGGGACCGTCGCGTGCAGGCCTATTGCTTTCGCACCTGTCTGACTCGTCATGCGACGAACCGCGTGCCGTTCCCGAAGCCGGAGGGATATGATCCCGCAAACTACGAGCTGTTGTTGCGCGACCTGCTGACCGGACGTAAGGATTTCTTCGAGAAGTTCGACCTGATTCCGAACCTCAAGACCGACACAAACAATCACGGTGCGTTCAGCTCCGATTTTATCGGCATGAACTACGATTATCCGGATGCCTCCTATGCGCGGCGGCGCGAGATCATCCGGGCGCATGAGAATTACCAGAAGGGGTACTACTATTTTGTCGCCAACGATCCGCGCGTTCCAGCCTTTATTCGCGAGGAGATGGCCAAGTGGGGGTTGTCGGCGGACGAATTCACGGACAACGGCAACTGGCCCCATCAGATCTATGTGCGCGAGGCGCGCCGCATGATCGGCGAACATGTCATGACCGAGCATGATACGCTCAGTAAGACGCAGGTTGAGAAGCCGGTCGGTATGGGTTCCTATACACTTGATTCTCACAACTGTCAGCGGTACATTACGGCCGATGGGTTTGTGCAGAATGAGGGCGATGTGGGTGTCGCCACAAAGGGTCCATACCGTATTTCGTACGGGTCGATCGTGCCGAAATTCAAAGAATGCCGGAATCTGCTCGTGCCGGTCTGCGTCTCAAGTTCGCACATCGCTTTCGGATCGATCCGTATGGAGCCGGTCTTTATGATCCTCGGGCAGAGCGCGGCCACGGCGGCGGCGCTGGCCATCGATGAGGGCAAGGCGGTTCAGGAAGTTGATTACGCGTCTTTGCGCGCGCGGCTGCTGGCGGACGGGCAGCGTTTCTGATGGATGTGCATGTATGATGCTTGATAGAGCCTGTTGGTTAGTTGGCGCGGTTTCACTGGCATGGGGCGTGTCCGCCGAAAATTCCGCGATTCTGGATATCCCGTATCACAAAACCGTGCTTGGAAACGGCCTTACCCTTCTCGTTCACGAGGACCACAAGACGCCGATCGTGGCCGTGAACGTGTGGTACCACGTGGGGTCGAAGGATGAGAAGCTGGGGCGTACCGGCTTTGCGCACTTGTTCGAGCACCTCATGTTCAACGGTAGCGAGCACTTCAACGACGACTGGTTTAAAGCCATGGAACGGGTGGGGGCTACGGGCATGAACGGCACCACGGGCGAGGACCGCACCAATTATTTTCAGGAAGTGCCGTGCGCCGCGTTGGACTTTGCGCTGTGGATGGAGTCGGACCGCATGGGGCATTTGCTCGGCGCGGTCACGCGGGAGCGGCTCGATGAACAGCGTGGCGTCGTGCTGAACGAGAAACGGCAGCACGAGAACCACCCTTACGCGCTGGCATACAGGCTGATCACAAAAAACACCTGGCCTGTGGGACATCCCTATTCGTGGGATGTCATCGGCTCGGAGGAAGATCTGCGGGCCGCGACGCTCGATGATGTGCGCGCGTGGTTCACAGGGTATTATGGCGCGGCCAATGCTGTGCTGGTCGTGGCCGGGGATGTGGAAAACGCTGACGTTGTGAATAGGGTGCAGCGCTTTTTCGGCGATATCCCCTCGGGGCCGCCTGTGCAACGGCACTCCGAATATGTGGCGAAACGCAATGCGGCGCTCCGCATGAAGGCGCAGGACCGCGTGCCGCAGGCACGGCTCTACAAGGTCTGGAATATCCCGCCCTACGGTACGGCGGCAGCAAACCTGTTGAACGTGGCCAGCGACATCTTGGCCGGCGGCAAAACGTCGCGGCTGTACAAGCGGCTGGTTTACGATGAACAGCTCGCGACCGACGTTGTTGCGTATGCGGATTTGCGTGAAATTGCGGGCCAATTCATGATTTTGGCCACGGCAAGGCAGGGCGTGCCGCTGTCGGATGTCGAGCGGGCGCTTGACGAAGAACTCGCGTTGTTCTTGGAGGAGGGGCCTGCCTCGGCGGAATTGCGGCGTATGAAGGCCGGGTTTGAGGCCGATTTCGTACGCCGTTGCGAGCGCGTGGGTGGCTTTGGGGGAAAGTCCGATATCCTTGCGCACAACTTTGTCTTCACCGGAAATCCGGAGTATTACAAGACCGTGCTGAGCGAGACTCGCGAAGCCACGCGCAAAGGCGTCCGCGACGCGGCTCGCGCGTGGCTTGGCGACGGAGCGTTTGTGCTCTCGCTGGAACCTTTCCCCGAATATCAGGTGACGTCGAACGGCGTGGATCGCGGCGTGGTCCCCTTCCCTGCTTTGAAGCCTGAAGCGCGTTTGCCGGAAGTCCGGCATGCCACGCTGGCCAATGGGCTGAAAGTTGTGTTGGCCGAACGGCATGATGTGCCTGTCGTGCAGATGAATCTGTTTGTCAACGCGGGGTATGCGGCGGACCAGGCTGGCGTGCCTGGCACGGCGAGTCTGGTCGCAGAGATGCTGGATGAGGGCACGCGGCGGCGTACGTCGCTGGAGATCAGTGACGAGTTGGATGCGCTGGGTGCTCGGCTGGCAACGGGATGTGGACCTGACACGATAGGTGTGTCGCTGAACACGCTGAAGCGGCATCTGGACGCGGCTCTTGACGTGTATGCGGATGTTATCCTCAGGCCCGTGTTTCCGGAGGCGGATTTCAATCGGTTGCAGAAGCAGCGGTTGGCTTTGATCGAGCAGGAAAAAAATGAGCCAAACGGCGTGGCGATGCGCGTGCTGCCGCAGTTGCTCTATGGCAAGGGGCACGCATATGGAGTGCCCTTCAGCGGTAGCGGTGACCCGCGGGGGGTAGCGAGGCTTAAGCGTGAAGATCTTCGGCGTTTCTATGACGCGTGGTTTAAGCCTGGCAACGCGACACTGGTGGTGGTCGGAGATACCTCGCTCGCTGAGTTGCTCCCGCAGCTGGCGCGCCGTTTCGGCAAGTGGCGCGACGGGGCTGTGCCGGTCAGGCGCATCGCTGCCGTGGAGCCTCATGCGAAGCCCGCGCTTTACCTGATCGACCGTCCCGATGCGCCGCAGTCGGTGCTTTTCGCGGGTGTGGCGGCTTCGCCCAAGACGAGCCCGGATGAGTATGCGGTCGATGTCATGAATACGATTTTGGGTGGTTCTTTCACCAGTCGCGTGAACCTCAACCTGCGTGAGGCCAAGCACTGGAGCTATGGCGCGCGCACGTCGTTGACTGATTCGCCCGGCGTAAGGGCGTTCCTGTGTGTCGCGCCGGTCCAGGCCGACAAAACCGTCGAGGCGCTGAGGGAGCTGGACCGCGAGTTCCGTGGAATCGTGGCGGAGCGTCCTCCAACCGAGGCCGAGCGGATGAAGGCGGTGACGGATCTGACGCTTCGGCTGGGCGGCCAGTGGGAAACCGTGGGCGCGGTGGCTGGCGTGCTGGAACAGATGGTGCGTTTCAGTCTGCCTGAAAGCCATTTCCGGTCGTATGCGGAGTCCGTGCGCTCACTCCGGCAAAACGATGTGTCGCAAGCCGCGACCCGCGTGATACGTCCTGAAAGTCTGGTGTGGTTGGTCGTGGGAGACCGCGCCAAAATCGAAGCCGGCCTGCGCGGGCTGGGCTGGGGCCCTCTCACGGTGCTTGACGCTGACGGCAACCCGGTCCCGTAGCGCGACTGATCGGCTCTCTGTCTCCGGGTTTGCCGCAGCGGTCAGGCCCGCCGCAAAAGGCCGTGACAGTTGAGGACGTTTTTTGTAACACTTGTCGCAAATCACTTTTGAGGAGTTTTTATGGATACAAATAAACCAGTGAAAAAGGCAGTTAAGAAGACGCGGCCCGTCAAAAAGGCCTCGTCGGTAAAACCTGATAAGACGTTGCCCGTGAAACAGCCGATTGCGTCTCCTCCTTTGCCTGTGAAAAAAGTGAGCGAACCTACGGCTCGGACGTGTCCGCTGGTGATGGACGGCGAGATTGACGCGGCGGATTTTTCGCCGAGGTCCTGTCTTTCGTGCGATGAGTTTGACTGCCGTTTTTGTGAGGCGGCTCAGGGGTCTGGTGCGTTGCGCAGTCGTCTGTTCGTGAGCGGCGAAGACGGCCTCGATGACGAGGAGTCCTGGGGTGCCGACCTCGACGGCGAAGGCGGAGAGGGCGACCTGGAAGAGGAAGATGGCGCCGACGATGAGGGCGATGACCTTTTGTAGTGCAGCCCAATGCGGGCATCAAAAGTTATCGTTTACGCTCAGCTTCGTGAACCTGTCGTTCAATATCCTGTTTCATGAGCGGGACGCCGACGGGGGTTGAGAAGTCGATGGTTATGCGTGGTGTTGGGTCGAGGGTGATGTCCAGCGCCTCCGCTTGAAAATCCAGGACGTGGCCACCCTGCGTGCGGTCATCTGAGAGGAAATGCAGGTGAAAGCCCGGCACGCCGATGGAGCCTGGAACAAAGGGCGGGGTCCAGAAGCCCACGAGGGTGCCGGAGACTTTCTCGTACGAATATTCGTGCTGATATTTCGTCGCCTCTGCCAAGGGGCGGTACGGTTTCGACTGTTTGTCGCAGCTGCGTACCCGGATCATCTTGAATTGACCGTGCGCTTTGACCGCGTAGAAAATCTGTTTGTCCTCGAAGGAAAGTTCTAACGCTTTGCCGAAATGGTCGAAGGAGCTGATGTTGGTCATCTTGCTGCGGAGGTCCTCGTCGAAGAGCGTGCAGGCTCCGAAAGGCATGCGGCACGTGTCTCCGGGACGTTGCACCGACCCGTCCCCTTTGACCTGATAGATTGCGCCGTCGAGCAGCACAGCCTCCCCGTCAAGCCCCTCAAAGGTGCCGATTCCGAGAGTGCCCGCGGCTTTATATTGCGCGACCGTGAGTACGCCATCGTAATTGCCGCTGAGAATGTAAAGGAAGGGCGCGAGCTGGGTGAGTGTGTCGCGGTCCTGCACGATCGTGGTATAAGTGGTGCGGCATCCTGCTGCCAAAAGCGCGAAGGCGATGCACAGATAAGATATTCCACGACGGCGACAGAGGGGTGTTTTCATCGGGGCGGCCTTTCAGTTGGGGCTACGGCATTGGTGGGAATGGTGTTGGTCGGGATTGCGATGGTGTTGGTGGAGGCCGGTCGTGCGGCTAGGCCGATGGGTTTGATCTGAAGGTCGGCGGGGGGGCGCGTGATTGCGGAAGCGGACGCTTTAGCCCGCTCGCTCTTTGCGGCCGCTTTGGCTTTTGCTGTCACAGGCGCTGCGGAGTAAGAACGCTCGGCCTTGGCGGCGGGTGCGGGGGCTGCGGATATCGCTGCTTTGCCTTCGGTTTTTACGAGGCGGCGCAGTTTGGGCATCATCGGCTCGGGTGCGGGCAGTGCGGGGGCCACGACTGCGGGCGCGGCTGCTTCGGGGTGGACGGCTTCCGGTTTGAAATCGGCAAGATCGTCTTTTGCGGTTGGCGGTGCCTTCGCAGCCCCCATCGCGGGCGCGAGTGCCGGCGCGGGAGCCTCTTTCCGATGAAACGTGATGTGGGTTACGTTCTCGTCGTTAGGGTGCTGACCTGCGGTTTGGCGGTAGACAACGCTCACGCCCGCAAAGAGCGCGCCAAAAGAGAGGGCGAAAAGCGCGGCACGGCGCAACCGCTCATACCGGATATACCAGAACGGTCTGGGGCTCTCTCTGCACCCCGTGCAGGGTGTCGGATGCGGTTCAACGCGAAGGTGCCGATCCTTTTCAAGCCCGCTGCGCAGCGGCGTCAGGACGTGCGTCAGCTCGTCCCGCACCTTGCGACACGTGTCGCACGCTTGGAGGTGGCGCGTCATAGCCTGCTGCTCCTCTGGCGGCAGATCGCCCAGGAGCCAGGCTGTCAGTTTCTCTTCATACGGGCACATGACTCGGGCCTCCTTCACGGCGTTTTACTTCGGCGGCAAGCGCCTTGACGGCATGGTGCAGCAGGTTGCCGACGTAACCGCTTTTCTCTCCGACGATTTTGCCGATCTCGTCGTAACTCAAACCTTGTTGAAGGCGCAGCAGGACAACCTGTTTTTGCAGGGGCGAAAGGACGCTTATACAAGCCAGAACCAGCTCTTCGCGCTCGTCGGTTCCGGTGTCGAAACCGGGGGCGCAGCCAGTCTCGCAATCCGTCTGCTGCGCGTAGGTCTCGTGCAGTCGGCGCTTGCGCTCTTCCGCGCGGATGAGGTCCACCGCTTCGTTGTGCGCGACACGGAAGAGCCAGTTGCGCACCTCGTCGGTCGGTGCCTCGGCGGGGGGGACGCGTCGGGCGAGCTTGACCAACGTGTTCTGCACGGCGTCCTGCGCCAGCGTGACGTTGTTCAGCAGGCGTGCGGCATATCGCAAAAGCGGGGCTTGAAAAGCTCCGATTACTGCTGTAAGGCCGTTCTGCTCTTTGCCGAAGTCGCTCACGGAGTTGTATCATAGCATGGAACGCGTGAGTAATGGAATGGTGCAACAAGTCAATCGATCGGGTGCGCTTTTATCGGTCACAAGGTGCCTGTGATCACTTGGATGTCGTTGGTGTCAGTGGATGTGGCGGCAAGCGCCCTGTCGACCTTGATGGCTTCTTTGCTGGTGGTCGGCAGATAGCGGTAGTACACCATCAGTTGGAGTGCCGCAAGGCAGGTGTCCATCACGGGACGGTCGGAATGGGTGTCGCCGTTGGTCCACCAGCCGATGTCGGCGTTTCGGCCCTGCTCATCCTTGACCGCGTCCGTCTCGATTTGCTGCGTTTTCACGTACAGGGCTTGCATGTCTTTGTTCCAATCCTCCCACCGCTTGCCGCCTGCGTGGAACTTCGCCTGCGTGGCATAATAGCAGTAGTACTGTAAGGAGTGGCCCAGCGTGCTTTTGGCGTCTGCAGAGGGGCGCCAGCCATCCATTAGAATAAGTGACTTTGTGACTTCTGGCTCCTGCGCCGCGCCGAGTAGTTGCATGCACAGTGTGCCGACGCCCGTCAAGCCGCCCTGCCCCGAACCGGTGTAGCCGAAACCGCCGTTGGGGTTGGCGTTCTTCTTGAACCCCCTGACCGCCAATTTGGTCGCTTTGTCTAGTCCTGCGATTCTGATCTGGGCCATGTTGGCGGCCTTGAGTGCTTGGGCGCACCAGCCCATGTAGGAGGTGTCGTCGCGGTATTTGCCGTCTTCCGGGTTCATGCCCGGGTCCATCTTGTAGGTCCACCCGCCGGTGGGATGCTGGCCCTGGATAATGGTGGCAAGGGCCCGCTCCGCCGTGACTTTTATGTTAGGATTCAAAGTCATGCCGTAGGCCTCGCAAAGCGCGTAGGTTGCGATGGGATGGGCGTACTGGTTGCTGTCCATGCCTTGGAAGCGTCCGTCAGCCAGTTGGTTGCGCATGAGAAACTCGAGTGCGCGCTGAACGGTTTCGCCGAACTCAGGCGAGTCGCTGGGCTTCTCGCCGTGTGCGAGGTAGGTCAGGACGGCAAGCCCCGTCATGGCGATCTTCTGTGTCGGCCAGGAGCCGTCCGGGTGCTGGCTCTTTTTAAGCCAGCGTAGCGCCCTCATCACGGCATCCTCGGAGGATTGAGCACCGTCATGCCGCCTGCGTAACTCCGCGCGCGAACCGGCGGTACGCGTGTCGCCGAACAGGGTTTTGAGGGTCACCGGGCTTTTCGTCAGCAGAACCGCCTCATACCGCCTGCTTGGGGTGGTGACCCGTTGATCCGGTGTTTCGGTCGGCACCGTTACGCTCGGCACTATGTCGGGAATATCCGGCGTGAAGTCATCCGCTGCCGTTTTTTCGGGAGTCTGGATATTTTCCGTCTTTTGCCAATTCGTATTTGGCTCAACGGTTTCGCTGATCGTGATATCGATCAGGCGATCTTCTTTTGTCTCACCGCTGGAGATGACGGCCAGCAGGCCGACCAGACACGCGGGCAACAGGATGGCCGCGATCGGTGCTGACAGACGCTGCACCTCGATCATCGCCTCCTTGTAAGCCTTCGATTGACGCGGTTGGCGCAAGCCCCGCATCATGCCGGCCAGACGGTGCGGAAAATGAGGTTCGCGATAGCTGACGGCCAGCTCGTTTAAGGAAATCGGGAAGTCGCGTGTTGTCATGGGGTGCCCTCCTCGTTTGTTTTTTCATCATTTATACGTCGGCCGTCGCGAAAACATTAAAAACAGCGGCGGAAAGATTCAATTTAATGGGTCAAAGCGTTTTTTTGATTGGCGGATGCGTGTGAAACAAGTATGTTACAAACTTCATTTTTGTCGGACTAAATTGTCTTGCATGATTTGGAGGTGTTTTATGGGTGGTTTTTTTGGTGCGGTTTCAAAAGAAGACTGTGTGGCAGACCTGTTTTTCGGTACGGATTACCATTCTCATCTGGGCACCATGCGGGGGGGCCTGGCGGTGATGGCCGATAAAGGGTTCCAGCGTGCGATTCACGATATCTCGAACTCGCAATTCAGGACCAAGTTCGAAAACGATTTCAAAAAGTTCACGGGCAAATGCGGCATTGGCGTCATTAGCGATAATGAGGACCAGCCGCTGATCATTTCCTCTCATCTGGGGCTCTATGCCATTGTCACGGTTGGTGTTGTGACGAATCTCAATGCGCTGGTCCGCGAGATGTTCACGCGCCGTTCGGCGCAGTTCTCGGAGATGAGCCGCAGCGGCATTAATCCGACCGAGCTGGTCGCGACGCTGATCAATTCGCAGGAGACGTTCGAGGCGGGCGTGCGGTTTGCGCAGGAAAAGCTGGAAGGCTCCTGCTCGATGTTGCTGCTCACGGGCGACGGCGTGTTGTACGCGGTGCGTGACCGTTTCGGACGCACGCCGGTGATCGTGGCTCAGAAGGAGGGCGCGGTTGCTGTCGCGATGGAGTCGTGCGCCTTCCCGAACCTCGGCTATACGGTGTGCCGCGAGCTGGGGCCGGGCGAGATGGTCCGGTGTTCGCCGGAAGGCGTGGAGACGGTTCTCCCTCCCGGCGACAAGCAGGCGATTTGCTCGTTTCTTTGGGTCTATTTCGGCTATCCGGCCTCGTCTTACGAGGGCCGCAACGTGGAGATGGCCCGTTACCGTTGCGGTGGCGCTTTGGCGCGCCGCAACCCGGTTGAGGCCGACTCGGTGGGCGGCGTTCCCGATTCGGGCGTGGCCCATGCGCTGGGCTATGCGGTCGAAGCCGGTATCCGATACGCCCGTCCGTTCGTGAAGTACACGCCCACCTGGCCCCGCAGTTTCATGCCGCCGGACCAGAAGGAGCGCGAGTTGATCGCCCAGATGAAGCTGATTCCGATTCCGGGCTTGATTCAGGGCAAGCGCCTGATCTTCTGCGATGACTCGATCGTGCGCGGCACGCAGTTGCGCGACCAGGTGAAGCGGCTCTACGACGATGGCGCGAAAGAGATCCACATGCGCATCGCCTGTCCGCCCTTGCTCTACCAGTGCCGCTTCCTGAACTTCTCCCGTTCGCGCAGCGAGATGGACTTGGCGACACGCCGTTTCATCCGCGAGATCGAGGGCGAGAACGCGGATGTGGCAAAGTATCTCGACCCGGACGGTACGCCTTTCAAGGAGATGGTGGGTCGCATCCGCCAGCGCCTCGGACTCTCTTCGCTGGCCTATCAGCGGCTGGATGACCTGGTGGAGGCGATCGGCTTGCCCAAAGAGAAGCTCTGCACCTACTGCTGGTCGGGCGAGGACGTCTCCAAACCCGCCGGCTGTACGCACGGCTGCGGACATTGCGCGAGTCCCTGTGCGGCGGTCACGCCGTCGGCGCTCTAATACGCGATCTTGAAATCGACGAACTCGGCGGACACGTTCAGCCGCTGCGTCAACAGCTTTGCGAGTGCGCGCACGCCGAACGTCTCTGTGGCGTAGTGTCCCGCAAACACGACGTTCTGGTTGAGGTGCTCGGCTAGGTTATAGCCTTGCAGGCTGGGTTCGCCGGTCACATACGCGTCCACCCCAAGGCTGGCCGCTTGATCGATCATATCCGCGGCTCCGCCCGAGACAACGCCCACCGTCCTGACGCTCCGCTTGCCGAAATCCAACACCCGGAGATCCGGGCTGACAGCGGTGCGCACGCGTCCGCAAAAGGCCTCAAAGGGGATAGCTTTGGCGTAAGAGGCGGTGACGCCGATGGTCTCGCCGTGATAGGAGAACGCGGCCTTTGGCCGGGTAAGGCCCAACGCCTTGCAGAGTTGCGCGTTGTTGCCGTAGAGGGGATGCGCGTCGAGCGGCAGATGGACGGCGTAGACCGCGATGTCGTGCTCGATGGCGAATGAGACGAGGCGGTGGTTGAGCCCGGTGATGCGCTTGAGCGAGTCGCCCCAGCTCAGGCCGTGGTGGCAGATCACGCAGTCTGCGCCGCGCGCGGCGGCCTCCTTGAGCAGCCGAAGGCTGGCGTCTACCCCCGTAACGACCTTCGTGACCGCTCCGCGGTTGGCGATCTGCAGGCCGTTGTTGGACGAATCGTGGAAATCGTCGATCTCGAGTGTCTTATCCAGAAAGGCGACAAGGCTGTCCAAAGATTTTTTCATATCGAAAGCGTGGCATGGTTTTGTATGATTGTCAACACTATGAAAAAGACACGCCGTGCGTTCCTGCAATCCGCGACTGCCGTTGCGGCCTCCCTGTGCGGAGGCTGTTCCTTGTCGACTCAAGCCGGCAAAACCGCTCCCTCGAAGATCGTCGACACGCATGTTCATTTCTACGACCCCTCACGGCCGCAGGGCGTGCCGTGGCCGCCCCGAAATGATGCCGTGCTCTACCGGACGGTCCTGCCCGAGACCTATCGCGCCCAGCCGGTGCCGCGGCGGATCGACGGCGTGGTGGTGGTTGAGGCCAGCCCCTGGGTGGAGGACAACCAGTGGATTCTCGATCTGGCCGCGAAGGACCCGCTGATCCTCGGGCTGGTCGGCAACCTGCCGGTCGGCACGGACGCGTTCGCCGGTCATCTGAAACGCTTTGCCGCCAACCCGCTCTTTTTGGGTGTCCGCATCCGCGATGGCTCGCTCGAGGCCGGCCTCAAGGACCGCGCCTTTCTCCGCGACATGCGCGACATCGCCGACAGCGGACTCTGCTTCGATGTGCATTCGCCGACCGTGTGGGTGGAGCAGGCCGTGCCGCTCGCTCATGCCGTGCCGAACCTGCGCCTGATCATTAACCATGTGGCCAACGTACCGGTCACCGGCGGTCCGCCGCCTGCGGCGTGGCTGGAACTCATGCGGCGGCTGGCCGATCGGCCTCACGTCTACATGAAAGTGTCGGGCTTGGTCGAAGGCACGAAACACACCTCCGGCGACGCGCCGTCTGACCCTGAGCGCTATCAGCCGGTGCTCGAAGCGCTGTGGACAATCTTCGGTCCCGACCGTTTGCTCTACGGCAGCAACTGGCCCGTCAGCGGACGCTTCGCGCCGCTCGCCACCGTGCAGCAAATCGCAATGGACTTCTTCGCCGCCAAAGGACAAACCGCGCTCGACAAGGTCTTCTGGAAGAACGCCCGCACGGCGTACAGGTGTGGTGTTTAGGAGCGACGGAATCGAAACCATCGATTCCGTCGACAGGGCCCTTCACACCGGTTCCGCTGCGAGCGCGGCCATGGCCGTGCGGTTGTGCAGATGCGTGATCGCCAGCGCCAGCGCGTCCGCCGCGTCGTTCTGCGGCTCCTCGCGCAGTCCCAGCAGGGTCTTGACCATCTTTTGGATCTGCTCTTTCTGGGCGCTTCCGGTTCCGGCCACCGCCATTTTGACTCTGCGCGGCTCGTATTCGTAGACCGGTAGGCCGCACCGCGCGCACTGGGCAATGATCGCGCCGCGCGCGTGGGACAGGATCATCATGGTCTTCACGTTTTTCGCGAAGAAAATGCCTTCAATGGACACGGCGTGGGGTTCGTATTCGCGGATCAGCTTGTCGATTTCGTCCTGCAGATGGAGCAGGCAGGCTGAGAGGGGACGTCCCGGCGGGTTCTTGAGGGTGCCGTAGTGAACCGGCGTCATGCGTGAGCCGGCGGCATCGAGGATGCCGACGCCGGTCGAACGTAGCGAGGTGTCGATGCCGAGGACGCGGAGCGGAACAAATGGCGTGCGTGGAATCATGGTGCCTTACAAACCAACAACAACTCGATGGCGCATAGGTGTTCTAACGTTGCGTCTTTGCGTCGTGTATGAGCGGGTTATTGCTGATGACTTCACTATGACACGTTGTGGGGGTGGGGGCAAGGACGTTCTTTGCGGAGCGCCGTGCGCGGCCCTCCGTGACATCGCTCGCAACCTGGCAAGTCCTGTTATCCGGACGGATGATTCCCCTGCCTCGACTCTCTCGCTCCCATACGTCCGGCCGGAGATTCCCAACCGCAAAAAAAAAGCCCGCGACGTGTGTCGCGGGCTTTTTTGGGTTGAGCGGGGTTAGCCGTTCTTCTTCTGCGCGTCCAGGTCGCGCATGGCTTCGCGGCGGCTGAGCTTGACGCGGCCGCGGTCATCGATGCCGATGCACTTGACCATCATCTTGTCGCCGACCTTGCAGACGTCCTCGACGCAGCCGATGCGGCGGTCCGCGAGCTCGCTGATGTGGCAGAGGCCGTCCTTGCCGGGCATGATCTCGACGAAGCAGCCGAACTCCTTGATGCCGGTGACGGTGCCCTCGTAGAGCTTGCCTTCTTCGGCTTCCGCGGTGATGGAGGAGACTTCGTCCGTCGCCATCTTCAGCGACTCCGCGTTGTTCGCATAGATGCTGACCGTGCCGTCATCCGCGATGTCGATCTGAGCGCCGGAGATTTCGCACACGCGGCGGATGTTCGAGCCGCCCGGGCCGATCAGCGCGCCGATCTTGTCCACGGGGATCATCATGGTGGTGATGCGCGGTGCGAACGGCGAGAGCTCGGCGCGCGCTGCGGGCATCACCGAGGCCATGAAGTCGAGGATCTGAAAACGTCCCTGCTTGGCCCGCTGGAGGGCGGCTTCGACCACGTCCCACGTGAGGCCGCGCAGCTTCAGGTCCACTTGGAAGCCGGTGATGCCCTTGCGGGTGCCGGCCACCTTGAAGTCCATGTCGCCGCAGTGGTCTTCCGAGCCGAGGATGTCGGTGACCAGAATCTTCTGGCTCTCGTCCTTGTTCGTGAAGAGGCCGACCGACACGCCCGCCACCGGGGCCTTGATCGGGATGCCGGCATCCATCATGGCCAGCGTGCCGACGCAAATGGAGGCCATGGAAGAAGAGCCGTTCGATCCCATGATGTCCGAGACCACGCGGATGCTGTACGGGTAATCCTGGGGCACGACCTGCGCGAGGGAGCGCTCGGCCAGCGCGCCGTGGCCGATCTCGCGGCGTCCGGTGCTGCCGAGCCGGCCGACTTCACCGACGCAGTAGGGCGGGAAGTTGTAATGCAGCATGAAAGCTTTGCTGGTTTCGCCGCCGGTGATGGCGTCGAGTTCCTGCGCGTCCTTTTTGGTGCCGAGCGTGACGCAGCCGAGCGACGAGGTCTCGCCGCGTTCGAAGATCGCGGAGCCGTGGGCGCGAGGCATCACGCCGATCTGCGCGTACAGCTTGCGGATCGCGTCGACCGCGCGGCCGTCGATGCGCTTGCCGTCCTCGAGGATGTTCTTGCGCACGAGGTCGATCTCCATCGTGTCGAAGAGCGTGACGAAAGAGGCGGCCGTGACCTCTTCGGGCCACTTTTCAATGGCCTTGGCCTGCAGCTCGTCTTTGATGGCTTTGACGGCGTTCTGGCGCTCAATCTTGTCGGCGATAAGCAGGGCTTTGCGCAAGGCGTCACCGCCGGTCGCGTAAAGGAAGGCCATCTTCTCGGCGTCGGGAGCTTTGTCGGCGACGACTTTCACCGCTTTCCCGAGCAGCTTGCGCAGCTCGTGCTGGGCGTCGACGATCTTGACCACTTCGACATGCGCGAATTTCATGGCGGCGAGGAAATCCTCTTCAGAGATTTCGGCGGCTCCGCCTTCCATCATCAGGAAGCGCTCGCGGGTTCCGGCGTAGATCAGGTCAAGGTCGCTCTCCTTGCGCTGCGTATGCGTGGGATTGATGACGAACGCACCGTTGATCCGGCCGACTCGCACGCAGCCGATGGGGCCCATGAAGGGGACTTCGGAGATGTGCAGGGCGGCCGAGGCGGCGTTCACGGCGAGGACATCCGTGTCGTTCTCACAGTCGGCCGAGAGCACCATGTTGTTGACCTGGACGTCGTTGATGTAGCCGTCGGGAAACAGCGGGCGGATGGGGCGGTCAATAATGCGGGCGGTCAGGATTTCCTTCTCGCTCGGGCGCGATTCGCGCTTGAAAAACCCGCCTGGAAAACGTCCGGCGGCGTAGTACTTCTCGCGGTATTCGACCTGCAGCGGGAAGAAGTCGATGCCCTCGCGCGGCTTGTCGGTGTTGGTCACGGCGGAGAAAACCAGGGAGTCGCCCAAGCGGACGACGGTGGCGCCTGCGGCCTGGCGTGCGAGGAGTCCGGTCTCAATAGTCATCTGGGCTCCGCCAACAGCGACGGAAACCGAGGTTGTGTCATTCATTCAGCTCTACCTTTCAGCAGACAAGGACCGGAAAGCGCTAGGCCAGGAAAGATGGCTCACCCGTGAGGTGACAGAGGTCCGCTTGAAGGTATCCGCCGGAGCGGAGAAAATCAGGGTTACGTGGCTTGCGGCCACGTAACCGGTCACCTGCGCCTTTAACGGCGGAGGCTGAGATCCTTGATGATCTTTTGGTAAATGGCCTCATCCTCGCGCTTGAGGTAATCAAGCAGGCTGCGGCGTGTGTTTACCTTGCGGATCAGCCCGTAACGGGAGCTGTGATCCTTCTTGTTGGCCTTGAGATGCTCGGTCAACATTTCGATCTCTTTCGTGAGAACGGCGATCTGAACTTCGCTCGAACCGGTGTCACGCTCGTGACGCTGGAACTGCTTACGGATGATTGTTTTATCGATCTGGCTCATAGTCTGCTTAACGGTCCTTGTTCCGCGTTTTCTTTTCTTTTGTTAACTTTCCGGCGCACACTATAGATAATACCCCCGCTTCATGTAAAGCGAAATCGGGCCGGAAAGGCCAGATGACCCGCAGCGGGGATTGTCTCCTTAGACGCACCGCAGGAAGGGTTACAAGGTATATGAAACGGCCGTGGAAGTCAAGGGGGGCTGTCGCGATTTCTCCGCTCGGCTTGAAAATATGACGGCAACAGCCCGCGTTCGCGCGCGGAGCTGCCCGCGGGGAACAATCCGTTTGACGCGCGATCACGGACGGTGTAACGTGGCGGTATGAATCCTAATGATGCCAAGACGGTGATCCTCGCGAACGGCCAGTTCCCGACGGGCGCGGTGCCGCTGGACGCCTTGCGGCATGCCGAGCGCATTATCTGTTGCGACGGCGCGTGCGGAAAATTGGTTCGGGAGACGGGGCTGGAGCCGGCTTGGATTGTTGGGGACCTCGATAGTCTGGGTGACGAGGACCGTTCCCGTTTCCGTTCTCGCCTGATTCGCGTGGACGAACAGGAGACCAACGACCTTTCAAAAGCGTTCCGGTTCTGCCTCTCCAACGGCTGGGACGAACTCGTCATTGTGGGCGCGACCGGCCTGCGTGAGGACCACACGTTGTGCAACCTTTCCTTGCTGGTCGATTTCGCTCTTGAGGCCTCTGTGCAGATGTTGACGGACACTGGCTGGTTCACGCCGGCTCCCGGCTCTATACGGTTGCCGTCTTTTATCGGCCAGCAGGTCTCGATTTTCTCCTTCGATCCTGCGGTTATGGTCTATGCCGAAGGGCTGAAGTACGCGTTGGACGGGGTTCGGTTCACGCGCTGGTGGCGGGCGGCGCTGAACGAGGCTTGCGCAGATGCCTTTAAGCTTGTGTTCGAGGGGGGGCCTCTGCTGGTGTTCCAGACCTATGCGTGATTGAAGAGGACTTTTCAAACGGCGGATTTGCCAGTTGCGGGCCATCGCGGTATAATAATAACCAAAGGAGGGTGGATTATGCCTGTTCAAGAGAAAGGTCATATCCTGTGCGGCATCTGCCCCAAACGGTGTCGGATCCCGCCCGGATTCAGCGGAGAATGCCGTGTCCGGATGAATCTGGATGGCAAGCTTCACGCGTCAACCTATGGGCATCCCTGCGCGGTGCATGTTGATCCGATGGAGAAGAAGCCCCTGTTCCATTTTTTTCCCGGCGCGATGATTCTTTCGATCGGCACCGCAGGGTGCAACCTGCACTGTAAACATTGTCAGAACGCCGACATCTCTCAGTGTAACCCCGAAGACATCACCTCCTATGACCTGCCGCCCGCACAGCTTCCCGCGCTGGCGGAGAAGCACGCCTGCCGGCATGTGGCCTACACCTACAACGAGCCGCTCGTCAGCTATGAGTATACGCGCGACTGTTGCATCGCCGCCCGCGGGGCCGGTCTGCGCAATGTGCTGGTGACGAACGGCTATATCAATGAAAAGCCGCTGGCCGCGCTTCTGCCTTATGTGGACGCTGCGAACGTCGACATCAAGGGTTTCAGCGAAGAGTTTTATCGGGAGGTCTGCGACGGCACCCTCGCACCGGTCTTGCGTACGGTTCTGATGATGAAGGAGGCGGGCGTGCATGTCGAGGTCACCAATCTCGTGATCCCGACGCTGAATGATTCCGAAGCGATGTTCGACGGGCTGTGCCTGTGGATGCGCGACCAGGCCGGGCCGGAGACGCCGCTGCATTTTTCGCGCTTTTTCCCCTGCTTCCGCATGACGCACCTCCCGCCCACGCCGGTGGAGGCGTTGCTGAGGGCGAGAGAGCGGGCGAGGCTGGCGGGGCTTAAGCACATCTACGTCGGTAATGCCGAGGTCCCCGATGGCGACGACACCTTCTGCGCCGGGTGCGGCGAGCGCGTCGTGGAGCGACAGCGGTATGTGATCAAATCGAATCGTGTGACGGCTGAGGGTGCCTGTCCGGCCTGCGGCAAGAAGCTGATTGGAGTCTGGTCGTGACGACGGGTGACTCCATCCGGCTTGTGTCCCGGCGCGGGTTTTTCCGGCTCTTGTCCTCGGTGGCGCTTGTGGGCGTGCGCGGCGCAGGGTGTGCGCGGGAGTTGGATGATGCGAGTGTCCGCCGGATGGCGGTTTGGGCGGGATGATGCGTATGAAAAACGTTCTGCCGGTTTTGATGATGTCGGTGTGTGCGGGGGTTGGCTGCTCGGGTGATAAACCCGCGCGGGAGGAGGTCGCTATGACAAAGAAAGTCATGGTCTCGCCGTTGGCGGGACGTTGGTATCAGGACAGTGAGCGCGCGTTGCGCGATGAAATCGCGGAACTGACCCGGGACGTTTCGGTGGTCCGTAAAAAAAACGTGTGCGCCGCGGTGGTGCCGCACGCGGGTTACCGCTATTCCGGCCGCGTGGGCGCAGGTGTTTTTCTGCGGATTGACCCGTCTCGCTTGAGCCGTATCATTGTGATGGGGCCGAGCCATTATGCCGGGATGCACAATCAGATCAGCGTGCCGGACGCCACCCACTTTTTGACGCCGCTGGGAGAGATGAAGGTGGATCTGGAGTTTGTTGAGCGGGCGCGCAAGTTGCCGTTTATTACGCATCATCCTGAAGCTCACGCTCAGGAGCACAGCGACCAGATTCAGTTGCCGCTCATTCAGGCCTGCCTCGCCACCAACATTCCGTTGGTCTGCATGGTCTGCGGCCAGTTCGACGCGACGAATCTGGTGGCGGCAGCTACCGCGTTTAAGAGCCTGCTTGACGACGGGACCCTGCTTGTGGCGAGTTCGGACTTCACTCACTACGGCGCGAATTACGGCTATGTTCCTTTCACGAAAGACGTGGAGAAGAATTTGGAGATGCTGGATATGGGCATTTTCGACCTCTTCGCCCGCAAAGATCTGGCGGGTTTCATGGAAAGGCTCGACGAGACCGGCGCGACCGTGTGCGGTCGTGATCCGCTGGCGTTCCTTTTGGCCATGATGCCGGCGGATGCCAAGGTCGAACGGACCCAGTACGACACGTCCGGGCGCATGCTGCACGACACGCGCAACTCGGTCAGTTATATCGGTGCGTTGGTGACGGGAGCCTGGTCGAATCCCGCGAAACAGGCCAAGCCGCAGCCCGCAAAGAGCGAGACGATTCCCGAGCAGGACTGCCAGCAGTTGCTCGCCTTTGCTCGCGAGACCATCACGCAGGCGCTGAAGACCAGCGCGGCACGTGCCGCTTCAGCGGAGCCCAAAGAGCTGACAGCGGGCATGAAGGCCATACGCGGCGGCTTCGTGACCTTGCACAAGCACGGCGAGCTGCGCGGGTGCATCGGCGAGATCGTGCCGCGCCGCGAAATCTGGAAAGTGGTGCGCGAGCAGGCGCTCAACGCGGCGTTTCATGATCCGCGGTTTTCACCGCTTGAAGCCGATGAGCTTGACCGGATCGACATCGAGATCTCCATGCTCACGCCGCCCAGGCCGGTTGCCTCGTGGAAAGAGATCGAGATCGGTCGGCACGGCATGGTTCTCAACAAAGGCGGACGCAGCGCCGTGTTCTTGCCGCAGGTGGCGCCGGAGCAGGGGTGGGGGATCGAAGAGACGCTGACGCACCTTTCGATGAAGGCCGGCTTGCCGCCCGAGGCGTGGCGCTCCGGCGCGGATTTCCTTGTGTTCGAGGCGCAGATCACCCGCGAGAAGAAATGAAGCTCCGCCTTGGCAGACTCTGATTTGAGTTGTCTTACGGCGGGGAACGGAGTATTTTAACGGGTATCAACATGCTTTTGTTTGGGAAATGAGGTTCAGCGGGTTGGACCTGTTCCGACGAAATCAAAAGGAGAAGACGAGATGGCAAGAAAAGTGACGATGTTTACCGGACAGTGGGCGGACCTGCCTTTCATCAAAGTGTGCGAGATGATGGCCGAGTTCGGGTATGACGGCCTTGAACTCTGCTGCTGGGGCGACCACATCGACCTTGACAAGGCCTCGAAGAGCAAGTCCTATTGCGATGACAAGCGCGCGATTTTGGAACAGTATGGCCTCGGGTGCTGGGCCATCTCCAATCACCTGTCAGGACAGTTGGTGTGCGATGTCATCGATGCGCGCCACTACGCCTTCGCTCCGGCCTCCGTTAAAGGTGATCCCAAAGCGGCAAAGAAATGGGCGATCGAGATGCAGAAAAAGGCCGCCAAGGCGGCGAAGAATCTGGGCATCAAGGTGGTCAACGGGTTCACCGGTTCGCCGATCTGGCCCTTGCTCTATTCCTTCCCGCCCTGTCTGCCCAATCAGCTCGAGAATGGCTATAAGGAATTCGCCAAAACGTGGAAGCCGATCCTCGACGTCTACGCCGAAAACGGCATCCGGTTCGCGCTCGAAGCTCACCCGACAGAGATCGCGTTTGACATCGCCTCGGCTCAGCGCGCCGTCGAAGCGCTGGACGGACATCCGGCGTTCGGCTTCAACTTCGACCCCTCGCACTTCGGTTACCAGGGCGTCGACTACGTGAAATTCCTTCGGACCTTCCCGGATCGCATCTTCCACGTCCATATGAAGGACGCGTGGTGGGGTCACGGCGACGGGTCGGTGGGCGTGTTCGGCGGACACACGGAGTTCGCGGACCCGCGCCGCTACTGGGATTTCCGGTCTCTGGGCCATGGCGACATCAACTTCGAGGAGATCATCGTCGCCCTCAACGACATCAAGTACCAGGGCCCGCTCTCCGTCGAGTGGGAAGACTCCCGCATGGACCGCTGCCACGGTGCGCAGGAAGCCTGCGACTTTGTGCGGAGCGTGGACTTCACGCCGAGCGCCATCGCTTTCGACGCGCAGTTTGATCGCTGAGCCGTCAGCCGTTATGCTTGAAAAGCAAGGGGTCCGGTTTCGTCCGGCCCCTTGTTTTTTTCTGATAAACAGCATTGACAGAAGCACTGTGATTGTCTAAAGTTACGCACGTTTTTCAGCCCGGTAAAGGGCTCATTTTTATTTGTGGCGAGGTAGCTCAGTTGGTAGAGCAGCGGACTGAAAATCCGCGTGTCGCCGGTTCGATCCCGGCCCTTGCCACCATTTTTATGCCCTGAAACAGGGCTTTTTTATTGGTCTTTTTTAATATTTTGGCCTTTTCCGCGTTTTTGTGCCTGTCGTTGATTTCTCCTAAATACCCCTTTCATAACCCAAAATTTGTATACAATTTGTATACAGTCCATTTTGCCTCAAAAAACGGGGTCTGAAAAGGGGGTGAGCGGTTTCTGGACTGTTGCGGCTTCGCGTGCGTCATTTTCGGCCTTAAACGGACGCATGTGCAGATTACCGGTCACAACGGCTCACGAAGGTCGGCCAGGGCCAACCTACTTCACCGCATCGTTGTCTTTCTCCGAGCAAGACCCGTCCGCACAGCTTTCGGCAGCGGTAACCAGCGTGTTGGTCGCGGAGGCCCAGCCGAATTTCTTCACCATCGCGGAGAGCGTGGCGCTCATCGCGTCCTGCGGGGAGGCGAAGGCCGACACGGCTTCGGCGATGGCCTTCATCGGCGCGTCGCCGGTGATTCCGGCCGCCATCGACGGGTTGGCCGTCAGGTCGGTCCGGTCGCCGCCGGCCGTGTCGGCGCTTTGCGCGATCGTGCCGTTGAGGTCGGAGACGCTGATCGTCAGCCCGCCCGGCCCGAGGGCGAGCGCGCCGGTGGCGTACGCCGCGCCGTTGGTGGCGGGGTAGGGGAGCACTCCGATATAGTTGTTGACCGTCGTGACGTTGTCGCACGCCTTGGACGAGGCGCTCTTGCTCGCGGGCGTGGCTGTGTTGCAGCCGGCCGCGATTCCCAGAGTGAGGACGGCGATGAGGCAGGTCACTGCCTGCCGCACTTTCGCGCGCACGGCGCGGCGCTTGGCGTCGGTGTACTTGCGGGTCTTGGCGCGTTTCTGCCGGACTTCGGTCCGGATATCGGTCTTGGTCTTGGCCTTGTTCATGGTCTTTTCTCCTTCCTAGTTCTGGTTCAAGAGGGGCTCGGCGTACGCGGTCGCGACGCCGGCCTTGCTCAAATCGGTCTGCACGGCCTTGGAGGCGTCGCCCTTGGCCCAAAGCTCAAGTAACAGCGTCCGCGAGCGGATCACGGCATCGCGCGCCCCGGAGACCTCGCCGGCCGTGAGTTGCTTGTCGGCCAGGATGTCGGTGAAGAGCGCGACCAACTCGTTGAGGTGGCCGCAGGTCTTCAGCGCCTTGCTCATGTTGGTCGAGTCGATCTTGTCCAGCCACTTGTTCAGCAGCATGGCGACGATGCGCTCGACGGGCAGGGCCGAAAAGACGGCCAGCCCCAGTTTGATCAATACGCTTGTCAGCATGTTCATGGTCTTTTCCCTCTCCTTACGAGCCGCCCGTCTTTGCCAGCAACTTGGCCAGCATGAAACCGGCGGATACGATTCCCGCGATGGCCGTGCCCGCCGCGACGGACACGACCCACAGCAGCGCGTGGATCACCATCTCGTGCCGCGCCAGCCGCGTCTGGATAGACGGCGTGCCGTTGTCGACAAAGAGCCGCCGCTCGATGCTTTCGAGCTTCTCAAGCACGGCCGCGCTCTGTGTTGCGCAATGGTCTTTGGTCACGTAGTCGCTCATCATCACCTCATCCCGGCGGCGGCGCGTAGTTGATCGGCGAGTAGGCGGGCACGTGCAGCAGCGCGCCCGCCGTTGCGCTTCCACCTCCGGTGGATTGGCTGCCGGGCGTGTAGCGCGGCGTGGCCGTCGCGCCGTCTGCGCCGCCGTCCGCCAGATCCTGATACAGCCGCCGCAGATAAATCTCCGAGTCCAGCCAAGCCGACCGGAAGCCCTCCGCGTCCGCGCCCATCTCGTTGGCCAGCATGTACCACGTGACCGCCGAGACGTGCCGCAGGCACGAGAGCGGCACGCTGGCCGCGTCCAACTTGCCGGTGGCGTCGGCGTCGGCCGCCACCGCCTTGCGGAAGTCCGCCACCACGCCGGACACGAGCAGCGCGAGCCGCTGGGCCCTCGTCGCCGCGTCCAGCCACGCCGCGTACGCCGTCGCTAGAAGGGGCGGCAGCGTTGCCGCCGCCGCCCCCACTTCGTAAATGACCCAGTCGGCCATTCCCGCACCCTCCGCGCTTACGTCGCGCTGACGTTGAGCCGCTTGACCGCGGCCGAGTTCGTGACGCGCACGTCCTCGGACCAGTCGAACTTCGCGACCTCCACACGGCCGTCGTCGCGCATGTAGCTCGACGGGACCATGTACTTGCCCATGAGACGGAAGGTCTTCATGAAGCTCGGGTCGCGGCGCGTCGGGTTCGGCCGGCGTGCGAAGACCAGCACCGTGGAATCGAGGAGGAACTTCACATCCTCAGCGACGCCCGGCGCGGCGTTGTCGAACACCATGTAGGAGGTCCGCACGTCGGG
>JAEAMG010000586.1_pt1 | contig 38900 bp, 30 predicted proteins | sample 8958741 | NCBI WGS metagenome assembly JAEAMG01 (sample SAMN16933256, study PRJNA681125) | bioreactor sludge metagenome | isolation source: anaerobic bioreactor treating anionic surfactant - SDBS | place: India: Bengaluru | collected 2019-02-28 | reverse complement strand
GGCATCAAGGAAAACCACCCGACGATGTTGGTGTTTTATCGCATGGGCGATTTCTACGAGCTGTTTTTCGAGGACGCGGAAAAAGCCTCGCGCCTGCTGGGCATTACCCTGACGGCGCGCGGCGTGGCCAGCGGCAACCCGATTAAAATGTGCGGCGTGCCGTTTCATTCGCTCGATGGCTACCTGGCCAAGCTGGTCAAGCTGGGCGAGTCCGTGGCCATTTGCGAACAGATTGGCGACCCGGCCACCAGCAAGGGCCCTGTCGAGCGCAAGGTCATGCGCGTGGTCACGCCCGGCACCCTGACGGATGCGGACTTGCTGCCAGAGAAGGCCGAGCGCCCGCTGCTGGCCATGTGCAGCATCACGCAGCGCAAGACGGTCACCACGGGCCTGGCCTGGCTGTCGCTGGCCAGCGGTGCGCTGAAACTGATGGAGTTTTCCGGCGACAGCAGCACCGTGGCGGCGCGCTTGCAGCAGGAGCTGGAGCGCATCGTGCCGGCCGAGATCTTGAGCGGCGACAATGGCAACCTGTTTGACGACTACGCGGGCACGCACATCAACCGCGTGCCCGACTGGCATTTCGACGTGGTTGGCGGCCACAAGGCCCTGCTGGACCAATTGGGCGTGGCGACACTCACCGGCTTTGGCGCCGACGGCCTCGGCGCCGCGTTCGGCGCGGCCGGCGCACTGCTGCGCTATGCGCAATCGACGCAGGGACGCGGCTTGCAGCACGTGCGCTCCCTGACGACGGAAACGGAAAGCGAATTCATCGGCCTGGACGCGGCCACGCGGCGCAACCTGGAGCTGACGGAAACCATCCGCGGGCAGGAATCGCCTACGCTGTTCTCGCTGCTGGATCATTGCCGCACCGCCATGGGTTCGCGCATGCTGCGCCACTGGCTGCACCATGCGCGGCGCGACCAGAACGTGGCGCGCGCGCGCCATGAAGCGATCGCCGCGCTGGCGCAAAGCGAAGCGGCGGGGCCATTGGCCGCCACGCTGGCGCAAGTGCCCGACATCGAACGCATCACCACGCGCATCGCGCTGCTGTCGGCGCGTCCGCGCGACCTGGCCGCCCTGCGCGACGGTTTATTGCAACTGCCGGCCCTGCGCGGCGACGTGGTCCGTTGTTATGGTCCCGGCCAGGGTGGAGAAAGCGGTTTGCTGGCCGCCATCCACGCGGCACTGGCGACACCGACCGCCTGCCTGGACTTGCTGGTGCGCGCCGTGGCGCAGGAACCGGCTGCCATGGTGCGCGACGGCGGCGTGTTTGCCACCGGATTTGATGCCGAACTGGACGAACTGCGCGCCCTGTCGGAAAACGCGGGCCAGTTCCTGCTCGACCTGGAAACGCGCGAACGCGCGCGCACGGGCATCGCCAACCTGCGCGTCGAATACAACAAGGTGCACGGCTTCTATATTGAAGTCACGCACGGCCAGACGGACAAGGTGCCGGACGACTACCGCCGCCGCCAGACCCTGAAAAACGCCGAGCGCTACATCACGCCGGAACTCAAGGTGTTCGAAGACAAGGCCCTGTCGGCGCAAGACAAGGCCCTGGTGCGCGAAAAACTGCTGTACGACCTGCTGCTGGCCGAGCTGGCGCCGCATATCGGCACCTTGCAGACCATATCGCAGGGCCTGGCCCAGCTCGACACCCTGAACGCGCTCACCGAACATGCGCAGCAGCACAACTGGGCCGCGCCGCAACTGGTCGACGAGCCGTGCATCAACATCATCGAAGGCCGCCACCCGGTGGTGGAAAAGCAGATCGAACGCTTCATCGCCAACGATTGCCGCCTCGTCAACGAACGCCGGCTGCTGCTGATTACAGGCCCGAACATGGGCGGTAAATCGACCTTCATGCGCCAAGTGGCATTGATCACCCTGCTGGCCTACGTGGGCAGCTATGTGCCGGCCGCGTCCGCCACCATCGGCCCCATCGACCGCATCTTCACGCGCATCGGCGCCACCGACGACCTGGCGGGCGGACGCTCGACCTTCATGGTGGAAATGACGGAATCGGCGGCGATTTTGAACGGCGCCACCGAGCATTCGCTGGTGCTGATGGATGAAGTCGGTCGCGGCACCTCGACCTTCGATGGCCTGGCTTTGGCATGGGCCATCGCGCGCCATCTGATCGACAGCAGCCGCAGTTTCACCCTGTTTGCCACGCACTACTTTGAGCTGACGCAACTGCCGGACAGCCACCCGAGCGCCGCCAACGTGCATTTGTCCGCCGTCGAGCACAAGGACAGCATCGTCTTCCTGCACGCCGTGCAAGCCGGTCCCGCCTCGCAAAGCTACGGCTTGCAGGTGGCGCAGCTGGCCGGCGTGCCGCAGCCCGTGATCAAAGCCGCGCGCAAGCATCTGGCGCGCCTGGAAGCGCAGGCGCTCGATGCCACGCCGCAGCGCGACCTGTTCTCGCTGCCCTCGGCCGATCCGTATGCGCAAGAGGAAGAAGAGGAAGCGGCGCCGCTGGCCGCGCTGAACGCGGCGCAGCAAGCCTTGCTCGACGCCATCGCCGACCTCGATCCCGATGCGCTCACGCCGCGCGACGCGCTGGAGCAGTTGTACCAGTTGAAACGGCTGGCAGCCGCATGACCATACGGCGCAGCATGGCTAGCCTACGCCTGCGCCTGCTGGCTGCCGGATTGCTGGCCGCCAGCCTGCCATGGCAAGTGGCGCTGGCCGCACCAAGCGACCAAGCCGGCTTCGAGTTTGCCGTGCTGGGCCACTCCTTCAACGCCGGACCGGACGACGGCCCTTTAAAGAAGGCCATCGCGGAAACGAGCGCCTTCAATGCGTCGTTCGTCGTGGCTACCGGCATAAAGGCCGCCAGCGAATCCTGCAGCGACAAGCTGTACAGCCAGCGCAAGGATGTGCTGGACGCCAGCGGGCCGCCGCTGATCGTCTCGCTGTCGGCCAGCGACTGGGCCAACTGCCGCAATTCGCGCGGCAGGGTCAACGCGATCGAGCGCCTGAACCGCTTGCGCGACGTGTATTTTGCCGACGACCAGAGCCTGGGCCAGCGCAAGCTGACCCTGTCGCGGCTGTCATCGACGGCGAAGTTCCGCAGCTATGCGGAAAACGCCCACTGGGAATACGGCGGCGTGCTGTTTGCCACCATCAACCTGCCCGCGAATAACAACCATTTCCTGCCAGAAGCGGGACGCAACAGCGAATTCGAAGACCGACTGGTGGCCAACCGCTCCTGGCTGCAGCGCCTGTTCGCCATGGCGCAGCGCAAGCAACTCGACGGCATCGTGCTGTTTTCCGATGGCGATGTGGGCGTACTGGACGAAGACGACAATTCGCTGCTGCCCAGCTTCAGTTCGAAACAGGACGGCTTTGCCGGACCACGCAAGCAGATCCGTACCCTGGCAAAGAAATTCAGCGGCAAGGTGTTATTGGTCGATACGCAGCGCGCTGGCGATGCGGATGGCAAGGAGGGCAAGAGTAAAAAGGCCGCGGCCAGGGCTGGCGGGCCGAAAATCAGCTGGAAGGGCAACCTGGGCCACGTCAGCATCGACAACGACTGGTCCGCCATCGCCGTACGGCCCGGCAAGACGCCATTCTTTGAGGTGCGTCAACGTGCCGTCAGGCCATCAGCCCACGCGAGGGCCAAAGCTTCGACCCTGCGCCGCTAATAACAGCGGCACAAACGAACAGGCCGGCATCTAGCCGGCCTGGAACAAGCGATATTAGTGAATCGGATGCGAACGGAAATGATCGCCTTCGTCACCTTCTTCTTCATCATCGCCATGGTCATGGCCATGTGCGCCATGCACGTGGCCATGGGCGATTTCTTCGTCGGTGGCTTCGCGTACGTCAGCGACGGTCAGCGAGAAGCGCAGCGCGATGCCGGCCAGTGGATGGTTGCCGTCCAGCACGACTTTGTCGTCGGCGATATCGGTCACCGTGAAGATCATCGCTTCTTCGTCCGGCGAATCGCTTTCCGGCATGCCTTCGAACTGCATGCCCACTTCCAGCGGCTCAGGCAGGCGATTGCGCGGCTCGACCTTCACCAGGGCTGGATCGTATTCACCGAAAGCATCATCCGGTTCGATCTGGATCGTGTTGGAATAGCCAACTTCCTTGCCGTCGAGCTCTTCTTCGATCTTCGGCAGGGTGTTTTCATAATCACCGTGCAGGTAGACCATCGGCTGACGGCCGTCTTCGATCAGATTGTCTTGCGCGTCTGACAGTTTGTAGTTGACAGTCACGACCGTATTTTTGGCAATCTTCATTATGCTTCCTTTCATTGTATAAGCTGGCAAATTATACCTTCACGCCGCCAACGGCAGGCGCATTCCTGCATTTCCGGTTGTTATAATGGGCGCATGAAAAAATTAACTCTCCTCGGCGATATCACGCCGGCGCAATTCCTGCGCGACTACTGGCATAAAAAGCCCTTGTTAATCCGTCAAGCCGTGCCTGGCTTCAAGGCCCTGTTCGATATCAAGGCCCTGGCCGAGCTGGCCACCCTCGACCACGTCGAATCGCGCCTGGTCAGCCATGTGGACGGCCACTGGAACATGCAGCAAGGTCCGTTGACCAGCCTGCCCTCGCTGAAACAGAAGGAATGGACCCTGCTGGTGCAGGGTGCCAACCTGCACAGCGCCAAGGCCGACGCCCTGCTGCGCCAGTTCCGTTTCCTGCCGGACGCGCGCCTGGACGACCTGATGGTCAGCTTCGCCACCGATGGCGGCGGCGTGGGCCCGCATTTCGATTCCTACGACGTGTTCCTGCTGCAAGGCCAGGGCAAGCGCCACTGGCGCATCGGCGCGCAGAAGGATCTGAGCCTGATCGACGGCTTGCCGCTGAAAATCCTCAGCAACTTCACACCCAACGAAGAATTCACGCTGGAACCGGGCGACATGCTGTACCTGCCGCCCCACTACGCGCACGACGGCGTGGCCATCGGCGATTGCCAGACGTATTCGGTCGGCTTCCGCTCACCCACGTTCCAGGAACTGGGCGAAGCTTTCCTGCAATTCATGGCCGACTCGATCGACTTGCCGGGCATCTATAGCGATCCCGACTTGAAAGCCTCGGGCAAGCCGGCGGAAATCCCCCGTGAAATGCTCAGCACCATCACGGAAGAAATCAACAAGGTGCGCTTCACGGAAGAAGACGTGACCATTTTCCTGGGCGAACATCTGTCGGAACCGAAACACAATGTGTTTTTCACGCCGCTGTCCAAGCCGCTGACGGTGGGCCGCTTCGCGGACGCCGCACAGAAAAAAGGCGTCGTGTTGTCGCGCAAGACGCTGATGCTGTATCGTGGCAAGAATGTCTTCATCAATGGCGAATCGTTTGCCATTGGCAAGGCCGATAAAACGGCTCTGGAAACCCTGGCCAACGAACGCGCGCTCGATGGCGCCGCCGTGGCCCAGGCTTCCGATGACGTGATGGATGCCTTATATACCTGGTACCAGGATGGCTGGATCGAACTGGCTTGAATGATCGTGGCGTAGCAAAGTGGTATGACTACAGGTGAAAAGACGGCATCTGCGCTAGCGCAATGAAACATATTATTTTTATATCGTTTTGTCGTGCTTTCGCAAATCGCTTACACTTGCTTGCAATTTGCTTCGGCAAATATTGCGATATCACAAAATAGTTGCGAATTTGCCTCTTGCTCCTATTGCGACGCACCAAAAATCGCTATAATATTCGGTTAGGAAGTTTCCGTTGTCTGGCAGGCACCACCTGGTACGAAAAGCCTTCGAAGACGACCTAACGAGCGATAATTACCGGTAATTATTCATCGCAACAATATTGATTTATTTTTTGAAATAATTAAGGAAAACAAATGAAAAAATCCCTGCTGATCGCCTCCCTGATGGTTGTTGCTCTGGCTGCTTGCAGCAAAAAAGAAGAAGCTCCTGCACCAGCACCAGTAGTTGAAACCCCAGCAGCTGCTCCAGCAGTTGAAGCTGCTCCAGCTGCCGCTGCTGCTGACGCTGCTGCTTCGGCCGCTACCGACGCTGCTGCTGCTGCTTCGGCTGCCGCTTCGGCCGCTAGCGACGCTGCTTCGGCTGCTTCGGCTGCTGCATCGGCTGCTAAGTAATTTAGCACCCTGCACTAGAGAAAGCCGACCTTCGGGTCGGCTTTTTTGTTGGGTAAACGCCCAACCAAACCTACTGCGCGCCGCGCTTTGCGGCCTGCGATGCTCACCGGCTCGGCGCCCCCGTACTAAAGTACGGTTGCGCTTCTTAGCCACAAATCACTGGCGCTCGCTACGGTTTTGTTGGGCGTTGCTGCGTCCAGGTGCATGCACAATAAAAAAGGCTGGCCCCGTTTCCCGGGCCAGCCTTTTTAATGTGCGGCAGGATTTACGACCTGCCGGTATCAGCCTGCTTATTTCAACTGCTCGTTCAGCAAGCCCAGGATCTTCTCGGCCACTGGCGAGACGTCCGCCTGACCTTCGTTGCTGAGGATGCTGACCAGGCTGGTGGAGCCATTGCCGGCCTTGACCAGGACGCGGTAGCGCTGCGCTTCCTTGTCCTTGTCGGAGGACGAGCCCCAGCTGAACAGTTTCGAGAAGAAACCATCTTTCTTGACGACATCCGGATCGACGTAACGCACGAAATACGTGCCTTGCGTGCGGTCGCGGTCTTCCACCGTGAAGCCGACACGGTCCAGGGCCAGGCCGACACGGCGCCAGGCGCGGTCGAAACCTTCATCGACTTCGATGGCGCGCGCCGGCGTGGCGGCTTGGCCCACCAGCTTGGCGTGCTGCGGCTGCACGATGGCGGCGTCGACGGCCGTCTTCGCCTGCGCATCGTCGCTGGCCGCGCCCAGGCGCGTCATCAGCTTGGCCAGGAATTGCGCTTCCAGGCCTGGATCGTTGGGACGCGCGGTCCAGGTGGTGGTTTCCTTGTCGCGGCCCGTAACGACCTCTTCCACGCCACGGTGGCTGATGTAGATCTCGGTCGAACCGTCGGCCAGGCGTTCCACGCGGGTGCGGAACTTGTCTTTCTCGCCCGTCGAATACATCGAATCGAAGGCCTTGCCGATGGTGTTGCGGATAAAGTCCTGCGGCAGCTTGGCGCGGTTTTCGTTCCACTCGGTTTCCATGATGCCAGCCGTCGGCTGGTCGATGGCGACGGTAAAGCCCGAATCTTCCCAGAATTGCTTGAGCTGCGGCCACAGCACTTCAGGCGACTGCTTGACGACCAGCCAGCGCTGATTGCCCGCGCGCTCGACCTTCACGCCACCGGCCGTGACAGGCACGACACCCACCACGCCGTCGGCGCCCACGATGACGGGCGTACCGGCCGTGGCATTGCGCTGCGCGTTGTAGCCGGAAGCCGTGGCCACGCCATTCTTCGCATCCGGCAGGGAGTAGCGGTTGTCCTGCTGCAATTGCGTCAGGTCAGGCGGCACGTCCAGGGTGCTGGCTTTCTTGACCGACTTGTAGTCGACCTTGTCGCCGCCGACTACCGAACTGATCATGCCACAGCCCGCGAGGCTGGCTGCGACGGCGCCGATGACGATGCCGCGGACGGCGATGGTGGCAGGCGCCGGTTTGGTTTTCTTGCAATTAGTCATGTCGTAACTGGATAAGAAGCTAAGTAGCAGCTGGAATCAGGGAAGGTCCGGACTGGTCAAGCCCGGGCTTGAAGTTCGGCTTAAGACAGGATGCCGGCGTCGCGCAAGGCATCGCGCACGGTGGCATGGCAATTTTCAGCCAGCGGCACCAATGGCAAGCGTATGCCGGCTGGCATCATGCCCATTTCGGCCAGCGCCCATTTGACGGGCACCGGGTTGGGCTCGACAAACAATTTCTGGTGCAGGGGGAAAACTTTGTTATTGATGGCGATCGCCGTGGCGCGATCGCCCGCCATGGCTGCGACGCACAGTTCGTGCATGGCGCGCGGCGCCACATTGGCCGTCACGGAGATGTTGCCGTGGCCGCCGCAGAACATCAGCGCCATGGCCGTCGGATCATCGCCCGAGTACACGGCGAAGTCCGCTGGCACCAGGCGCAACAGGTCGATGCCACGGCCGATATTGCCGGTCGCATCTTTCACACCGACAATATTCGGGATGGCGGACAGGCGCACGATGGTTTCGTTGCTCATGTCGGCAACGGTGCGGCCAGGCACGTTGTACAGGATGACGGGGATGTCGACGGCTTCGGCGATGGCCTTGAAGTGCTGGTACATGCCTTCCTGGGTAGGACGGTTGTAGTACGGCACCACTTGCAAGACAGCATCGGCGCCCGCTTCTTTCGCATAGCGCGTCAGTTTGATGGCCTCGGCCGTGGAGTTGCCACCGGCGCCGGCGATGATAGGAATGCGTCCCTTGGCATGTTCGACGGTCAACTTGATCAGTTCGCAGTGTTCTTCCACGCTCACTGTTGCCGATTCGCCCGTGGTGCCAACGATGACGATGCTGTCCGTACCCTCGGCAATATGCCAGTCGATCAGCTTGCGCAGACCTGGAAAGTCCAGACTGCCGTCAGCGTGCATCGGGGTGACGATTGCTACAATGCTGCCCTTGATCATAGTAAGTTTATAGCGCCGATAAATAAAACAACGATTGTAGCGGATAGCCCGCGCCTGTGGTGCATTCTGACATAGTATGGCCGCTCAAAACGTCGGCAGCAAGGCTGCCAACCGTGGAAAATCCGGCCGGACGGCACAAATTCGTTGCACCAGAGCAGCTTTTGGCTGTTCCACGCGCCCATCCTCGTACGCTACCACACGCAAGCCGTGCTGCACCGCCCAGGTCAGCATTTCGCCTTCCTTCAGCAGGAATTTAGGATTCGACGGCTTGCCGAACTGTTCATTGCCTTCGGCAAAGGTTTCATACAGCAGCACGCCATCGGGCGCCAGGCTGGCCACCATTGCTTCGAGCAAAGGCCGGTGCAGATAATTGGTGACGACGATGCCGGCAAAGCGGCCGGCGGCGAACGGCCATACGGCACCCGGCGCCTCCAGATCCACCAGCGAGGTGGTGATGCCCGTGCCGGCCGCCTTTTCCAGCATTTCCGGATCGTGGTCGAGCGCGATCACGGGGTGGCCCAGGCTGACCAGGTGGCGCGCATGGCGCCCGGCGCCACAGGCCAGGTCCAGCACTTCACCGCCCGGGATCAGGGGCGCCCAGCGGCGCAGCCAGCCCGAAATCGCTTCAGTTTCTATTGTTGGTTCAGTTACTTGCATCGGTACTTCCATCAGTTAATTGCATGCATCAGCTTGCGCGGCATCAAGTCAAGATGGCCGTCAGGGGCGTGACCAGGGTGACAAAAATGCCTATGACAAATTCGATCGCCGCCAGCAGGGCACGGTTCAAGATGCCCGTGTACATCAGCAGCACCAGGGCGCCGAAGACATACAGGCTGTAGCGCTCGATGCTGGCGTAAGGACGCGCCAGCTGCATCGGCAGCAAGCCCGTCATGATGCGCCCGCCATCGAGCGGCGGCACGGGAATCAGATTAAAGACAAACATGGCCGCATTCACGCTGACGCCGGCGCCGGCCATCTTGCGGAAAAACATGCCCATTTCCGTCGGCGGCAGGACGCTGAGGACGACAAAGGCGATCATCCAGCCAAAGCCCATGACGAAATTGGCGCCAGGACCGGCAAACGCCACCCAGGCCATCTGCTTCTTCGGATTGCGCAGGCGGCTGAAATCGACGGGCACCGGCTTGGCATAGCCAAACGGTACCTGGATCGTGAAATACAGTATCAAGGGCAGCAGTATCGTGCCGAAAGGATCGATATGCCGGATGGGATTGAGGCTCAGCCTGCCCTCATTCGAGGCCGTGGGGTCGCCGAAATAGCGGGCGGCGTAGCCGTGCGCCGCCTCATGCAGGGAAATGGCAAACAGCACCGGCACCAGGTACACCGCAACGGTCTGGACTATCGTATTGAAATCGCTCATGACCGCGATTCTACCAGAGGCGTCCTGGACACTTTCTTACGTTGCCGTTAAAGACAGGTAAATTTCGGCGCCGGGATGGACGCGCGATGCCGCCTACAAGCCCAGCACGGCCGGGTCGCCGCGTCCCACGCGCACCACTTCCGGCTCCGCTCCCGTCAGGTCGATCACGGTGCTGGGGCCATGCGCGCAGACGCCGCCATCGATGATCAGGTCGACCAGCTTTTCCAGCCGTTCGCGGATCGTGTCGGCATCCGTCAGGCTGTCTTCGTCGCCAGGCAGGGTCAGGGTCGCACCCAGCAGGGGCTGGCCCAGTTCTTCCAGCAGGCTTTGCACGATGCGGTGCTGCGGCACGCGCAGGCCGATGGTCTTGCGCGAAGGATGGCTGAGGCGGCGCGGCACTTCCTTGGTCGCCTCCAGGATGAAGGTATAGGCGCCCGGCGTGCCCGCCTTGAGCAGGCGGAACTGGCGGTTGTCCACGCGGGCATACAAGCCCAGTTCGCTCAAGTCGCGGCACAGCAGGGTCAGATGATGCTTTTCATCCACGCCACGGATGCGGCGCAGGCGCTCGACGGCGCCCTTGTCGTCGAGCTGGCACACCAGCGCGTAGCAGGAATCCGTGGGCAAGGCGACCACGCCGCCGGACTCGATGATCTGCGCCGCCTGTTTGATCAGGCGCAATTGCGGATTCTCGGGGTGAATCTGGAAAAATTGACTCATGGTCTACGTAGTCTTAGTTATTGGCATTAATTATCATTATTGCACGCCGCGCAGGGCGGCGATGCGTTGCTCGATCGGTGGATGGGTAGCGAACAGCGCGCCCCAGCCGCCATTGCCGCCGCTGATGCCCAGCGCCTGCATCGATTGCGGCAGTTCGCCCGGCGGCACGCCACCCAGGCGGGCCAGCGCATGCATCATCGGCGTGGGGCTGCCGAGCAGCTTGGCGGAACCGGCATCGGCGCGAAATTCGCGCTGGCGCGAGAACCAGGCCACGATGATGGAAGCGAGCAAGCCGAAGATGACTTCGCACACCATCACGGTAACAAAGTAACCAATGCCGCGTCCGCCGCCTTCGCGGTTGTTATTTTTCAGCAGCACATTGTCGACAAAGAAACCCACCACTCTGGCCATGAAGACGACAAAGGTATTCACCACGCCCTGGATCAGGGTCAAGGTCACCATGTCGCCGTTGGCGACGTGGGCGATCTCGTGGCCCAGCACGGCTTCGACTTCATCGCGGTTCATGCTCTGCAGCAAGCCGGTCGAGACGGCCACCAGCGCCGAATTTTTGAAGGCGCCCGTGGCAAACGCATTCGCGTCGCCTTCGTACACGGCCACCTCCGGCATGCCGATGCCGGCCCGCTCGGACAAGGCGCGCACGGTATTGACCAGCCACAACTCGGTCGACGAGGTGGGGTTGTCGATGACGCGCGCGCCTGTGCTCCACTTGGCCATCGGTTTGCTGATCAACAGAGAAAAGATCGACCCTGTAAAACCCACCACCAGCGAAAACACCAGCAGGCTGCCCAGGTTCAGGGTGCTGCCGCGCGCCGGATTGCCCACGCCCAACAAGCTGAGGACAAGCGACAGCACCAGCATCACGGCCAGGTTGGTGGCAATAAAAAGGACGATACGTTTCATGGGCGATGGCTCCAGAATGAGAGTAATAGCTAAAAGATAAGCATGCAGTGGCGAATTTCAAGCCCGCGCACATCCTGCACTTAATGCCTAAGAAAATCGTCGCGAGCGGATGTGAATTGTGGCCGAGAAGCGGAGCTGTGCTTTAGCATAGTGAGCATCGCAGGCCGCAAGTCGCGCCGCGCAGTAGCTTTTCGACGGCATTAAAACCAGTCGTGCCAGATCGGGGTTACGTTAGCAGGTAAAGGCGGCAGCTTGGCAAAATCCACGCGCGACTCGCCCGGCGCATGGAAATCCGTGCCGCGCGAAGCGAGGAAGCCATAGGCGTTGGCCAGCTGCGCGTATTCGGGATACTGGTCCGGACTGTGGCTGCCCGTGACGACTTCGATGGCCACGCCGCCGAGTTGCTTGAATTCATCGAACAGCACGCCTTGCGCCATGTCGCTGAAGCGGTAGCGGCCCGGATGGGCGATGACGGCCACGCCGCCTGCGCCGCGTATCCAGCCCACCGCCTCGGCCAGCGTGGCCCAGCGGTGCTCGACGTAGCCCGGCTTGCCTTCCGACAGGTATTTCTTGAACACGTCAGGGATGTTCGCGCATTTCCCCGTTTCCACGATGTAGCGGGCAAAGTGCGTGCGCGACATCAGATCCGGATTGCCGACAAATTTCAAGGCCCCTTCATAAGCGTCGGGGATGCCGGCCAGATCCAGCTGGCGGGCGATTTCGCGGCCGCGCGCGTCGCGCCCCGAACGTGTCTGATGCAAGCCCTGTACCAGACCCGGATTGTTTTCATCGACTTGCAAGCCCACGATGTGCACGGTCTGGCCGGCCCAGGTGATGGAAATTTCCACGCCGGCCACGAAGCGCATGCCCAGGTCCAGCGCGGCCGCGCGCGCGGCGGCGACGCCGGACACTTCATCGTGGTCCGTCAGCGCCCATACATCGACGCCCGCCTTGCGCGCGTACGCAGCCACGGCAGCGGGCGCGAGCACGCCGTCGGAAATATTCGAATGACAATGCAGGTCGACTTTAAGCATGTGAAAACAATACCCTGCACGGGCTCAGCATGGAAGAAGTTTTCATTGTACGCTGCTTGCCCGATAAGGAAGTCGCGTTAGCGACACAGTTGTGCCAGCGCATTACTGCGCCAGGAAAGTTTCCACCAGACGCGCCAGCTCCGCCGGCTGGTCATGGTGCAGCATGTGGCCCGCGTCCGCCATCATCTCGCAGCGCACATCCTTGATGCAGGCCAAACGCCGGTCGATTTCGATGCGCGCCTCTTCCTTCGGCCCCATCCATTGCCACATATTCGTGTCATCGGCTTCCACCCACAGCACCGGTGCCGTGATGCGGCGCCAGCACGCCATCACTTCGTCCACCTGGTACAGGATGGGATTGACCCGCTTGTGCTGCGGGTCGCCCAGGATGTCCCACTCGCCCGCCTCGTTCTGCGCCGACCAGTGCTCGGCCAGGAAAGCGGCGCGCGCGTCCGGCAGGCGCGGATTGGTCTTTTGCAGGCGCTCGGCCACGGCCTGCCGGCTCGGATAGCTGCGCATCGCGGGCGGCTCGCGCAATTCGGCTAGCCACTTGGCGTAGCGGCCCGGCGCCTGCTCCGGCTTGCTCGCCATCATGCCGAAGCCTTCCAGGTTGATGAAACGGCTGATGCGCTCGGGCCGCACACCCGCATACAGGCCGGCCACGTTGGCGCCCATGCTGTGGCCGAGCAGCCTGACGGGGGCATCCGGCGAATAGTGCAGCAGCATGGCGTCCAGGTCGGCCAAGTAGTCGGGGAACCAGTACGTGTCCGATTGCGTGTAATCGCTCAGGCCAAAGCCGCGCCAGTCGGGCGCGATCACGTGCCAGTCACCTTGCAATTCGTCGACGACGAACTGGAACGAGGCGGCCACGTCCATCCAGCCGTGCACCATGAACAGGATGGGCGCGCCTTCGCGGCCCCAGTGGCGCACATGCGTGCGGGCGCCGCGGATGTTGATGAATTCGGAACGGGAAAGTTTCATGGGTTTCATCTGATTGCCTGCCTTGAAAGTGGCGCGGATGGCGCCACATGCTGTGTCTGTAGATAAGGTGCGCATAAAAGTACGACCGTTCGATTATTATACCGGATTAGCGCCGGGCGCCAGGACTTGTCCTGCAACAGCGTAAAATAGCGTACGCAGCACAGTAAAACTTCAGCGTCCGGCCATGCCCGTCGCTTCCACCACCGCCACAGGCTAATGATGACACTCTACCAATTGGGCGCCGATGCGCCACAGATTGACGCTTCCGCTTTTGTTGCCGACACGGCCAACGTGATCGGCAAGGTGACCCTGGAAGCGAACACCTCCGTATGGTTCGGCGCGACGCTTCGCGGCGACAATGAACGCATCACCGTGGGCGCCAACAGCAATGTGCAGGAAGGCGCCGTACTGCACACGGACCCGGGCTACCCGCTGGACATCGGCCAGAACGTCACCATCGGCCACCAGGCCATGTTGCATGGGTGCACGATTGGCGATGGCGCCCTGATCGGCATCCAGGCCGTGATCCTGAACGGCGCGAAGATCGGCAAAGGGTGTCTGGTCGGCGCGGGCGCCCTGGTCACGGAAGGCAAGGAATTTCCCGACAATATGCTGATCATCGGCTCGCCGGCAAAAGCCGTGCGGCCCCTGACGGAAGACGATATCACCAGGCTACAAGGCAACGCCGTGAACTATGTGCAACGCGGCCAGCTATTTAATACGCAACTCAAGAAGATTGGATAAAAGAATGACGACTGAAACCACAGGCGCAGTCAGCGCAGCCGTTAGCGGCCAGGATACCCTGCAAAAATTTATTTTCGACAACGCTGCCGTGCGCGGCCAGTTCATCGACGTTTCCCACACCTGGCAGGAAGTGGTATCGCGCCACGCCTATCCGACGGCCGTGAAAAAAGTGCTGGGCGAAATGGTGGCCGCCGCCGCCCTGCTGTCGGCGAACCTGAAATTCAACGGCTCCATCATCATGCAAATCCACGGTGACGGTCCCGTGCGCCTGATGGTCGTCGAGTGCGACTCCGACCTGCGCCTGCGTGCCACGGCCAAGCTGGACCCGGACGCCACCATCCCCGACGTCGCCACCGTGCCGCAGTTGCTCAACGCCACGGGCAAGGGCCGCTTCATCATCACCCTGGACCCGGCCGACAAGGTGCCGGGCCAGCAGCCGTACCAGGGCATCGTGCCGCTGGACGGCGACGACATGGCGACCGTGATCGAAAACTACATGTTGCGCTCGGAACAGCTCGATACGCGTCTGTGGCTGGCCACGGACGACAGCGTCTCGCGCGGCCTGCTGCTGCAAAAGCTGCCCCACCATGGCGGCAAGGCCGAAGCGACGCCTGTCTCGGAAGAAGTTGCGCTGGACACATGGCACCGCGCCGTGATGCTGGCGTCGACCCTGAAAGAGGAAGAAATCCTCGCCACCGATATCGAGACCCTGATGCAGCGCTTGTTCTGGGAAGAAACCATTCGCGTCTTCGAGCCGCTGCACCCTAGCTTCCATTGCAGCTGCACGCGCGAAAAAGTGGGCAATATGCTCAAGATGCTGGGCGAGGAAGAAGTCAACGGCACCCTGGACGAAGTGGGACAAGTGGGCGTGAACTGCGATTTCTGCGGCCAGCACTATACATTCGACAAGGTCGATTGCGCGCAGCTGTTCATCACGGATGCGCCGGCCGAAGTCTTGATTCCCCCTGCAGCGAGCATCAACTAAGCTCAAGCAAGCATTACAGTTTCGCCATCATCCTTCCGCGCCGCCCCTCAGGCGGCGCAATTGTTTCCACTGTCATCGTTCCGTCATCAGTCCGTCATCAGCCCGTCACGCGCCGCCGTTACGCTGCGCAGCTTGTATTACCCACACTACTTTCCACAGGCTGATGATGACCACCCACTTGACGCTGGCCCTGCGCCGCCATTCCTTCCATGTTTTGCTGGGCACTTGCGCCGCAGGCCTCTCCCTGCCGGCCCTGGCCCAAACGGCCGTCGCCGCCGCCGTGGCGTCCGCCGCTACCGAGATGGCAGCGCCCGTTGATGACAACGCAGCGATGGCCACCGTGGAGATTTCCTCGCGCAAGACGCGTTCCTCGGTCGCCCTGAGCAAGAATGAAATCCAGAAAATCCTGCCCGGCACGAATCCCCTGAAAGCCTTGCAAACCTTGCCTGGCGTCAGCTTCCAGACGGCCGATCCATGGGGCAACAACGAGCAGAACCTGTCGCTGTTCGTGCATGGCTTTTCCGGCCAGCAACTCGGCTATACCATGGATGGCGTGCCGCTCGGTGACCAGCAGTACGGCAACTACAACGGCCTATCGCCGCAGCGCGCCGTGATCAGCGAAAACGTGCGCAGCGTCGTGCTGTCCTCGGGCGCGGGCGACCTGGCGACGGCCTCGACCAGCAACCTGGGCGGCACCATCGAAACCTATTCCAGCGACCCGCTGGCCACGCAGGGCGCCAGCGTGCAGCAAACGGTGGGCAGCCACCGCACCTCGCGCACGTTTGCCCGCTATGACACGGGCGCCTTCGGCGACGGCAGCAGCGCCTACTTTTCCATCCTGCACCACGAAGCGCGCGCCTGGGACTTCGATGCGCGCCAGGGCGGCGACCAGTTCAATGCCAAATACGTCAACCGCAGCGAGGCGGGCAAGCTGACCCTGTTCTTCAATTACTCGGACAAGATCGAGCCGAACGAAGACAGCACCGTGCATGTGAAGGGCGAGACGAGCGCACCGTACACGCGCCCCTTCCTGTACCCGGACTTCAAGGCGGCCTTGAATTACCTGTCGCCGACGGGCGCCACGCCGGCTGCGGACGGCAACAATTACCGCAATTACTACAGCGATGCGCAGCGCACCGATTACCTGGCCTACGCCAAGTTCGACGCCAACTTGTCCGAAGGCATGACCTGGGCTAACCAGGTGTATTACCACAAGGATGACGGTGCGGGCGTGGTAGCCGGCCCCATCGGCGTGGCCGGCTTGCCTGGCCTGTTCAGCGTGTACTATCCGAAACAGAACCTGAAACAGGTGTTCGGCAACTCGGGCTACGCCGTGCGCACGACGGAATACGACATCAAGCGCGGTGGCTTCATTTCCACCCTGCGCAAGGAAATCGGCAATCACCAGCTGGAAGCGGGCCTGTGGCTGGAACAGAACCGCTCGTCCGCCTACCGCCGCTGGTATGCGCTGGACGTCAACAACCCGACCTCGCCGTATGACCGCCCCAGCAATCCTCTGATCACGCAGTACGGCAGCGAGATCGACAACAAGGTGGTGCAGCTGCACTTGCAGGATGAATGGCGCATCCGTCCCGATATCGCCCTGCAGGCCGGCTTCAAGTCCAGCCTGCAGTTTGCCGACGGCCAATTCCCCGTGCAACCGGCCCTGGGCGCCATTTCCGGCGGCTCGACGGCCTTGCCGGTCGGCACCATCAACACGAAAAAATGGTTCCTGCCGCAAGTGGGCGCGCGCTGGGACTTCACGCCGCAAGACCAGCTCTACTTCAATATCCAGAAAAACATGCGCCAGTTCGTCACCTATGGCGGTGGCGGCGCCTCGCCCTGGAGCTTGTCGAGCCAGGCCGCGTTCGACCTGTTCAAGCGCGACGCCAAGCCGGAAACGGCGCTCACCTATGAAGTGGGCGTGCGCGGCAGCCATCCATTGCGCTTGGGCGCCATCACGGCCATCGATGGGCAAGTCAATGTGTACCACGTCGATTTCAGCAACCGTTTGCTGCAGATCAGCCCCACGCCCGTGATTTCCTCCATCATCGGCGGCAACCCCGTGCTGGCCAACGTGGGCAGCGTGCGCACGGACGGCATCGATATCGCCGGCACCGTGCACTTTGGCAATAATTTTTCGTTCTACAATGCCCTGTCGTACAACCGCTCGCAGTACGCGGACAATTACAACAATGGCGCCGCGCTGGTGATGACGGCGGGCAAGAACGTGCCCGGCTCGCCGGAATGGCTGAACAAATTCGTGGCTTCGGCCACGTTTGGCGATATCGAAGTGCAGCTGACGGGAGACTATGTGGGCAAGCGCTACGCGACGTACACCAACGATTTGTCCGTGCCCAGCTATTTCCTGATGGGCCTGGGCGTGTCGGGCAAGCTGCCGGCCATGGCCAGCTGGCTGAAAAACCCGCGCTGGCGCGTGAACGTCAGCAACCTGGCCAACCGCGACGGTTCGCTGAACGTGGTGGTGGGCGCGGCCGACAAGACGTATAACACCTTCCCGATCGCCCCGCGCCAGGGCTTTTTGACCCTGACGGCGGACTTCTGATGCGCGAGCCTATCCTCCCGCAACGGCACTTTTCGCGCCGCAACTTCGTCCAGGCGGCCGTGGGCGGCCTGGCCCTGGCGGCTGCGCCCGGCTTTGCCGCCGGCCTGCTGGCCCCGCCACCCGCGCGTCCGCTGGTGTTCGCCCACCGGGGTGCCAGCGCCCTGCGCCCCGAGCATACGCTGGCGTCGTATGCCAAGGCCATCCTCGACGGCGCCGATTACGTCGAGCCCGACCTGGTCGCCACGCGCGACGGCATCCTCGTGGCGCGCCATGAAAGCAATCTGATCGACACCACCGACGTGGCCCGTCGTCCTGAATTTTCCAGCCGGCGCGGCAAGAAGATGGTCGACGGCGAATGGCACGAGGGCTGGTTCGTCGACGACTTCACCCTGGCGGAATTGAAAACCCTGCGCGCCATCGAACGCCTGCCGAAAGTACGCACCGGCAACACCTTGTACGATGGCCAATTCCAGATCCCCACCTGGGAAGAAATCATCGATTTTGTTGCAGCGCAATCTGCCGCCAGCGGACGCATCATCGGCCTCGTGCCGGAGCTGAAAAGTTCCACCTACTTCCGCGATGCGGGCCTGGCGCTGGAAGACCGATTCCTGTCGACCATGCTGGCGCACGAATACACGCGCCGCGCACCGATCGAAATCCAGTCCTTCGAAGTGGCCAATTTGAAGTACCTGCGCGAGAAGCTGGGACGGCGCGCCAACGTGCGCCTGATGCAGCTGGTGGTGGGCGGCGATATCCGCCCGATGGACGTGGCCAAGGCGGGCGGCAAGCTGACCTTCGGGCAGATGATCACGCCGGCTGGCTTGCGCGACATCGCCGCCTATGCGGACGTGGTGGCCCCGCCCACGCGGGGCGTCATCGCGCTGGGCGCCGATCAGCGCCTGGCCAAGCCTTCATCCGTCGTCGACGATGCGCACCAGGCAGGCTTGCTGTTGCATACATGGACCTTCCGCCCGGAAAACCGTTTCCTGGCGGCCGACTTCCGCGATGGCAATGGAGAAAATGCGCGCAACGAAGCGGGATCCGTGGCGGAAATGCGGCGCTACATCGAAACGGGACTGGACGGCTTTTTCAGCGACGATCCGGGCCTGGGACGCATCGCCGCCGGATAAACATTCCGTAACAATTTTAATTTCAGGGCGTGGCCGGCAGCTACGCCCTTATTATGCGTTTCTTGAATTTCTGAAATTGGAATTTGAAATTAGACATATATCGCCAACTCCACTATTGTGCAATGCAACAACAGACCATTCATGGAGGGCATATGTCCACTTTTACCAACACCTACAGCAACGACAACGACAACTACTTCAGCAACCTGGGCCGCGCCACGCGCGCCTTCCTGGGTGCCCTGCTCGCTTCCAAGCCGTACAGCGAACTGGCGCAGAAGGAAGTCATCGCCACGAACACCAGCAGCGCCGAAGAACAGCGCTATGTGCGCCCTAGCAAGCGCGACATCGCGCTGCTGAACTCGGAAGCGGCCCGTTATGAAAACCTGATGCCGAACTTGGCTTCAGAGCTGCGCTTCCTGGCGTCGCGCGGATAAAAAACGTTCATCGCGGCGTTGCCTGCGCCTCGCCCTGGACGTTTTTTAAGCCAACTACATACTGACAAGGATTTTTATATGATATTTCTCGAAACCGCACTGATCGCTGTTGCCGTCGTGGTCACCAGCATCCATTTTTACCTGATCACGACCGGCAAGGCCCGTTTCTGATCAGCAAGCAGCAAGGCAATCGCGTGCAGCAGTGCAAAGTAGCAAGTACAGGGTAGCAATGTGACAGGTCAGCCTGGCAATCGGTCCAGGCTGGCAAGCGGGAAGTCGTACTATCTTAATGTGGCGCAGCAGCGTCCACCGGTGTTTCCAGCAGTGGCGGGGTCTGGCCCTTGCGCACGATCTGCACGAAAATCTCATTCTGTTTGACCATGCCCAGCTCATAGCGGGCACGCTCCTCGACGGCGCCCGTACCATCTTTCAGGTCGCGCACTTCGGATTCGAGCTTGGCGTTTCTCGCCTTCAATTCCATATTCTTCTTGTTGGCCAGCGCCACTTGGGCTTCCATGTCGGCAACACGCAGCCAGCCGCCTTTACCCAGCCAGAGGGGAAATTGGATCAGCAGCAGCAGGGCTGCCAGGGCGAGCGTAATCAGGCGCATGGGGCATTCAGTTAACAAACCGGCCGGATATCTCCGGCCGGCCAGTGGGTTTTACATCAGCTTACTTCAGATTATAGAACGCATCGCGGCCAGGGTAGCTGGCGATGTCGCCCAGGTCTTCCTCGATACGCAGCAGCTGGTTGTACTTGGCCATGCGGTCCGAACGCGACATCGAGCCGGTCTTGATCTGCAGGGCGTTGGTGGCAACGGCGATATCGGCGATGGTCGAGTCTTCCGTTTCGCCCGAGCGGTGCGAAATGACGGCCGTGTAGCCGGCGCGCTTGGCCATTTCGATGGCGGCGAAAGTTTCCGTCAGGGTGCCGATCTGGTTGATCTTGATCAGGATCGAGTTGGCGATGCCTTTCGAAATGCCTTCTTTCAGGATCTTGGTGTTGGTGACATACAGATCGTCGCCGACCAGCTGCACTTTCTTGCCCAGTTCCGCCGTCAGGATCGCCCAGCCGTCCCAGTCGCCTTCGTGCATCGCGTCTTCGATCGAGATGATCGGGTACTTGTCGCACCAGGTCGCCAGCAGGTTGGTGAACTCGGTGGCCGTCAGGCTCAGGCCTTCGCCTTCCATTTCGTACTTGCCGTTCTTGTAGAACTCGGACGCGGCGCAATCGAGGCCGATGGCGATCTGCGTGCCTGGCTCGTAGCCCGCTTCTTCGATGGCCTGGATGATCAGCTTGATGGCTTCTTCATGGTTGGCCAGCGATGGCGCGAAACCGCCTTCGTCGCCCACGTTGGTGTTCAGGCCCTTCTTGTGCAGGATCTTTTTCAGCGTGTGGAACACTTCCGCGCCGTAGCGGACGGCTTCCTTGAACGACGGGGCGCCCACGGGAATGATCATGAATTCCTGGATGTCCAGGTTGTTGTCGGCGTGCGCGCCACCGTTGATGACGTTCATCATCGGCACTGGCATCTGCATGGCGCCCGAACCGCCGAAATAGCGGTACAGCGGCAAGCCCGCTTCTTCGGCGGCAGCCTTGGCCACGGCCATGGAAACGGCCAGGATGGCGTTGGCGCCCAGGCGCGATTTGTTTTCCGTGCCGTCCAGGTCGATCAGGGTACGGTCCAGGAAAGCCTGTTCATTGGCGTCCAGGCCCATGATGGCTTCGGAGATTTCGGTGTTGATGTTTTCGCAGGCTTGCAGCACGCCCTTGCCGAAGTAGCGCTTGGCGTCGCCATCGCGCAATTCCACGGCTTCGCGCGAACCGGTCGAGGCACCCGACGGTACGGCCGCACGGCCCATCACGCCCGATTCCAGCAACACATCGCATTCGACGGTCGGGTTACCGCGCGAGTCCAGGATTTCGCGACCGATAATATCAACAATAGCACTCATGTCATTCTCCAAAGTTAAGCGTAACAGGGGGCTGCACACTGCGTTCTGATGCGCAATTGCACAAAGGGGGCAAAGAAACTCCCGGCGGGAACCATCTGGCCGGGAGCTGTCTTACGGGTAATACTGTCGCAATCGACCCGCGTTATTCCGCGGCGGCGTTGGCTTCCTTGTGCGCCAGCGCTGCCTTGATGAACGAGGTAAACAACGGATGGCCGGTACGTGGCGTCGACTTGAACTCGGGATGGTATTGCACGCCCATATACCATGGGTGGGAATTTTCACCCGTGCGTGGCAATTCCATGATTTCGCACAAATCTTCGCTCGGCGTGCGGGCCGAGACGATCATGCCAGCCGCTTCGACACGGGCCAGGTAATGATTGTTGGCTTCGTAGCGATGACGGTGACGCTCGGTCACCACGCTGCCGTAGATCTCGGCAGCCAGGGTGCCCGGATTGACGGCGCAGGTCTGCGCGCCCAGGCGCATGGTACCGCCCAGGTCCGAGTTTTCATCGCGCAACTCGACTTTACCATCGTGGTTTTGCCACTCATTGATCAGTGCAACGACAGGTTGATCCGTATCAAGGTCGAACTCGGTCGAATTCGCGTTCGGCATGCCTGCCTTGTTGCGCGCGTATTCGATCAGGGCCACTTGCATGCCCAGGCAGATGCCCAGGTAAGGGATCTTGTGTTCACGGGCGAACTGGGCCGCCTTGATCTTGCCTTCCACACCGCGCTTGCCGAAGCCGCCCGGTACCAGGATGGCATCGTACTTGGCCAGGTTCTCGCAACCGGTCGTTTCGATTTCTTCCGAATCGATGTACTCGATGTTGACGCGGCTTTCCGTGTGGATGCCGGCGTGGCGCAGCGCTTCGATCAGCGACTTGTACGACTCGGTCAGCTCGACATACTTGCCGACCATGCCGACGGTCACTTCCGCCTTCGGGTGCTCCATCGTGTAGATCAGTTTGCTCCAGATCGACAGGTCGGCCGGTGCCGGATCGAGGTCCAGCGCTTCGCAGATGATCTTGTCGAGGCCCTGGTCGTGCAGCATTTGCGGCACTTTGTAGATGGTGTCGACGTCCCACACGGAAATGACGGCATGCTCTTCAATATTCGAGAACAGCGAGATTTTCGCGCGCTCGTCTTCCGGGATGGCGCGGTCGGCGCGGCACAGCAGCGCGTTCGGCATGATGCCGATTTCACGCAGTTTTTGTACCGAGTGCTGCGTCGGCTTGGTCTTCAGTTCACCGGCCGAGGCGATGTAAGGCACCAGGGTCAGGTGGACGAAAGCCGTGTTCTTGCGGCCGGCGCGCAGGCTCAGCTGACGTGCCGCTTCCAGGAAGGGCAACGATTCGATATCGCCGACGGTGCCGCCGATTTCGCACAGGGCCACGTCGTAGCCTTCGGCGCCACGGCGGATGTAATCCTGGATTTCATTGGTGATATGCGGAATCACCTGCACGGTCTTGCCCAGATACTCGCCCCGGCGTTCCTTGCGGATCACCGATTCATAGATCTGGCCAGTGGTGAAGTTATTCACCTTTTTCATGCGGGTCGAAATGAAGCGCTCGTAGTGACCGAGGTCGAGGTCGGTTTCGGCCCCGTCGTCGGTGACGAATACTTCACCGTGCTGCATAGGGCTCATCGTGCCAGGATCGACGTTGATATACGGGTCGAGCTTGAGCATGGTGACTTTAAGGCCGCGCGATTCGAGGATCGCGGCGAGGGAGGCGGCGGCAATCCCTTTTCCAAGGGAAGACACAACGCCACCAGTGACGAAGACAAATTTGGTCATTGCAGATGGTGCCGAACGGCACGTGCGGGAAATTGAAATTATACACTAAAGCCCGGCTGCGGCGCTCTCCACGCGCGGAAATTTGCGCCAAATGTCGACGATCATCCCCGCTCCTGCGGTCTACACACAACAAAATTACTCAATAGTAATAATTAAAATATTTTCAATTCCTTAATTTGTGTGGGCGAGCGAACAGACCCTGCCGCGCCCTGTCGGCAGACTGGGATTTTTCAACGGAGGTACATCATGAGCTACGAAGAACGCGACGCCTACGGCATGTATGTCAACCGCGGCCACAAAGGTCCCGGTCCTGAACTGATGGGTGCCGACACCCTGATCGGCGACCATGTGCACAACGCCAAGGATGAACATCTGGGCGAAATCAAGGAAATCATGATCGATATGCGCAGCGGCAAGATCGCCTACGCCGTCATGTCGCACGGCGGTGTCTTCACCATCGGCGAAAAACTGTTCGCCGTGCCCTGGGAAGCACTGCTGCTCGACACCGTCAACAAGCGCTTCACGCTCAACGTCGACAAGGAACGCATCGAAAACGCGCCCGGCTTCGACACGGATAACTGGCCGAACATGGCCGATACCACGTGGGCCCAGTCCATCCACAGCTATTATGGAACGACACCACGGGAATACTAAGCTTCCCGTAGCCACCACCGCAGCGCCTGACGCCGCGGTGGTGGCTTTTCTCTGTTAGAAACGATATTCCAATCCAGCAATATACGTCCTCCCACGCGCCGTGCTCAGCGGCGTGTTGTCCTGCGACTGCGACGGCATCGAGTTCAGGCGGTTCAGCGCTTCCGAGAAGTCCTTGTTCATGGCGTTCTGCACCGACAGGCGCACGGTTCAGCGCTTCCGAGAAGTCCTTGTTCATGGCGTTCTGCACCGACAGGCGCAGGAACAGGTTTTTCGACACCTGCCAGCTCGCATACAGGTCGATCACGGCCGGAATCTTCGGATTGTCGGCCTTGAGCACTTCGCCCGTCGCTTCATCGGCTTCATTGTCGGGCGACAAACGGCGGTTCGAGCCCGTGTGCTTGAGGATGGCGCCCACTTCCAGTTTGTTGTCCAGCAGGCGCGTGCCCACGTCGAGGTTGTAGTACACGCTGGGCAGCTCGCTGATGTCGGCCGCGCCGAACCAGGCGCTGGCGATCGAGGTCGGCTGGCGCGTCGTTTCGCGCGTGTACGACAGGCGCGCATACGCCGGCCCCAGCTGATATTGCGCTTCCAGTTCCCAGCCGCGCGAGTACACGGGCGTGGCCGAGTTGATGTAGATATACATATTGGTCACGTACTCATCCACATTGCGCCAGTCATTGGCGAGTACTTCCGCGATATTGCACTTGCGGCCGCTGTCGCACACGAGGAAGGACTGGCTGGTGATATAGCCGTCGATCTTGCTCTTGAAATACAGGGCCTTGAAGTTCAGCACGTCATTCTTGCTCAGCAAACCATGCAGGCTGGAATTGAAGCCCAGCTGATAAGTGCTGGCCCGCTCGCCCTTCAGGAAGGGATTCATCGAGGCGCCGCCATCGTTGGAAAAGAATACTTCCTGCGGATTCGGCCCGCGCATGGTGCGCTCGGCGCTGGCAAACGGCTGGAACCACGGTGCGACCTGGGCCGACAGCATCAGCGAAGGATTCACGCCGTGTTCTTTCAGCGCGATGTGCGACGCGCCTTGCGGGAAGCACTGCACGCGCGGATCGCAGGCGGGCTTGTAACCCGTCAGCTCGAAGCTCGTATAGTTGAGGCCTGCATTGACTTGAACAATGCCACGGTTGTATTGCAGTCCGGCATACACGCTATCGATCTTTTGCCGTCCTTCCGGCCCGAAAGTATTGTTTTCAATCGATTGCTGGTTCGCCTCGGGGTTGTCGGGGTCGTCGACCAGGCTTTCCACGTGCTTGCTGTACTTGTTGCGCATCAGCTTGCCGCCGATGGTCACTAGCGCATCGCCGCCGGCCAGCCTGAAGCTGCTGGTGTTGTTGATATCGAAGGCGTCGGCGCGGTTGGCCGCATTCGTGTTGATGAAATTGGTCAGCGCCTCAGGCATGTATTTCTGCTTGCCACGGCTGCTGCTGGCCACCACATTGAGGTCGATTAACTCCGAAAACGGCGTGTAGTGATATTTGACGTAGTAGTCATCACTCTGAATATCGCGACGCGTAAAGGTGCTGCGGTAATCGCGCGCCGACAGTTCCAGCGCGTGGAAGTCGCTCAATTTGAGGTCCAGCTTGAGCAGTTGCGACTTGGGCTTCTGCTTGTAATAGCGGTTGTAGCCGAAACCGAATTCCTCGCTGTTGACGCCCTTGGCATTCTTGTAGTTGTTGCCGATCACACTCGCGCTGGTGGCCGCCATGAAGCCCACGCTGCCGCCATCGAAGGCCGGGTTTTTCATGGCCACGGCCAGCATGCCGCTGCGCCCCACACCATTATTTCCGGTCGACATCTTCGTGCGCGCCCCGGTTTTTTCACCGGCGAAGACGACATCATCGACGCCGATGGTGCGGAAATTGGCGCTGCCGGCCAGCGCATTGACGCCATCGCCACCGACGACATTACCACGCGACACATCCACGCCGATGATGAAGTTCGGGTCGATCAGGGCGCCAAACTGGCTGCTGGGCACGCCGCCGTGCGACACGGACGACGGCGCGCTGCCATAGTAATTCTGGCTCACGCCATCGACCATCATGTTGACGCGCCCCAGGCCCGACAGGCCGCGAATATTCACGCTGACGGCGCCCTGCGCCGGGTCGATCTGGGTAAACGTGCCCGGCATGCTGCGCACGATCTGGTCGACCGGCTGCAAGCGCGTGTCCGGTCCGCGCGCACTGACGGCGCCCGGTTTTTCCAGCGCCTGCTGTTCCACAGGGACCGCCTCGCCCGATACATTCAGCGGCGCAAATTCCACCTTGCCACTGTCTTGCGCTGGTTGCGCCCATGCCTGCTGCGCCAGCAAGGCCAGGCAAACGCCCACGGCCTGCGTCATTGTCTTGATATGCATACACCCTCGATTTGTTATGTGATTGAAAAAATTCAGCTGGCGCCGTGGCCGTTCCCGGCATCGAGCTTGAACGACACGGGCAAGGTCACCGTCACCGTGCCCTGGCGCAGCAAGGTGACTGGCGGCGCCGGCAACGGTTGCGCGCGCTGCAGCACTTGCAAGGCCTCGCGGTCGAGCAGCACCGTGCCCGACGAGGTGACCAGTTCGCTGGCCAGCAGCTTGCCGTCACGATCCACTTGGAAGCGCACCCAGGCGGCACCGGCCCGCTTGCGCTGGCGCGCATCACCGGGATAGCGCTTGAAATGGCCCAGATGGCCAAGCACGCGGCTTTGCCAGCTGGCCGGCACCGCGCTGGTCGATGGCGTGTCGCTGTCGAAGGGCGCCGCCTGCGGACCGCGTACGGCGGCCGGCGCCGGTGTGGCGCTGCTGCTGGCCTGCGCGGGCAATGACGCTTCCTTGGCGGCATCCTTGCCGGGATCTGGCGACGGAGCGGTTTCTGCCTTCGCCTCTTTTTCCGCAGCGACGATCTGCGGCGCGGCGGCGCGCGCCAGCACGGGCAGCGCCTCGTGCCGGGTCGTGCTCTTCGGTGGCCGGGCGGCGCTGGAGGCGGCCGACTGGCGCGCCCCTGCTGCCGCCGCCTGTTGTGTCTCCGGCGACATCGCTTGCGCGGCAAACACCAGCATCACGCTGGCGGCCGGATTAGCGGGCGCGACGCTGACGGGCTGCCGGGCCGCCCACAACAGCAGGGCCAGCGCTGTAGCCACCACCAGCGAAGTGGCGATGCCCCAGCTCAATATCGGACGCGGACTCACCCGCCCCCCTCCCGGCCCACCAGGCCCACTTTCAGGTAGCCGGCCTGGCGCAGGGCATCCATCACGCCCAGCACGTCTTCATACGCGGCTTGCTTGTCGGCCTGAAAAAACAGCGTGCGCTGGCGGTCGCCGCCCGTTTCGGCATCGAGCAGGCGGCCCAGTTGCCCGCGCGCCACGGGCGATTCCCCCAGATACAGGCTGTGATCGGCTTTCAGGGAAACGAACAGCGGCTTGTCGGGACGCGGCTCGGGCTTGGCCGTGGCTGCCGGCAAGTCGATTTTCAGGTCGACGGTGGCCAGCGGCGAGACCACCATGAAAATGATCAACAGCACCAGCATCACGTCGATGAAGGGCGTGACATTGATCTCGCAGAGCTCCGGCATGTCGGCCGTGTCGTCGTCCGGTGACGGAAACAGGGAAGCCATGCTTCAGGCCTGCTGGCGCGTGTCGAGGTCGCGGCTCAGCATCAGCAGCACTTGCGCGGAAGCGGCACGCAGCTGCGCCTTGTACTGGTTGATGCCACGACTCAAGACGTTATAGATGACGACGGCGGGAATCGCCGCCACCAGGCCCAGGGCCGTCGCCAGCAAGGCTTCCGCGATGCCGGGCGCGACGGTGGCCAGGTTCGTGCTCTGGCTGACGGCGATGCCGATGTCGCCGTCTTCAGCATGGCGACGGCCAGCGCCGCTTCGCGCCGCGCTTGCAGCAAGCTGGCGCCTTTCACCAGCAAGACCACCCAGGTGGCCAGCGCAGCGACCAGCAAACCGATGAGCACGCTTTTCACCACCTGGTCGGCGGCGAAAAACATGCCCAGCGGCGACATATCGTGCGGCAGCGCGGACGCTTGCGCCGTGACATGAAACAGGGAAAGAACGATGCCGCAGGTGGCGGCTTTGATACAAGGGATACGCATGGAAGCTTCAGTAGTTAACAGGCATGGCTGCGCCAACGGCGCGCACGCGCATGCAAAAAATCGGACGGACTACCTGGCTGCTGCTAAGAAGCTTGCTGGGGGAGAGTGCCGGGCTGAACGCCCGGCGGCAGTACAAGGAATTACTTGGCGCTGGCGACGACGGGTGCCGCCACCGGCGTGAACCAGACGAAATCCGCCTGCGGCGCCAGCACCGTGGCGCCGCGCTGTGCCAGCACCAGCACCAGCGGCGCCGGGCCGCCCGTCAAGTCCTGCACGTGCAGCGGCACGCCCAGGTCCTTGTGCGCATGGTAGGCGCCGGCGATCAGCACGGCCGGCGCGGGCGCGGCCAACAGGCGCTCGGCCATGCGGCGGTCGCGCTGCTGCTGCACCGACAGCATGGCGGCCAGGCGCGGCGCGTCGATCTGGTTGTCGTGCATGACGCGGATGATGTCTTTCAGTTTGTCATGCACCTTGCCATCGTTGGCCAGGTTCGAATGCTTGCCCTGCACGGCCGGCTGGTCGATAAACAGTTGCTTGATTTCGCTGCGGTCCAGATTGGCCGACCAGACGGGATACGGCGCGCGCATCACGGTCATGACCAGGTCGCCATATTGCGCCCACTTCCAGCTCGGTTGCCAGGCCAGCAGTTCGGCCACGTGTTCGGGACGCACGACGGGGTCCGTCTGCAGCCACGGCTTGACCTTGTCCACCTTGGCTTGCTGGTCCGGATTCAGCATTTCCAGCAGCACGCTGCCTTGCGGACGCTGGCCCTGCAATTGCTGCAGCAGCCATTGCTCGATCTGGTGATGGCTGAGCTGGTCATGCTGCTCGCCGATGATCACGCGCGGGGCGGCGCCCAGCTGGGCCAGCAATTGATCGGCGCTCAGGCGCTGGCCGCTGCGCAGGTCGACGATCTCGCCCAGCTGGCGCACGTCTTGTGCAGAAGCGGGCGCGGCGGTCGTGGTGGCGGCCGTGCCAGTGGCGGGTGCGACACTGCTGCAGGCGCTCAGCGCCAGCACGCAGGCGGGCAGGACGGCGGCGAGGGACCGGGGGAATTTCATGGGCATGGCCTTTCGGGTAAAACGCGCATTGCAAAATAACTACTGGCGGGCATTCTAATAGAAATGATTCTCATTTACAACCAGTAGACGGCAAACCCTGCGGATTTTTTTACAACTGGCAAAAAATCAATATGGTGCTTCGGTGAAATCCCCAGGCGCGGAGTAGAATAAAAAAAACGGAGGACTCGCGTGAATCAAACTGACCAGTTGGCGGTACTGAAAAAACCTCTGCCAGAATCTCTTGCTGCCGTACTTTCCCTGATCTTTGCCGACCGCTTTTCCATGACGCAAGCCATGCGCGCACACCATGGCCGCGACGAGTCGAGCTATCCCCCGATGTTACCGGACGCCGTCATCTTCGCCCATTCCACCGAGGAAGTAGCGGCCGCCGTCAAGCTGTGCAGCGCACACGACGTGCCCGTCATCGCCTATGGCAGCGGCACCTCGCTCGAAGGCCATGTGCTGGCCCTGCATGGTGGCGTGACGATTGATCTGTCGCAAATGAACCAGATGGTAGCAGTGCATGCTGAAGACTTGACGGCCACCGTGCAGGCGGGCGTGACGCGCAAGCAACTGAACGAGGAAATCCGTGACACGGGCCTGTTCTTCCCCATCGACCCGGGCGCCAATGCGTCGCTGGGCGGCATGGCGGCCACGCGCGCCTCGGGCACGAATGCCGTGCGCTACGGCACCATGCGCGAAAACGTGCTGGCCCTGACGGTGGTGACGGCCGATGGCCGCATCATCAAGACGGGGACCAGGGCGAAAAAATCCTCGGCCGGCTACGACCTGACGCGCTTGTTTGTCGGTAGCGAGGGCACCCTGGGCATCATCACGGAAGTGACGGTGAAACTGTATCCGCTGCCGGAAGCGATCTCGGCGGCCGTCTGTTCGTTTCCCGGCACGGGCGAGGCCGTCAGCGCCGTGATCCAGACCATCCAGATGGGCATTCCCGTGGCACGGGTCGAGTTTCTCGATGAAAACGGCGTCAAAGCCATCAACGCCTACGACAAGATGGCCTTGCCGGAAAAACCCTTGCTGCTGTTTGAATTCCACGGCACGCCGGCCAGCGTGGCCGAGCAGGCGCAGCTGGTGCAAGCCATCACGGCGGAACACGGCGCCAGCGATTTCGAATGGGCCAGCCGCCCCGAAGAGCGCTCGCGCCTGTGGGCCGCGCGCCACAACGCGTATTTCGCCCTGCTGCAGATGCGCCCTGGCAGCCGCGCCATTTCCACCGACTGCTGCGTGCCCATTTCGCGCCTGGCCGAATGCATCCTGGCCACCAAGGCCGATTGCGAGGCGCAGGGCCTGGTCTACGCCATCATCGGCCACGTGGGCGACGGCAATTTCCACGTACAGATGCTGGTCGACCCCGACGATCCGGCCGACATCGCCCGCGCCGAAAAGGTCAACAGCGACATGGTCACGCGCGCCATCGGCATGGACGGCACCTGCACGGGAGAACATGGCGTGGGCATGCACAAGATGGCTTTCCTGGTGGAAGAACATGGTGTAGGCGCCATCGACACCATGCGCGCCGTGAAACACGCGCTCGATCCGAAGAACCTCATGAATCCGGGGAAGATCGTGCGCTGGTAATCAGGCCGTCAATTCCATGCGCATCGGCACAAAGACGATGCCGCCCGTCTCCACCTTCGGCCCCGTGGCGACAAAGCCCAGGCTTTCATACAGGGGCAAGGCGTAGGCCGAGGAGTTGACGGTAAATGCCGTCACACCGCCCCTGGCCAGCGACGCATCGCGGGCTGCCTGCCACAAACGGCGCGCCATGCCGCGCCGGTGCAGGGCGCGCGGCACGAACATGTGGAACAGATGCGTGTTGTCGCGCATGGCCACCACGCCGGCCAGCTCGCCGTCGATATGCGCGAGCTGGTAGGCGTAATTGGGCAGCGACAGATAGTTTTCGATGGACGGCTGGCGGCAATGTTCGATGAACTTTTCCGCCCCCGCGCCATCGGGGTGCAGGGTCAGAAAGGGCATCAGGTCGTCGATCAGAGCGACGATGGCGGGCGCGTCGGCGACCAGGGCGGGACGCAGGGTGATGGTGGGCAAGGGTTGATTCATCCAGTAATTTTGCCATATCCCGCCATTGCCCGGCAATTCAGCGCTTCAATTCAGCAGATCAATTTACCCAAAACAATTTACGCAGCATGGCCATGCCTGTGGGCGCATGCTCCATGCCTCTCTGCACTGGTCCTGACAGGTAGCGCAGCAAAGGCGACACGGGGTGGCGTGCCGTGATGGGCTGACAGCCGGCCAGCCTGACCGGCCCGCTTTCCGGCACCAGCACTTCGTTGCGCTGACGGCGAAACAGGCTGGCAACATTCAAGCCTTGCTTGTCCGCGCAAATGCTGCTGAAGAGCGATTCGAACAGGCTGGCATTGGCAGGCGCGGCCAGCAGCTGTTTGCCTTCCAGCACCGGCAGAATATGCCCGAGCAGCGTTTTCCAGGCATCGAAGTCCGGTTCGCTCAAGGTTTCGGGGAAAACACTGCTGCGTTGGCCCGGATAGGCAATCCACTCTTCCTCGTCATCCGTTTCTGCCAGCACCAACTGGCGCAGTTTTTCGCTGCTGTTCACACCCGCCAGCAGCAAACCATGGGCGCGCCGCAATGCGGCTGGATCGCGCACGCGCAACGCCAGCGTGCCGGGCCCGTTGTCGAATGCCGCACTCAGCTCGGCGGAGGCTTCCAGAAAATAATGATAGCCGAGCAACCACTGCACATCGCTCTGGTCGACGCGAAAGCGCGCTTCCAGCTGGTAATGCCGCTGGTAATATTGCTGCGTTCGGCTGTCCGCACCTCTGTCTTCCCCGTCCGGCGTGCCGGCCACCGGCCGCTTGGGAATGGCAAACAGATACTGCTCTTCCGGCGTCAGCGTACCGTCGCCATTCAAGTCGCTGCCCCAGGTGGCGGGCACCAGCAGCAAGCCGTCGTCCTTGCTACGCAACACGATTTTCTCCAGCCCCCGCCGCGTCGTGCGCACTTCATCGCGCAAGGCGGCAAAGGCGACGCGCAAGCCTTCCTGATCCAGCTGCTGCAGCGATAATTGTCCTTGCTGCTGCGGCGGATAATGGTCGGCCAGGCGCAGCAATCGTTTAGCGGTGGCAATGTCGCGGCAGAGTACCCAGGCTTGCTGCGCCTGTGGCGTCGCGGCCGGCTGCGCCTGCAAGTTGCCGGCGCAGCTGCGCGCCATGCCTGCCGCGCTGGTGAAATCTGGCGCGGCGGCAAGCGCCATATTGCAAGAAAGGCAGATCAGGACAAGGTGGCAGTAGCGGAAAATGGCGTGCATGCACGGCTCCTGGAAGTGGATGAATGGGTGACTCCAGCTTAATCACCCGCTTGCAGCGAGCCTTAACAAAATGCAAGCTTGTATCTATTCACACTCCACGAGCATCAAGGTTTCAACAAAAATCGCGGCTGCTGGTCCTCAACCGCCCCAGCAAATGCGACATGTCGACCAGGCGCTTGGCTACCAGGTTGCGCACGATGCCTTCCCTTTGCCACACGCCATACACGCCCAGCAGCGGCGCGCTCAGCACTTCGCGCCGCTGGCTTGCCACCAGGTCGGGCCAGACGATGACGTTGACCGTGCCTGTCTCGTCTTCCAGTGTCATGAAGATCACGCCCTTGGCCGTACCCGGCCGCTGGCGCACGGTGACGATGCCGCAGGCGCGCGCCAGCTGGCCATGCGTGTAGCTGGCCAGCGTCGCGGCGGGCAGAAAGCGCTCCTCCAGCAACTGTGCGCGCAGCAGCGCCAGCGGATGGCGCCCCAGAGTCAGGCCTTGCGAACGATAATCGCTGACGATGCCCTCGCCTTCCGTGGGCGCGGCCAGCACGGGCAAGTCTTCCTCCGGCGTGGTGGCGCGCAACAAATCCCTGTCGGGCACGGCGCCGGCCGCCTGCCATAGCGCCGCGCGCCGGTGGCCGGCCAGCGCGTGCAGGGCGTTGCCGGCGGCCAGCACCTGCAAGTCATGGCGGTCCAGGCCGCCACGCCGGGCCAGGTCGGCCACGTCAAGAAAGGCGGCGATGGCGCGCGCATCCTCGATGCGTTGGGCGGCCTCCGCGCGCATGCCGAACAGGCTGTTCAAGCCCAGGCGCACGGCCGGTGCATCACCCTGCCCGTCCTGTTCCTCCAGCGCCGCCTCCCAGCCGCTGACGGCCACATCGACGGGCAACACTTGCACGCCATGTCGGCGACCATCCTGCACCAGTTGCGAGGGACTGTAAAAGCCCATGGGCTGGCTGTTGAGCAAGGCGCACAGAAAGGCGGCCGGTTCGTGGCATTTCAGCCAGGAACTGGCGTACGTCAGCAGGGCGAAACTGGCCGCGTGCGACTCGGGGAAACCGTATTCGCCAAAGCCTTCGATCTGGCTGAAGATGGCTTCGGCAAATACTTTCTCGTAGCCATTGTCGACCATGGCATCGACGATGCGGTCATGGTAATTGTTCATGCCGCCCTTGCGCTTCCAGGCCGCCATGGCGCGCCGCAACTGATCCGCTTCGCCGGGCGTGAAATCGGCGGCGATGATGGCCACCTGCATCACCTGTTCCTGGAAGATCGGGATGCCCAGGGTGCGCCCCAGCGCCTTTTCCAGGCCCTTCGGATACTCGACCGGCTCTTTCTGCTGGCGCCGCTGCAGATACGGATGCACCATGCCGCCCTGGATGGGGCCGGGGCGCACAAGTGCCACCTCGATGACGAGGTCATAGAATTGACGCGGACGCAGGCGCGGCAGCATACTCATCTGCGCGCGCGACTCGATCTGGAATACGCCGATGGTGTCCGCCTGGCACATCATGTCGTAGGTGGTGGGGTCTTCGGCCGGAATATCCTGCAAACGAAATTCCTCGCCGCGCCGCACACTCACCAGTTCCAGGGCGCGGCGCAAGGCCGACAGCATGCCCAGCGCCAGCACGTCGACCTTCATCAAGCCCAGCTCTTCAAGATCATTCTTGTCCCACTCGATGACGCTGCGCTCGGCCATGCTGGCGTTTTCGATCGGCACCAGGCGTGACAATTTTCCCTGAGCGATGACAAAGCCGCCCGGATGCTGCGACAGATGGCGGGGAAAGCCCAGCAGTTGCTGCGCCAGGCCTGCCCACTGCTGCGACAGTTCTGCCTCCGGATCGAGCCCGCATTCGGCCAGGCGCTCCAGCAGATCGTGCTTGCCGTCGAACCAGCGATGCGCCTTGGCCACCTTTTCCACGATGGCCAGGTCGATCCCCAGCGCCCGGCCGCTGTCGCGCAAGGCGCTTTTGGGCCGGTAGCTGATCACCACGGCAGCCAGCGCGGCCCGCTCGCGGCCGTATTTTCCGTAGATATATTGGATGACCTCTTCGCGCCGCTGGTGCTCGAAATCGACGTCGATGTCGGGCGGCTCGTTGCGCTCGCGCGACATGAAGCGCCCGACCAGACAATTGCCGCGTGCGGGGTCCACTTCCGTGATGTGCAGGCAATAGCAGACGGCCGAATTGGCGGCCGAGCCCCGCCCCTGGCACAGGATGTCTTGCGAGCGCGCAAAGCGCACGATGTCATACACGGTCAAAAAGTACGCTTCATACGACAGCTCGGCGATCAGTTCCAGTTCCTGCTCGATCTGCAGCTGCACGTTGGCGGGAATACCCAAGGGAAAGCGGCTGCGCGCGCCCGCATACGTTTCCTCGCGCAAATAGGTCGCCGGCGTGTGGCCGTGCGGCACCAGTTCGTCGGGATAGTCATAACGCAGGCTATCGAGGGAGAACGTGCACAGCCCCGCGATGCGCACAGTTTCCGCCAGCGCTTGCGGCGGATACACATTGGCCAGGCGCAAGCGCGCACGCAGATGCTGCTCCGCATTTTGCGCCAGCGCATAGCCGCACTCGCCCACGGGTTGACCCACGCGGATGGCGCACAGGGTGTCGAGCAAGGGTTTACGCGAACGCACGTGCATGCACACATGGCCGACGGCCACCACGGGCAAGCCCAGCGCCTGCGCTACCTCTTGCACGGCACTACGGTGCGCGTCGTCCTGCGCCCGCTGCAGCAGGTTCAGGCCGATCCAGCTGCGCTCGCTGCCAAAGGTGGACGCCATCCATGCACCCTGCGCGCGCACGCTTTCCGGCTGGGCCGGATAGCTGGGCAGCAAGATCATCAAACAGCCGGGCAGCCCCCGCAAATGGGCAAACTGCGCCGATGGCGCGCTGAAATCGTCAAGCGTCAGCAGATAGCGCCCCTTGGCCGCCCGCGTGCGCGCCATGGTGATCAGTTCCGACAAGTTGCCGTAACCATCGATATCGCGCACCAGCGCCAGCAGGGACAAGGCCGCGCCGCCGTCGGCCCGCGTCAAGTGAAAATGCGCGCCGATGATCAAGGGAAAGCCGGCCCGCTTGGCCACCGCATGGGCGCGCACGACGCCGGCAAGCGAACACTCGTCGGTGATGGCCAGCGCCTTGTAACCGAGCTGGACAGAGCGCGCCACCAGCTCTTCCGCATGCGAGGCTCCATGCAGGAAGCTGAAATTGCTCAGGCAATACAACTCAGCATACTCGGGTAAGACTGCGCCCCACATGATCCACCTCAATACTGTATATAAACACAGTCCATTATACTTATCTGGAACCGGGCTTATCGTTTATGCTGGTGTTTTACCTTTTGCCTCGACCGCCATGATCGTCCACTTATTACAATGTTTCGGCGCCGCACCCGGTGGCGGCAATGCGGCGCTGGTCGTGGAAAACGACCACGGCAGCGAAACGGCGCGCCAGCAATTCGCCCGCGAGCGGCAAGTGAGTGCCTGCGTCTTCATCGACCGGCAAGCGGACGGCGGCATCGTGCTCGACTATTTTTATCCGCACACGCGCAGCCCCCTGTGCCTGCACGCCACCCTGGCAGCCGCGCATGTGCTGCTGACGGCGCCCGGCAACCCGGCAGGCTTGACGGTGACGACGGCCATGCGCGGACAAGCCTTGCAGCTGGTACGCCGCGCAGCCGATCTATTCATCGGCCTGGCGCCGCAGCCGACGCCGGCCGTCATGCTGGAAAAATATGTGCCGTCCGAACTCATGGGCCAGCACATGCACTTGCTGTCGCCGCCCGTCATCGCCTCCGTCGGCAGCCCGAAGCTGCTGCTGGAAGTGGCCGACCGTACCACCCTGCGCGCGTTGCGGCCGAACCTGGAACTGGTCGCCGACTGGAGTACCTTGCATCAGGTCAATGGCTGCTATGCGTATTGCCGCACGGGCGAAAACGAGTTTGAAGGGCGCAACTTCAACCACCTCGACCCCGCACTGGAAGACAGCGCCACGGGCGTGGCGGCGGGCGCGCTGGCAGCGCACCGCCAACAGTCGCTGCGCCTGCATCAGGGCCACGTGACGCAGCAACCGTGTCTGATCGAGGTGCAATACAGCGCGCAGGCAATCTGGGTGGGCGGCATGGTGCAACGCAGCACCTGAATGGGGCATGCTGCACCAGCATAAGGCAAGCCGGGCGGTGGCCAAAAAGATATTCAACCAGGAAACAACAGTCACATCAAATTTGTAACAACAAAACAAAGTATCGCTGGTGAATGCTGAAATGATGGCACTAGAATCAAGTCACAATACCACTTGGAGATACTGCGTGCCGACCCTCACCACCTTGCGTAAAGCCGTCCTCATCAGCCTCTACGGCAGCGCCGCCCTGGCCGCCTTCAGTCCCGCCGCCATGGCCCAGTCCACGGAAGCGGGCGCCACGGACGGTCCCGTGCAAACGGTCAGCGTGGTCGGCTCGCGCCGGGTCGCCAGTTCCGCCACCGACACCATGGTGCCGGTCGATATCATCCCGATTTCCAGGGTCGCCGAGCAAGGCGGTCAGTTTGACCTGGCGCAATCGCTGCAATACATCTCGCCCTCGTTCAACTCCACGCGCCAAACGGGCGCCGACGGGGCCGACCTGGTCGATTCAGCCGCCTTGCGCGGCCTCGGTTCCGACCAGACGCTGGTGCTGGTGAACGGCAAGCGGCGCCACACGACGGCCCTGGTCAACCTGTTCGGCGCGCGCAACCGCGGCAATACAGGCACGGACATGAATGCGATTCCCTTGCTGGCGATCAAGAACGTGCAAGTGCTGCGCGATGGCGCCGCCGCCCAGTACGGCTCGGACGCCATTGCCGGCGTGATCGACATCGAACTGAAGAAAAGCCTCGGTTGCGAAGCGGTGGCCGGCTACAGCCAGTATTCGGCCGGCGACGGCAAGAATTACATGACGTCCGCCTATTGCGGCATCGCGCTGGGCGACAAAGGCACCTTGGCCATCACGGGCGAATACCTGGACCGGGGCCGCTCGAACCGGGCCGACGCGGACAGCATGCGCATCATCGGCGACACCAAGGCCAAGAACAAAACCCTGTACGTCAATGGCGACTACGCCACCAGCGGCACTGGGAAACTGTACTTCACGGCCGGCGCGCAGACGCGCGATGCGTCGAGCGCCGCGTTTGGCCGCGGCGGCATCGGCAGCGACGACATTCCTGCGCGTAATTCGGCAGCCATGTATCCGGACGGCTTCGTACCATTCATTAACGGCAAGATCGACGACCAGTACGCCACCGTCGGCCACCGCAGCCAGATCGGCGAATGGCATGCTGACTTTTCGCAAACCTATGGCTACAACAAGATGCGCTACGACATCAGCCATACCCTGAACGCGTCGATCGCCAATCTCGACCTGCTGAACGGCGGCAAGGGCGTCAGCGCCAGCAGCTTTGACGCGGGCGGCTTCTCGTTCCAGCAACTGACCAGCAACGCCGATTTCAGCCGCTATTACGACACGGTGATGCGCGGCATGAACGTGGCCTTCGGCGCCGAATACCGCAGCGAAGAATACAAGATCATGGCCGGCGAACCAGGCTCCTACAGCGACGCCGACGGCGTGGGCGTGGGCGGCAATGGCCGCAGCCAGGGCTTCCCCGGCTTCCAGCCCAGCGACGTGACCAAGGCCAAACGCCACAGCATCGCCGCGTATGGCGACGTGGAACTGGACTGGACGGATCGCCTGAAAACCCAGGCGGCTTTGCGCTATGAAAAATTCAGCGACTTCGGCTCCACCGTGACGGGCAAGCTGGCCGCCAGCTACAAGGTGGCACCCGACGTGCTGCTGCGCGGTTCGGCCAGCACGGGCTTCCGCGCACCGTCGTTGCAGCAAGTGTATTTCTCGTCCACCTTCACCGACTTCGTCAGCGGCGTCGCCACCGACGTGGTGCTGGCACCGAACGGCGGCGCCGTCGCCAATGCGGCCGGCATCCCCAAGCTGAAGGAAGAAAAATCCACCAGCTTTACGTTCGGCACCACCTGGACGCCAACGCAAGCCATTTCCGTGACGGCCGACCTGTACAACATCAAGATCAAGGACCGCATCGTGCTGTCGGGCCGTTTCAATGCCGGCAACTACCCGGACCTGGCGGCACGCCTGGCCCTCCTGGGCGTGACGGAGGCGCAATTTTTCGTCAATTCCGTCGACACGCGCACGCGGGGACTGGACCTGACGGCCTCGCACAAGGGAGAACTGGCCGGCAACCGCCTGAACACCTTCCTGGCCTTGAACCTGAGCAAAACGGAAGTGACGAAAGTCAAGACGCCCGCCTCGCTGACGGGCTTTGAAGACGTGCTGCTGTCCGAGCGCGAACGCCTGTTCATCGAACAGGGCGGCCCGCGCGCGAAAGCCACCCTGGGCTTCGACTACATCACGGGCAAGCTGGAATCGGACCTGCGCATCATTTATTTTGGCCCGCAAACCCTGGGTACCTTCAGCGGCACGGCTGAAGGCGTACCGAACGCCCGCTACGCGGCCAAGACGTCCGCCGACCTGAGCTTCACCTACAGCATCAACAAGAACACCAAGCTGACCTTTGGCGGCAACAACATCTTCAACGTCAAGCCCACCACGCAAAACGCGGACGA
>JAEAMG010000588.1_pt1 | contig 39068 bp, 35 predicted proteins | sample 8958741 | NCBI WGS metagenome assembly JAEAMG01 (sample SAMN16933256, study PRJNA681125) | bioreactor sludge metagenome | isolation source: anaerobic bioreactor treating anionic surfactant - SDBS | place: India: Bengaluru | collected 2019-02-28 | reverse complement strand
AATCAGAAAGCGTTTCAAGAATAGTCATTACAATGATCTTCCTTTTTTTGTTGGTTTTCTTGCCCCTGTCCCGTCTCGCCATGAAATATGTTCTTTTCAAATCTATCGACTGGAGAAAACCAGCTTACCTGTTTGAGAGGAGAAAGGGGGAAAGACAGAACGAACTGAGGGAGACACTCAATAAAGAATGGTATTCTGGTTATAAAATTATTGGAAACATAGATAAAGATTCTTTGCAGATCCCAATCGACACGTGTTTTGTGCCAATAGATTATACAGATGAAACAACTATACGGGCATTGAAACCTAATGTAAAAAATATGATTGTTGTTTCCGTACAGTCAGGGCTGTCATTTATGAACACAGAGGTTAAATCTTTTTTAAACCGGAATATGGTCTTAATAACAACCAGCAATGGTCTTTTATCAAAAAGGAATATGTTCTTCAAACGATTGTTTGATATATCATTATCGGTGTTAGGTATCATTTTGCTCTCACCATTTTTTACCGTAATCCCTTTCCTGATAAAAATTGACTCCAGCGGGCCTGTTTTGTTTTTCCATAAGAGATGCGGCTTAAACCTTTCAGACTTTAACATGATCAAGTACAGAACTATGTTTACAAACGGCGAGAGCATCATCGAGAATTACTTGCACAATAATCCTCAGGCTGCGATCGAACTGAAAGAAAGAAATAAAATATCTGAAGACCCAAGGATAACCAGGATTGGAAATCTTTTACGGAAATCGTCTCTCGACGAGATTCCACAGCTCATCAATGTATTAAAAGGTGAAATGTCGATTGTTGGCCCCAGACCAGATACTAGAAACGCCCTGGGCGACTTTATTATGGAATATGAGCCGATCTACAACAAGGTTAGACCGGGAATTACCGGATTATGGCAGGTAAGCGGAAGAAGCGACATAAAATATAAAGACAGGGTAAACCTTGATTATATGTACGTTCTTAATTGGTCGCTGTGGCTTGATTTTGTCATTATTGCAAAGACATTTAAAGCAATAGCGTGCAGAAAGGGTGCGTATTGAAGTGCGTCGAAGTGATGTAAATCATTGTGCCCCAATTAATCCTTTGATAGGGTTATAGCGTGAAACAAATTAAACCAATAATTAGAAATCATCATGCTCGGCAAGGTTTTTATGAAATATATTTTTCGAACATGTTTCCCTTTATAAAAATCCCTCATGAACCGATAAATTCCATAGAACATTTTATTGACATAGATTCTTTAATAAGGAATAATAACGAAACAGGGGTAAGCGTTAATTGTGAAAAAAAAACTTGTAGACAAAAAAATAATAGTGTAAAAAATAGTAGCTTGCCGGGGGGTACATGGCCTTAGAGTTTTTAAAGAAACTTGAATTCAAGAAACCAAAAGAACTAATTGGCGTGGATATTGGTACCACGTCAATAAAGATTGCTCTTCTAAAAAACTCAAAAGACGGTTTTACCATAGAATGTATAGATCAGAAAACATACGAAGAAAGCCTTCTGAGCGATGGCTGTATTATCGATAGTAGCTTCATCGCCAATGAACTCAAAGAAATCATTTTAAGAAATGACATTAAGACAAAAGAAGCAGCTTGTGCTTTATCCAGCTATTCTGTTATCTCCAAAAAGGTTGCAATGCCTTTCCTTAAAGAAGAAGAGCTGGAAAATAGCATAAGTATTGAAGTAGAGAGTGTTATACCGTTTCCACTTAAGGATATTTACTACAGTTATTACGTGATTGGTGTTGCTGAAGAAAAACAGGATATGATGGATGTTCAAGTTGTGGCCGCAAAAAAAGAGATAATCGATGGTTATATAAAGTCGTTTGCCGATGCAGGTTTGCATTTACAACTTGTCGATGTCGACATATTCTGTTTAACAAATTTAATAGAAACAATCTACGCCCCTAAAGATGCTGCAATCGTTGTCGCAGACATTGGTGCATCGGTGACAAACATTGCGATAATAAAAGGGGAGCGCATTGAGTTCACTCGAGAGATTCTTGTCGGTGGACATTATCTTACAAATCAAATTCAAAAATCTTTACAATTATCTTTTAAAGAGGCTGAAGAGAAAAAACTATCCGGCAATGGAGAAATCTCTCATTTATATGAAGATTTTATTTACAACATCTCTTCTGAAATCAGTAAAACTATAAACTTCTATACATCTACCAAAACAAGAGAAAGAATTGACAAAATTTATTTAACCGGCGGAACTTCCACGCTTAAAGGATTAAAAGAAACGATTCAGGAAAATGCTCAGATAGATGTGGAGTTCATTAATCCTTTCTTGTTAGTCAATGAAGATATCGGCAGGATTGAAAACTATAAGAATTTCAGGGAGTCAATAGCGGTGGCATTGTATTTATCTTCAAGGGCGGTTGACATATTGGTACAATGATAAAAATTAATCTTTTACCTAAAAAACCAATTCGAACAGCTTTTAAATATGAAATGCATGTTTTTTTCCTGATCATTATCCTTAATCTACTTGCTATCGCTCTGATATATTCAATTAATGCCCGTTCAATTTCAAACCTTAAGTCAAATATTGATAGAGCGAAGAAAGAAATTGCCAGCCTGGACCCAATACATAGAGAATATCTCGCTATGGAGCAAGAAAAGAAAGAAATCCAGAGAAGAATACAGGCAATCAATACAATCAAACAGGGTAGGGCGCTTGCGGCAAGAACGCTCTACGATCTGACATCAATCGTAAAAGAAAGTTTATGGTTAAAAAGTTTCAAGAAAACAGAAAACAAATTTGAGCTCGAGGGTCGCTCAGTAGAAAATGAAGCGATTTCAAGTTTGATAGAGAGTTTGTCAAAAGTGCCTTATTTAAGCGGTGTAGAGTTAAAAAGCGTTGAAGATGCTACTGAGCAGGGGCTAGTAATCAAGAAATTCATAATTCAGGGTAATATCTCAATATGAACTTATCTGCCGATTTAAAGGGTATTGGAAACAGACTTTCAAGAATGTCCAGGGGACAAAAACTTTTTATCGTCATTGGTTTAAACGTAATTTTGTTTGTTTTTCTCTTTTTCTTTCTTATCAATCCACTCATCGATACCAAAAAGAAGCTCACGAATGATTACCAATTGGTTAAAAAAGATTTGGACAGACTTGTCGATATAAAGAATAATATGGAAAAATATCGAAAAGAATATGCCCAGATGCAAGAGGTATTGGGTGAAATTCTCAGGCAATTGCCGGAAACCAAAGATATACCGAATTTGTTGCGGAATGTTTCGTCCATAGGATCTGAAACAAGGGTTAAAGTTACCTATTTTGAGCCCGGAGCGGTTCAGAACAAAGATTTTTATGGCGAATTTCCGTTTAAATTTAAATTTGTTGGACCTTTTCACAATATTGGGTATTTCTTCGATGGAATTAGGAAGATGGAGAGGGTAATTGATATTAGGAATTTTAATCTCACCGCAAAAGGGGGACCCCCCAGAATAGTTCTGGAGGGAGATGGTTCGGCTAAATCATATGTGTACTTAAAAGAACAACCCAAGCCACAATCTAAGGATGTGAAAAGAGATGCTAAAAGCGGGCCGCCACCAAAAAAATAATTATAAAATGAAAAACATAACAATCATCATGATTATGCTTTTTATTTTTTCTCCCTGTACCTTATTCTGCCAGGAAACGAAGAAAAGTAGTGTGCCGCCTCAAAAGTTTAATATAGGTGACTTCAATTATACATCAGAGAATCGTAGGGATCCTTTTGAGCCTATTTATCTTTCAAAAATCAAGAGTAACAAGACAACAGCTTCTCTCAAAAGAGGTTACGAACTGGAAGAATTGAAACTAGTCGGAATATTAAAAACTGATAAAACAAAGTTTGCTATGATGGAAGATATGCAAGGGAAGGGAATAATGTTCAAAAAAGGTGATAACTTGAATAACAATTTGTGGGTGGCTGATGTCGTCGATGGAAGAGTCATTTTGGCATACAGGCTGAAGAACGACATTAAGAACATTAACATAGATATCCCTAAAAAATAGAGGGTGAGATATGTGTAAGAATATTATTACATTATTGCTGGTAATACTGATTGTGCCAATTTTGAGCTTCGCACAGGTTAACAAAAAACCGGCTGCGAAAGTTTCGTTCGATTTCATGGATGCTGACATAAGAAACGTTTTGCGTGTTCTTACCGACATTTCCGGAAAGAACATTGTGATTTCCGATGATGTAAAGGGGAAAATTACAATAAAGCTTGATAATGTCACCTGGGATGAGGCCATGGACATTGTTGTTAAAAACAATGATCTAGCAAAGGTTGAAGAAGAAAACATTATTCGAATAGTCTCATCCAAAAAATTCTTGGATGAAAAAGACAAAGAAAGAAAGGAAAGGCTTGAGTTCCTCAAAGAAAAGGAAATGAAACAGAAGCTTGAAGAAGATTTTGTTCAGGAGACTATCTTTCTTAACTATGTTGATGTTTCAGAAGTTGAAAAAGTTATCAGAGGAGATGAAACAAGAAAAATAAAGGGCTTGCTCTCTGCAAATGGAACAATCACACCGGTAAAATGGACAAACTCATTTATCATCAAGGACACAAGAGAAAGCGTTGAAGAAATCAAAAAAAGAATAAAAGAACATGACATAAAACCGGCACAAGTCCAGATCGAAGCGAGGATTGTTCAGGCAGGATCAGAGTTTATCCGCGATCTTGGAGTCCAGTGGGGTGCTCGCTACAAAAGCACGATCGCAGGCAAAGAAGTGGAACTGACAGGCGGTCGAACAGCAACGAGCAGTACCGGTACATCCTCCACATATACACCGACTGCTGGTCAAGCAGGTCAGCGAGCTGGAGGTTTTAATTTTCCTTATAATGTAAATATGCCTGCTGCAGTTGCAACCGGATCTGGCGGTGTTTTGGGTGTTTTTATAGGATCAGCGGCGGATAGTCTAAACCTGGATGTTCAGCTAAGCGCTCTTGAAAGCGACGGAAAGCTTAAAATTGTTTCACATCCCAAGGTTGTAACATCAGACAACAAACCGGCAAAAATAAATCAGGGAAAAGAGATTCCTTATCAGACCGTTTCCCAGTCCGGAACTCAGACACAGTTTGCTGATGCTGTTTTGGGTCTTGAGGTCACTCCTCAGGTCACAAAAGATGGTAATGTAAGACTGAAAATAAAGGTCACAAAGGATTCCGCGGACTTCAATAACCTGACGGTATCAGGCCCAACCATTGATAAAAGAGAGGCTGTAACAGAGGTTATCATCAGGGATGGTGAGACTGCAGTTATTGGTGGAATATATGAAACACAGGACGATGTAACAGACTCAAGCGTTCCTTATCTTTCAAAGATACCGCTTCTTGGTTGGATGTTTAAACGCGACTACAAAAAGCTGCAAAAAACTGAGTTGGTCCTTTTTATTACCCCATTAATCCTTAAAAACCTTTATGCTGAGGGGGATAAGTAATGAAACCTAAATTCCTTATATTTAATCTGCTCTTCTCGCTCTTGATTTTATTATCATGCCCATTCTATTGCCACAGCGCTCAATTCGTTACAGGTGAAATTACCTCTGCTATCATACTTCAAGAAAGAATACACTTAACCGTAGGCGATAAAGCTGTCACTAACTTGGGCTCAAAAGATGGTGTCATAAAAGGTGATATCCTTGTCGTTACGACTCGTAAAGACAGCATGAAAGAGAAACCTATTGGCCAGTGCGCTGTCACGAGTGTGGATGCAAATTCAAGTATTTGTGAAATAATTGCAGCTAATATGGAGATTCCAAAGGGCAGCAATGTTTCACTGCCTGTAACATATTATTCAATGGAAAAATTTTATCCTGCAATTTACAAACTGCTTAGCAAATCTGTTGAACCTTTTCCTCCTCATAAAAAATTGAAAATAGCTGTTTACGATTTTTTTGACAGTCAAAACAATGTTACAAGATTCTCCGAAAATCTGAAGCAAGAAGTAAAAAATATTTTTTCTCAGAAAAGAAGAGTGAGGCTAACTGAGCCCAAAACAACAAAGAAAGATTTTCTTCTTTATCCAGAAGACATAAGAAGCAGTTATGGGTTAAGAGCGGAAGTTATGGAATCGCTCGCGGTTGATGTTTTTATTACAGGATCATACGAACTCAATAATGACAATGTATCATTTACATTCTATAAATTTGACAGACATTTCAATGATGAAAAGATATCATTTCAAGCCCCATTAAACTCAAACCTTGCAAACAGTGCCCAAGAAATAACTCGTCCCTATAAACCGATACCCAAAAAAGAATATATACCTTGCACGGTCGCCTTTAAAGAATCTCACTATATGCCGCAGAAAGAGGAAAAAAGCCATATTATTGGACACGAGGCAGGCAAAGATGTTTATAAGGCAATCGACTTGAAAAAAACAAACTTTAACATAATAAGCCCTGTTGATTTCGTTTTTAAATTGGATGGACAACCTATTAATTTTTCGGGTAAAACTTACAAGCCCGTTCTACTGACAAAAGGTACGCATAATCTTTTTGCTAGCTTCAAAAGAGGATATTTTTTCAATTCAAGGGAACCAAGACTGTATGTTTCTGATAAAAGTATCGATAAAGAAGCTATTCTCTCAATTGAAAAAGACGCAAGCATTTATATCGAGGTTCTTTTAAACCCATCTTTTGAAGGGGAATATATTGAGTATAAAATTTATGACGTAGCTGAAAAAAAATCTCAACTTCTAAAAACAATAATCAAAACAGAGGCTTCCAGGTCAATAGAGTTCTTTAAAGATTAATGCCTTCGGAAAGGCTTTCTAAATTCCTCTCCAATTCCGGCATTGCGTCACGTAGAAAATGCGACAGCATTATCGTATCAGGACGCGTAAAAGTCAATAATACAGTTATATTAGAACCATTTTATAAGGTAATACCTTCTGAAGATACTATAACTGTAGATAATATAAAGGTTATTCCACCAATTAGATCAATTTATTTGGCGCTTTATAAACCAATAAATGTTATATCAGATCTTATTACAGAAAGAGATCGTCAAAACGCAAGATCCCTGATTCCCGTGAGGGGCTATATATACCCGGTTGGTAGGTTAGACTATAATTCAGAGGGTCTAATGCTATTTACAAACGATGGTGATTTTGCAAGTAGGATAACGCACCCCAGGTATGGTATTGAAAAGGAATATCTTGTTAAATTCAAAGGGTTTTTGTCAGACGAACTCCTAATGCAAATTAAGGAAGGCCTTTTCATAGATGGTTCAGTTCACAAGATAAAAACTATAAGCTTTATAAAAACATCTTTGTCAAATAGCTGGTACAGAATTATCCTTACTGAAGGAAAAAATAGGACTATAAGAAAAATAGGAAGCAAAGTGAAGCATCCAGTTCTTAAACTTAAACGTATACGTATTGGTCCTGTAAGGTTGGGTAATATGAGACCAGGTGAATATCGTCCACTTAACGATAAGGAAAAAGCTTTTTTTCTTAAAAACCCACAACCTAAAATTCCTCAGAAACAGATGAGTAATCGATTAGGAAAATATTAATCAATAATAGTTTACATAATATCTCTTATCTGAACTATTATTTCAACCATTTTATATTTTAAAATATAACCATACTTCTGCTCCCCCTCTTCGGGGTATGCAAAAACCTATTTCTTATATTTTTCTGCAACGTACGACATAGATTCCTCTATTGCTTTCGCAGTTATGTTCAGATCTTCTTCTGAATGTCTATAACTTATATATGCGTGATGATGAGGGGTAAAGAAGAACCCCTTTCTTATAAGCTGAGTATAAAACTCTGTACGTATTGATCGCTTGAAATCATTTTCACCTCTCTCAAAGGTAATGAGAAACATGGGCGCAACGCCACTTAGTTCGGCGCCTAAATCGTACTTATCGATTATAATCTTTATTTTTTCCAGGAAACGCTCTCCCTTTTGCCATATATTATCCAACACTTTATCGCGTTCCAGTATTTCAATCGTTTTAAGTGCTGCAATGTATCCATCGCTATTTGGAAAGAAAGTTGACGATATAAAAAGTTTCGATGCCGCCGCCATCATCACATCTTTCTTGCCAGTAACTACGCTTATCGCATATCCATTGGCCATTCCTTTACCAAGGACTGTTAAATCTGGAGTTACATTATAAAGTTCCTGTGTTCCACCCATCCTTAGCCTGAAACATGTACGGACTTCATCAAATACCAATACCGACCCATATCTATTCGCGAGTTCCCGCACGCCCTCCAGAAAACCTGGTTTTGGTAGTTGCATTTTTTGATGCAAGGGATGTCCAAAAGGAGTCATAATAATTGCTGCTGTCTCATTACCGAACTTTTTCATAAGCTCTTCGAGTTGTTCCAGCTTATTGTATTGAAATTCGTATACATCCTCATAAAATTTCTGTGGGATACCCCCCTTCATTTCAACGCACCAATCATGCCAACCATGGTATCCGCAGCGCATGACTTTAATGCGATTCGTAAAAGCTCGTGCAATGCGAATCGCCGCAGTAGTAGCATCTGAACCGGTCTTCAAAAAAATGCTCATTTCTGCGCTTGGAATCAAATCATTTATCTTTTTTGCAAGAGAATTCTGGTATGGCTGAGTGAGTGAAAAGCAGAATCCTTTCTCCTTTATCTGGTTTATAACAGCATTATCAACTTCATCCTCTCTGTAACCCAAAATTATCGGCCCATAGCCACAAAGAAAGTCAATATACTGATTCCCATCAACATCTATCAATCGAGAACCTTTCCCATATTCAAGAAAAATTGGATATTCTCCCATTATAAAGTCGCCAGGTTTTCTTGCACCGAGCACTCCACCTGGTACTAATGTTTTTGCTTCTTCGAAAAGTGCAAAGCTTTTCTCTAAGTTCAATTTTGTCGCTTCCTTCATAGTACACTCCTCCTATAGGCTTCTTTCTTCAATTATATAGTGAGCATCGATTTTATTGTTTCTGTCTGGTGAATCCTGGCCCCTCTTTTGAGCAGCTCTGACAAAAATCTGTCTGGGTTAATGCAACCCTCTGGTGCCACTACTCCCTTCTCCGAGACCTCTCCTGCATTCATCATAAGCGCAGCAATAGATGCCGGTAGTCCCGTTCCAGGCGCCATCCTTCCAACGATGTCTGCTGTATATGTTACCTGGTTTCCACCTCTTTCCCCCTTTACAATAACCTTCAAACCAGATGCAGCAGGACCATTATCCCGCTCTTTGGGTATAGTATCCCACAGTTTCAACGTTAAATCGTATGGTACTATCTTCGTTCCTTTCACGTCAATAAACTCTTTGTTAAGAAGTCCTGTTGCTTTCTGTTCTTTGATAAGCTTATCAACCCATAAAGGTATGAGAGCACCTTTAATCACGACCTTTTTCACACCTTGAATATACCGTGGAATGGTGAATGGTTGAGGGTGTCCCACATAACTTATGAGACATTCACCCAGGGGTTCCAGGAATTTTTCCATCTCCTCGCCACTACCGCCCTCCACGTATTCAAGTTTGCCATCAAGGTATTGTGGTATTTTCCCTAGAATCATGTGTAAACTATGATCCCACGCTGCACCAGCCAGTTCAGCAATGCTTACAACCCAATATAAATAGATTTCGTTTACACGGTCCAGTTTATCTGCGTACCACTTGACGAGCACGTTGTTCGTTCCGGGATCAGAGCCCATACCCGTTAACACTGTTATTCCTGCATCTTTCGCAGCCTTATCAATGTCAGATGCAAATAAGATTTCCGCGGCCTCATAGTCATCGCATATATCAATATAATTGACTTTTGATTCAACCGCTGCTCTGGCAACTGCCACCGCTGTTTTATAAAATGGTCCTGCGCAGTTGATTACAACATCCTTTTTTTTGATAGAGTCGACCATACTGTTGTGATCATTCACATCCATCCTTATTAGCGTTACCTTCGTACTTGCTCGTAGTTTCTCTTGCACACGATCTGGATCTATATTGATATCGCCGAGAATAACCTCCTTAATTTGCTCCTGTTTGATGAGATCCCTGGCTACCCCTTGTCCCATACCCCCCGTTCCGCCTATCACCAATACGCGCATTCTCGAACCCTCCTTATTTTTAGCAATTACTTATTGATATCAAAATCCCCTTCTAATAGCTCTGTAAGCACTCCATGAAGTTTGTTTGGATGGTGAACGAAGGCATACCGAGTTCCAAAAAGCTCTCTCGGTTTGCTATCAATAAGTTTGATATTCTTCTCTTTCAGTTCTTTCATTGCCTTCGTCAGATCATCAACCTTATATGATATCAGGAAAGCGCCCTCCCCTCTACTTTCGATAAACTTGGCAACTTCCCCCTCTGGCGAGGTAGATTCCATGAATTCAACCGCCACCTCGCCAATGTAATATCGAGCAACTTTGATTTTTTCTGACTCTGCAATATATTCACACGATGGTGTTAATCCAAAATCTTCCTTATATATCCTTTTCGTATCTTCAAGGTCTTTCACTGCGAAACAGATATGGTCAATCTTCTCAATTTTCATGCTAATTCACCTCATATCCATTTTTCTTTTTTGACCTTTAGAATCTATTCCTTCCTTTTCCTCTATAGCCTTCAGTATCTTATCCGGGGTTAAGGGAAAATCATTCATGTATACCCCTATGGCATTACAAATTGCCCCGCTGTAAGCCTGAGCAGCAGACATGGCTATAGACATACCGGCCTCTTTTGCACCGTATGGTCCATTCGGATCTATGGTTTCAACAATGATATTATTAATCTTCGGCATATCAACAGCCAAAGGAACTTTGTATTCCAGCTGAGTTGGGTTAAGAACTCGTCCATCATTCCAAATATGAAACTCGGTAAGCATACCACCCTGGCCACCCATAGCCAGTCCACCTTCAAACTGTCCTTCGATCACCACCGGCATGAGCGCATAACCCACATCTTGCGAAGCCCATGCTTCAAGAACTTTCACTTGACCGGTCTCGGGGTCCACCATAACTTCAACGATAACCGTTCCAAAGGAAAAGGTCTCGGATAACTGTCCCGACGGATTCTCCACCCACTCACGCTTAGGGTCAACCTTCGGCCAATAAGACCCTTCCCCACTTATAGCCTCGCCTCTGCTCAGCGCCATTCTAACAACCTTAGACATAGATATACTCTGATCCGGATTATCCTTTACAAATATTTTCTTATCCTTTGCATCGAGGATCGAACAGTCTACCTTCAAAGCAGCAGCGGCATGTTTAAAAAGCTTTTTTCGTGCGTCCTGAGCAGCGAGCCGTACAGCATTCCCACCGACAAAAGTCTCGCACATCGAATATGAACCCGGATCGCTCGGTGTGACTTCTGTATCCGCGTTAATAAGCTGCACATCATTTGTGCTGAGACCCAACTCCTCAGCTGCGATCTGTATCAGCATGTGGTCATTGCCCTGACCATTGTCAACGACCCCTGATATGACTGTTATCCCGCCTTCTTCATTAAATTTTATAAAAGCCTGTGAACCACCTCTTATACCCATAGGAAATCCTGTCTGAACCGAGTTACAGCCGATACCTATTCCATGGTATGGCGGTAGCTTTCCCCATTTTTCATTCCATTTTGACAACTCCCCTGTTTTCTCGATTGTCTCCGTCATACCGCAACTGGCCACATATGACTTAGTTGGCGTATAGTCGCCTTTTTGCCTCGCGTTTCTTAATCGCATCTCAAGAGGATTAATGCCGAGATGTTCTCCAATCATATCAAGCTGCAAATCAACACCACAAGCAAACGCCCTTCCATGCGTGCGAAACATCCCACGAATAGGTTTATTCGTGAAAATACGATATCCATTGTAGCGAACATTCTCCATCCGATACGCTTGTTCCATGCAAAGAAAGGGAACACTCACGGCAATTGGTCCGGTACTGCTGTATGCACCGCCATCCATATGGCAGGTAATATCCCTTGCAATAACCCTACCCTCTTTATCAACTCCTGTCTTTATTGTTGCCTTCATCGCATGAGCCTGTCTTGTACATACTGAATTTTCTTCACGAGTATATACAATTTTAACGGGACGCTGAGATTTTCTTGCTAAGAGAGCACATATCATATCAGCAGGTGATACCTCTGATCTCCCACCAAACGCTCCTCCAATTTTTATTTTCCTAACTCTCACTTTGTTTAACGGTATTTTCAATGCATTAGAAAGAGGTTTTGCTTTCAAATGAGGCCCGGCATTTGGCATCCATATCTCTAAATTGCCTGAGTGATCAAACTGTGCTGCAACTGCGTAAGGCTCACCCTGAAAATATGAATCTTCGGGTGCAGAAAAGGTATCTTCACGCACATAAAAGGATTCCTGAAAACCTTTTTCAACGTCACCGACATCGATTTTCACGTGAATGTTGATGTTATTTGGATATGTATCGTGGATACGTGGCGCGTTTGGCGCCAAAGATTCTTCTACTGAAAAGACCGCTGGCAACTTTTCATATTGAACGTTGATCAACTTAAGGGCTTCAAGCGCAGTGTCTTCGTCTACGGCTGCAACTGCTGCAACCTCCTCTCCAACATAACGAACTTTCTCCGTAGGCAAAAACTGTTGATCCTGGGTATAACGAAAAACGCCCCACTTATCACCACATGTGTCCTTTGCAGTTACAACAGCTTTGACGCCGGGTAATTTTTCAGCCCGAGACGTATCAATGCTGATGATTCTTGCATGTGGATGGGGTGACCGTAAGACTTTTCCGACAAGCATCCTCGGCAGAATAAGGTCAGCAGAGAAAATAGCTTCGCCTGTAGCTTTTGAGGTTGTGTCGACTCGCCTCATATTTTTTCCTATTAGTGAGAATTTATCCATTTGTCATCTCCCCGAGTCTGCTAATGCCTTCACGGCTCCAATAATTTTTGCATAGCCTGTGCATCTGCAAATGTTACCTGACAATGCACGTCGTATCTCTTCCTCGGTTGGTTTTGGATTCTTTTCCAAAAATGCGGACGCCGTAAGTATCATTCCCGGACTGCAAAAACCACATTGAATCGCATGGTGCTCTATAAATGCATCCTGGACAGGATGCAGCTGCTCTCCTTTTGATAAACCTTCAATAGTTGTAATGTGCCTTCCTTCGGCCTCAACGGCTAAGAGCAGGCACGATCTTACCGGTAAGCCATCGAGTAAGACGGTGCAGCTTCCGCAAGCTCCCTGGCCACAACTCTCCTTTGTCCCGGTCAGTGCAAGATCTTCCCTCAGCACTTCTAATAGCGTCCGGTTTACATTGGTGGCAACCTCATGAGCTTCTCCGTTGATCATCAACTTAACAATTCTCTTTGCTTTTTCCATGTTATCGTCCCCCATGTATATCGCTGAGGCTGTTGTTAAGAGCTCTTTTCACAAGAGCCTTCATGACTTTGCGTCTATACGATCCAGGCAAAGCTTGGTTATTAACCGTCTCGGCAATCTTATAGGCCGTTTGAGCAATGTTATCGATAAAGTCAAGCTCTCTTTTCTTTCCAAATGACGTTATTGGCACAATCTTTGGTGATGGCCCCGCAGCACCAATAACAACACAAGCGTCCACAATGTTGCCATTCTGATCCGAATGCAAAACAGAGGCTGCGGAAGCCAGCGGATAATCAATTGACCCTCTCATACGCAGCTTCTGATAGGATGACCCTGCCCTGTTCTTTGGTAGTGGAAGAATGATTTTTGTCAGCATCTCATCTCTCTGAACATTTATTGGTTGTTTGCCATTTCCTGAAAAAAGTTCTGATACTGATACTGTCCTTCCCCCTCCTTTTTTTTCAAGCTTTGCTTTTGCTTTAAAGGCTATCAGAATCGGCGCCAAATCTCCCTGATAAACGCTGAAGCATTTTTTTGCACCTTTGACGGCTCTGCACAGGTGGCCTTTCAACTTGAAACATGGCTCCAGACCCCCTCGAACGATTTCAGATTGGTTGTAAAAGAGACATCGGCTGTCCTGGAGAATATTGCCCGCGACCGTGGCGATATTTTGAATTTGTGGCGCAGCGATAGATTTTGTCGCCTCCACAATACCTTTAAAAAAGGAGTTCATAACGGGAGATTCAATGACCTCAGCAAGCGCAGTAGCAGCCCCTATGATAATTTTACCTCCTTGCTCTCGAATACCTTTCAGATTTGATATCCTCTTCAGGCTCATGACGTATTGGGGCTTAATTAATCTCAATTTCATGAGAGAAACTATTTCAGTGCCACCAGATATGATCTTCAGTTTTTCCTTATTCTCGTCGAGCATGGTGAGCGCTTCTTTAAGCGTTTTTGGCTCAAGATAAACAAATGGATGCATTCTCATAAAAACCCCCCTGGCCAGTTTTTTCCTTGCTTCACTTTGAATAATTAAATAATATCAAACCTTAAAAATGTATACCGTATACAATCTTAAAGGTATAATTAATCCACCCGAAATGTCAATAAAAATTGCGGTTATAGAAGGAAACGAATTTGTAATGTTTTCTGGTACAATACTCCCAGACAATTTTTTCTTATGCTTTCTCTTCTCATAAAAATATCTCTATTCGAGCATTCAACACAAGCACCACATGTTTGACCCTTTCTGTTATGGTAACCTACTTGGCGAGGATATTCTCAACAATCAGATCACCTAGCTCTCTGGTTCCCATTCCCATTTTGCTGGCGTCAAGTGATTTTATATTCTCTCTTAATGCTTTTTGAACAGCTTTTTCCACGGAATCCGCAGCAGTTTGCTGGTCAAGAAACTCAAGCATCATTGCGCCGGCAAGTATTGCTGCAAGAGGATTTATCACGTTCTTTCCGGTGTATTTCGGCGCTGATCCGCCCATAGGTTCGAACATGGAAACACCTTCTGGGTTTATGTTGCCCCCTGCGGCAATTCCCAGACCGCCCTGAATCATGGCGCCGAGATCTGTAATTATGTCACCAAACATATTGTCAGTTGCAATCACATCAAACCATTCCGGGTTCTTGATCATCCACATACAGGTTGCGTCAACGTGCGCGTAGTCGGTCAAGACATCAGGGTATTCTTGGGCAACTTCATGGAAAGCCCTTTCCCACAAATCAAATGCATAGGTCAGTACGTTTGTTTTCCCGCACAACGTCAGTTTCTTTGCCTTATTTCTTTTCTGCGTATATTGAAAAGCAAAACGAAGGCATCTCTCCACACCCATTCTCGTATTAATCGATTCTTGAATTGCCACTTCGTCTTTTGTGCCTTTCTTAAGTACACCACCGGCACCAACGTACAACCCCTCGGTATTCTCACGTACTACAACAAAATCGATTTCCTTTGGTCCTTTATTCTTTAAGGGCGTGTCAACTCCTTCGTAAAGTTTTACGGGTCTCAAATTGATATATTGGTCGAGTTCAAAGCGAAGACGAAGGAGTATTCCTTTTTCAAGAATACCAGGCTTGACGTCAGGATGACCTATGGCTCCGAGATAAATGGCGTCATGCTGTCTCAATTCATTCACCACGCTATCAGGAAGAATCTCGCCCGTCTTTATATATCGCTGTCCACCAAGATCATATCTGCTAAATTTCATGTTGAATCCAAATTTTTTGCTCGCAGCCTGAATAACCTTGGTTCCTTCGGCCAGCACTTCTGGGCCAGTCCCATCACCGGGCAATAAAGCCACATTGTATTCTTTCTTCATGATTACCCCCAACCAGATTTGATAGTTTCTTTTTTACAGCTTCTACCTTTTTGAGACATATGAAAGCGCTTTTGCACCAATATCCTTTCGATATTGCATGCCCTCAAATTTTATGCATGAAACAGCCTCATAAACTTTCTTTATTGCATCACTGTATGTTTTTCCAATTGCAGTAACACCAAGCACTCGCCCTCCAGATGTAAAGAAATCGTTGCCTATCTTCTTTGTTCCAGCATGGAAGACCATGACATCTTTGTTGCTTTTGAGATCATCAAGGCCTTTTATAGGCATTCCTTTTTCCGCTTTTTCGGGATACCCTTTGGACGCAATCACAACACAGACGGAAACACCTTCCCTCCATTGGATGGTCATTGAATCATCAAGTTTTCCTTCGATACAGGCCTGAATGATCGGCATGATATCGCTCTTCATCTTGAAGAGGATGGGTTGGGTCTCGGGATCACCAAGGCGTGCATTAAATTCAATCACATAAGGCCTGTTCTCCTCCATTATCATAAGTCCACCGTAGAGAACGCCCTTATAATCTGCGCCTTCGCTTTTCATAGCATCGACGGTTCTTTTCATAATTGTAGTATTGATTTCAGACTCCATCCTGTCGTCAATGAATGGGATTGGAGTATAAGCTCCCATTCCTCCGGTATTCGGTCCTTTGTCATTGTCAAGAAGCGGCTTATGGTCTTGGGAAGCAAGCATGGGAAGCATTGATTTCCCATCAGTAAACGCAATGTATGATGCTTCTATTCCTGGAAGGAATTGCTCTATAATTATTCTTTCTCCTGCCTCACCATGAATCTTGTCTATCATTACATTTTTTAAGATTGCCTTGCCTTCATCATTGTTCTTTATGACATAGGCACCTTTGCCAGCGGCCAGTCCATCCGCCTTAATGACATAAGGAGCTCCAATTTCGTTCACATAGTCGTATGCATTCTGATAATTATGAAAAATCTTGAAGGACGCAGTCGGTATATTATATTTGTCCATCAAGTTTTTCGCGAATATTTTACTTGCCTCAATTTGTGCACAGCTTTTTCGAGGCCCAAAAATGGGAATGCCCTCTTTTTCAAAATGGTCCACTATACCAACGGCAAGTGGGTTTTCCGGACCGACCACAACCAAGTCAATGTGCTCTTGTTTTGTAAACTTAACAAGTCTATCTAAGTCCTGAACATCAATACTCACGCAATCAGCAATCTCAGAAATTCCACCGTTACCAGGTATACAAAAGATCGACTCCACGCTCCTTGATTCCGATATCTTCCATGCTAAGGCGTGTTCCCTGCCTCCTCCGCCTATTATCAAAACTTTCATTGTTGATCCCTCAAGCTTTTATTTCTGACAGATAGTTATGGATAGCGTTGTCATAATCTGCAGTAAGATAGAAGACTTTCCTGGCAAGGTAGAACCTCAGTTCTTCTGTCGTTTCACCATTATTTGCCTTCATACTCGCAATAACCTTTGGATAATCATCAGGATCAACAACGACCGTAACAAACTTAAAGTTCTTTGCTGCTGCTCGTATCATAGATGGACCACCGATATCAATATTCTCGATTGCATCCTCAAAGGTGCACCCTTTACTAACAACCTGCTTAAAAGGATAAAGGTTGACGACAATCATATCGATATGCTTAATACTGTGGGCCTGCATTGCTGCTTGATGTTCGGCATTGTCCCTGATGTTCAATATGCCGCCATGTACCTTGGGATGAAGGGTTTTAACTCTTCCATCCATGATCTCGGGGAAACCTGTGTAGGAACTGACTTCAACAGGGTTAACCCCTATCCCGTCGAGATATCTCTTGGTACCTCCAGTAGACAGTATTTCCACGTTGAATTCTTTCAGACAGAGAGCCAACTCAGAAAGATTGGCTTTGTCAGATACGCTCACGATCGCTCTTTGAATCTTCATTTGTTCTCCCCCTTATAGGCCTAATTCTTCATTCATTAAATAGACCGATATGTCCGTGCCATTCGGTCTTCTTTGGATGATTGATGTGACTCTGCAAATCCTAGCCTCAGACTTACAATCATGGCAATATCCTGTTTCAGCGCATGGTAGAGGAAGGTTTAATCTTTTAGCATTGAGAGGCGCTGCAATCCTCTTAATACGATCTAGGGCTAAATTGATATCCGGGGTGATTTTGTTATAACCTGCTATAATAATAACTTTTTTTGGTCCGAAGGTCATCGCATTCACCCTGTTGCCAAAACCATCGATATTAACAATATCCCCCCTCTCTGTGATCGCGTTTGCACCGGACAGAAAAAGGTCGCATGTCAACTGCTGCAATCTTGTTGCACTAATATCTTCCTTGGTTAGCCCCTGTTTCCAATGATCCAGAATCTGGACATCAATTTCTTTGAGTCTCTCCAAGAGCCCTATCCCTCTTACACTTAATGAACCGCCAATGCCAATCTTCATTCCCGGAGAAACATATTTCATGACAGAGTCGATTAGCGTTGATCTATCAGCAAATAAATGCGCATCAAAATAGTTGGACGAAAGAGCCTTGACAGTTCTTTCCATCATCTTTTCCCGATACCATTCTTGAGGACTTGTCATGGGATCCTCCTGCGATAAAGATTTATAGTAATTTCTCGTGAAATGGTTTGTCAACAATAAATGCTCTTATTTTGTCTTTTTCACCGGTCTGCTGCAATATAGTAGATGTCTGCACCCAGACGATAGGTTTCTATCAAGCCATTTTTTTCCATATCTCTTAATTGTTCAATGATTCTGGATGACGCTACACCGGTAATTTTGCTGATGTCATCTAAAGTAAGCGCTCTTCTTTTCAAAATGTCAACCAATGCTTCAGCCCAGCCTTCTCGTTGTTGATGAATACCGTCCTTTTCAAACGAAGAGATAACTTCGCATTTATTACCAAACAATTTTTTTATTTGTTCCAATTCTCCCTGAGCCAGAGGACCCGCATTACTTTCACTTGGCGGCCTTGTAATAGTATTCAGATGGATTCTGTCAACGTTTAAATCTTTAACAATATCATTTAATTTTTGTAATTCTTCCTTTGTATCATTCATGCCTTTTATCATCATGATTTCAAGCCAGATTAACCCAGTGTACTGCTTTCGAAGACTCTTAATGCCTTCTATGATTTTCACTATATCAATGTTGGATTGCGGCCTGTTAATGCGTTGGAACATTTCATTGCTTGCAGCATCCAGTGAAGGCAAGATAACATCAGCACGCATAATGTCGTTTCTAACCTCTTCCAGATCGAACAATGAGCTATTTGTAATCACTGCTACAGGAGTGTTTATATTCTTTTTTATTTCCCGGATCATTGTTCCCAGATTTTTATTCAGTGTCGGTTCCCCAGAGCCAGAAAATGTTACAAAATCAACCTTTTCTGTTGCACATACTGCATCAACAACCTGTCTTGCCACCTCCTTAGCCCGAAAGAATGTTCTTCTTGTTGTATTCTTTCCGGTGGTCTTTCCTACCTGGCAGTAAATACAATCAAAATTGCAGTATTTACGAGGAATAACATCCACTCCCAATGAAAACCCAAGCCTCCTTGATGGTACAGGGCCAAAAACAAATTTATTCACACCAGAATATAAACGATTACTCTAAGAATTGAAATAGAATTCACATCTGCGTTTATATTGACTTTTTTGTTTTTATACGATAATAATAAGGTCACGGGGCGATTAGCTCAGATGGTTAGAGCGCTGGTCTCACATACCAGAGGTCGTTGGTTCGAATCCAATATCGCCCACCATTCAATCCTCAGGGGGTCCAATGTCAGGCCATAGCAAATGGAGTTCTATTAAGCACAAAAAGGGTGCGGCTGATGCAAAAAGAGGAAAAATATTCACGAAACTTATAAGAGAAATAACAACTGCAGCTCGTATTGGTGGCGCTGATCCCGAAGCCAACTCAAGACTCAGGGTTGCAATCGCTCAAGCCAAGGCTGAGAACATGCCTAAAGACAATATTGAAAAAGCGATAAAAAAAGGTACAAGCATTGGTGAAGGTGGAGAAAACTATGAAGAGCATACCTATGAAGGTTACGGGCCCGGAGGAGTTGCAATACTGATTCAGGCGTTGACCGACAATAACAAGAGGACGACGGCCGATATCCGGCATATTCTTTCGAGGCTCAATGGCAACCTCGCCGAACCAGGCAGTGTTTCGTGGATCTTCAGTAAAAAAGGCTATATAACCTTTGACAAGAACTCTTCTGATGAGGATAAGATTATGGAACAGGCACTGGATGCCGGTGCCGAGGATATTACATCTGACGAAAACGAGATTGAGGTTATCACTGATCTTCAGAGCTTTGAAAAGGTTAAAAAGTCTTTCGACAATGCAGGGTTGAAATATATGGTTGCAGAAATTAGCATGATTCCACAAACTTCGGTAAAGCTGGAAGGGAAAAATGCTGAAACCATGCTGAAACTGATGGATGCGCTTGAAGACTCCGACGATGTGCAGAATGTATATGCAAACTTTGACATCTCAGCACAGGAGTTGGAGAGACTAAGCCAATAACATGAGGGTTATCGGGATTGATCCGGGACTTTCTGCCACTGGCTATGGCATAATTGAGAGTAATGGCTTTAATAAATACGTGAGTATAGCATATGGAAGTATAAAAACCTCCCGCAAGAAAGATATCCCTACACGCCTTCTTGATATTTATTCAAACCTCTTCGATGTAATCGAATCATATGAACCTGTTTACGGAGGTATCGAGACTATATTTGTCGGTAAAGATCCAAAAAATCATCTTCATATGGGAGAGGCCAGGGGTGTTATCTTCTTGGCTATGAAGATGAAAAATATAGCCATTCACGAATTCTCCCCCCTCCAGGTAAAAAAGTCGATCACCGGCTATGGAGGAGCCCAGAAATCGCAAGTGTCTTTTATGGTCACCAGACTTCTGAATATAAATACCGCCATCGATGAACATGCCGCTGATGCTCTGGCAATTGCCATGGCCGTTCTAAATCAACACAACCTTGAACAACGATACGGACACTATGATAGAATCACTGCACGGTAAGCTTTTTGAAAAAGCGATAGACAGCATTATTGTCGACACTCATGGTGTCGGCTACGGATTAAGAATACCCCTTACAACATATTATGCTCTTCCTGAGCAAGGAGACAACGTCAGCCTCTATGTCCACACATATATGAAGGAAGATTCCATTCAGCTCTTTGGCTTCCTGTCAAAAGACGAAAAAGATATCTTTCTAAGATTTCTGAAAATAAGAGGCATAGGCCCAAAACTATCTCTTAATATCCTATCTTATCTCCCAGTGAAGGACCTATCATCTACTTTAAGCGGGATCGATTTTGACACTCTTATTAGCATCCCCGGAGTAGGAAAAAAAATGGCGGAGCGTATTCTCTTTGAGGTGAAAGGAATTATCGAAAAAGAAGAATCCAAAGAAACTAAAGGCATTGATTCCGAGATTGCAAAGCAGGCGCGTTCTGCTCTTATCAACCTCGGATTTCCATCCTCTCAGACTGAGAAAGTCATCAAGGAAGTCTTGAAAGACGATAAATCAATGCCCCTGGAGTTCCTCATCAGGAGATCATTAAAACATCTTACGAAAATATGAAAAAAGAAATTTTGACCCCTCAGAAAACAGAATACGATATTGAAACTCCGTACGAAAGAGACGTAAGACCGCGCAAGCTCACTGATTACATTGGCCAAGAAAAAGTAAAGGACGGACTTAAAATATTTATTGAGGCGGCAAAGCACCGAGGCGATAACCTCGATCACATATTGCTTTATGGTCCTCCCGGCGTTGGAAAAACAACGCTTGCCTATGTTATTGCCCATGAGTTGAATGTAAGTATTAAGATTACATCGGGTCCTATTCTGGAAAAAATTGGCGATCTCGCCGCTATTCTTACAAACCTTGAAGAAAGAGAGGTATTGTTCATCGATGAAATACATCGTCTCAATCGCTCTGTGGAAGAAATGCTCTACCCGGCTCTCGAGGAATACAAACTTGATATCCTCATCGGACAAGGACCTGGCGCCAAGATATTAAGAATCGATATACCAAGATTCACACTTATTGGCGCTACGACCAGAGCTGGCTTGCTCACGTCCCCATTACGAAATCGTTTTGGCCTTACTATGCGCCTCGACTATTACAAAGATGATGAGATTGTCTATATTCTTGAGCGCTCAGCAAAGATTATGGGACTTACAATCAACAGAGAAGCATCACTGGAGATTGCGCAAAGAACAAGGGGAACCCCAAGGATTGCAAACCGAATTCTCAGGAGAATAAGAGACTATGCTCAGGTAAAATCTCGAGAAATCATTGATCGGCAGTGCGTTTTGGAGGCTTTTGACATCCTTGACGTAGACGATAAAGGTTTCGATTCAATGGATAGGAAACTCCTGGACACCATCATAGAAAAATTCAGCGGTGGCCCCGTTGGAATTGATTCTCTCGCAGCAAGCCTTAGTGAAGATAGGGAAACACTTGAAGACGTTTATGAACCGTATCTCATTCAAAAAGGATATATCCAGCGAACAACGAGAGGGAGAATGGCAACACCCCTTGCCTACCAATATCTGAAGAAGAATTCCGGGCAACGTGAAGATACACTTTTTTAGAGGGAAACTCAGTTGATGGTTTACTCAAGAAAGCTTAATTCGTTTTACTTCTCCACTCTTCCCGTTAAATTCCACATCTTTTCCGTTTAGAAAAAGATTCACCCCTCCTGCATTTCCTATCAAAAGGTCGAATCTTTCTTTTGCATGGAGAACAATCATCTCCTGGGCATTGAGCATAAATTCCTTTTTCTCTGCGTCATCTATTACCACGCTTACCCAGGTTCTTTCCCTACAAGCGATCATTAACTTCTTGCCTTCACTGATTATAGCCGATGCCTGCTGTTCTGTGGCAATAGCGATATCCGGCAGGCTCTGTGACTGCGTTGACGAGCCTGTAGTTGTCTCAATTTTCGTTACCGGAGCTGGCGTGGAATCCTTATTAATCCTGTCGATAACATAAAAACTGATGAGGATTAGACCGATTGCCGAATATACGAATGCCTTGCGAGGAAGACGGGCAAAGGAGATCTTTGGAAATTTTCTCGCAGGTTCCTTTCTTGTCGGGGTCTCGTCCACTACATCAATTTCATCTGGCTCAATCTCACTTCTTTTTTCTATAAGTTCAGGAAGAACTTGATCAGAGATATTTAAAAAGGTTGCGTACTCCTTGAGATAACTTCTGACGTATACCTCATGGGGAAGAGCATCCCACTTCCCAAGTTCGATTGCTTCAATTAACGCCTTTCTAAGGCAAAGAACGTTTGATACTTCTTCAACACCAATACCTTTTTCTTCTCTGGTGGCCCTGAGAATTGAACCGACTTTGCTGAGATCAACCGACATAACTTAAGCCTCTAATAGTTTGATTATATCCTTTCATAGAGGAAAAAGCAATTTCAATGATATTTATCATCACCCATTACCTCCACCAGATATTTATCGGCAAAACATTAGATCTACATAAGATTTCGATTTCCCATCACACTCCAACCGATTTCTACCTAGTAAATCTTAAGCAAATTAGATGCCACTTAATTCAAGCTATATTTTTTGATCTTGACCGCTTACTGTTTTTGTGTCTACCTAAGACTTATCTCTTTCTCCACTCCCAGCAACATCAATGAGTGCTGATATCTTCGCATTCTTGACTTACTTCCTTTCTGTGTGTTACTAATGTGATAAATAGTATGTATTTGGGTACTTGGCGATTTCCTGGTCATAAAAGAACTGGATCAATTAATTTTTTAGGGACGTGTATATGTCAAAATATCCACACATTTTTTCACCCGGACAAATAGGATTGCTAACAACAAAGAACAGAATCAAATACGCTGCTACTGAGACTAATTTCCCGTTTGGTGACGGTTTCGTAAGCGACAGGGAAGTTGCATATATGGAGGCACAGGCCCGTGGAGGTGCGGGAATCGTCACAACCCAAGGGGCGTACCCTGATTCAAAGGGTGAAGGCAAAGGGTTCAAGGGCATGATGGCTATTTACGATGATCGATTTATACCTGGCCTTGCACGAATTGCGTCCGTTATAAAGCAGCATGAAGCTCTTTCATGCCTGCAAATTTTACATTGTGGAAGAGAAGGTGGGGTTGAGCTCGATTATAGTCTCATGGCATCTGCTGTTCCGCAAAAGCTGTCTTACTTTAAGACTCCAAAAGAAATTTCAAATGAACAAATAAAAACGTCTATCAAAGAACATGTAGACGCTGCCCGCAGGGCAAAAGATGCCGGTTATGATATTATTGAGATTTCCGGTATAGTCGGATATCTTATTTCAACCTTCATATCACGGTACACGAACAAGCGTACTGATGAATACGGCGGAGATATTCGAAGTCGATGCCGCCTTATGACTGAGATTCTTCAGGCTATCAAAGCTGAGGTCGGAAATGCCATCCCGGTGGGCATACGGTTATGTGGCCTGGAACTCCTGGATGATCGAGGCGGGAATACAATGGAAGAAAGTCTTGAAAGTTTTAAGCTCGCCGAAGAGGCCGGAGCTGATTATGTGAGTGTGACAATTGGATGGCACGAATCATCTACGTCTGTCATTACCCGTGATGTTCCGATGGGCCATTGGCTTTACGTGGCAAAAGCAGTGAAAAATATTGTCAAGATTCCCGTCATGATGGCATTTCGTCAGTTCCTGCCTAATATTCCCGAGAAAGCTTTGGCTGAGGGGAATATTGATTTTTGGGAGGCTTGTCGCCCAATGATTGCTGATCCCAACCTTCCCCGGAAAGTATTTGAAGGCAAAGAAGACGAGATTGTTCCATGTATCGCCTGTAACGTCTGTTTTTCGAGGCTTTATTATCATCAGCCAATTATGTGCTCTGTCAGGCCAACGGTCGGGCGCGAAGGTCAACCAGAGTGGGGTTATTACGGATTCACTAGGACAGCAAAACCAAAAAAAGTGGTTATTATCGGCGGAGGCCCAGCAGGATTACAATGTGCTGCAGTTGCTGCCCGGAAGGGCCATCAGGTTTCCCTCTTCGAAAAAGATGACAGTCTCGGGGGTAGTATCAATCTCGCATCACAGGTTGACCATGGCGCAATTGAACTTCTGCGGCCCATCAATACTCTACGAAAAGAATGTCAAAACGCTGGGGTCTTGATTAAGACGGGTACTCCTATGACTGAGAAACATTTGAGCGGCCTAAATTACGATATACTTGTCATAGCAACAGGTGCTTCGATAAGAAAACTTCCATTTGTTTTTTCCGGCAGATCATATTCTCCCAGAGATATTATCGCAAATCGACAAAAACCACCTAAACGAACTGCAATTATCGGTGGAAACGGGGTCGGTCTCGGTGTCGCTGTTTTTCTCCTAGGAGCCGGTGATTATGAACTCACCGTTATTGAGGAAAGCGGAAAACTTGGCCGTGACGTGAATCCTTTTTACCTCTGGCAATACGTACGCCTTCTGAAAGAACGGGGCGTCAAGATTTTAACCCGCTCCTCGCTAAGAGGGATATCCGGAACCACCCTGCACCTTGCTGCACGCGGTAAAGACGAGAGCATCGAGGCCGAAGGTCTTATTGTTGCTCTTCAGGATCCCCAAAGGTCGTACGGCACATTTGCCCAAGAGCAGGGGAAAGAATTGCATTATATCGGTGACGCAAAACAGCCAAGAAGACTCAATAACGCCATTCACGATGGCTATCGATTAGGGATGGTGATCTGATGATACCAGCAGTAAACAAGGAAATCTGCGTTGGATGCGGTAAGTGTATTGAGGTATGTCCTCCTCAGGCCTTGACCCTGATTAACGAAAGTGCCTATTTAAGAGAGGAACTATGCGAAGAATGTGGGTTCTGCGCACCTGAATGTCCGGTAAATGCCATTGAAATTCATTTTCCTCTCTCAACAGATTATCATTAAGTCGTCACAGTATGCTCTATTACGTTTCTGGAAATATTTCGGTATCTCTCTCAAGCGCTAGGTAGCTAATGGTTGTTACTGTTACTTTCCACTCACAACTTGAGCAGATGCGAAAAACACTTATCATGCAAATATGTTTCAATAAGAAGAATTCTTTGTTAAAATGAACATACGGAGGTACATGACATGTTCAATACCAGACTAATCCTCGTCTTTTGTTTTTGCATGACTATTTGGAGCTTTTCATCAACATCACAAGGGGCTGATTGGAAGATCTTCTATCAAGGAGTTGGAGGAGAGGATCTCAGCGGAAGTGAGAGCATCAACTATTATTACGATAAAGACAGTATTGTTAAACCTTCGAAGAGTCTTGTCCAGGTGTGGTTTAAGACAACTTTAGGGAAAGATGATGGCTCAGACAATTTGACGGGGAAAGATGGCTCGGACGAGGTAGAACAACACCGAAGGCATATTGAAATAAACTGCAAGTCAAAATCTTACAGAATGATAGATGAAGCAAAATTAGATGTTCCCGAAGCTGAAGAAAGCAGTTCAAAATCATTGACCAGTAAGGTGTCTCATCGACTCTACCTTGATTCGGCCTTGGGTTCCCTGTGGTCCAATCTTTGCGAATGATAACACAGTTCCGAAACACATACACAGAACCATCAAAATCTCCGAATAGCTGTGGTATTTCTGTAAAAATACTGCTAGAATTGTCTTTTAATTATTGCTAGAAGGGAGGAGTAGACTATGAACGTTTTCACTGCGAGCGATGTCCTGAACTTTGCAATACGGATAGAGGAAGATGGTGAGCTTTTTTACCGTAGAGTAGCAAATTTTCCAAACACCGATGAGATACGAAGTTTGTTTAATCAGCTTGCGGATGAAGAGATTCATCATAAGAGAATATTTACCGAGATGCTTGAAAAAATAAACGATGTTCGCCCACCGGAGACCTATCCTGGAGAATTCATGGATTACCTGCGTGATTATATTGACGGGAAAGTTGTTTTTTCAACAGATATTAAGGCCGTGGCTGACGACATTCACGACACTGCTACGGCACTTAAATTCGCAATGGGTAGAGAACTGGCATCAATTGCTTATTATCATGAAGTAAAGTCGTTTGTCCCAGAGAAACATTATCCTCAAGTGGACGCTATTATTCAGGAAGAAAGGAAACACTTTACAAAACTCTCAGAGGTTCTTAAGGCTTATCAACAAAAAAATACGAAATGACATATCTTTTCTAAAGAAATTGAGCTTTCACGGCTTTTTTTCAAAAAATTCTTAACATCAAGAAAGCAAAAGCCGAAGCGGGGATTTGAACCCCGGGCCTGCTCATTACGAGTGAGCTGCTCTACCCCTGAGCTACTTCGGCGTATTCAATGAATTAACGACTCAGATTACTATATTAGTGTAAATTACTTAGAAAGGCAAGTACAATGAAAAAAGGCCCTGTTGTAATGAACAGGGCCATGATAATCTAATCAATACCTCTTTTACGCTGCCGTGCCGGCTGTTGCCTTTTCTTTTTTCTTTTCAATCTTTCGTTTTTCTTCGTCTCTGATTTCTCTTCTGAGTAGCTTACCGACCTTCGACTTTGGCAGCATGTCTCTGAATTCGATATAACCAGGTACTTTATAAGGAGCAAGCCTATCTCGACACCATTTTATTAGCTCGGTGCTCCCTATTCCCTTTGCATCCTCCTTCAGGACAACAATGGCCTTGATTCTTTCGCCGACCTTAGGATCTGGCACGCCAACAACACACGCCCCTATTACTGTTGGATGATCCTGCAAGGCCGCTTCAACCTCTGAGGCAGAAACCCTGTACGCTTTATATTTTATAATATCTGCTGTCCTCTCAACAAACTCAAGCTCCCCTGCTTCGGTCTTCTTAACAAAATCACCCATTCTATAATAGGTGTCACCGTTAATGTTCACATAAGAATAGGAAGTCTCTTCAGGCTTCTTCCAGTATTCCTTTATAGGATATGGAGATGTCACAAGCAGCTCGCCAAGTTCTCCTGGTGGTAAAGGTTCCAATGTCTCTCTGTCTACTACGATAGATTTTCTTGTCTTTAGAGGCTTGCCTATGGTGGTTGGGGAGGGATCCTTATCGATAGGGCTGTATGTTACGTGCCCAATCTCTGTTGAACCATAAACCTGATAAAGAGGAATATTGTATTTATCCTTCCAGGTCCTGAAAACCTCAACAGGTAATACGTCACCACCGCAGTAGCAGTAGCGTAGTGAAGTTAAATCATACTGTTCAAGCCTGTCATTTTCCAGGATCATCCTGTAAAGAGCCGGGACCCCAAGCATCCAGCGAACTTTGTACCTCTCGATTGCTGATAGCACTGAGTCAACTTCGGGAATAGGCATTAAAACGACCGTATTGGCATAGTTGAAGCCAAAGGCTATGGTAAAACCCTTTGCCATTATGTGAAAAAGAGGGTTAACCATGAGCACCACATCTTTGCCCTCTTCTATAAAGCCACCTGCCACATCTTCCATAACGTCGTTAATATATGAGACTTCTCCAATATGGTTTCCAGGAACACCTTTTGGAAATCCTGTCGTACCCCCCGTATACATGATGTATGAAAGGTCCTTCCAGGGGTCCAGTTCAACTGCTGGAGGTTTTGGCCAGCTTTCTTTTAGAATTTCATTAAAGAAATAAAGATCTTTTTCTTTTTCAACTTTTCCAACGGGAATTTTATCCAACATATGGCCTACCGCCCTCTTCCACCAAGGGACAAGGTCGATAAGATTTGTTACGATTACTCGCTTTAGTCCCACTCTTTCCTTAACTTCTTTTACGTAAACAAAGTTAGTATCGAGACAGATAACGGTTTCTATGTTAGCATCTTTCATCATGTATTCTATCTCAAAAGCTGTATAGATGGGAGATACAGGAACCGTCGCAGCCCCTATTCTGTTTATGGCGTAATTGGCTATCAACCATTGGGGACAGTTGGATATATAGAGCATCACTTTGTCGCCCTTCTTAACCCCAAGATTGGCCAGTCCTGTTGCAAACTTGTCAACCAATCTTTCCAAGGCACCGTAAGAAAACTTTTGCCCCAGGTAAACTAGAGCTGTTTTACCGGAATATTTTTCACAAATTTCATAAAAACGTGTGAAGGTTAACTGGTTTTCAAAATTCTCCATAGATTTTCCCCTCAAACACCAAAATAGGCTGATTTTACATCCGGGTTATTGAGCAGATCCTCGCCTGTCCCGGTGAGCACGCTTGATCCGTTCTCAAGAATATAGCCATAGTCAATGATCGGAATTACAGGCCGAGCGTACTGTTCGGTAACGATTATGGTAATACCTTTTGTATCACGAATCTCTTTTGTGCCCTTCACAACAATATCCATATATGCAGGACTTAAACCCATGAGGGGCTCGTCAAGCAGCAACACGGTGGGATTCGCCATAAGTGCCCTGCCGATTGCCAGCATCTGCTGTTCTCCGCCACTCAAAAAACCACCCTGTCTATTGAGGTGGTCCTTCAATCGTGGAAAGAGATTAAGTACATAGTCAATATTATTTTTTGTATCTTGTCTGTTCGACAAATAAGCACCAATTTTCAGGTTTTCCATGACGGAACTTTCGGGGAATATCCTACGTCGCTCCGGACATAGAACAATTCCTTTTTTTGCCCTAAGGTGAGGTTTAAGATTGGTCACATCGTCTCCGTTCAGAAATAGTCTTCCAAACACTGATATCCGCTCTCCGCCCCTCATCTCTTCTTTTTTCTTGATATCGAGGATGATTCCTGAAAGGGCATACATAAGCGTGCTTTTACCGGCGCTATTTGAGCCGAATATACCAATGATCTTACCATCAGGCGCATCAATACTGACGTTGTTCAGTGCAATCATATTTTCATAAAAAACCATCATTTCCCGCGCTTCAAACATAGTATCCTACACCTCTTCGCTTCCAAGATAGGCTTCTTTAACCTTCTTGTTCTCAATGACAACGCTTGATTCTCCTTCAGCAATCTTCTCGCCAAAATTAAGTGCCATGACCCTATCTGCAACCCTGAACAGCTCGCGAAGCCTGTGTTCAATCATGATTAACGTGATTCCCTCTGCTTTCATTTTCTCGATTAATGGGAGCATACCGGCAATCTCACTCATGCTTAGGCCGGAGAATACTTCGTCGCAGAAAATTATCTCCGGCCGCATCGCCATGCATCGGGCAAGCTCAAGCCTCTTTTGGTATCCAGTAGGCAGTGTAGATGCCAGCTTATACGGAACCCTGGAATCCCGCTCAAATCCGATTTCCTCCAGGATATCGACTGCAACCGTGTCCCTGTCTCCGTGTTTTCCTCCTCCTCGCCATCCTCCTGTTGTCTTTGCCCTTGGAGACCATAGGGGGATTATGAGGTTCTTGTATGCCGGAAGGCTGTAGTAGGGTCTCATAATCTGAAATGTTCGACTTATGCCTATATGTGCTATTTTGTGAGGTTGCCAACCGGTAATGTTTTGGCCCTTGAATAATACCTGCCCTGCGCCGGGCTTGATAAAACCTGTTATACAATTAATCAACGTGGTCTTCCCCGAACCATTTGGCCCAATAATACCGTACACCTCGCCACGGGTAATATCGAAACCCACGTCTACCAGCGCCTTGAGCCCGCCGAAGGTTTTGCTTATGCCTTTTACAGAAAGAATTATGTCGTCGCTCATACCTTCACCCACCTTTCAAATTGGTGGTACTTCCGCATCGCGTACACCATTATTCCCTCGCTCTTGAACACAATAAATCCTGTGAGAAGTGCACAATAGATAACTATTCTAAAGGTGCCAAAATTTCTGAGAACCTCAGAAAGGGGAACCAGTATGAAACTTCCAATAACTGCCCCCAGCAGAGTACCACCCCCCCCGATAACCACCGATGCCATCGGTATGATCGAAAAATCAAGAGCAAACATGGAAAGTCCTGACCACATATACATATGTGATATGTAGGCCCCCCCAAAACATCCCATGAAAGCAGCTATGAATACGGCAAATGCCTTCATCTTTGTCACGCTAATGCCTGACGCCCTCACCGCCTGGTCATTGTCCTTAACCCCCCTGATGACAAGACCCACATCCTGGTTGACAAAACGCCTCATCGCATAGAGGAAAAAGAGCGTCACCAGTATGATTGCGTAGTGTTCAACATACTCATTTGGTAGACTGTCAAGGCCTGTGATACCATTTGTCCCCCCGAATATGTCCAGGGCTTCAATTACCCTGGTCGCGAGGAGAGGATACATAAGCGTGACAATAGCAAAATACACCCCGCGCAAAGGAAGACAAGGCATCAACAGGAATGTGCAGACAAATGCACCACAGATCGTGGCCAGAGGTATGGATAGATAGACAGGGAAGTGGAGATAGACATTGAAAATGGCCGAAAGATAACCTCCAACTCCTACGAAAAAAGCCCCTCCCAGACATACTAAGCCAACATAATTCGCTAGAAAATCAAAAGACAGGGCGAGTAGGGCATACACACACATAATATTAATAACCCTCTTCCAGTAAGGGGCGAGCTCAAGCACAACGGGAAGCAATATTACTCCTACGATAAGAGCCAGTGGTGGGCCCATGAGATAAAGCATCTCTCGCCATGAAGAGATTGCATAAAGACCAGATGCCCTGACCCTAACGCCCCTGTCAATTCGTTCTTTCCGCATTGTTTCCATAATCTATACCCTTTCCTCAAGCTCTTTCTGTTTGCCGAATATCCCTGATGGCTTAATGAGAAGCGTGATGACTATTGCGAGGAGTGCCACGACCATCTGGTAATGAGTCGAAAGAAAGGCTTCTGTCAAAATTTGTGCAAAACCAATAATGAATGAAGCGAGTATCGTGCCACCCCAGCTACCCAGACCCCCAATAACACATACCGCTATCGCAAAGATAAGGACGTTGTATCCCACCTCTACTATTATATTTCCCAACGGCAGAAGGAGGATGGCAGCAAAACCGGCAAGCCCAGAACCTATTGCAAGAGAGATTATGGCAGTCATGTCAGAGTCTATGCCAAGCATCATGGCGGCCCTCTCGTCCTGTGCTATTCCTCTCAGAGCCAATCCTACTCTGTTAAAATGCGTAAACAGGTAAAGGGCTGCGAAGGTCACAATACCTATTGCAACAATAAGCAATCTCTGATAGTCAATGCTCACTCCAAAGATTTGAACACTGCCTGCGATAAAAGGGGGAAGGGTGAAGGTCCCCCCCCTTAACCCTCCCCATCTAAGTCCCTCAAGGATCGCAAGCCCGATCGCATAGGTGGCTATGATTTCTGATATTTCCATCCCTCTCACTCTTATCAGGATGAATCTGTATATGAGCGCTCCAATCACCGCAGTGACACATATAGCAACCACAATTGCCAGCGGATACGGAAATCCCGTAAGTTTATTCAGCAAGACCCACGCAATATATCCTGTTGTTATATACAGGGCTCCGTGCGCGAAGTTAGGCACCCTTGCTATGCTGTATACCAGGGTAAAGCCAAGGGCCATGAGGGATAAAATTACGCTGTTAACGATTCCATATACAATAATTTCCACTTTAACCTCGATTCTCTTTTGTTATTTCATCCAAGGTGGAAGCAGGATTTTTCCCTCAGCCACTTTGGGCGGGAATATCTGCACCCTCTTACCTGCCTGCCACTGAACCATACCGGTAACGGCTCCTTCCTTAGGATCCCAGGAGTGGATGATCTGGTGTGTTTTCTTATCAAATCTCATTCTCCCATATACACCCATCAGATCCTGGTTTTCCAGTGCTGTAATGACGGCATCCGAATCAGTGGTTTTTGCCTTCTCTATCGCATCCTTTAACTGGTATACAGCCATGTAGCTCGAAGAGGTGCCATATCCTTCTGGCTCAAGTCCCCATTTCTTTTTATATGCTTCGACAAATTTCATGGTCCATGGGGTAATCTTTGCCGGGGCATTTCCGCCATTCACGAGGTTGACAACCATATATTCACCTTTACCACCGGTAGCTTTCCAGAAACCAGGCTGCTCAGCAGCATTCATAAATCCCATAGGCAGGGATTTGAGCTTCATATTGCTCCACTGCTGAAGAAGCGCAGCACTTTCCGGCATATCCATCCAGAGAAAAAGAATGTGGGCGCCTTTCTTGCCAGAGTCAATAAGCCCCTGAGAATAATCAGTGGTTCCTGTGGGATAAATCTTCATGTCAATTACTTCCCATTGTTTCCCTGAAAGGGCTTTTTTCATATATTCCCCACCGGCCCGTGCATGGGCCACATCCTGCACCATGATGTACGCTTTATTAAACCCTTGTGTCTTATGAAGGTCCTCAAGCAAGGCCATGAAATCACCCATCATGGGTGGCACTTCACTTGAATTTCGAAAACAATATTTATATTTGTTGTAATTTCCTGCGACCCGTTTGCTGTATGCTGGAGTGAGAACGCCTGTGGTAAGAATGCTAATCTTTTTGTGTTTGTTGAGCAGGTCCATCGCTGCAAGCGCAGCTTCGGAACGAACCGGTCCACCAACTATAAAATCTGCCTTCTTCTCGAGAATCAGCTTTTCCACCGCAAGCAGCGCATCGGCAACCGGAACGCCTGGTTCAAGGTCTCTCGTATCAATGACCTCAACCTTGAATGGTCTTTTCTTTCCCCCGACAGCAACACCACCTGCAGCGTTGATTTCATCAGCCGCAAGCTTGATACCCCGCTCCGCATCCCAGCCATACAAAAATGCTGTTGCAAGAGGGGCACCCAGTACAATTGGCTTCTCCTGAGAATAAGACGATATCGGAATACAAGCTAAAACAAATAAGAAAACAATGGAAAAGTAAAACAACTTTTTCATAAATCCCCCTTTTTTTAATTTTTGTTTCTTTTCCTTTTAATGGTTATAGAAACCCCACCGATGCCATGAAGACACGAAAGCAATTACTATGCCATCCAACTAAACTTTATTTATCTTTCTAATTTTAATTAGTTACACAACAGGAGACAAACAAGGCTTGAATATCTTTGAACCATTTTTTCCATTTTTGAAATTTATTTTCAACCCTCCTTATAAGGCTACTGAGTCAGTTAGTTTGAACAAACATAACAATAGATATATTTCAAATAGAGTGTAAGTTATTTTCACATTTGGAATATGACAAACAGAGTTGCCAGACTATTTTATATCTTTTTTGCGAGCTGCAGCTTTGAGAATATTTATTTGTTTTTTAATAACTTTTTCTGGTACCTTCAGGATTTCACTCGCTTTTTTCATGTCCCATCCAGTTCGATCAAGAACTTGAATAATATGTTCCAGCCTTATTTCGTCGAGGGTTTGCATGATATGGAGTATAAAGATAGTTGCAATTGAAGTGCCATTATAAATTGCCGTAAAAACCTACAAAATTTTTTAATATTATCTCGTTGGATTAAATTGAGCTTAAAGCTTATAAGGAATGCATCACTGGGAATCAGGGCTTGATGCAATACCATATTCTTTCATCTTCTGCCTCAATGTTGGACGGGAAATACACAGAAGATCACATGCCTTTCCAAGATGCCAATGTGTGTATTCCAGAACTCTCATAATATGCTCCTTTTCCACCTCTTGCAGGCTTGGCATCGTTAGGATATCGGCTTTTTCTTTTTCCAGCGTCTCACTTTTGTGAACCAAAAGCGACAAGGATTCGTCAAGAATTACCTCTCCCGGAGTAACAATTGCCGTGCGGGTGAGAACATTTTCAAGTTCCCTTACATTACCCGGCCAATCATAAGCCATAATTCGCGCTGCAGCTCTTTCTTCCATTCCTTTTATGTTTCTGTGTAATTCTGAATTTATTTTTTTTAAAAGATACTCGATCAACAAAGGGATGTCTGATTTTCTCTCTCTTAGCGGCGGAACTTTGATCGATGCAACGCTTAAGCGATAATAAAGATCTTCCCTGAAGATGCCATCTTTAACCATTTGCCAGAGATCTCTGTTTGTCGCAGCTATAACGCGAGCATTCGATTTTAAGCTTCTTTCCCCCCCTACCCTTTCAAACTCTTTTTCCTGCAGAAAACGTAAGAGCTTTGCCTGGAGCTCAAAAGGAATCTCACTCACTTCGTCGAGAAATATTGTGCCTTCCCCTGCCAATTCGAACTTACCTCTTTTTGTTGAAATCGCTCCGGTAAATGAACCTTTTTCATGCCCAAACAATTCACTTTCCAAAAGTGTTCCAACAATTGCGGAACAGTTTATAGCGAGTATTGGCTGACCCTTATCTGAACTGTGATAATGAATTGCCCTTGCTATCAACTCCTTCCCTGTGCCTGTCTCTCCCTCGATCAATACAGTTACTCTGTTTTCAGAGAGCATGCCGATAGATTTAAAAATCTCCTTCATTATCCTGCTTTTACCTATTAATTTTCCTTTTTCGTAGGTTAATGAAGGATCAAGAGAGATTGCATCTCCGTTTTCTCTCGCCGGTCTCCCTACCGTAAACGCCCTTTCAACGGCCAGTTCGAGCTCTTCGATGTCTATCGGTTTTGGGATATACTCGAGAGCTCCACGTTTCATTGCTTTTATTGTGGTATCCATGTCATGAAAGGCAGTAATGATAATGATATTCTTCGCATGATGACTCTGTTGGAGTTCCTCAAGGACATCGAGGCCATTTTTGTCGGGCAAACGCACATCAAGTATGATGACGTCCGGTTGGACAGATTTGTTCATTTCAAGACCTTCTGTCGCGGTCGTTGCGCTATATACATGATACCCCTTTTCGCTAAAAAACATTTCGAGCGACTCGAGAAGGGATTGTTCATCATCTATAATTAAGATTTTCCGTTTTCTCATGTGTTCTGTCTCACAGGAATGACGAGTATACATTGGGTTCCCTGTTTTTTTCCTGCAACGATGCTAACAATGCCGCCATGAGCTTCAAATATTTTTTTTGCGTTTGAAAGCCCAAGACCCGTGCCCTTCTTCTTGTTACTAAAAAAAGGATCAAAAACGTAGGGAAAATCTTCCTCACTTATTCCCGGCCCATTGTCAGTTATCTCTACACGTATCAAATTACCATTTGCAGTTTCCATTTTCGAAAAAATACTTATCTCCCCGCCTATCGATAAAGCCTCAACAGAGTTAAGCATCACATTAATAATTGCCTGTTCAAGCTTATCACGATCGAGCAGAGTCCACGGAATTCGTTTTGAATACTTCTTTTTTACAGATATGTTCTTTTCCTTTATTTTAACATCAATAAGATCCAGGCATTTATCGATGATATTGTTAATCACCGTCGGCTCAAGATATAAGCGAAGCGGTTTAGCAAAATCCAGCATTTCAGCAAGTATTTTCTCCAAGCGTGAAATCTCAGAAGACATAATTTCCATGCGTCTCTTATCATTGCCATCGAAATCCACTTTTTTCAATAATATCTGGATATTCATTTTTATAGATGATAGTGGATTTCTAATTTCATGAGCGAGAGACGTGGCAAGTTGTCCGATATGGGCAAGATTTTCAGATTCCCGAATCTGCTTTTCCATTTCCATTCGCTTTGTGATATCTCTGCAGATTCCTGCAACGGCTGATTGGCCCTGGTAAATGATTCGCTTTACCTTGTTTTCAGTAGGAAAGCTTTTTCCATCTTTATTCAACCGGTAATACATGTAGAGGTTTTGAGAACGTCCTTTACCGACCATTCTGTCCTCATATAATTTCTTAACCTCCTCTTTAGATTCATCAGAAATAAAATCTAAATACGGTCTTGCAATCACGTCGTCAGGTTTATACCCATGGATATCGCAATATGCCTTGTTGGCAAAAACGATATTTCCATTTTGATTTACAAAATACCCATCATTTATTTCCTCAACCAATACGCGATATTTCGCCTCAGATTCAGCGAGTTCCCTTGTCCGATTTTTTACTTCATGTTCTAGTTTTACAGCATGATTCCTAATCTCCGTTTCATGTAAGGATTGAAAATAATTGCTGTATCTCGTAATAGTATAAAAAAGGCATCGGTTCAATTGTTCAATCGCCTGAGAAAGTCTCGGGCCTTTTAATTCCTTTACCAGGACTGGAAGAAGAAGTACCCGATAAAGCTCATAGGCATTTTGAACCTCTGAGAGCGAAAACCCTCCCTCAAGTCTGCTTTTTGTTATCCACTCTATATGGCATGCAATTTTTGAAAAATCATCATGTATCAGAACAGCATGACTTGCATCGTATGCACCCGCACAAGTGATATGAAGTTCATCAAGTGGTCTTTCTCTGTATCTCTCGCTGGAACCGGAATGAAGGCGTTCAATCCACTCCTGAATTATCTGCTCACGATATTTTTTTAAAATCCCTTGAAGAGTCACGTATATGATTTTATCCCCGTGTCCCGATTTGGTCAACAAATAAATATATATTACAGGTGATTACGTAACCTCGTATGGCAGATTCCCACGGGGAGGATCATGGCACAGGAATATACACGCTTTGTAGAAATAAAAATGTATTCACCCACATTTACAAGCGTGGTATCTGCGTGGCTTGCGTCTTACATGGTGGACTATATAGCAAATGCCACGAGCATGTGGGCGAGTCCCCGGCATCCGCTTACGGGCGGTGCTTTGCTTTCTGAGGGGACGACACAAGCCCCGGCAACAGAAGAACAAGCTTTCAACCGATAGTGAAAATTATTATTGAAATACAAAACAACAGACTTATCTCTGCAGCACCAATCAAAGATGTCTACCGAACTCAGATAACATGCTAATGATTATTTAAAAGCTCACCACCTAAGACCATTTACCCCCCAAATGCATACTGTATGGAAAAGAAAAACTGTCTCTCAGGAGAAGGATATAAACCTGTATCATTTGCAAAAGAACTATAGACACCATGCTCGTTGTACCTTTTTCCAGTTAAATTTTTTATCGCAAAGAGGGCCGTAAGCGCTTTCCCTCTCCAGACCACTGAAGCGTCATAGGTCGTGTAGCCGGGCAATTTGGGTTGCTGGTTCATCTGGTCGCTTATGACATAACAGTTGCTCCTAGCAACAGCCATGAGGTTAAACGTGAGGCTATCAAATGCCGTATAGGACAACTTAATGCCAAGCTTGTTTTTGGGCACGAGAGGTATATCATTTCCATCATACATCCCGCCATCAAATATTGCCTCAATATAAGAGTAGTTTATTGTTACCAGAAAAGGATCGAAGGGCCTGAGGAACAAGCTTGCTTCAACACCTGTTCTTTTCGTCTTATCATAGTTCATGTTTGCAAAAAGCATGGGGTTGTAATAGATTTCATTTTTGTTTCTGGCTTGAAAGAACGTAACTGTACCTCCAAGATAACTGACGGGACTATAGCGAAAACCCACATCTATTTCGTTGGTGGTTTGTGCATTCAGGGCACTATTGATATGTGTAGGCTGGCAAAATCCAAAATAACAGTAACCTGGCACAACAAATTCATCGGTCACTGGAAAACGAAAACCCCGTGCATAGGTAACAAAAATATCTCCTTTTTTTCCGAGCAGATAATTGGCAGAAAAACGATATGCTTCCTTTTCCTGATGGGTATCAGAGGAAAGTGAAAGGACGGGGTTTATAAAATCATTGTGATCAACAGAGTATTTAACTTTCTGTATCCGATAGCCCGCTTCCAACAGTAGATTGTTGACAGGGTAAAAACGTTCATTTGCATAAAAGGCATTATCTGATCTGTTAATATCTGTAATCGTATGAGAGGGTCCGAGGGAGCTGTTGCCGTCCACGTCAACGGTCGTCGGGTACTTGTAGTAGTCCCAACCGAGAATGAAACTATTTTTAATCCCGAACACAGGCTTGTCTATTAAAAGTTTCGGGGTAAGGGAAATTGTCTCGAGTTTCTGTCTGTTTTCACTAAAACCTCCAGTGAAATGATAATAACCATTATTGTTTCTGTTTCGGTAGGATGCTCCCATTGAAAAGACTCCGACAGCTCCTGCTTTTACAACAACCTCTGCATCTGCAAAGCTATCTTCTGTAGCGGAATTGTCGAAAGGATAGATGGAGTCCTTTTTCTCTATAAAGCCTTTTCTCAGGGAGCCTTTATACAGGGCTCCAGGAAGACCGTATTTGTCTTCATGAAAACCAGCCTTCAGACTAATACTAATGTTCTGTAAAGGGTCAAAAACAAAATTACCAAGAACATCCTTCGAATACATGTTGTTATTATGTCTGTATCCGCTTGTGTCTATGCCCGTTGCGAGGGCAAAGTACGAAACAGTTTCTTGCTTACCCGACACTGAAATCCGGGGTTGGAAAAGTTCATAGCTACCAGCCGTGGCGCCCAAAGTCACCTTTGGTTTGCCTTCACCCTTCTTCAGGATGATGTTCACAACTCCTCCTGCAGCGTTATCTCCAAAAAGTACACTAACAGGGCCACGATAGATCTCAACTCT
>JAEAMG010000584.1_pt1 | contig 39118 bp, 54 predicted proteins | sample 8958741 | NCBI WGS metagenome assembly JAEAMG01 (sample SAMN16933256, study PRJNA681125) | bioreactor sludge metagenome | isolation source: anaerobic bioreactor treating anionic surfactant - SDBS | place: India: Bengaluru | collected 2019-02-28 | reverse complement strand
TGTATGCACCCCTGCCCCATTCTATACGTATAGAATGGGGCAGGGGTGCATACACCTGTGGCCCTATCTACCATTGCGCGAGTTCGTGTCCTATGGCTTGAGGTGTATGCGCTGAGCGAGTAGGGCTTGCGGTGTATAGTTGCAATGTGTAGAATCTGCGCTAGGGTTTACGGTGTATGCCTAAAGGAGGGCGAGCCATGGGTGGGGAATCGAGACAGAAGGTCGAGCTGGGCGAGCTGATCGAGCAGCTGCTCAAGGATGTGCGGGCGATCGACGGCAATGCGGAGCTGAGCAGGGGCGACAAGACCAAGCGCCTGGCCAGGCTCGCGGCCAGGCTTAAAAACACGCTGTTCGAGGACCGCCGGCGCAAGGAGGAGGACAAGCTCGCGGCGTCGAGTTATCGCCGGTACCTGACCACCATCCGCAAGGCGGTCACCGCGCAGAACTGGCGGCACCACTCGCTCGAGGAGGCGATCGGCCGGATGGCCAAGCGGCACCCGCGCTGGGCCGAGCAGCTCGAGGCAATGGGCGCGCATGCGCAGATCAGCGAGGTGCGCCTCGCCCACCGCGACCTGCTGGCCGAGGTGCGCCGCGCGGGCGACTCTGACGCCTACGACGATATCCGCGCGATGAAGCTCGACCACGAGATCATGCGCCACCTGACGCTGCCGGCTGCGACCAAGGCCGACCTGGCCGACGAGCAGCTCGAGCGCATCGAGGAGCGGTCGACGAATACGGTCGAGATCAATTACCACTGGCTGATGGCGACGATCGACGGCCTGCTGAGCCAGCAGCAATTGCGCGCCGATGGGTCGGCCGCGCCCTACTTCTCGCACCTGGCGCTGGGGCTGGCGCTGGCCACCGGGCGGCGCGAGATCGAGGTGCTCAAGCTGGGCCGCTTCAAGAAGGTGGGCGAGTTCGAGCTCGAGTTTTCCGGCCAGGCCAAGCGGCGCGAGGGCGTCGACTACAGCGAGACCTTCCGCATCTATAGCCTGGTCAGGGCCGACGAGGTGCTCGAGGCCTTCGCCAAGCTGCGCGCGCTGCCCGAGGTGCTCGAGCTGCAGCACCTGTCGAACGTCGAGGTGAACCGGCGCGTGGCCAAGACGCTGAACACGCTGACCAAGCGCGTCTTCGGCAGCGAGGAGCGGGTTTTCAAGGATAGCCGGTCAATCTGGGCGCGGATCGTTTTCGAGCGCTACTTCGGCCAGGATGCGCGCTGGAAGAAGGTCAACGAGGACGTCTTCTGGCAGGAAATGCTCGGGCACGAAGGGATGAAGTCGCAGATCCACTACAAGGCCTTCAAGATCGACTATGTCGAGCCGGTGGCCACCGCCGGGGCGGTGCCGGGCAAGTGGGCGAACCGCCTCGAGGCGCTCCAGTCGCTCGACGAGCACGAGCGGATCCGCGCGAGCTCCTCGCTATACCGCATTCACCAGTGGGTGAAAGAGACCGTGAAGGCCGCGCCCGAGGCGCGGATCTCGCAGAAGGCGATCGCCACCAACGTGGGCAGCTACCGGCCGAACATCAAGGAATATCTCGAGATCGCTGCCGAGGCGCTGGCCACGCCGAACCACTCGCTCGAGGCGGTGGCCCTCGAGGTGCCCGACCAGGTCGCCAAGGCGAAGCCCCGCATCGTGGCGCACAAGCAGGAAAGCGGCCTGTATCTGGCGACCGCCTCGATCAACGGGGTGGTGGTGGCCACGGCCGAGCACGCCGACCGCATGGCCGCCATGGCCGAGGCCTTCAAGAAGGCCGCCGGGCAGAGGTAGGGAACAGGCACGCGACGGTGCCATTCGCGGTGCAATCTACAGCCGGGGCTTGCCCCGGCTTTTGTCGTAAGGCGTAAGCCTCCTCGAGCGCCTCGACGGCCTGCTCTTGCAGCTCCTGGACCGAGGCGACCACCTCGAGGATCTGCTCGAGGCTGACCTGCTGCGCGCTGGCCTGGACCATCACGAGCAGGGCCTGCGCCCTGCGGATCTTGTTTGCGGCGGTGTCCATCCGTTCGAGACTCATCAACCGACTACCCTCCTCTGGCGATGATGCCAATTTGCCTTGCTGTTCATTCGTACAGTATCTCACCGGGTGGACGCCTGGAGAAGTTTCTCGGCAAAGCCAAGTGTCCGATTTATTGACGCATCACTGAGCCGACCACTTACGAAGTCCCGAACCACCTCCGGCGCCAGCGCCCCCACGAGGCGCGACAGCGGTATGCCGGAAGGGCGGTAACAGCGAGAAGCCAACGCGAGTAGATGCTCGGTCACTGCCAAGGGATACTTTTCATATGTGTCTGTACCCTCACAATGCAAAGTGTCACTTTCGCTGCAAGCCACGGGCGCCGGGGCCTGTGGCTCGGCTGGCAGGGCTTCGGGGGCTTCCTTGGGCTGGTAGTCACTGGCCGCGTCGTGCGTCGTCAAGGAGTGGGCGCCGAGCGCCTGGCGACGCAAGACATAGGCCATCACGAACGACCACCGGTCGGCATTGATCGAGAACAGGTTCCGCCCATTGCTCGACCGCTTCTCGACCGTGAGGCCGAACCGCTCAAGCATCGACTTGACCAGCGTCGTGGCGCAGACCCTGGCGCTGGTGCTGTGCAGGTGGCGGCCGACGCGCAGGGCGTTGTAGGCATCAAGGGCCTGCTGGCTTGCGGTGACCTTGGCGAGCACTTGCTTGCATTGCTCGGCTGAGAACTCGCCGGCGCCGGTGTAGCGATCGAGGCCGAGGGTCTCGAACAGCTCGACCAGGAAGGCGCGGGTGGCCGTCTTGTAGCGGTGCTGGGTCAGAACCACGCGCGCTCTGCGCTGGGCTTCGTCGTAGGCCTTGGCCTGGGCTTCCTCGGCCTGCAGCAGCTCGAGGGCGACGACCTTGGCGATGCCGCGATCGTCGTAGAAGGCGACGTCGTCTTCGGTGGGCTCGAGCACGCCGAGCTGGTGGGCCAGGTGGTAGCGGTCGACCTGGGCACTCTCGGTCTCGCTGCGGACTTCCTGACGGTTGAGGCGGCCGAAGGTCTCCTCGTCGGGTACCTCGACGCTGGTCAGCAGATCCATGCGCTTGGCGAAGACGAGCGCACCGGCGTGCTTGCGGTTGCTGCGGCTCTCTTTCGTGCGCTCGGGGTCGTCGAGATCCGCCCGGCCGACCTGGTAGCCGTCGGCGATCAGCATCAGCAGCAGGTTGTTGGCGAAGTCGTTACGGGCCTTGTTTTCGGTGGTGACGCTGGTCAGGTACAAATGATCAAAAGCGGTTTTCTTCCTGACGAAGCGCGCCTCGCCGGCGTCCTCCTCGAAGGCGAAGGTGATCCCGTCGAGCTCCATCAGGCCGCGATAGATGGCTTCTGGATCCGTGGCGCGCTGGGCTGAGCTGTGACCGATGCCGACCAGGTACTCGCGCGCGGTACGGTCACGGCGCAGCATCTGGATGGCGTCGGAGGGGCTGACGGTGTTGCCGCTGAACAGGCCGACATGGCGCTCGAAGTGCAGCGTGGTCATGGAAACGCCCGAGCTGATCGCCGGCGAGTAAATCAGGACGTCGTACTTCACCGCCTCGGCGTTGGGGCTGCGCAGGAAGGCCTCGACATTCGGGTCGGCCTTGCTGTCGGCGTGCACCAGGAGCATGCGCAGCGGCTTGCATTCGCCGTGCTCGATGCGCTCCTCGATCAGGGCAGCCATTTTCTTGGCAGATTCGGCCGAGTCGTTGGCGACCAGGACGCGCTTGCCGGCGCAGATCCAATCGAGCGCGACCTGCCAGGCGGTCTCGTCGTCGGTGTGGTTGACGCGGATATGATCGGTCGGGCCTACGACCTCGAGGATGGTGATCGGCTGGCCTGGGCGGGCGAGCTCGCAGAACTCGACCACCGTGTCGTTGGCGTCGGCGTCGCAGAGCAGCACGCGGCGCGCCGAGGCGACCGCGTCGAGCAGAGCATCGAACACGCGCACGCGGCCGTCGACCGGGCCGGTGGCGGTGTGGCTGATCACCTGGCTGGCTTCATCGATGCAGAGGGTATCGACGGTGGTGAACCACGAGCGCTCGTCGGTGTTGTAGAACTTCGGATGGGTCAGCGAGTTGACGCAGCAGGCCAGGTGCGAGACGTCGCGCATCCACGCGGCCGATACCTGCTGATAGTGCTGGATGTTGAGGCGCGAGGCGGCGTCGTCGAGCAGCGAGACGCGGTGGGCGATATAGGCGGCTTTCGGCGCGGCCTGCATCAGCGGCGCGATCAGCTTCTCGGTTTTGCCGGAGCCCATCGGCGCGCGGCTGATGATCATGCCCTCGAGGGAATCGACCAGGTCGGCGAAGTGCGGGGGCAGCTCGATGCCGCCGTGCGCCGCGCGCACGCCTTCGACGCGCAGGTGCTGCACGTGCGGCTTGGCCAGGGTGGCAGCGGAGAACCCGCGCAGCTCGCGGGCCTGCTGCAGCTTCTGGTCGGCCAGCCACTTGACGAAGCGGCGGATCTTGAAGCGGTCGACCTCGACGCCGGCCGGGATCTTCTTCTCGACCATGCGCAGAACTTCGCGGCCGGTGTAGCGGATCGGCACCAGGAGCATGCCGGCGGCGACGGCCGACTTGGCGGCCTTCTCGGCGGTCAGGCCTGAATAACCGAGGCGCTGCAGGCAGTAATCAAACCAGTCTTTCTCGGCGCGCAGCACGCTGTCGCGGGCGCGCAGGGCCTTGGCGGTAGCGGCCAGGCCAAAGGCGACGTGGTAGTCGTTCCAGTCGGTCGGCCCCTTGCGGGCGGCCTTGAACGCGGCCAGTTCTTCACCGCTGAACCCGACGACAGGCGCCCGGTTTTGCGCGCGCAGCTCGGCAATCTGCTGGGCGCTGCAGCCGAACAGCTCGAGGCTGGCGGCGAAGTTGGGGACGATGGCCGGGTGCTGCAGCTCGCGGTGGATCTCGAGGCCGGCTAGCACGCCAGCGTTGCCGGCCTGGGGCTTCCATTGGTCGTTGTCGGCGGCGTTATGGAAGCGCCAGGCCGGATAGTGCTTGGCGTACTGGCGCAGCACCTTGCCGAGGTTGTCGACGTTGAAGGTCACCACGACGGCCACTTCGTTGCCGGCCTCGAGCTCGGCCAGGTAGACGCTGGCGCCGGTGGCGAAGCCTTCGACGCTGTAGCGGCGGTCGGCGTTCTCGAGGTCGCCGAGGATGCAGTGGGCGCCGTCCATTTTCACGCCGGTGCCCTGCAGCTTCTTGTCGGCATAGAGGCGCTGCAGGCCGAGGAACGCGCCGGAGATATTGAACAGGGGCACGGCGGTGAACTCGCCGTGACTGTCACGCATACGCTGCATTTTGAAGCGTGACGCGATCGCGCCGATCCGCTTCGCCTGCAGGTAGGGGGCGCTGCCGTCCTCCTCGCCGATGACCTCGACGAAGCCCTTGCGGATCTTGCCGCCGGCTTCGTACTCGAACTCGTGGCGACCGCCGCAGTGCCAGGCGGCCTCGTAGGCCAGGCGCTCGCGGTGGATCCGCGCCTCGGCGGCGGCCCGGCGCTGCTCGGCCTCGCGCTGCGCGGCTTCGCGCTTGGCGCGCTGATCTTCCTGGCGGGCCAGCCATTGCTGGTGCCGCTCGCTGACGAGGTTGCCGCCTTCGCGCTTGTAGAGCTCGGCCAGGGCGACGAGACCCGACCAGGTCGCGTGACCATAGGCCGGGTTGTTGTTGTTGAAGGTAAAGAAGGGGTACTCGAAGTCGTCGGCGCGCTTCGTGTCGCCCCACGCCATGACCTTGCCCCGGTGAATCTTGTCGGTTACGCCGTCTTTACCCTTGGGGCGGGCCTTGTCGCCGCGCAGGCCGATCTCGTTGCGAATGGCTGACCAGCGGATGCCGACCGACGCCGCCACGTCGGCGATATCGGCGTCGAAAAAGTCGATCAGTGTCCAAGGGTCGGAGCGGAACCGCTCGGCGTAGAACCGGGCCAGTGCGCTCGCGTCGTCCTTCGTGTTCTGCATGATGTTCCTTTGCACAAAAACGCAAAAGCACAAAAGAACAATCCGTTGACGCTGCAATGATGGGGTTTAGACTGACCGTGTTGAAGCGCTATGCCCTGATCTTCTCCTGCCCGCAAAACAGGGAAAATCTCTAACGGGGTGAAGCACTTAGAGTTGTTTGTCAGTTCGCCACCAAGCGACGTTTTCAGATCAGCCCCGGGTTTACCAGACCCGGGGCTTTTTCTTTTCCGCCTTGCTGAAAAGGTGATGCTGCGGGATTAAGCCCGCAGTCTACGCCATCCATTCTCTATAGAGAAACCCTCTGCATACTGTTTATCGGATAAGCCCCTTGGCGATGCGCATCTGCATGCCGGTGACCACTCCAATTACCTGAAAATTGCCATCCACCGAGATCGGCGGGAACTGTGGATTTAACGGTCGAAGGTACCGCTGCGACCCGTCCTGGATCAACTTCTTGAAGGTCGGCTCGGCCGGGGTGACGGTGTAACCGACCACCAGGTCGTTGGCCTCGGCTTCCTGCCGTGGATCCACGAAGATGATCGACCCGACCGGAAAGGCGGGGCCGCTGGGGGCGTGCATGGTGTCGTCACGCACCGTCAGGCCGAACACGGCGCCGGGCGGGTTGTCGGGTGGCAGTACCCACGGGGTACCTGTCGGTAACCGTTCTATGACGGGGCTTTTAGCCCATTCGGCGGCCAATTCCCAAGGGATGACCGGCACCCGCTTGGCCGACTCGGCCGGGGCGGGTGTGCTGCCTGGGGCGATCGCTTCCTCGATCAGGGCGTCGACAGTGGTGCCGAAGGCTTTCGCCAGCGCGTAGGCGATCGCCACGCTTGGCATGCTGCTCTGCTTCTCCACCGCTGACAGAAAGCTCGGGTAAAGCGCATTGCCGGCCTCGTCGCAGGTTTTCTGCATCGACCAGCCTCGGGCCAGTCGGCGACGCAATATCGCCGGCCCGATGGAAAAGGTCTCTCTCATGGTGGCCTCTCTCAGTCCTTTGCATATTGTCCAATTTGAATAGGGAAAATTGCCATTCACCAAGGCGAAATTGTGTTGCCACTTTCGTTCTGTATAGAGAAAATGTCGCCATAACTACATTTAGACCCACAACGAGGGGAAAAGTGCTATGGCGGCACGTACAGAGCGGGAAATCGTGCTCGAGGCCACTAATCTGTGGTTTCGGCATTCGGAGTGGTCGGTCGAAAAGTTCGCCCACGAGCGCCTCGCGCCCGCTCTGGCTGCGGCCGATCTGGTCGAGCCCCTGGCGGAGCCGACCGACGGCGAGGAGTACCTGCGCAGTCGCAAGGCCTGGGGCCAGCGGCTAAACCGGATATTCAACGGTACCGCCCCCTTCCCGCTCGAGTGGAAACAAGTCTGGCTCGACTGCCTGCCGCCTGACGACGCCAAGCGCGCGCAGCAGGCGTGCCTCGCGCTGATCGGCGTGCCCAACCTTCGCCTGCCTACCCTTTCGCCCGCCCCGGCTGCTGCCGTGCCCGCGCGTATCGGCGAGGTGATGGAGGAGGTCGGCCAGTTCATCGCCGCCGCCAAGCCCTCGCACAACGGTCGCTATGACCGCAACGACGATCCGGCCGAGGTCGACCGCATGCTCAAGGAGGGCGTCGACGCCGTGTTCGCTCTGATCAACGAGCTGACGTCGGTCGCCGCAGGTACCGGCCGCCCCCTTCCCGCGCTGCAGCTGCTGCTCAACCAGGGCAAGGCGGTGGCCGGTGAGTAAGCCCATCGCCTGCGCCCACGAGTGGGCCTTCACCACGCCCGGGCACATTCGTTGCCAGCGCTGCCCGGCGATCGGCCAGCGCTGGTTGACGCGCCGCGAGCGCGCGGATCTGCGCACCGGCTTGTGGCTGTATCTCAATATGCCCCGCGTCGCGCAGCGGCTCGAGGGGGCGCGCCATGCTTGAGGCACCGACGGACGACCTGGAGCCGGTAGACCTGGCCGAGCTGGCCCTCGACCTCGAGGAGCCGGCCCCGGCGAACGAAACGCCCGCCGATCGGGCGCGCCGGCACGCGCGGATCCGCCAGCGCCGCAAGCGTCGTCGCGACGCCGCCGCCGCGCAGCGCGCGGCCTCGCTGCCGATCACCTTCGAGGCCTACAAGGGCACGCAGGCGGATCTCGCGTTGATCTGCGAGCTCGGCGGCTTCGAGGAGCAGGCCGAGGCCATCACCCTGATTCTGCGCAACGTGGCGGATCTCGCCCGGCGTGACCGTCACGCTTTTGAACAGTTCGTCAGCATCCCGTCACGCAAGGAGGCGCAGCAGTGAGCGACTGGATCAAGGTTTTCAAAGTGGCCCCGCATGTAGTGCTGCTGGCCGTGAACGAGGCCGCTCGCGACGTGGATAGCTGCGCGGTGCGCCTCGAGGGGCGGGTTTTCGGCGCCAAGGGCGAAGCGTTGAAGCTGTTCCCTACGCCAGCGGCCGCCGCCGAGTTCTTCGACGCCTACGACCAGGATGCCGCCGAGGCCTGGTGGCGGGAGCTGAATGCGCGGGTGGTCGAGGAGTTCGAGGGGTATGCCGATCGGCTGCTGCACGGCGCTGGCGGTCCTGCTCCGTTGGGGTTGTTCCATGCCTAGCGAAGCCGATCGGGTCATCGACATGCAGCTCGACATTGGCGCGGCCTTCATGGATGCCCGCGCCCGCCGGTGTGATGCCGTGGCCCTTGGCAATCGCTGGATCCGCTCGGGCTATAGCGAGTCGTCGGGGCTGTGCTCTGGCTGTGGTGGCCAGATCCACCCCGGCCGCCTGCAGGCCGTGCCGACCGCGCACCGCTGCACCAGTTGCCAGGACAAACACGACCGCCAGGAGGCCGCCCGATGCAAACGCTAAGCCTCTCGCGCTATCCGCGCCCCGCAAAGCCCCGCCCGGCCCCGGTTACCTACTACGTGATCGACGAGCCGGTCGACCCGGTGCCGGTCGCTGCCGCCCCTCGCCGGGTGCCGGCGGTGACGACGCACGACCGCGCCGTCATGCGCGACCTGGTGCTCGGCGCCTTCCTGGGGCCGCAGCACTTCCGCGAAGACGACGGCAAGCGCGTGGCGGCCTACACCATCGAAAACACCCGTGACGTCGTGCCGGCGCGGATCCTCGAGGAGCGGGCCGAGTGCCCGGTCGAGGGTGCGGAGCCGGGGCGCCTGCCAACCGCTTACGTCGCCGCCCTGGCGAAAGGAACCACGCGCGTGATCGCCAGCGAGACCCGTCCGAAGAAGAAAAGCAGCATCCCGCTCGGGCCGCTGGCCTTTCAGGATGCCCGCATCGTGCGCGCGGTCGGCCAGCTCGCGCCGGAGCATCAGCACTGGATCCGCTACGCCTACGCCGACTCGCGTGCCTGGGATGACGAGGCTGGCGCCGTGGTGGCGCTGTGGGCGCGCTACGAGCCGCAGCTCGGCAAGGTGCAGGCGAAGACCAGGCAGAAAGCCAAGGGCCTGGCGCACCTCGCGGTGCAAGACGCGAAGCGCTTCGTGAATGCCGGCAAGGAGCTGCACGCGGCCTGCCGCCTGCGCGAGCTGCTGGGCGTCTCGACGCCCAATTGGGACCAGCACTGGTGCCCGCGCTGGCAGGCGATGCGCAACGAGGTTTTTGCGATGGATCGGGACGCGCTGACTGCGCTCTGCAAGGAGCTGGCGGGCTTCCGGTTTGTGCTGATGGATCGGGGGCTGTGATGACGCCTTGCTCGCAGTGTGGTGGCCCGCCGGAGCGCCGCCTAGATCCGCAGACAGGCCGCAGGGTCTACGCCTGCCCGAACTGCCGCCATCGGGGCGAGATCACCACATGCGAGCGCGGTGCGGCCGCCTCCTGGGAGCTGGTCAACGATCCCGATATGGATCGGCACACGTGCAAGTCGGCCATGCTGCCGCGCTACTTCGAGGTCGCGGGAAAGTGGGGCGCCCGGTGCCGGGGTTGTGGGCACGAGGTCGAGGGGTACGGGAGTATCGGCGGTGCTCGTGCTGCCTGGGCGAGGTCCATGCGGTAAGAGCAAAAGAACAAATGTGCAAAGGTGCAAAAGCGGATAAGCGAAAAAGACGAAAAAGCCTATTGCGCAAAAGTAAGGGTTAATGTCTAATAAGTGCTCTAATGCGACACATGCAAACCAAAGCCCCGCCACCGTGCGGGGCTTTGTCGTTTCTGCAGGTCGCCGCGCCCACCGGGCGCATCCAATCTCCTCCGAATACTGACGCCATCAGTGTTCTTTGCCCGCCACTGTGCGGGCTTTTTTATTCCTGGAGCCCTGCCGATGGCCGCCGAGCATAGCGCCCTCGTCGACTTCGCCAAGACGGAGGCCCTCAAGGCCGCGCCGCTCGGTGGGTCGCTCATCTTCTACGGTATGACCCTGCAGCAGTGGACGATCGTCTTCGGCTGCATGTACGCCCTCGGCCTGCTGCTCGACCTGGTCGTGCGCCGCTGGCTCGGCCCCCTGATCAAGTACGCCCTCGAGCGCCGCGCAAAGCGCGCCGAGGAGCGGGGCGGGGTCGGGTCGTGACTCTGGTCAAGCGGATTGTCGCGGCGGTGACGCTGTCGCTGGCTGCTGCCGGCTTCACGATCAACGAGACGGGCCTGCCGGCTCCGGTCGAGCGCGCCGCGATCATCGCCGGCCTGATGATCCTCACGCCGGAAATGGAAGGCACCGAGTTCGAGGCCTACCCCGACAGCGGCGGCGTCTGGACGATCTGCACCGGGCACACGCAAGGCGTTCGCCCTGGTGACGTGGCCACGCCGGAGCAATGCGCGGCCTACCTGCAGGGCGACCTCGGCGGATCCGTTGACTACGTGATGCGGGCAGCGCCGGCCGCACCGATCCTCGCGAAGCTGGCCATGGCCGACTTCGTCTACAACGTCGGCCCCGGTTCGCTGGGCCGGTCGACGCTGCTGCGCCTGGCCAGGGCTGGTCAGCACGAGGCCGCCGCCGAGCAGTTCCGGCGATGGGTGTACGTGAGCGGCCGAGACTGCCGCCAGCCGGCCAGCAACTGCGGCGGCATCGTCAGGCGCCGCGAGCTGCAGCGGACCCTCTACCTGGTGGGCTTATGACTTCACGAATTTACGGACTGCTCGCGCTCGGTGTGATCGGCGCGCTGCTGTACGCGCTCGGCTGGGTCGGCGGCGCCGGCCACGAACTCGATCGGGCAAAACAGCTCGAGACCAAGCAGCTGCGCCAGGCCTTCGAGCAGGGCCAGGCGCTCGGCACCGTGCGCGACCGGGTGGTGACGGAGTACGTCGACCGGGTCGAGGTGATCGAGAAGCAAGGCAAAACAATCATTCAAAGGGTGCCCGTTTATGTCACGCCTGACGACGACTCTCGCTGTGCTGTGCCTGCTGGCTTTGTACGGCTGCACGACGCAGCCGCCCGCGCCGAGGATCTCGGAGCAGGCCCCGGCGCTGCTGATGCGAGCCCCCCGGCCGCTGCAGCCCCTCCCTGACGGCGAGGTGCAGATCTCGACGGTGGCCGCCACGGTCGCCGGCAATTACGGCGCATGCCATGCGAACGCGGCGCAGCTCGAGCAGCTGCAGGCGTATGTGCGGGAGCGCGAGAAGGTTTTTTCGGCCGCTCCGGCGCCCTGAGTTGGGTTTGCCGGCTCGGCCGTTATAACCCTTGGGGTAGCACTTCCCTTTCACCAGCCCATAAGGCAGCACCCGCATGACACCAGCAGAGAAGCAAGTCGAGACCAAGATCGCCAACCTGGGGCTATCGGCGCCGCGCATCACCCCGCAGCACATCGACGCCCTGGTCGAGTCGCTGACCTTCGATACCCACTACATCCCGGGCACGTCGTCGGTGGTGGCCACCTCGATTCTGCCGTCGGGCTTCACCGTGGCAACGGCCATCAGCGGCGCTGCATCGCACGAGAACAACGCGATCGCGCTCTGCATCGAGACCGCGATCAGCAAGTGCCGCGACGAGTCGCGTCGCAAGCTGTGGGAGCTCGAGGGTTACCGCCTCAAGCAAACCATGCACGAGATCCGCCAGGACGTCGGCCGCACCGCGATCGCTCAAGCGCGCGAAACGCTCAACGCCTCGCCGGCTGCTGATGCTGCCGCCGCGCCCTGCTGCATCGGCCCGGCCTGCACCTCGGCCTGCGGGTCCTCCCCACGGGGGTGACCCCTCACGGGTGTGAAACTCGCGACCTTCGCGCGGGTTTGGGTCCGCGAGTCGGGTCCGTTCTTCCTTTCTCGAGGCCCTGCCGGCCTGCATCGCTCGGCTGACCCCGCAGCCAGTCACGGCGGGGCCTCGACCCTATTCCGTAGAGGATCAAAACCGCATCAGTTCAAAAGGACTTATGCGGTTTTGCGCTTTTGTTCCTTGGCTCCTTTGGTCCTTTCTCCCCATGGGCAAGATCGTCAGCAAGAAGGAACTCGGCGAGCTGATCGGCAAGTCGCCGCGCTGGATCTCGAAACTGATCGACGACGGTCTGCCGGTTTCCGGTGGCGGTGGTCGTGGCGTCGAGGTGCAGATCGACAGCGAGGCGGCGATCGAGTGGCTGATCGCCCGCGCCGTTCGCCAGGAGCTCGGCGACGACGACGAAGACGAGGAGGGGCTCGCCTCTGCCTCGACCGAGGATCGCCTGCTCAAGCGCGCGCGCCGCGAAAAGCTGCAGCTCGAGATCGACCAGACGCGCGGCCGGCTCCTGCCTGCCGACACCGTCTCGCAGATCCTGGTCAGCGTCGCGGCCGTTTATGCAACTCAACTCGACGCGCTGCCTAGCCGCTGCGCTGCCGATCTGGCGGTGATCGATGACCCTGCCACCATCCGAGCTCGAGTATTTGAAGAAACGCGGCGGATCCGCGCAGCTACTGCCGACCGCCTCGAACGTCGCGCACGCGAGCTCGTTGCGGACGTTGACCACCTCGATCAGCTACGCGGCGAAGATGGTGCAGGCGCCGCCGCCGAGGACGGCTGACGAGTGGGCACGCGACAAGCGCATCATGCCGCCGAGCGCGCCGATCCCCGGCCCGTTCAACCCTGACACCAACCCCTATATGCGCCCGGTCGCCTGGGCGTTCGCGCAGCCCTGCTTTTCCCGCGTGACCTTCGTCATGGGCACGCAGATGGGCAAGTCGGTGACGATGGAAAACATCATCGGCCACCGGCTCGACGAGGATCCGACGCCCTGCCTGTACGTTGCCCCGACCAAGCCGCTGATCGATGGCACGGTCGAGCCCAAATTCATGGCCATGTTCGGCGAGTGCGAGTCGCTCGCGGCGAAGTACGAAGGGCGCAGCACGAAAACGGTCAAGTGGCTGGGCGGTACCAAGTTCCGTTTCGCCTGGGCCGGCTCGCCGACCGAGCTCGCCGCCGACTCTGCCGGCCTGGTGATGGTCGACGAGGTCGATCGCATCGTAAACACCGGCGAAGGTGACACGACCGAAATCATCGAGGCGCGGGGCGATGCCTACGCCGACTCGAAAATCGGCTACACCGCCACGCCCACGCACGGCAAGATCGAGCGACGCCCCGACGAACGCACCGGCCTGTGGCATTGGGTCGTCGCCGAGGCGAAGAAAGTCGGCTCGAAGGTCTGGCAGCTCTGGCAGTCGGGCACCCGTCACGAGTGGGCGGTGCCGTGCCCCGAGTGCGGCGAATACTTCGTGCCCTGGTCGGGCCTGCTCTGGTGGCCCGGCAAGGGATCGGCCGAGGAGTGCACGCCCGACGAGGCCTTCAAGCATGCGCGGCTGACCTGCCCCTGCAACGGCTGCATGATCGAGGACAAGTGGCGCCCCTGGATGAATGCCCGGGGCGTGCCGGTTGCCCCCGGCGAGTCGATCAGCAAGAAGGGCCAGATCCTCGGCACCGCTGACACGGCCGGGTTTACCCATTACTCGATATGGGTCTCGGGCCTGTGCAGCTTCGCCGTCAAGAAGTCCTACGGATTCCTTGCCAAGAAGTTGCTGGCCGCCCTGATCGATGGCGACCCGGCCAAGTTGCTGGCCGTCTACAACACGGGTTTCGGCGAGTGCTACGCCGAGGCGGGCGACGCCCCCAGCTGGGAGGAGGTTCGCGCGCAGTGCTTCGGCTATGCCGCTGCCGAGCTGCTGCACGAGCCCCTGCGGATCTACTGCACGATCGACGTGCAGAAAAACCGCCTGGTGTACGTCGTGCGCGCCTGGTTTGCCGGCCTCGGCTCGATGCTCCTCGAGCACGGCGAGCTATGGGGCGAGACCGATCAGGATGCCGTATGGGACCAGCTGTCCGAGCTGATCGACACCGAATACGGTGACGGTCACGGCATCAGCCTGACCGGCATCGATATCGGCTATCGCGACGACCAGGTCTACAAGTTCATCAACGAGCACAAGGGGCGAGCCATCGCCCTGCGAGGCCGGGAGAAGCTCGACAAACCGTTCCGCAAGGAGCTGGTCGAGCAGGACAAGAAGGGCAAAACCCGCAAGCGCGGCGATGCCCGCTGGGCGTTCGATTCGCCCCTCGCAAAGCGCTGGGTGCATAGCCGTTTCGGTCGACCGGATACCCGGCCCGGCTGGTGGCTGCTGCATCAGCAAGTCACCGACGACTACTGCAAGCAGCTGGTCGGCGAGGAGTGGCGCGAAAGCGAGGGCCGTTTCCACCAGGTCGGCGAAAACCATTACCTCGACTGTGAGGCGATGCAGTACATCCTCGCCCTGCGCGACAAGCTGCAGCGCCGCAAGGTCGGCGCCCTGACCCGTGCCGAGCTCGTCGCCCTGGTCAAGGGTGGCCAGCCCGTTGCGGATCCGCAGCCCGCGCCGGTGGATGACGACCAGGAGGAGGGCGACGACGCCCCGCCACCTGCGCCCCGCTCGCCAGCCCCTGCAGAGCCACCGAAGCCAAGGGCCAAGGCCCGGCCCCGCGTGAAGATCATCCGCAAATCACCCCGGTGACCCATGGAACCGACCACCCTACACGCCGGCGACTCGGTCGCCTGGTCGCGTGACGTGCCCGCCTGCCCGGCTGCTGACGGCTGGGCGCTGGTGTACGTATTCAGCGGCCCCGAACGGCACGAGGTCGCGGCGATCGCCGCTGCCCCGTACCGCGTCGAACTCTCGGCCGGTACCACGGCAACGTGGGCGCCCGGGCTCTACCGCTGGGTCGCGCTGGCCGCCAAGGGCGACGAGCGCCTGACGGTGGCCAAGGGCACGCTGCAGGTCGACCCGAACCTCGCCACGGCCGAGCCGAGCGACGTGCGCAGCCATGCGCAGCGCATGCTCGCCCTGATCGAGGCCGCGCTCGAGAAGCGGATCCCCAAGGATCAGCAGAGCTACGAGATCGACGGCCAGCGCCTTGACCGGATCCCGATCGAGCGACTCAACGAGCTGCGCCTGCAGTACCGCCGCGAGGCGGCGCGCGAGCGCAACCGCCGATGGCCACTCGGCCGCCCGGTGCATTTCATTCTGAGGTAAGCCTATGAACCCGCTACGCCGCGCCCTGGCGCGCTTGGGCTGGGGTGGCGGGCGCACGCCTGCCGCCGATGCCAGCACCGCACGGCGGGAGCCGACCGTCGGTCGTCGTGGTTTCAAGATGGCCGGCGGTGGCGGGCTGACGAAGGCCTGGTCGCGCCGCTCGAGTGGCGCCGATGCCAACCAGCTGATCTACGGCGACCACGAGACGCTGCGACAGCGCGCCCGCGAGCAGTCGATCAACGCCTCGCCCCTCAAGCGCTTCTATCGCCTGCTGCGGCAGAACGTCATCGGCCCCTACGGCATCCGCCTGCAGTCAAAGGCCGTGCTGCCCGATGGCAAGCCCGACCGCATCACCCGCCGGCTGATCGAGAAGGAATGGGCCAAGTTCTGCCGCAAGGGCGTTTTCGACGTCACCGGCCGCTACAGCTTCGTTTCGTTTTCCTGGCTCTGGATCGAGACCCTGGCCCGCGACGGCGAGGTGCTCGTGCGCCTGCTGCGCAACTGGCCGAACCGTTGGGGCTTCGCGGTGCAGATCCTCGAGGCTGATCGCCTGGATCTCAACCTTAACCAGGAGCTCGACAACGGCAACCGCATCCGCATGGGCGTCGAGCTCGATGCCTGGGAGCGCCCGGTCGCCTACTGGCTGCTCAAGTACCACCCCGGCGACGTCTATCACGGCCCGGTCGAGGAGAAGTACGAGCGGATCCCGGCCGACGAGCTGATCCATAGCTTCGACCCGTGGCGCCCGCACCAAGTGCGCGGCTTCACCTGGACCCATGCCGCCGCGCTGGATCTGCACCACCTCGAGGAGTTTCGCCAGGCGACGCGGATCAAGGCCGAGCATGCGGCCAAGATCACCGGCTTCTATGAGCCCGACGCCGAATGGCTCGACCCGCCCAACGACGACGAAGACGACGTCGGTGCGATCTACGAGGAAGTCGAGGCCGGTACCGCCCGGGCGCTGCCCTACGGCTACAAGTACCGCGAGCTCAACCACAACACGCCCGGGAGCGACTTCGCCCCCTTCGTCAAAGACACCCTGCGCAGCGCCGCCGGTGGCCTGGGGCCGAGCTACAACCGGCTTTCCAACGACCTCGAGGGCGTGAGCTTCTCGAGCCTGCGCGACGGCACGCTCGACGAGCGCGACTTCTACAAGTGCGTGCAGGAGCTGGTCATCAGCGAGCTGCTCGAGCGCCTCGGCGAAACCTGGTTCGAGTGCGCCCTGCTCAAGGGTGCCTTGAAGATCCCGCCCCGGGATCTGGCCCGCAGCAGCGAGCAGGCCTGGCAGCCACGCGGCTGGGATTGGGTCGACCCGCTTAAAGACAGCAAATCGGCCACCGAGTCGATCAGCAACCGCACCAAATCGCGCAGTTCGTACATCCGCGCCAATGGCGACGACCCCGACGAGATTTTCGCCGAACTGGCCGACGAGGCCGAGCGCCTGCGCGAGCTGGGTCTGCTCGCTGAACCCCAACCAACCGAGGAAACCGACGATGCCAAACCCGACGGCACCGACGACGAATAGCGGCGCGCCGATGCGCATCCTGCGGCAGATGGAAGGGCGCCCGTTGCATCGAGCGCTGGCCGTCGATCTGTCGACCATCGACAAGGAGGCCCGCACCGTCGAGGTCGCCGTTTCCAGCGAATACCCGGTGCGCCGGTGGTTCGGCATGGAAGTGCTCGACCACTCCGAAGGCTCCGTCGACTTGCTGCGCTTGCTGTCGGGCGCTCCGCTGCTCCTCGAGCATCGGGGCTCCGAGCAGATCGGCGTCGTCGAGGAGGCCTGGCTCGACGCCGATCGCAAGATCCGCGCCCGTGTGCGCTTCTCGCGCAGCGTGAAGGCCGAGGAGATCTGGCAGGACGTTGCTGACGGCATCCGCCGAAACATCAGCTGCGGCTACCTGATTCACGACATGGTGCTCGATCGCAGCGAAAACGGCCTCGATCACTACCGCGTCACCCGCTGGGAGCCCTACGAGGTTTCCAGCGTTTCCGTGCCCGCCGACCCGACCGTCGGGGTAGGGCGTTCCGCCCCTGAAACACCCATACACACCATCACCATTCGAGGTATCGAAATGCCCCAGCCGAACGACCCGAACGACGGTCAGCGCACCAATCCGACCGCCACCACCACCAACGGCACCGACCCGGTAGCCCTCGAGCGTCAGCGCGTGGCCGACCTGATGGCCCTCGGCGATCAGTTCCCGGCGCACCGCGCGCTGGCGTCCGAAGCCATCACCGCCGGTCACTCGGTTGACCAGTTGCGCGCGCAGCTGCTCGAGCGCCACAAGCCTGTCGCGACCAGCACCCCGCCGGCGCAGCCAGGCGCCCGCGAGCTGCCGAAATTCACGCAGGACGTATCGGCTCGCGCCATGGGCCTGACCGAGCGGGAAGTCGGCGAATACTCGCTGATGCGCGCCATGAACGCCTACGCCGAGAACGACTGGAGCAAGGCGGGCCTCGAGCGCGAGGTCAGCATCGCCCTGGGCGACCACCTCAAGAAGGAAGCGCGCGGCTTCTACGTGCCGCACGACTTGCTGCTCGAGGGCTACAAGCGCGGCATGAACAAGACCGAAGCCGGCAAGGGTGGCGAGCTGGTGGCCACCGACCTGCGCCTCGACCAGTTCGTCGACATCCTGCGCAACCGCACCGTGATGGCCAAGCTGGGCATGCGCATGCTGGGCGGCCTGGTGGGCGACCTGGACATTCCGAAGAAGCTCAACGGGAGCAACTTCTACTGGCTGGGCGAGGGCGAGAACGTCACCCCGAGCGACTTCGACCTGACCACCATCCCGCTGTCGCCGAAGACCATCGCCGGCGCGATCCCGGTCACCCGCAAGCTGCGCAAGCAGGCCAGCCGCTCGATCGAGTCGCTGATCATCGGCGACCTGGTCGACGGCATCGGCGTGGCCATCGACCTGGCGCTGCTGACCGGCACCGGCGTCGATAACCAGATCCTCGGCCTGCTGAACATGGCCGGCGTTCCGACCCTGAACTTCCCGAGCACCGGGATCGATTGGGATACGGTCGTCGACATGGAGACCAACGCGGCGACCTTCAACGTCGACAGCGGCTCGCTGGCCTATCTGACCAGCGTCACGCAGCGCGGCAAGGCCAAGAAGAAGGAAGTCTTCGCCGGTACCGGCGAGCGCCTGTGGGACAAGGGTAACGAGGTCAACGGCTACCACGCCGAGGCCACCAACCAGATGCCGGCCGACAAGTGGGTCTATGGCGACTTCTCGCAGATGATCCTCGGCATGTGGGGCGTGCTGGACCTCAAGCCCGACCCGTATGCGCTGGCAGGCAGCGACGGCCTGATGCTGCGCGTGTTCCAAGACGTCGACGCCGGCATCCGCCGCAAAGAGGCCTTCTGCATCGCCAACAAGGCAGTGGCCTAAATCCGAACCTGAAAGCGGGCAGGTAGGGGGCTCCGGCCCCCGATTTTGACCGCATCACAAGGAACCAACCCCATGAGCAAGCAACTGCCCACGAGTTACATCGTGGTGACGCTGCTCGGCCTGAGCGTGCACGGCGAGTTTGTACCCGCCGAAACCACGCTCGAGGTCGACCGCGCGCTGCGCAATGACTGGATCGGCTCGAAGCTGGCCCGCGACGCCACCGACGCGGAGGTCGCCGCCTATCGCGCCGAGCAGGGCGACGCCGGCCTCGACGACCTGGACGAGCAACGCACCGCCCTCGAGGCCGAAATCGAGCGCCTGCAGGCGCGCAAGAACGAGCTGGCCGGTGATCTCAAGGCGCTGGAAAGCGACCTCGAGGAGTTCGGCAAGCAACGCGACGAGCTGACCGCCGAAGTCGCCACGCTGGAAAAGGCCAAGGCTGCAGCCGCTGAGCCGCCCGCCACCGACGCCAAGGCCGGCAAGAAGTGATCGGCGCCGACGACCTCGACGCGCTCTACGACCCCGACGAGTTCGGCTGCACCGTGCAGGTGATCGAGCCGGGGCGGGAGGCGCGCACGGTCAACGGCATGCTGGGAGCGCCGACCCGCTCGGGTCGGCAGTACCGCTCGGGCGTGGATCCGAACGCGGCGAACCTGCGGGTGAGACCCGACCAGGTGCTGCTGCAGATGGCCACCGCGGCGGTGCCGCAGGACCGGACGGCGAAGATCGTCGTCGACGGGGTCGAGTATTCCGTCGGCAACGTCGAGCCGCTCGGGCGCCTGCGCTCGCTGTTAACCCTCGTGCCGTATGGCAACCGAGCAGCACCTGCAGGGGAGCGGGGCAGATGGCAGGCTTCGAGCTGAACTTCGAGGTGGACGGCTGGGCGTCGGTCGACAAGGCCCTCGCCGATATGCCGCGCCGCCTCGACCTGGCCGCCGCCCGCGCCTTGCGCAAAACGGCGCTGTGGCTGCGCACGCACAGTTCGCGGGAGATCTCCCGCGAGCTGCGCATCACGCAGAGCCCACTTCGCCACCGTTACCAGATCCACAGCCGATCCACCGCCAAGGAGGTGAAGCTGTGGGTCGGTCTGCAACCGATCAGCGTGCATTACCTGGGCACGCCCAAGCAGACCCCGACCGGCGTCGCGGTCGGTCATCGCCAATACGACGCCGCCTTCATATCACCGATGCGATCGACGCAGCGCCTGGTTTTTCGGCGCAAGGGCCGCGAGCGCCTGCCGATCGAGAAGGTGACCGAGGATTGGGAAGGCGAAGGCCTCGGCGCCCTCGAGCGCTGGGAGCGCCGCGCCACCAATCGATTCATGGAACTGTTCGAGCAGGAGGCCCGCTATGCCCTCGAGGCCGCTTAATCAGCTGTCCGACCTGTTCTTCGCCATCGGTGACGCCGTCCACGCTGCTGGGCTGGGCGTCAGCGTGGCCAACTACGAGGAGTTCGACGGCAAGGTCGGCGATGCCACCGTGCTGATCGAGCTCGAGCGCACCACCCCGGCCACCCGGCACAACGACGGGCGCTACGTGCACGACGTCAGCGTCACCCTGCACGCGGTCGTGGCCCGGTGGCGCAAGTACGCCAACCTCGAGGCGATCAACCTCGCGACCGCCCTCGAGCGCCTGGCTGACTGCAACCGTTGGGGCTTCCACGGCCGCCAGTGCAACTATCCCGAGGATCTGCACAGCGGCCCCTCGATATTCCAGCGTGGCGCCGAAGGTTACGACGCCTGGGGCGTCACCTTCCGGCAGCGCCTGGCGATCGGCGAGGTCGAGCCCGAGCCGACCCTCAACACCGCGCCGCTCGTGGCCTTCACCTGGCGGGTGGATCCTGACGATCCGGCTAACTACCAACCGCTCGAGGTGTAACGATGTTCGACGCCATTCTGCGGGTCCACCTGGCGCCGCTGATCGAGCGTCTGGCCGAACTCGAGACGGAAATCGAAGACCTGCGGCGGCGTGGCGAGAATCACAACCGCATCGGCACCGTGGCCGAGGTGGATCCGGCGGCCGGGCGCTGCCGGGTGAGCCATGGCGAGCTGCTGTCGCCGTGGATCCGCTACTTCAACCCCAGCGCCGGCGAGGTCAGCGAGACGCGCCACCCGAGCGCGGGCGAGCAATGCCTGCTGATCAACTTCGGCGCCGGTGACGGCAGCGCGCAGAGCGTGGCCCTGACGGGCATCCCCTCGGGCGCCTTCCCGCCGGTCTCCGATCGCGGCGAACTGCACCGGCGCACCTATCCCGACGGCGCCGAAAGCACCTATGACCACGCCGCCCACGCGCAGGCCTGGGAAAACGGCCCGACCACGATCAAACACGACCGCGACGGCATCGAGCTGCTGAGCAATGGCTCCGGCATCCGCATCGATGCCAGCGGCGTGCACCTGGTCGGCCCGCTCGTCGATCACGACGGCAAGAACATCGGCAAGGATCACAAGCACCTGAACTCGGGCGGCCCGAGCACTGGCGGGGTACCTGAATGATCGGCATCGACCGCGACACCGGCGCCACCGTCGACGACTGGCCCGCCTTCGTGCAGCGCGCGACCCGCGCCCTGACGACCCCGCTCGGCACCCGCCAGAAGCGCCCGCTGTACGGCTGCCGCCTGCCCACCAGGCTGGGCAAGAACCTCGGCGATCGCCTGCTGATTCTCGCGCAGTCCGACGCGGCCGAGGCCTTTTACAACGAGGCGAACGGCATCGGCGAGTTCGTGCCGGAGGCGATCGTCGCCACCCGCGAGGGCGCCGGCCTGCGGCTGCGCCTGGCCGGTACCTGGCACAACCGAAAAATGACGTTTGAGGTGGTCACGTGAGCATGCTTATTCCGGGGCTCAACCAGCTGGCCGAGCCCGAGATCGTCAAGGTCGAAACCTTCGAGACACTGCTCGCCGAGTTCAAGGCCGAGGTGCTGGCCTATGTGCAGGCCCGCGACCCCGAGAAGGCCGCCCGCCTGGCCGTGGCGCTGGATAACGACAGCGACCTGCTGGCCATGATGCTGCAGGCCTTTACGCTGCGCCTGCAGGGCCACGAGCGCAAATACAACGCCCGCATCAAGCAGATGCTGGCATGGTGGGCCGAGGGCTCGAACCTCGACGCCCGCGCGGCCGATCTCGGCCTCGAGCGCCGCGTCATCGACGAAGGCGACCCGAACGCCTTCCCGCCGGTCGATCCGTTGCTCGAGGGCGACGAGGATCTGCGGGTACGCTACTACCTCGCGCCGCACGCGCCGGCGGCCGGCTCGCGCCTGCAGTACCGCCGCGAGGCCATGACCCTGGGCGAGCGGGCGGCAGTGACCGTCGAGGCCCCCGAGGCGGGGCGCCTGGTCGTCACCTACACCTTCGCCCCCGACGGTTTCGCCGCGCAGGTGAAGGACGCCAACGGCCGCCAGACAGCCCCCGGGCAGGTGGCCGTCACCGTGCTGGCACGCGCCGGCGATGGCACCCCATCGGCGGAACTGCTCGAGGCCGAACGCAAGCACTTCGCCCGCGACGACGTCGGGCCGGAGACGGATCTCGTCACCGTGCGCGCCGCCGAGATCGTGCGGTACCGGATCCGCGCGATCGTCTACATCAACCAAGGCCCCGATGCGCAGCTGACGCAGGCAAATGCCCGCGCCGCCCTCGAGGCCTATGCCGCCGGTCGCCACCTCCTCGAGGGCTACGTCGACCCGAGCCGGATCGACTACGTGCTGCACGCCGCCGGCGCCGAGCGCCTGCAGCTGCTCGAGCCGCTGGCCCCGATCGAGTGCGCAGCCCACCAGGCGCCCTACTGTGAGGGCATCGAGCTCGAGGTGCGGACGCTATGAGCGATGACACCACCGCGCAGCCTGTGACGCTCCTCCCGGCCAGCCGCTCGCTGCTCGAGACGGGCCTCGACCTGGCTTTCGCCGCGCTGCTTGAGCGCATCGAGCCGCCATTCCCCGAGCTGATGGATCCGCACGCCACGCCGGCCGACTTCCTGCCCTATCTGGCAGTCGATCGTGGCGTCGCCGAGTGGGATCCGGCCGCGCCCGAGGGTGAGCGCCGGCTAACCACGGCGCTGGCCTGGGCCATCAAGCGGCAGGCAGGTACCGGCCGCGCGCTGGCCTATGCGGTGGAATCCATGCAGCTGGGGGCGAAGGTCACCAGCTGGCACGAGCTGAAACCGGCCGGCGTGCCGTACAGCTTCACCGTCGAGGCGACGGTCGGGCGCCCTTGGGTCCGTGGCGAGCATGTGCGCCTGATCCGCCGCCTGAACGACGCCAAGAGCGAGCGCGACAACCTCGAGCTGATCCTCGCGCACGAGACCACCGGCGGGCTGCGGCTCGCCTGCGCGGCTGACTCGCCGATCTCGATCGACGACCAGGTGCTCGGCGGCGCGCTGCCCGAGGTGCTGCTCGGCGGGTCTGTGGGCGGTACCGGCGCCGCGCAGCACTACACCATCAACGACTTCGACCTCGAGGCGATGCCATGACCGACACCACCCGCCTGGTGCGCTTCACCAATGCCGGCCTGGCCGAACTGGTGCAAGCGAAGAACCAAGGCCTAAAGGGCGCGATTACCCATATCGCGGCCGGCACTTCCCGCTATACGCCCACCGGCGCCGAGACGGCCCTCAAGACGGAACGCCAGCGCGTCGCCATCGCCGACTATGAAGACCTCGGCACGCAGCAGATCCGCATCGCCGGCCTGTTCGGCGGCGCGCTCGAGTACGAGGTCGGCGAGTTCGGCTTCTTCCTCGAAAGCGGCACCCTGCTGGCGGTCTACTCGGTCGCCGGCCAGCTGCTGAGCTACAAGGCCGCCACGGCCAAGCTGCTGCAGAAGTTCACCCTGGATATATCGGCGCTGCCGACCAATAGCGTGACGGTGACCGTCGGGACCGAGAACCTCAACATCCTGATGACCGAGGAGCTCGCCACGGTGGCCACCGCCAACATCGACAACATGGCGCGCCACGTCGGGCTGCTGTTCCGCGTGATGGAGCTCGAGGGCCACGTATGAACGGGCCGACCTTCAAGATCGTCGAGGGCACCACCTTCGGCTTCGAGCTGACCTGGTCGGACGCCAACGGCACGCCGATCGATATCACCGGCTGCGCGGCGCGCTTCGTGATCTGCCCGGCTGACAGCCGGCAGGTGCTGGCCGAGTGCAGCACCGAAGACGGCGGCATCGCCCTGGGCGGCGTCACTGGCGAGGTGACGGTCAGTCTGGCCCCGGGCAAGACCGTCGGCCAGGCCGGGCGGCAGTGGCAGGGCGCGCGCTACGAGCTGCGCCTCGAGTATGCCAGCGGCGACGTTTACAGCCTGCTGCGCGGCACCGTGGCCCTCGAGTCGGGGCTGCTGGCATGAACGCCGCGCAGACGAAGGTCGTGGTGACCCACGGCATCGAGCGCATTGTCACCGTGCGCCAGGGTGGCCAGGTGGTAGAGGTTCGCCAGCAGGTATCGCCCCGGCTGACGGTGGTCAGCGTGGGCGTGCAGGGGCCGGTCGGCGCTTTGGCCGAGAACGTGCTGCAGCGCACCAAGCAGGCCGAAGCGGACGCGAAGGCGGCGCTGACGCTGGCCACCGACGCCAACGCCACCCTGGGCGCCCTGCTCGAGGATCTGCAGGGAGCTTTCACCTATCACGCGGGCGCTATCTCCGCACAAGGGGGCTAAATGAGCCTGCTAACCCAGCTCGAGACGCTGCTCGCCTCGGTCAACAACCTGATGGGCGTGATCGACGGCAAGCTGCGCAACAAGGCCAACAAGGCCGACGTTTACACCCGCACCGATATCGACGACCCGTTGCGTACTCTCGGCGCCAATGCCGCCACCGCCTCGAAACTCAAGGTCGCCCGGCTGCTGACGCTCGGCGGTGAAGCCACCGGCGAGGTCGGTTTCGACGGCTCCGGCAATGTCACGCTGATGGTGACCGTGCCCGGGCTGCTGGATAAGGCCGACAAGGTCGACGCGGTGACGCCGGCGCAGATGGAGGCACGGTTCGAGCAACTGATCGGCGCAGCGCCGGAGGCGCTCAACCAGCTGAACGAGTTCGCCGCCGCGCTGGGCAACGACCCGAACTTCGCCGCCACGATGCTGGCGGCGCTGGATGCCAAGGCCGACAAGGCCACCACCTACACCATCACCCAAGCCGACGGGAAGTTTCTGCTGAAAACCGGCAAGGCGGCCGACGCCTCGCTGCTCGGCGGCAATGCCCCGGCCTACTACGCCTCGGCGGCCAGCGTGACCGCGCTCGAGGCCGAAGTCGGTGATGCCTTCAACCGTCTGGCGACGGCCTTCAATACCGGCGCGAATCAGATCAACGCTATATAGGGGAATGAATTGTGAGCCTTGAGACTCAAATTGCGGCACTGGTAACGGCGGCGAATAACTTGACCAATTCGGTCAATGGGAAGATGGGGCAGATCGATCAGAAGGTCATAGATGCTAAGGCTGAATATAACGACTTGGTCAATGGTATCCGTGGCGACTTTCCGTTCTACGCCTTGAGCCAAAATCAAGCGCTTAAATTTGGAGGAGTGCTCTCTCCGCAAGGCACCGCTACGCAGCCTGACGGGTGGATCCGCCGAGACGAAACCATTACGACAGAGCTTGTTGCTACTGTTCTTAAGGCGCAAGCAGCAAGCGAGCGTCCAGAAGAGGCGCGGGCGCTCCTGATGGATATCTATGGAAGTGTTCCGAATAACTTATTCAGAGACTTCAATATCGTCAAAGTAACCTTTGGCGCTAACGTGCCAATTGAGAATAACTACTCCATCTATCAAGGGCCGCTAAATCGATCAACCGTGATTAGTTACGGGGCATTTGTTAAGGTTCTTTCCGGCGATATTGCGTTTGGGCTTCCTCTTGCTCCTGCTTCATCTCGTGTCGCGGCGGATGGCAAGTGGCATGAAAAAATTCAATATAGGTCTTTGGCGCTCGGCGGAACTACGTATGAGCATGGTCCGCACCTTTACGGAAGTTACGGGGCGTCCTGCCTGATTGCTCTGCCTGCTGCAGTTGCCGGAAAGGTCCCGCCAGGCAGTTGGATGATGTTCAATAAGCCGAAATTCGTTGATGAAATGGGGGGGGCTCAATAAATGAATGGTTTGATCAGTCGTTACGACATCCTGCAGCAGCGCAAAGAGGCGTATTTGCAGGAATCTGACCCGCTCTATATGGAGTGGCAATACGATCAGGCACCGGAGTCCGAGCAGGCTTGGCGCGACAAGGTCGCCGAGATCAAAGCCCGGTACCCGCTGCCGGCTGAGTAAGCCCAGCGCCGCGAAAGCGGTTTTTTTTACGCCTGCAGACAGCCCCCGCCCTGGGGGCTTTCTCGTTTCTGAGGATCCGTAATGCTCGCAACTCTCAAGCGGGGCGCCCTGTGGTGCCTCGAGATCCCGCTCGCGCTGCTGCAGTGGGCTGTGCTCCTGGTCGTGCGCGTGGCGCTGATCGTCGTCGGCCTGCCGGTGGTCGCGGTGGCGATCCCGTTCGCGGTGCCTGGCCTGTCGGTCAGTGACCTGCGGCCGATCGTCAACCTGCCGCGCTGGGCGTGGCTGTTCGGCAACGACTACGACGGCCTCGATGGCGACAAGCGCTATTGGTGGGCCGACAACTGCGACGCCTACGTGCTGTTCGGCCTGCTGCCGCTGCTGCGCCGGCTCGGCCTGCCGCTGGATCCGCTGCCGGTCGATTGCTGGCTCGCGCGCTGGTGGTGGGCGGCACTGCGCAACCCGGTCAATAACCTGCGCCTGGTCCCTGGCTTCAACTGCCCGGTGAGCGAGTGCGAGATCCGCCACCTCGGCGCGTACACCGTCGAGGACAAGCCCGGGCAAGGGGGCTGGCAGCTCGTCAGCGCTGCGCGCCGGGGTGGGGCCTCCCGTTGGTATGGCTTCTATCTGGTCGCGCCCTGGAGCGCCACGCGCGCCTTCGTGCTGCGCCTTGGCTACAAGGTCAAGCCCGCCCACGCCGGCACCGACGAGCCCGGCAAGGGCATGACGTTCAAGCTCAACCCGGCCAAGGCCATCTAGCCCGCCGTTTCATCGATTACCCCGGAGCCGCGCAAGCGGTTTTTTTACGCCTGGAGAAACCCACATGGCCGCACTTCGCAAGAACTACACCGTCCTCGTTGCCTTCCCCAAGGGGGGCGGCCATTGGGCGAACAAGGGCGAAAAGCTCGACCTGATGGACGTCGAGGCGCAGCAGCTGCTGCGCGCCGGCCGCATCAAGCTGACCGCCACCGAAACCGAGGCCGAGGCGCCCGCCGCCGCTGCCACCACCAAGAAAACCGCCGCTAAGGAGTAACCATGGCCGAGGTAACCAATTTCGAGCACAACGGCGTTTCGGTCGAGACGACCGAGTCGCCCGAGGCGATGGGCGGGCTTGGCGATAACGTCGTCGGCCTGGTCGGTACCGCGCCGAACGCGGACGCGAGCGTGCCGCGCAATGCGCCGTTCCGCATCAACAGCTACACCCTGGCCGCGCTGCTGGATCCGACCGGCGCCGAGGCGGGCACGCTCTACCAGGTGGTGCACCAGATCCTCAAGGTGGTGAAGGTGCCGATCTACGTCGTGGTCGTCGAGGAGGGCGCCCTCGAGGCCGACACGCTGAACAACGTGATCGGCGGCATCGACCTCGAGTCGGGCCAGAAAACCGGCCTGCAGGCGCTGACCACCTGCCAGGAGCTGCCGACCATCATCGGCGCCCCGGGCTTCTCCGACGCGCAGGCGGTGCACAGCGAGCTGGCCAGCCTGGGCAAGCGGATCCGCGCGCGCTTCGTCTTCGACGGGCTCGACGTGCCGGTTTCCGGCCAGGTGACCAACTCCGAGTCGATCGGCGGCGCTGCGCTGGGTTACGACCGGGGCTACATGGTCCACCAGATGCCGGCGGTCTACTCCAAGGCGGCCAAGGCCAACGTGTTCCTGCCGCCCTCGAGCCTGGCGATCGCCGCGCTGGCAGCGGTCAAGCAGTGGGAAAGCCCGGGCAACCAGGTGACCTACGCGGCCGACGTCTCGCGGGTGGTCGAGTACAACATCCTCGACAAGTCGACCGAGGGCGACCTGCTCAACCGCTACGGCGTGAGCTACTACGCGCGCACCACCCTGGGCGGCTTCTCGCTGATCGGTAACCGCACGATCACCGGCAAGTTCATCAGCTACGTGGGCCTCGAGGACGCCATCACCCGCAAGCTGGTCAAGGCGGCGCAGAAGGTCATGGCCAAGAACCTGACCAAGTCGTTCATGGAGCAGGAGGTCAAGCGCATTGACGACTGGCTGCAGACGCTGGTCGCCGACGAGACCATCCCGGGCGGCAAGGTGTACCTGCACCCCGAGCTGAACAGCGTCGAGAAGTACAAAAACGGCACCTGGTACCTGTGCATCGATTACGGGCGCTATGCGCCGAACGAGCACATGATTTACCAGCTCAATGCGTCTGACGCGATCATCGAAGAATTCCTGGAGGACGTCCTCTGATGTTTACCAACCGAGTGCGGCAGATCATCACGGCGACCCTGCAGGGTCTGCCGCTTAACGCCACTATCGAAGACTACGATCCGCCAGCGATCGAGTTCGATATGGAGGAGATGCGCGGGGGCCGCTACATCCCCGAGGAGATGGCCACCGGCATGAAAGCCCTGACCGGCAAGCTGACGCTGCAGGGCGTCGGCCTGCCGATCATGGCGGCCCTGGGCGTGAGCGGCGGCGATGACGTGCTGCTGACCGTGCAGGAAGCCGGCGAGGACCAGGACGGCAACGAGTGGTTCACCTACCACGTGCAGGGCGGCAAGCTGAAAAAGCTCGAGGAGAAGACCCTCAAGATGGGCGACAAGCCCGTGACGGTGCTCGAGATCGCGCTGCGCACCTACACGCGCCTCGAAATGGGCGTGCCGGTGATCGATATCGACACCCGCACGCAGAAGGTCGTCGTCAACGGCCGCGACCTGCTCAAGGGCGCCCGCCGCCTGGCCCTGATGGTCTGACCCTCCCCACCCTCGAACCGAGCCGCCTACGGGCGGCTTTTTCGTGCCCGCAAGGAACCCCGCAATGACCTGGAAACCCGAACCGCACACGCTGCAGTGGCCGATCGCTGCCGAGAACGGCGAGCAGCTGACCATCGTCGAGCTGCGCCCCTTCACCATCGCCGAATACCGCACCGCGATGGCCAACGCCGGCGACGACGAAGACGACCAGTTCGAGGCCCTTCTGCTGCTGGCCACCGGCCTGCCGCAGGCGGTGCTCGAGGAGATCAAGCGCCCCGACTACGTGACCCTGTCGACGCGGATTCACGAGTACGTGAACCTCCCGGCTTCCTACTTCCTGGGCAAAAAGCCCGAGGATCCCGACGACGCTCCGCTGCTGGTCCCGATCAAGGCCATCGGCCGCGAAGTGGATCGCCTGACCCTGCAGGTGCCGGCGATGAAGGCGACGAAGGTCATGCGCAAGCTGAAAACCCCGGCCGATCGCGCGGACTTCATCAGCTCGCATTGCACCGGCCTGTCGCTGGTGGAAATCACCCGGCTGAGCCTGCCCGACTGGACGCAGCTACAGGGGCGCCTGAACGATTTTTTGAACAAACCGGCGGACTTCTTTCAGAGCGCGACGTCGACGTGATCTGCGACGTGGTACCCCTCGTTTACCACGTGAGCGAGGCGGAAATTCTGGAGTGGGACGCCGGCAAGGGCTTGCGCCGGTATGAACTGGCGATCGCCCGGCTGGGTGTGAAAAAGGGGTAGCGCATGGCTGAGTCGAAGTATTCCCTGCGGCTCGCCGCTGTCGATGCTTACTCGAAAACCTTCGGCGACTTCGGCAAGAAGGCCGACGAGCTGCAGGAGCAGGTCAAGGCGCAGCGGGCCGAGCTGGACAAGCTCAACCGCACCGCCCGCGACGCGGACGGCTACGCCAAGCTGACCGAGAAGGTCGAGAAGACCACCACCGCGCTGCAGACCGCCCGGGCTGAGCAGAGCCGTATCGGCCGCGAGCACCAGCAGGCGACGGCGCAGGTCGATCGCCTGTCGCAGGAGTATGGGCAGGCCTCGGCCACCCTCAAGGCGCTGGAAGCCTCGACCGAGGCCACTACGGCGCAGGTCAAGACGGCCCGCGCCGAGCATGCACGCCTCGGTCGCGAGCTGAATGCGGCCACCGCATCGGTCAAGAAGCTGGACGGCGCGCAGGATCGCAACACCGCCAGCGTTCGCACGCTCGAGGCGGCGCAGCGATCGGAGCGCAACGAGCTGCAGCGGCTGCAAACCGCGCTGACCGGCGCCGGCGTTGATACCGGCAAGCTGGCCAGCGAACAGAAGCGCCTCGAGGCGGCGACCGAGCAGGCCAATGCGGCGCTGCAGGCGCAGCGTGCGCGGCTCGATGCGGTGCGCTCGGCGCAGGGCAGGGTCGACGCCAACCGCGACGCCCGCGCGGATCTGCGCGGGCAACTGGTCGAGACGGCGGCCGTCGCCTACCTGGCGGCGAAGCCGGTCTCGCAGGCGATGGATCTGGAAACGGCGATGGCCGACGTCGCCAAGGTGGTGACGTTCGAGGAGGGTCAGCGCGAGGCGATGGCCTCGGAAAACCTCAAGATGGCGAGCGATCGCCTGATCTCCTCGGCCGGCATCACGGCGGTGGATCTGGCCAAGATCCAATACGCCGCCGGGCAGTCGGGCATCGGCAACGACGCCAAGGATAGCGCCGGCAAGCAGGCCGCCATCGTCGAGTTCACCCGCGACGCCGCGATCATGGGCGCCGCGTTCGACCTGGACGCGCAGACCGCCGGCGAGACCATGGCCGGGTGGCGCGCCTCGATGAATCTGGACCGGCAGGGCACGCTCGACCTGGCCGACGCGACGAACTACCTCGGCAACAGCTTCAACGCTACGCCGGCGGATATCGCGGCGGTGGTCAAGCGCTACGGCGCGGTCGGTACCGCCTCGGGCCTGTCGCCCCAGCAAACGGCGGCCCTGTCGGCGGCCTTCCTCAACCCGGGCACCGAGAAGGAAATCGCCGGTACCGGCTTCAAGAACTTCACCGCCGCGCTGACCAAGGGCAAGGCGGCGACGAAGGGGCAGCGCGAGACCTGGGAGGCCCTCGGCTTCGATCCCGAGGATCTGGCCAGGGGCATGCAGCAGGATGCGCCGAAGGTCATCATGGACGTGCTGCAGGCGCTGAAACAGGCGCCGGAGGAGGAGCAGAGCGCGCTCGCCACGCAGCTGTTCGGCTCCGAGTCGATCGGCGCCATCATGCCGCTGCTGCAGAACCTCGGCGAGGTCGAGCGGGCCTTCGGCATGGTGGCCAACAAGGCCGACGCGGCCGGCTCGATGATGAAGGAAGCGGCCGGGGTGGCTGACACCTCGCGCAGCGGCTGGAACGCCTTTGTGGCCAAGCTGACCCGGCTCTCGACGCTGGTCGGCAACGCCATGCTGCCGGCCCTGAACGCCGTCCTGGTCCCGCTGGGGGCTGTGGTCGACGGGCTGAGCTGGGCGGCCGAGACCTTCCCCAACGTCACGGCGGCGATCGCTGTCGCTGGCGGCGGCCTGGCTGCGCTCAAGGTGGGCGCGCTGGGCCTCAAGTTCGCAGGCCTGATGGTCGGCCAGGCCTTCAACAAGGCCGGGCTCGCCCGCGCCAAGCTGGACGCCAACACCGCCCGCACCGCCCTGACCGCCGACCGCGCCGTGCTGCGCCTGAATGCGGCCATGGCTCGCCTGGGCGCTGGCGGGGCTGCTGGCGGCCTCGGCGGCGGCAGCGCGGGCAAGGGTGGCGCCCGTGGCGCTGGCGGCAAGCTGGCCAGCGCGGGGCGCCTTGCCGGGCGTGTCGCGGCGCCGCTGATGCTGGCGGCCGGCGCGGCGGACGTGGTCAGCCTGGTGAGCGAAGGCGCCGACGCGAAGGCGATCGGCGGATCCGTGGGCGGCACCGCTGGCGGGCTGGGCGGCATGTGGGGCGGGGCGGCGGCCGGCGCGGCGATCGGCTCGGTCGTGCCCGTTATCGGTACCGCTGCCGGCGGCATCGTCGGCGGTGCGATCGGCGGACTGGCGGGCAGCGAGGCCGGGAGCTGGATCGGCGAGAAACTCGGTGCCCTGGTCGACCGGCTGAGCAGCCCCGAGGCGGTGGCGAAAGAGGTCGTGAACAACACCGACAGCCGGCAGATGACCTTTGCCCCGGTGATTCACGTCAACGGCGCCGACCAGGCGACCAGCTCCGCGCTGGCCGACCAGGTCATCGCCAAGATGCGCGGCGAGTTCGTGCCGCTGATGATGGCCAACCCGCTCGCCGTGCGACGCGGCGCGGCCCTGACTGACGGGAGCGACTAATGCGACAGCAGATGGCCCTCGGCGAGTTCGTGTTCGGGCTCGCCACCGGGTTTCCCTACGAGCGCCTCGAGCGCAAGACAACGGGCGGCTGGGTTGACCTCGACATCATCAGCAGCAAGCCGCTATCGCACCAGACCGGCCAGGGCCTCGAGGAGCTGCGCCTAAGCGGCAAGGCGCAGCTCGAGGCCGGCATGCAGGCCGTCGACGAGCTGCGCGCCATGGCCAACGCCCGCAAGCCCTACACCCTGGTCGATGGTATCGGCCGGGTGTGGGGCCGCTGGCGAATCGACAACGTGAGCGAGCAGCAGCAGCGGGTGCTCGATGACGGCACCGCCACGCTGCTGGAGTGGACGCTCGAGCTGCGGGAGTTCGTGAATGCGACGGGTTAGAACCATTGCCGGCGACTCGGCCAACCTCCTGATCTACCGGGAGTTCGGCCGCGCCGACGACGAGGCCGAGGAGGCCTTCTGGCTGGTCAACGAGGGGCTGGCCGAGCATGGCCCGGCCCTGCCTGCCGGGCTGTGGGTGAACCTGCCGGAGCTGCCCCAGCGGCCCGCGCAGGGCGCCCCGGTTTCGGCCTGGGATTAAGGGGGCGGCATGGCCATCGGATACACGCCAGCGGTCGAGATCTACGGCGCGAATGCGGCCTTGATCAACGGCCGGCTGATCGATTGGGAGCACGTCGACGCGGCGGGCGTCGAGTCGGATCAGCTGAAATTGACCGTCAACATCGAGGGGCTGGAAGGCCTGCCGAGCGTCGACGGCAAGATCGGCCTGCGGGTGGGCTACGAGGAGACCGGGCTCGTCGACAAGGGCGAGTTTGTGGTCACGCGCACCATGCCGCAGCTGTTCCCCGCGCAGCTTCTGATCGTCGCCACGGCCGCCCCGTTCAAGGTGGCCGACGAGACCGGCTTCAAGGCGCGCCGGTCGGCCAGCTACGGGCCGACCACCCTCGGGGCGATATTCCGCGAGCTGGCCACCCGGCACGGCTTCTCGCCGCGCGTGGCGCCCGAGCTCGACGCGATCGTGATCGACCACGTAGACCAGTCCAGCGAGACCGATATGGGCTTCCTGACCCGCCTCGCGCGCCGCTATGACGCGGTGACGAAGCCGGTCAATGATCTGTACGTGCTCGCGCGGCGCGGCCAGGTCAAGTCGCTGAGTGGCAAGCCGCTGCCGCCGGTGACGCTGTCGGTCACGAAGGACAACCGCCCCGGCGAGCGGTCCTTCATCGCGGCCAGCATCGACAACGACAGCCGGATCCGCTTCAAGGGTGCGCGCACGGTCTGGTGGGATGGATCCGCCGGCAAGGAGGTGCGCGTCGAGGCCGGTACCGAGCCGTTCAAGCAGGTGCGCCAGCGCTACCAGAACGAAAGCGAGGCCCGCGCAGCGGCCAAGGGCGAGCACAGCAAGGTGCAGCGCGAGGCGGCAAAGCTGCGGATCGATTGCCCCGGCAATCCGGCGTTCGGCGCCGAGGGGCTGGTCGTGCTCGATGACAGCTGGCCGAGCCATATGCGCGGCACCTGGTCGATCGATAAGGTGACCTCGAGCGGATCCCGCCAGCAGAGCTATCGCAGCACGCTCGAGGCGAGTTACCCCGACGGCAAGCAATCGTGACACCCGCCCCATGGCTTCGGCTGTGGGGCGTTTTTTTGTGCTTGACGATACGCGGAAACCGCGTATTATTGAGCACATCAAACGACGCGCCTCGGTCAGTCAGGGGCTGGTGATAGGAAATGAATACTTACCGCGTGCATGTGATCGAAAAGCAGTGGGGCGGCTTCGAGGCTGACTTCTGGACCTATGCCGACGGCGAGACCGAAGCCGAGGCGATCGCCGCCGTTGAGGCGCGCTGCAGTGCCTGGCGTGCCGATCGTGTTGAGCTGTTCGCTACAGGCGCGGCGAAGGCAGAGGCGGTGCCGGATGCGGCCGAACTCCTCGAGGAGCTCGAGCGTTTCGGCGAGGTGCGCGAGGGCGGTTGCGTGCTCAAGCGCCGCGCTGATCGGTTTGTCATGTATCGCGAGCGCAATGTCTTCGACCGGCACCAGCTCGCGGCCTGCGCGACCGATGCGACCAGGCTCGAGGCGCACTGGCGAGGCTTTGTCGAAGCAAGGCGCGCGTAGTCCGCGCCGACCCCGGTGCAAGTGGGGCAATTGCCGCTTGACGATACGCGGAAACCGCGTAAAATGCGAACCATCGAAAGACGACGCGCCTCGGTCAGTCAGGGGCTGGTGATGAACATGCAAAACGAGCTGATGAACAAGATGCGCGCCACTGTAGATGCCCTGCCGCTGGCGAACCTGGTCGAAGCCTTCGAGCTGACCAATGCTAAGGAAGGCGCCGAGGTGCCGGTCGTTCGCGGCGTGCTGATGGATGCGCTCGAGGCTCGCGACCCTGCAGCCTTCGAGGCCTGGATGGATTGCGCGGATCCGGCCCTGATGGATCTGCCGTCCCGCTTCTTCACTGTCGCCCGTTGAGGGCGGCGACGCCTCGAGGAGTCACGATGGCAAATCACCCGAACCGAGGCGCGCGCAGCGCGGCCTCGAATCCTAAGCCCGAGCAGATCCTCGAGGCGCGCAACGCTGCGGGGCTGACGCAGACCCAAGCGGCCGAACTGGTGCATGCGACCTGCAGGCGCTGGCAGGAGTGGGAGGCGGGCGACTACCGCATGCACCCCGGCCTTTTCGAGCTGTTCATGCTCAAGACGCGCCAGGCGAAATTGCCGAAAGCCTAGCGCCATAAAAAAGCCCCCACTGCCTCGCGGCGGTGGGGGCTTTTGTCGTTTCTGGCTACTGGAGCCGCTCGAGCACGGCCGCCGGCATGGCCGGGATGCCCCGGGCGACGTACAGGCGCGGGAGATCCTGATAAGGCCCCGGGCCCTTCTCCTCGAGGCGCTGCATGACCTGCTGCGCCTTGCCGTTGGCGGTCGCCCAATCGTTGCCGGCCTTGAGCCAGGCGCTCGGCGTGCCGGCGTACTTGCAGACCGCCCACGTGCTGCCGCCGTCCTTCACCGTCTCGCAGCTCGGCTCGAAGCCGGCCGCGCGGTGGGCATTGGCCAGCCCGACGGTTTCCTTGTCGCGCAGATCCGCCATCAGCGCCACCAATATGCCCAGCGTCACGGCGCCGCCGATCACTACCTTTTTCATCCTGCAGCCCCTCCCTAGTTGGCTGGCCGCAGGGTAACAAAAAGCCCGCCAGGTGGCGGGCTGTGTGGGGCTGGTTACAGGGTCACCCCTGCACGAGTCGCATGGCATTGGGCGGCAGCGCCGGGTCGAGGATGACCTGCATCCCGCAAAGCAGCGGCCCGGCCTCGGCATTCCGCTGCGCGTGCAGGCGCAGTGCGTCGATCAGCATGCGGGCCTCGTGGCGGGCATCGTGCAGCGCGTGGTGCTTCACGCCCTCGAACTCGCGCGCCTTGGCTTCGGGGTATAGGCCGAGGATCGTGCGCAGATCCCGGTCGTGCCAGAAGGGCCAGGGCGCCTCGATCGCGCAGTCATCGAATGCCCGGCGCAGGATGACGTTGTCGAAGGTCGCGCCGTTGCCCCATACCAGGCGATCGCCGTCCTGCTCGAGCATGAACTCGGCGACCTGTTCGAGGGCGCGGGGCAGGTCGAGGCCCGGCGTGCTGCCGTCGATCTCGCGGCGGGCTTCGTCGCCCTGCTGCAGCCACCAGGTGATTGTGCTCGCATCGGGCACGCCGCCGTGGGCCATGGCCGAGGCGAGGTCGATCTGCCAGTAGCGCTCGCCGGTGATGGCCAGGCCGTCGATCCGCACGCAACCGATCGCAACGATCGGCGCGGGCGCTTTCTTGCCCAAGGTTTCGAGGTCGATTACGTAGTGCGTCATGGGATCTGGATCTCGGCGTCGGGGTGAATGGTGAAGTCGCGGCCGCAATGGCGGCACTCGATGCGCTGGCCCCGGATCCGCTCGTCGAGCTCGAGCGGTACCAGGTTGCGGCAGAAAGGGCACCGGCACTGCAGGCCGGTGGCCAGGAGGAGTCGAACGGCCGGTGCTGGGGTCATGGGCTAGCCCTCCTTTCAGGCTGCTGATTGCAGGGCGCGAATGATCTCGGCGCCCGCTACGGGTGGCACGGCATTGCCGGCCATGTGGACGGTCAGGCGATGGCTCGCCGGTCGTTTTGTGTCGGCTGGAAAGGACATAGCGCGCAGCACCTCGTCGGCGGTCAGCATGCGCATGCGATCGCCGTCGACGACTGCCCAGCGATCGCGCGTCGGGATGGTCCCGATCGGGCGCGACAGGCAGCGCCCGGTGCGGCCCGAGCCGGTGCTGTAGTAGGGCATGACGAAGCGCTCGCCGTGGGCGGCCCTGCCGTTCTGCACGCGCTCGATGGTGGCGATCGCCCGCCCCGGCTTCTCGATCGCCGACCAGCTGCCGGCCTCGAAGTCGATAAAGCTCGAGGCGGCGACGTGGGGCCGTTTCTGGATCTGCAGCATCAGCGGCGCGCGGCTCCTGGTGCATACCAGGAACAGGCGCTCGCGGTTTTGCGGCACGCCGAGATCCGCGCAGTCGACGATATGCGGCGCCACCTGGTAGCCAAGCGCCTGCAGCGCCTGGACCCATGCGGGGTACAGCGCCCAGCGCGTGAACTCGGCAACATTCTCGACGAGCGCCGCCTCGGGCCGGTGGAACTCGAGCGCCGAGACGACGGCCCATGCTGTCGACCGCGACGAGTCGTGCTGCGGATTGCCGGAGCTCTTGCCCCTCGCGCGGCTGTGGCCCTGGCAGCAGGGTGAGGCGAGCAGCAGGTCGTGCGCCGGCACCTGCGACCAATTGGCTTGGTGCAGATCCTGGCAGACGTGGATCGCCCCGGGGTGGTTTGCGCTGTGCCATTGCACAGCGTCGGGCCAGTGGTTTGCCGCCCATAGCACCTCGACGCCCGCCATGCGCGCGCCGGTGGACCAGCCGCCAAGGCCGGCGAATAGATCAATGGCTGTCGTCATGGCGCTGCTCTCCCTGCAGGATCTCGTCGGGCTTGGCGGTGTACACGCGCCAGATGAAGGCGCCGAGCGTCACCAGGGCGGTGCCGATCAGCCCGAGCAGCTGCTCGAGCGGGCTTACGCTGTGGCGGCTCATGGCTGCACCGCCCCGGCCGGGCCGGCGTAGGGTGGGACGGGCGCGCGGTCGACCTCGGCCTGCAGCCAGGCGCGGACCTCGAAACCGGCGTGCTCCTGGTCGAGGTGCGAGGGCAGGCGACGGGGCAGGCCCTGCAGGTGCTCGACCAGGGCACGGGTTTCGGTGTGGCAGACGCGCAGGCGGTGGCGCAGCAGGTCGCCCTCGGCCTCGAGGTCGGTTATGCGATCGAACAGCGGGCGCACGATGGCATCCGCCTCGGCCACCAGGGCGCCGATCGCCGGATCCTTGCGGCCCTTGCGGCGCAGGTAGTGGTCGACCATGCGGATCTTCGAGTAGTCGTGCCCGGCGTGCTTGGCGAGCCGCTGCGCGGCCTCCTCGAGGGCTTTCGTCTGATTGAGGGTAGGCATTACGCGGCCCTCCCGAGACGAGCCATCAGCGCCGCGCCGGTGCGGCCGGTGGTGTAGCGTGCGACGAACTGCATCGCCAGGCGCCGGCAGGCCGGATCGGTGATGCGGTGAAGTGGCAGCTGAGCCGCCGTGATATAGTCGTTTGCGGACATGGTGGATCCTCTCTTGATTAATCGTGTCCATGCCCGGCAGCGGTTGCCGCCACTGTCGGGCACCTTTCCTCACTTCTGCGCCTGCAGCCGCCGGCGCAACTCGTCGAGATCCTCGACCTCGAATTTCCCCTCGCCCCGCTTGTACTTCTCGAACAGGTCGTCGATCGCCTCGAGGAGCAGGTACTTGACCGGCGTCGAGTCGCTGGTCATGTTTTTCAGGTCCTGCAGCCCCTTGTGGTAGCGCACCGGCGCCAGCAGCGGAATCTTCTTTTCTTCGCCATCGCCCGACACTGCAGCGCGCGCCTTTTCGACGTGCGGGCGCTCGATGGTGGGCGCGCCTGCGCGGCTGGGGCGGGCGGTGCTCAACTTCGCGTCGGTCATTTCAGCAGCTCCAGCAGTTCGGCGGTGACGGCTTCGATCTCGAGGCGCGCCTTGTTGTCGGCCGGCAGATCCATGACGCTCTGCCCGCTGCCAATGTCGCGCACGTAGGACTGCCGCTGGCAGGTCTGGCTCGACAGGATGGGCAGCTCGAAGGCCTCGAGCGCTTCGCGTGCGGTGCGCTCGATCACCGTGCCCGGTACCGCACGGGCGACCATCATCACGGCGTGAGGGTGGCCGTCTGCGATCTCCTGCCGGTCCTTTACCAGTTGCACCAGGTCGCTGCAGGCCCATATGTCGTACTGGCTCGGCTGCACCGGGATCAGCACCAGGTCGGCCGCCTTGATCGCTGCGGCGGCCAGCTCGCTGATCTGCGGCACGCCGTCGACGACGACGAAGTCATAGCCGCCCGCCACGCGGGGCAGGTCGCGCGCCAGTTGCTTGCCCATGGCCACGCATGGGATCACGCCCGGGTCGCCCTCGGCGCCCTCCCGGCTGGCCGCCCAATCGGTCGCCGAGCCTTGCGGGTCGAGGTCGACCAGCAGCACGCGCTTGCCGTGGGTGACGGCCAAGCAGCTGGCCACGTTGACCGCGCTCGTCGTCTTTGTGGTGCCGCCCTTCTGGTTGAGCACCGAAATTACCTTCGCCATCGCTGGCCCTCCTGGTGGGTTATCAGATCCAACGGGCACAGATTAGCCGCAAAGGAACAAAAGAGCAACAGAACAAAAGAACAAAAGAACAAACAAGCGGACGCGCCAGCGTCCAACCTTGTCCGCCTGAATAGCCCCGTCCTTTCTCCCGTGGCTGCAGCCCAGCAACGGCGCGGGTTTCCCGCGCCATAAACAAGCAGCGCGAAGCGCTGGTCCTTTTGGTGCATGCCCTCTGCCGCGTCCTTTCTGACCATCTAGCCCGCTGCCGCATCCTTTCCTTGCTGGTGGTTGAGCAGTCGCCGCCCCTTCGCGCTCGCCTACTTTGCCGCATGGCAAAGGGTGTATGCCTGCGCAGCATCCATGCACCCTATGCCCTAACAAGTGCATACACCCTCACCCCTAGCACAAGATAGGGCCACGGGTGTATGCACCCCTGCCCCATTCTATACGTATAGAATGGGGCAGG
>JAEAMG010000582.1_pt1 | contig 39256 bp, 29 predicted proteins | sample 8958741 | NCBI WGS metagenome assembly JAEAMG01 (sample SAMN16933256, study PRJNA681125) | bioreactor sludge metagenome | isolation source: anaerobic bioreactor treating anionic surfactant - SDBS | place: India: Bengaluru | collected 2019-02-28 | reverse complement strand
CTTAGCAGCAGCGACGGCGGCATCACTTGGACCGGGACACTCACCCCCACCGCCAGCATCAGTGACACCACGAACCTGATTACGCTGGTCAACAGTGGTATTGCCGATCTGTCCGGCAACGCCGGGGTGGGCACCACCGACTCCAATAACTACGCGATCGACACGGTGCGCCCGACCGCCGCGATCGTGGTGGCCGACACCGCACTGGCCGTCGGCGAAACCTCACTGGTGACCATTACCTTCAGCGAGGCCGTGAGCGGCTTTACCCTGGCCGACCTGACGGTCGCCAACGGCGCCTTGAGCGGCCTGAGCAGCGGCGATGGCGGCATCACTTGGACGGCGACGCTCACGCCGACCGCCAGCATCAGCGCCGCCACCAACCTGATCGTGCTGGCCAACACGGGCGTGTCCGACGCCGCCGGTAATGCCGGCACCGGCACCACCAGCTCCAACAACTACGCCGTCGATACCCAGCGCCCGACCGCCAGCATCGTCGTGGCCGACGCGGCGCTGAGCGTCGGTGAAACGTCCCTGGTGACGATCACCTTCAGCGAAGCGGTGACCGGCTTCACCAATGCCGACCTGACCATTGCCAACGGCGCGTTGAGCGCGGTCAGCAGCAGCGATGGCGGCATCACCTGGACCGCGACGTTCACGCCGAGTGCCAGTGTCAGCGACACCAGCAACCTGATCACGCTGGACAATGCCGGAGTGAGCGACGCGGCGGGTAACGCCGGCAGCGGCACCACCGATTCCAACAACTACGCCATCGACACCGTGCGACCGACCGCTATCATCGTGGTGGCCGACACGGCCCTGGCAATCGGCGAAACCTCACTGGTGACCATCACGTTCAGCGAGGCGGTGACCGGTTTCACCCTGGCCGACCTGACCGCCGCCAATGGCAGCCTGAGCGCGCTGAGCACCAGCGACAACATCACGTACACCGCGACCTTTACCCCGAGTGCCGGCATCAGCGACACCAGCAACGTGATCACGCTGGACAACACCGGCGTCGTGGACGGAGCGGGCAATGCCGGCAGCGACACCACCGACTCGAACAACTACGGTGTCGATACGCTGCGCCCGACCGCCACCATCGTGGTGGCGGACAATGCGCTGAGCATTGGCGAAACGTCCCTGGTGACCATCACCTTCTCCGAAGCGGTCACAGGTTTCGACAACTCGGACCTGACCGTGGCCAACGGCACGCTCAGCGCGGTCAGCAGCAGCGACGGTGGCTTCACCTGGACCGCCACCCTGACCCCGAACCTGGGGGTCAGCGATGCCACCAACCTGATCACCCTGAACAACACCGGCATCAGCGATGCGGCGGGCAATACCGGCACTGGCACCACCAACTCCAACAACTACCAGGTCGACACCAACGTGCCCACGGCGACCATCGTGGTGGCCGATGCGTCGCTGAGCATTGGTGAAACGTCCCTGGTGACCATCACCTTCAACGACGCCGTGAATGGCTTCGACAACAGCGACCTGAGTATCAGCAACGGTACGCTGAGCAGTGTTTCGTCCAGCGATGGCGGCGTGACCTGGACGGCGACGTTCACCCCGAGCGCCGGCATTTCCGACACCAGCAACCTGATCACTCTGGACAACACCGGCGTGCGCAACGGCGCGAACAACGCCGGGGTCGGCACCACCGATTCCAACAACTACGCCGTCGACACGGTGCGCCCGACGGCGACCATCGTCGTGGCCGACACGGCCATTGCCGCTGGCGAGACCTCGCTGGTGACCATCACCTTCAGCGAGGCGGTGACCGCGTTCACCAGTGCCGATCTGACGGTCGCCAACGGTACGGTCACCGGGTTGAACAGCAGTGACGGTGGCATCACTTGGATCGCGACGTTCACGCCGAGTTCCGGCATCAACGACGCTAGCAACGTCATCACCCTCGCCAACAGCGGTATCGCCGACCTGGCAGGCAACGTTGGCAACGGGACCACCGACTCTAATAACTATGCCCTCGACACCCAGCGTCCGACTGCCACCATCGTGCTGAGCGACTCAACGCTGCGGCCGGGGGAGACGGTGTTGGTGACCATCACCTTCTCCGAAGCGGTGGCCGGCTTTACCAACGCTGACCTGAGCGTTGCCAATGGCAGCCTCAGCGCGGTCAGCAGCAGCGATGGTGGCCTGACCTGGACCGCCACGCTCACCCCGACCGTGGGCGTGAGCGATGCCTCCAACCTCATCGTCCTGGACAACAATGGCGTGAGCGACTCAGCCGGCAACGCCGGGACAGGCACCACCAACTCGGCCAACTATGCGGTCGAGACACAGGTGCCGACCGCCACTGTCGTTGTTGCGGACAGCTCACTCACGGTGGGGGAAACCTCGCTGGTGACCATTACATTCTCGGAAGCGGTCAGCGGTTTCGACAATTCGGACCTGAGCGTGAATAACGGCACGTTGAGCAATGTGTCGTCTTCCGACGGTGGCGTGACCTGGACGACAACGTTCACCCCAAGCACCGGCATCTCCGACACCAGCAACCTGATCAGCCTGGACACCAGCGGCGTGGTCAACGCTTCCGGCAACAGCGGTGTTGCTGTGGTGAACTCCAACAACTACGCCGTGGACACGGTACGTCCGGGCGCCACCATCGTGGTGGGCGATACCCGCCTGGGCATCGGCCAGACCACCACCGTGACCATCAGCTTCACCGAGGCGGTGACCGGTTTCGACCTGTCGGACCTTAGTGTCGCCAATGGTGTGCTGTCCAACCTGGCCAGCAGTGACGGCGGCCTGACTTGGATGGCAACCCTGACGCCTTCGGTGGGTGTCAACGACACAACCAACCTGATCCTGCTCGACGCCAGCACCGTGCAGGACATGGCCGGCAACGCCGGTGCGAGTATCGCGATCTCCAACAACTACGCACTCGATGCTACCCGTCCGACCGCGACCATTGTGGTCGCCGATTCAAACCTGACTGTGGGTGCGACGACCCAGGTGACCATCACCTTCAGCGAAGCCGTGGCCGGTTTCGATCTGTCGGACCTGAGCGTCGCCAACGGTGAACTGACCAATTTGACCAGCAACGATGGTGGCAGGACCTGGACAGCGACCTTCACTCCCACGGTGAATCTCACCGACCCGAGCAACTTCATCGCCCTGGACACCAGTAACGTTAGCGACGTGGCGGGCAACGCCGGAGCAAGCGGGGCGGTGTCCAACAATTACGCAATCGACACGGTTGTGCCCAACGACGTGAAGCCACCGCCGGAGTTCCTGACGTCGGATCCCGTCACGGTCATTCCGCCGTCCGATGTACCGTTGCAACCGATCATCTTCACGCCGCCGACGGGCGACCTAGGTTCGCCGTTGGGCTTCCCACCGCTGTTCGAACAGCGTGATGTGGGCGGCGGCCTGCGGCCTATAGGCGATATTTTTATCAACCGTGGCGAACTGGCGCCAAGCTATATCGCCCAGGTATTCAGTACTGATGCCGCCGGCGGTGGCTCGGGTCAAGGGTTCCTCGGTTTTGGGGGCGGCGATGGCGGGGTGTTCGGCAGCAGCACCATTTCGACCTTGTTCAACCATGATTCCGGCACCGATAACGAGTCGACGAATGCCTTCGGCAACCCTTCGATGCAGGGGGGCGATATTTCCCAAGGTATGCGCGGGATGTTCGGCGCACCGACCTTGGGTCAGCAATTGCAACATCTCAAGGACACTGAGCAGCGTCAGGTCGACAGCCTGGCAATGGCTCTGCAACAGGTGGGTGTAAGCCTGGTACAGGCCTGAAGCATTCAATAAGAAAATCGTGCGGCAACCAGGGGCATTCCAAGGAATGAATAGAAGTCAGAAGTTATTCGGTATGAGTCTGCTGGCCGTGATGGTCAGTGGGTGTGCAGTCACCAGTGAGCCGATCGATCGTAGCGTCAGCGAACAGCGCGCCCAAATTGATCTCCAGAACATGTTCAAGGGCCAGGAACCTCTCAGCGGCCCGCTGACCCTGCACCAGGCCATGGCTCGGGCAGTGAAGTACAATCTGGAAGGCCGTCTTAAAATCATGGAAGAGGCCTTGGCCAAGCGGCAACTGGACTTGGCCAGTTTCGACATGCTGCCACGCATGGCATTGGACGCCGGTTATGTGGGCCGCAACAACGTCAATGCCTCCAGCAGCCAGAGTGTGGAGACCGGCACCCAGTCTCTGGAACCGTCGACCTCCCAGGACCGTGACCGTGAAGTGGCCGACCTCACCATGGTCTGGAACGTGCTCGACTTCGGCGTGAGCTACATCAGCGCCAAGCAGGCCGGTGACCAGCGGCTGATTGTCCAGGAACGCCGGCGCAAGGTGATCAACACCATTCTCCAGGATGTGCGTTCAGCCTACTGGCGAGCCATGGCCGCCGAGCGTCTGCTCAAGCAGATAGACAGTCTGATGGCGCGGGTAGACTCGGCGCGCAACAACAGCCAGAGCATGAGCGAGCAACGCATCGGTGACCCGGTGCAGGCCCTGGGTTACCAGCGCTCGCTGATCCAGGCGACTCGCCAGCTCGAAGAGCAGCGCCGCGCACTGTCCCTGGCCAAGACCGAACTGGCTACCTTGATCAATCTGCCCTTGGGCACTGAGTTGATCCTAGCCGCCCAGGATGAATACGAGATCCCGGAACTGAAGGTTGATCTCGCACGGCTCGAACAAGAAGCCTTGATCAGTCGTCCGGAGCTGCGCGAGCAGGACTACCAGACGCGCATCACCGCCGCCGAAACCCGCAAGGCTTTGCTGCGCCTGTTGCCGGGACTGGAGTTTTCCGCCGGTGGGCATTACGACAGCAACTCGTTCTTGGTGGAGCAGGGCTGGGCTGATTACGGTGTGAAGGTCACCTGGAACCTGTTCAATGTGATCTCCGCCCCGGCAGCAATCAACGTGGCCAAGGCCGGTGAAGAGGTTGCGACGGCGCGGCGTCAGGCCATGTCGATTGCGGTGTTGGCGCAGCTGTACGTGGCCAATGCCAATTATCGCGAGTCGCTGCGCCAGTTCGAGACCAGCCAACAACTATCGGATATAGACAGGCAGATTGCCGGTCAGATGCGCAACCGGTATCAGGCTTCCGGCCTTGGTGAACTCGACCTGATCCAGAGCGAACTCAACACCCTGCAGGCGGATTTACGGCGAGATCTGGCCTATGCCGACCTGCGCAACGCCTACGGCCAGATCTTTGCAAGCGCAGGTCTCGATCCATTGCCGGATGTTGTTCAATCGACCCAAGTGCAGTCAATTGCGGCGGCACTGGCCAATCGAGAGGCCGCGTGGGGTCAGGGCGATATCGCTACGTCAACCGCAGCAGAACCTCATTAGCGAGCCGGGACGTGCGGCGTCCCGTTGATCTGCATCCTAGCGTTTTGTGGTTCGCCGAAAGCGTGAAACTGGCGTCGTCCTGTAGATGCCTATTCTGCCCTGGCTGGCCTTCGTGGCCAGGGTACTTTACGGCGTCTGCAAAGGTATCCTGACCATCGCGCGCGGCACACTGCCTTTGGTGTTCTTTGGAGCAGATGGTTACGGCGCGCGCGTGGGATTGCTGGCTCGCCCCTTCTATTTGCCCAAGCCAGGGGGCGAATAGATGCAGCGTTAGCCGTGGGTTGAAGCCACAAGCTTGCTGGCGGTGGTGTCTGCGTTAGTTGCAACTAGCCAGCTAGCAAGTCTCGGATTTCCCTCGCAATCACATTCATCTTCTTCAAGGCGGCGCATCTGGGCCCGTAGCCGCAGACTTTCACTCTTGGCTTCCAGCAGCTCACTGGCCTGCCTCTCCGACTTATCGGGCGTGACAGCCTTTACCCACTTGTAGATGCTGTGAGTAGACGCCGAGGCGCGCGGCGATTTCTGCTACTGAATATCCACGCTCAACTACCTGCCTGACGGCCTCGGCCTTGAATTCCGGAGGTAAATCGTTGGGTGCTCATAACTTCCTCCTATGCTCAAAGCTTAGGCCGGGGATGTCTACCGGAGCGGGATAGCCCACCGCCACTGAGCCGCACTTTCTCGGTCGTCTGGCACCCTGAGCGCTATCGCAGCCCGCTTTGGCAGGCTTTCAAAGTGTTTTTGCAGGAAGAACATTTGGCGTTTCTCGCGTTCCGCTACGAACGCTAAATCCGACCTCTGAAACGAGTGTTGAAGGCTGGTGCGCCGTACAGCCCAGCGCGTGGCTGGGTAGCTTGGCCCCTCCCGATGGACTGACTGTTGCCGCCGCACCAGTCTGCGCTGGCCGCGCCTCGCTAAGTGGCGTGGCCAGGCGGTTCCGGGCGGCTAGTGGTCCGCCTGCCGAGGGCGGGCTGCGATGGCCTCGATCTCGAACAGCAGCCCCGGCAACGCCAGCGCGCTGACCTGGACAATCGAATCGGCCGGGTAGGGCGGGCGGAAGAAGCGCTTACGCAGCGCGACGACGTCGGGGAAGCAGGCCATGTCGGTGACGAAGAGGGTGACCTTCAGCACGTCGTCCAGGGTGGCGCCCGCGGTTTCCAGCACGCGCGCAAGGTTGCCGAAGGCGCATTCGGCCTGGGCGATGAAGTCGCCTTCGCCCACGATTCGGCCCTGCGCGTCCAGCGCTGCCTGCCCGGAAATGAACAGCAGGTCGCCATAGGCGATGCCCGGCGACAGGGCAAACGGCGCGAAGGGATCGGGCAGCGGTTGTATCGCGGTCTTCTTCATGGATGGCTCACTTCGCCGGCGATGCGCTTGAGGCGGCGCCACAGCGTGGTCTGGCTGATGCCCAGGTATTCGGCGGCGAGACTCTTGTTGCCACCGAACTGCTGGAGCGCTTTGACGATCTCCTCCTGCTCGACCTGGTGCAGATGGCCGCCTTCGTCCACCTCGCTGATCGGGTTGAACAGTTCCGGCGCCAGTCGTGGCATGGCTTCGACCAGCGCGTCGCTGCTGCCATAGAGGCGCAGGGAGACCACCAGCCGCTCGATGATGTTTTCCAGCTGGCGTACGTTGCCGGGCCAGTTGTAGCGGCGGAATACCGGGGTCAGCGCGCGCGCCATGTCTGCCGGATCGACGTCCACCGCGTAGCGCTGGCCGGCGCGACGGACCAGGTATTCGGTGAGCAGCGGAATGTCTTCCATGCGCTCGCGCAGCGGCGGCAGCACGATGACAAACGTGCTCAGGCGGTAGTAAAGGTCCTCGCGGAAGCGCCCGGCGCGGACTTCGGCCTGCAGGTCGGTGTTGCACGCCACCACGAACTTGATGTTCAGCGCGATGGCGCGCTTGGCACCGACCGGCCGCACCTCGCGTTCCTGCAGCACACGTAACAGCTTGGCCTGCTGCGGCAGCGGCATCGAGTTGATCTCGTCGAGGAAGAAGGTGCCGTTGTTGGCGCTCTCGAGCAGGCCGGACTTGCCGCCGTTCTTGGCGCTGGTGAAGGCACCGTCGGCATAGCCGAACAGCTCGGACTCGAACAGCTCCGCGGGGATCGCTGCGCAGTTGATCGCCACGAACGGGCCCGCGGCGTTGCTGCTGGCGGTATGGATCTGTCGCGCCGCCAGTTCCTTGCCGGTGCCGGTCTCGCCGCGCAACAGTACCGTGCCCGGGGTGGAGCCGTAGAGCATCAGTTGGCTCTGCATTTCGACCATGCGGCTGGATTGGTAGACCAGCCGGCGCTGTTGGTCGCTGGGCTGGGCCAGCGGCTGCGGATAGAACACATAGAGCGAGCCGACGCCTTCGCCATCCACGTCGAAGGGGACCTTGTTCAGCGTGCACAGGCGGTCGCCGAGCAGCAGACCCTCGGCGCTGAGGCTCTCGGCTTCGAGCACGCGCGAGTCGAGGATGCCATTCAGACGACGACGTTTGGGCAGACCGGGGATCAGGCTCTGTGCAGCGCTGTTCCAGGCCACCACCACGCCGTTGCGGTTGGTGACGACCTGCGGATTGGGGTTCTGCTCCAGCAGGAATTGCTCGGTGGCCGCCTGCTGGCGTTCGCGCTTGTACAGCCCGGCGTGGCGGATCGCCTTGCGCAGCAGGTTGCGGCAGGATTCGCGAGAGTAGACCAGCACCGATTCGAGCTTCCATTGGTCGGCCAGGTCGCAGACATAGCTGGAACCGATAACCGCGCCGATGCCTTCGGCGCGCAGGCTGTGGAAGATCTCGTGAGCCTGTTCGGCCGTGCTGTAGGTGCGGTGGATCAGCTCCATGCCGCCGAACAGGCGCAGCAGTTCGATATTGGCTTCCTGGCGCTCGTAGGTCAGCAGCAGCGCCTTGTCGGCAACGCGGCGCGCGGTGAGGAAGGCGTGGATCAGGTCCGATTGCTCGACCTTCAGCGCCAGCACCGGGACGGGCAGGGTGTCCTGCAGGTAGAAGGCGTTGGCGCCGGCGCTGGCGAAAATGTCCACCTCCTGGCGCTCGACCAGCTCGCGGGCCACGCGCACCGCATCGTTGAAAATGTTGTCGACGATGGTGATGTTCGCCAGCGATTCGAATTCCGGGATCAGGCTGTGTACCAGACGACTGACCTTCGAATTGCCGATGAAGCAGATCTTCACCCGTTCCAGTTCTTCGTTCGCAAACTCCACAGCGCACCTCTTGTTCTTAGTATTGGTCGCGATGCATTCACCCTTTGAACAGCCAGGGTTCCTCCGCCTTTCGCATGTTCTCGTACGCTTTGATCCGGTCTGCAAAAGCCAGTGTTTCGCCGATTTCGTCCAGTCCCTGCAGCAGGCGCTGGCGCCGCCCTTCCTCCAGCTCGAAGTCCAGTTCAAGCTCCCCGACGCGCAGCCTGCGTTCGCTGACGCTGACCTGCGCGCAGATGCCGGGCTGGCTTTGCACGATGGTGAACAGCGTATCCACGTCTTGCTGCGCCAGCTGTAACGGAAGTACCCCGTTGTTGAAGCAGTTGTTACGGAAGATATCCCCGAAGCTGGGCGCTATCACGACCCGCACGCCAAAGTCCCGCAAGGCCCACACCGCGTGTTCGCGGCTGGAGCCGCAGCCGAAGTTGGCCTGGGCCAGCACCACGCTACCCTTATCCCACGGAGGGTTATTCAAGATACATGCCGGGTTGCGCCGGCGGCTGGCGATCGGCGTGTCGATCTCGCCGGGGTCCAGGTAACGCTCGTCGTCGAAGAGGAAATCGCCGAATCCACGGGCCTCCAGGCTCTTGAGGTACTGCTTGGGCAGCAGCAGGTCGGTATCGATGTTGGCGCGGTTGAAGGGGATGATCACACCTTCGTGTTCGCTCAATGGCTGCATCTCAAAAGCTCCCCAGGTCCGTGAGTTCGCCCATCACCGCGGCCGCCGCGGCCATCGCCGGTGACATCAGATGGGTGCGGCCGCCCTTGCCCTGACGCCCCTCGAAGTTGCGGTTGGACGTGGCCGCGCAGCGTTCGCCGGGATTGAGGCGGTCGGCGTTCATGCCCAGGCACATGGAGCAACCGGGTGAGCGCCACTCGAATCCGGCGGCCTTGAAGATGCGATCCAGCCCCTCGCGCTCGGCCTGCAGGCGCACCAGACCGGAGCCCGGCACGACCAGAGCCTGGCGGACCCGCTCGTGAACGGTGCGCCCACGCAACACCTCGGCGGCGGCGCGCAAGTCCTCGATGCGGGCGTTGGTGCAGGAGCCGATGAAGATGCGGTCAACCGGAATGCCCGCCAGCGGCTGGCCGGGTTCGAGGCCCATGTAGCGCAGCGCGCGCTCCCAGTCGGCGCGCTGCAGGGCGTCGCGGGCCTGATCCAGGGTCGGGATGCGGCCGTCGATGGCGGCCACCTGCTCGGGCGAGGTGCCCCAGCTCACCTGATTGCGGACCTCGGCGGCATCGATTTCCAGTTCGCGGTCGAACTGCGCCTCGGCATCGGAATGCAGGGTGCGCCAGTAGGTGATGGCCTGCTCCCAGTGCGCGCCGCACGGTGCCAGCGGTCGCCCCTTCACGTAGGCCTCGGTCTTGTCGTCGTACGCCACCAGGCCCACGCGGGCGCCGGCCTCGATGCTCATGTTGCACAGCGTCATGCGCGCTTCCATGCTCAGCGCGCGAATCGCCTCGCCGCAGAACTCGATGGCGTGCCCGGTGGCGCCGGCCGTGCCGATCCGGCCGATGATGTACAGGGCCAGGTCCTTGGCGGTGACGCCCAGGCCCAAGCGGTTGTTCACCTGGATGCGGAAGTTCTTCTGCTTGCGGCTGCGCAGCGTCTGGGTAGCCAGCACATGCTCCACCTCGCTGCTGCCGATGCCGTGGGCAAGCGCGGCGAGCGCGCCGTGGGTGGCGGTATGCGAGTCGCCGCAGACCAGGGTGGTGCCCGGTAGTGTCAGGCCCTGCTCGGGGCCGACGACATGCACGATGCCCTGGCGCACGTCGTTGAGGGGAAACAGCGGCACGCCAAATTCGCGGCTGTTGCGTTCCAACGTGGCGATCTGCTGCCGGGCGATGACGTCGCTGACGCCCTCGACGCCTTGCTCACGGCTGAGCGTCGGAACATTGTGGTCCGGCGTAGCCAGGCTGGTGTCCAGCCGCCAGGGTTTGCGTCCGGCCAGGCGCAGGTTGGAAAACGCCTGCGGAGACGTCACCTCGTGCAGCAGGTGCCGGTCGATATACAGCAGCGTGGAGCCATCGGGCAGTTCGTCCACCCGGTGGCGCGCCCACAGCTTGTCGTAGAGTGTCTGCGCTCCCACGTTATCGTCCTCTGTCAGGGTTCAGTTCAAGTTGGACCAGGGAATCCACCGGTAGAGTTCGGCGCCGCTGGAGTCGGGCACCTTGTACCCGCAGTAGGCATCGAGTCGTCCTTCGGACCTGGGCTGGATCAGGCAATAGGGCCGGTAGCAGGCCTCGTCGGTTTCCAGCTGTCGCAGCCGTGTGCGGGCCTGTACCAGTTGGGTGCGCGCCGCTTCGTCGCGCCGATCCTCCAGCGCGGCGACGTTGGCGCGAAAGTGTTCGACCCAGGCCTGGGAGTAGGCCCGGCAGGCGGGGGATTGGCTGACGATCGGCGAACTGTCGATCGCCTGCCGCTCCCCCGCGCAGCCGGCCAGCAGGGCCAGGGCCGCGCAGCCGGTTTCACGCCAGTAACGCAAGGCAGTGCTCCAGCGGTCGCACATCGGCGTACTTCAGCTGCAGGTCGAACAGGTTGGCCTGATGCGCGGCCGGGTTGCGGTCGCCCACGGCCTGCTCGGGAATCAGCACGCGCAGGTCGTGTTGCAGGGCGTCCACCGCCGTAGCGCGCACGCAGCCGCTGGTGGTCAGTCCGGTCACCATCACCCCGTCGACACCCGCGGCATCCAGCATGGCCTTCAGTTCGGTACCGAAGAACGCGCTGGCCCAGTGCTTGACCACGATCGGCTCGCCGTCGCGCGGTGCCAGGCGCGGGTCGATCTCCACCAGCCGGCTGCCGGCGGCGAGCACATTCAGACTCGGCAGCTTCTCGCGGAATACCCGCGCCTGGTCCGGGTTGTCGTAGGCCACGGTGGTGAAGAACACCGGCCAGCCGCGCCGGCGGAAGGCCTCCAGCAGTTGCCGGTTAGCCTCGATCACCTGCGGACAGTCGCTGGCCAGCGGGCTCAGGCCGGGGTCGGTGAACCCCAGGCTGAGGTCCACCAGCACCAGCGCGTAACGGCCGGCAGCCTGCAGCTCGGAAGATTGCAAGGACATGGCTCAGCTCCAGGTCGGCGTGGCGGGGGCGGGCAGGCCGGTTTCTTCCAGGCAGCGCGCCTTGAGCTCCTCCAGGCTGCCACCGCGATCGAACAGCGGCACCGGGCCACGGGCATCGATCAAGGCAGCGCGCAGTTCGTCGGTCGCGGCCTGATCCACGGCATCGTTGACGATCACCACGCCATAGCGGCGCGCGCCGTCGACGCTGACCAGCCCGCGCCGCACGTCGGTCAGCACCTTGGCCGGGTCGCGCTTGAACGGATCGCCCCAGCCGCCGCCGCCCCAGGTGTCGAACAGCAGCAGGTCGCCGGCGCTGACCCGGATGTTGTCGCACTTGGACGGCAGCATCTGGCGGGTGCCGTCGGCGCGCAGCAGTTCCTTGCGGCTGCGCTCGCCCGGCTCGCCACCACTCACGCCCCACGGATAGGTCAGCCAGCGGTCATCGTGGATGGAAATCTCGCCATCGGCCAGCATGCGATAGCTGACCCGCAGGCCGTTGCCGCCGCGATGCAGGCCGGCGCCGCCGGTATCCGCCAAGGTCTCGTAGCTTTCGATGCGCAGCGGGAAGTAGGCCTCGACGAACTCGTTGGGCACGTTGGTGAAACCCGGCCACAGCGAGTGGCCATCGGCGCCGTCGCCGGCCGGCCGCCCCGGAATACCGCCGAAGCCGATCTGGAACAGCTGGAACCATTCGCCGTTCTTGTCGTAGCCCGAGTACATGAAGTGCGGCGAATCGGAGAAGCCCGCGGCGTTCATTGCATCCGGCGCGCCCTGGCCGAGCAGGCCGCTCATCATGTCGAAGATGCGTCCCAGCGCGTGGGTCCGGCAGGACAGCGCGGCGGGGAAATTCGGCTTGAGCAGCGAGCCCTGCGGGATGCGTACTTCAACCAGGTCGTAGAAGCCGTCGTTGAGCAGGATCGCCGGGTCGAACAGGCTGATGGTCAGCGCGCCGAAGAAGATCTTGAACATCTCCTCGTTGAGGTAGAAGTTCACCGACGACGGCGCCTGCGGATCGGTGCCGGTGAAGTCGAAGATCGCTTTCTCGCCCTCGCGCCACAGGGCGCAGCGCAGGGTGTAGGGCCCGAGTCCGGCGCCGTCGTCGCAGATGTAGTCCTCGAACACCTGACGCTGCTCCGGCACCACGCGCTGGATGACCTCCTTCATCGCGCGGCGGGTGCGGTCGAGCATTTCCTGCTGGGCGCTGTAGAAGATGTCGTCGCCGAAGCGCTCGGCCAGTTCCACGCAGCGTTTGCCGGCGGTACGGCAGGCGGCGACGATGGCGTTGAGGTCCGAGCGGTTCCAGCGCGGCAGGCGCACGTTGTGCAGGATGACGTCGAGCATGTCGCTGTTCATCACGCCCTTGCGGTACAGCTTGACTGGCGGAATGCGGATGCCTTCCTCCCAGATCGAGGCGGCATTGGTCGGCAGCGAGCCGGGCACCTTGCCGCCGACATCGGACATGTGGCCGAACATGGCCGAATAGTTGATGACGCGGCCATCCTTGAAGATCGGCATCAGCACCAGCCAGTCCGGCAGGTGACTCACGGCGCCGTTGCACAGGTAGGGGTCGTTGGTGAGGAAGATGTCGCCTTCCTCGATCTCGCCGGTGTAGCTCTCCAGGAAGCCGGTGATGAACGAGCCGAACTGGCCGACGATCATCTTGCCTTCGTTGGTGGCGATCAGCGGGAAGGCATCGCCCTGCTCGCGGATGCCCGGGCTCATGGCGGTGCGGAACAGCACCGCGTCCATCTCGTGACGGGCGTTGCTCAGCGCGTTCTCGACGATGTCGATGGTGATGCTGTCCACCGCTACGCGTTCGAAAGGGGTGTTATTGGTCTGGGTGATACGCGCAACCATGATGCTTACTCCTGCGGCCGGATCAGCAGGTTGCCGACGCGGTCAACCGCCGCTTCGTAACCTGGGAACACAACGGTGGTGGAATCCATCTCCATGACGATGGCGGGGCCGGTCACGACCAGGCCGGGTGCCAGTCTGGCGCGGTCATAGAGCGTGGCGCTGTAGTTGTTGCCGGCGTAGTAGATCGGGCTCTGGCCGCTGACCGCCGCGGCGAGGTCCGGCGCGCTGCCTTCGTACTGGCGCTCGGTGATCTGCGGACGCGGCGCACGGGCGATCGCCCGCAGGTTGATCAGCTCGTGGGAATCGCCGAGCGAGAAGCTGAACAGCTGCTCGTGTTCGGCATCGAACGCGCCGGTGATCACCTGCAGTCCCTCGCTGGCCAGCCGTTCGCGGTCCACTTCCAAGGTCAGCTGCAAGGCCTGGCCCTGGTAGCGCACGTCGGCCTGATAGTTCAGCTGTTGCAGATGCGGCTCGACGCCCTGGCTGGCCAGCGACTGGCTCACCTGGCTGCTCAGCTGATCGAGGGTCTGCATCACTTCGTCCAGGTCGAGCTCGCTCAGGCGGCGGATGATCGAGCGCGACGCCTCGTCCTTGACCCGCGTGGTGGCGTCGCCGTAGGCGCAGAGCACGCCCGGCCCCGGCGGGATGATCACCGGCCAGGCGTTCATCAGGATGCCCATCGCATTGGCATGCAGCGGACCGGCGCCGCCGAAGCCGCAGAGCGCGAAGTCGCGCGGGTCGTAGCCCTGCTCGACGCTGATCAGGCGCAGGGCGCCGTACATGTGTTCGTTAGCCAGCCGCACGATGCCTTCGGCAGCCTCGAACAGCGATACGCCCATGGCATCGGCGACCCGCTGTACCGCAGCGGTGGCCAGGTCATGGCGAATCTGGAAATCGCCGCCGAGTTTCTGCACCGCCGGCAGGTAGCCGAGCACGACGTTGGCATCGGTCACAGTGGCCTGCTCGCCACCGCGATCGTAAGCCGCCGGGCCGGGCACGGCGCCGGCGCTTTCCGGGCCGACGCGCAGGGCGCGGGTCAGCTCCGGCACGCTGGCGATCGAGCCGCCGCCGGCGCCGACGGTACGCACGTCTACCGACGGTGCGCGCACGGCCACGTCGCCGACGCGGGTTTCGCGGCGGATGCGCGCCTGGTTGCCATCGATCAGCGCCACGTCGGTGGAGGTGCCGCCGACGTCGAAGGTCAGTACGCGGTCGAAGCCGCCGCGCGAGCAGAACCAGATCGCCCCGGCGACACCGCCGGCAGGTCCCGACAGCAGCAGGTTGACCGGGGTGTTGGCCGCCGACTGGCTGGTGGCCAGGCCGCCATCGGAGCGCAGGATGGAGAGCTGCGCGTGGCCGCCGATGCGCCGGTCCAGCTCGTTCTGCAGATGGCCGATGTAGCGCTCCACCTCCGGCCGCACGTAGCTGTTGACCACGGTGGTTTCGGTGCGCTCGTACTCCTGCATCTCCGGTACGACTTCCGAGGACAGCGACACGGGAATGTGCGGCATCACCTCGCTGGCGATCGCCATGATCTCGCGCTCGTGTTCGCCGTTGACGTAGGCGTTGACCAGGCTGATGGTCAGCGCCTCGATGCCGGCTGCGGCCAGCCGCGCGAGTTCCTGGCGGATCGCCTCGCGGTCCAGCGGCCGGACCACGCTACCGTCGGCGCCCATGCGCTCGTCGGCCTCGATGGTCAGCTCCAGCGGCGCCAGCAGCTCGCCCTTGTTCCAGATGACCCAGCCACCCAGCCCGCCCGGCACGAAGGAACGGGCGATGTGCAGCACCTGCTTGTAGCCGCGGGTGGTCACCAGTCCGACCTTGGCGCCGCGGCGGGTGAGGATGGCGTTGGTCGCCACGGTGGTGCCGTGCATCACGCAATTGATCTGCGCGGCGTCGATGGCGGCGATGCCGCAGATCCGCTCGATGCCGTTGAGTACCGCGACGGAAGGGTTGTGAGGAGTGGATGGGACCTTGGCGGTGAAGCTCTCGCCGGTCACATCATTGATCAGTAGCAGGTCGGTGAAGGTACCGCCCACGTCTACGCCCAAACGAAAACTCATGGTTGCTCTCCAAACGCTTCCTGATTCTTGTAGAGCCTGGCCGCCTTTGCGACGGCCAGGCCTCGCGCGCCCTAGCGAGCGATTTTTTCCAGTTCGCGCAGGTTGACGTTGTCCGCGGTGATCCCCGGAGTGTTCATCGTGGTGCCTTCGCCGAGGATGAAGACGGTGCCGTGGCGCCGCTGGTAGTCCAGGGTGAAGCCCGCGGCCGAGGTGATCGCAGTATCGCCGTCGGCCAGCTTGATGGTCTTGAGGTGGTAGTTCATCCACTTCCAGAACTGGCCTTTGCGGTCATACGCCTCGGCCTGGTAGAAGCGCGGGAACTGGGTGTCCATGTACATCACCTTGCGACCGTAGGGGTGCTCCGGCGGGGTGATCGCCTCGATGACCCAGACGTCGCGCGGCTCCCAGCCGTCCTTGGGGTTCCAGTGCGGCGCGTTGTCGAGATCGACGATGGGGAACTCGGCGTTGCCCTTGGCCTTGGCGTCCCAGGGGGTGGTGGTGGAGTTGGCCACGACCAGCAGCTTGCGCTTGCCGAGCAGCTTGTATTCCGGGTACCAGCTGGGGTGCGCGTTGAAGATCTCGATGTCGTCGTTGAGCTGGTCGGTACCGCCGATCGGGTCCATCCAGGTACCGCCGGACAGCCGGCGGGTGCGGCGCACCGACTTCACGTAGGCCCAGGAGTCCTCGAGCTTGGGTGAGTCATAGCGGATGGTGAACAGGCCCAGGCCGCGGATATCGGAGGGGTAGGTCGCGTACAGCAGGGTCTTGGTGAAGATGCTGCCGTCGCCCTCGACCGGGTTGTCCACCCCGAGCCGGCCCTTCATCTGATAGCGCAGGAAGCGCCATTCCTGCTTGCGCTCCAGGCCACTCTTGCCGTCGACGAACAGGTAGGCGAACTTCGGGTAGTCCATCACGTTCTTGCCCGGCTGGGCGTAATGGTGGTTCCAGATCAGCTTGTCCGCCGCATGGGGATCATCGGCCTTCACCTCCGGGAACGGTATGCCGGCGACCCAGCCCTCCACCTGGCGGGTGTCGGGGTTGTACTTGGCCTTGCCGGCGTTGGCCTGGGTCGCCGCCATGTAGTCCTTGCCGAGCGTGACCGGCTGCGACGCCTTGAGAGTGATGTTCAGGCCTTCCTCGCGGATCAGGGTCTGCATGCGCTCGGTGAGCAGGTCGGCGATGGCGGTGCCTTCGAAGGTATTGCCGAGCTGCTGCGCGAGGTTGGCGGCGTTGATCTGGTCGCCGGGCTTTAGCTCGGCGGCATGGGCGGTGAGCACGCTGGACAGGGCCAATGCAGTGGCCAGACAGCTAAGACGCATGTTCATTGTTTTCATCTCCTGGTCTTAGAAGTTGTAAGTCACGCGCAACGACAGCTGGTCGTTGCCGTTGAAGTAGCCGAACAGGTTGGTGTTGTTGAAGCCTTGCAGAGCACGGTCCTGGCTCTCGTCATCGAAGAAGATGTCGGCCTCGGCACGAATCCGCCAGTGGTCGCCGTAGGCGAACTCCACGGCCGGAATCACGAAGGCGCCGCCGTAGGTCATGTCCGTACCCACGGCCAGACTCGGGTTGATCCGGTCGTTGTCGTAGTTCATGGCCAGGATCGCGGTGGCGATGGTGGAAAACTCCTTGGTACGGCCGCTGAAGCCGGCGGAGTTGACCAGTTCGTCGTCGCGGTCGTAGTCCGTGATCCAGGTGTTGAACAGCTGCACCGAGAGGAACGACGGCCGGCTGGTGCCGAGGAAGTGCTGCAGCGCGACCTGCTTGTCCAGGCGCAGCATGGTCTTGACCACGTCCTTCTCCTTGATGCCGCAGAAGCCCGGGAAGAACGCACAGCCGCCGGCTTCGCCCGCCTGCAGGCCGTAGTTGTACGGCGAGTCGGGGATGTAGGAGAGCTCGGTGGAGAACACCGAGTCGATGGACTCCATGTAGCGGTTCGCCGAGAAGCCGAACACGTTGACGAACGGGTAGATCAGCTCGCCCACGGTGGAATCCGCGGCCGAGTTGTATTCACCCTTGTACGCGCCGCCGAACTGCGCGCCGCTGGCGGCGTCGCCGACACCCAGCGGGTTGTTCGGGTTGGGGTTGATCACCGGGTTGACCGACGGGCCGTGGAACCAGGCCAGCGAGTATTCCCAGTCGCCGAGCATCGACTTCCAGCGCAGACCGTAGGACGGATCGTCCATGTCGGCGTCCTTGTGGTCGAAGTTATACGGCACGTCGGCGCCGAAGGTGGCGGTGCGGAAGGTGATGCCCTTGTTCGGGTTGTTGGCCCAGCGGCCGCCATCCAGGTCGAAGCTGTTGCCGCGGTCATACGCGCCGTTGAGCTGGCCGGGGATGAAGATCAGCTGCAGGGTGCCGCCGAGCTGGTTGAATTCCTCCTGCAGGTTGACCATCCACAGCGGCTTGCGCACGTCCTCGTTCTCCGGCTCGAGGAACGAGCGGATGCGCTGGTCGTAGCCGTGGATCACATCCAGCGACTGGAAGAAGTCGGTCTCGCCCCAGACCACCTGCTGCTTGCCCAGCTTCAGCGTGGTGGTCGGGGTGACGTTCGTCTGCCACCACAGCTCGCGCAGCTCTTCGCTGTTGTAGACGTCGTCCATCAGATCGACCTGCGACTTGCTGCGGTTGCTGAACAGGTCGGAGCGTGCGTTCTGGTCCATCACCTCCTGAAGGTCTTCCAGGTAGTCGGTCTCGTACTCGCGGTTCAGTCGACCGGAGACGAAGAACTGCGAGTCGCCGAAGTCCTTGAACAAGTTGAGCTTGAGGATGCTGCGCGCCATCGACATGTCGTAGCGGTAGTTGCCCTTGCGGTCCGCGCCGACCAGGCCGTTCGGATCCTCGCCATCCATCAGGTAGGGATTCTCGAGGTTCCAGGACAGGTGCATGCGCGCGTAGCCGCTGACTTCCCAGTTGTCGAAGAAACCGTCCTGTGCCATTGCCGGCCCGTGCACACCGGCCGCCAACATCACGGCGCTAGCTAACGGGGTTAAGTGCTTCATTCTTTTTTTCATTATCAGCCGCTCCATTGTGCTCGAGGTTTAGCGCGCGCCCGGTGGACTGGGCTTTTTTCGGTGTGCTGTGTTCGAAGATGAATTTCGGCTTGAACACCAGCGCCAGCGAAGGCATGACAAACAGGGAGGTGAGTGCCGAAACCATGAGCCAGAGCCCGATCAGCATGCCCATCTCTGCTTGGAAACGAAGGGAGGAGAAGGACCAGAACAGCACGCCGGCGGCCAGGGTGAAGGCCGTCAGCAGCACGCCGCGGCCGGCCGAGCCGAGCGATTGCAGCACGGCATCCAGCGGAGCGGCGTCGGGGTGCTTCTCCAGGTATTCCTTCATGGAGTCGACGATGTAGAAGGCGTAGTCCACGCCCAGGCCGATCCCCAGGGCCACCACCGGCAGCGTGCTGATGCTCATGCCGATGTCCTGCCAGGCCATGAAGGCGAAGGTGACGACGTTGGAGATCGCCACCGGGATGATGAAGAACACCCCGCTGACCGAAGAGCGGTACACCACCAGGCAGCACAGCACCACCACCAGGAAGGCCAGAGCCACCGCCTCGATCTGGTCGCTGAGGAGAATCTCGTTGACCGCCGCGATGATGCCGAGCACGCCACCGACCAGCTTCACCTCGGCGCCCTCGATGGGGTTCTCGGCGATGAACTCCTTGGCGTAGTGGGTGGCCTTGCGCAGGGTGTCGCCCTTGTGGTCGCGGAAGAACAGGGTGACGGCGCCGTTCTTGAAGTGCACATCGCTGAACTGCGCCAGATCGCCCGGGTCGGCGCCCTGCATGTAGAAGCTGATCAGCTCGCCGTTCTCTACCTGGCTGCCGCCCAGTTCACGGAAACGCGGGTTGCCTTCGTAGAGGTTGCGGCGGATGTCGACCACGATGTCGGCCAGGGAAATGGCACCGCCGATCTCCTCCTGGCGTTCCATGTAGCGCGAGAAGCGCAGCATCCAGTCGAGCACCTGCGGCGTTTTCAGCGTGTCCAGCTCCTGGCCCTCGATTACCACGAACATCTGCTCGGAGCCGGGGTACAGGCGGTTGATCAGCGCGCTGTCCTGGTTGAAGGAGGAGTCCTGCCAGAGGATCGGCGAGCCATCGCTGGCATCGCCGATGGTCAGCCGGGTGGCCTCGAATACCAGTCCAGCCATCAGCACGATCACCAGTGGCGCGATGTAGTAGCGGGTACGGCTGCGCACCACCCACTTGGCACCGGCCAGAATGGCGCGCATGAAGCCGTCCAGGTTGAACGGGTGGGCGTAGCCCTGCGGACGCTTGATGAACGACAGCAGCGCCGGGGTGAGGAACACCGCCGACACAGTGATGGTCATCACCCACACCGCACCGACGATGGCGACCTTCTGCAGCAGCGGGATGGGCGTGAGGATCACGCACAGGATCGCGCCCGCGTCGGCATACAGCCCCAGCATGCTCGGCCGCCACAGCTCCTTCATGGTCTGCTCGGCGGCGCGCCGCGGATCGACGTGTTCACCGCCCAGCGTCAGGTCGTCGAAGCGGGTGATCATCTGCACCGAGTGCGACAGCGCCCGGGCGGTGATGATGAAGGCCACCACGATCACCAGCGGGTCGAAGTTGAAGCCCAGCAGGTTGCCGATGCCCAGCGCCCAGATCGCCGAAACCAGGCCGGCCAGCAGCGGCAGGATGGTGCCGCGCCAGGTGCGGCTGAAGACGAACAGCAGCACCAGCATTGCGCCCAGCGACAGCAGCGACAGGCTGACGGTCTCGCCGAGGTAATGCGCCACCCAGCCATAGAGGATCGGCTCGCCCACCAGATGCAGCGTGACCTGATCCTGCACCTGCGAGGCATCGAGCAGCGTCTGGATCTGCGGGAAGATCTTGCCGTAGTCCACCAGGTGGTCGTAGAAGTCCACCTGGATCAGTGCCGAACTCAGCTCGCGGTCCACGTACAGGCCGTACACCATCGGGTTGTTCAGCACCGCCTGGCGCAGCTCGTTGATCTCGTCCCGCGTCTGCGGCACGTTCGGCCACATCATCGGCTGCGTCTCGATGCCCTCGCTGGAGGCGTTGACGCGCTTGAGCTTCTTCGACGCCAGCGAGGTGATCTGCATCGGGTTGACGCCCTCGACCTTCTGCAGGTCGTAGGTGATGCGGCGGATCTCCTCGAGGATGTCGCGCTCGAAGATTTCCCCCTCGCGCGCCTTGACCAGGATGGTGACGCGGTTGCTGGCCGCGAAGCTGTCCTGGTACTTGCGGTGCACCTGCACGTACGGATGGTCGTGGGGCACCATGTCGCTGAAGCGGGTGCGGATGTCCAGGCCGCCCAGTGAAGCGGCGAAGGCTACGGTGGCCAGCGCGATGGCCACGCAGACCATGACGCGATTGCGAATGGACCAGGCGGCCAGACGCGCGGTATAGCTCTTGACGCTATTCATCACGGGGTCTCCTTGATCAGCAGCCGAAGGTCTTGCGCTTCGAGCAGGCCGACCTGCTTGCCGACCAGCAGCACGCCGCGGTCGGTATTGACCAGGCGGCTGTGGTAGCTCTTGTCCAGGCTGGCCGGGCTCCAGCGCTGCCAGCCCTGGTCGGGCACGGCATTGCGGGTCTGGTAGAGCGCGCCGCGGTCGCCGGTGGCGATCCAGCGTTGCTCGTGGAAGGTCACGTCGTAGAGGTGTTCCTCGGTGAACGGCGGCAGCTCGCGCCAGTCCTGGCCGCCGTTCTCGCTGAGGTACACGCCGCCGCGATTGCCGACGGCGACGCCGGTGTCGCCGTTGAAGTGCACCGCGCGCAGGCTTTCGCTGCTCAGCTCCTGCACCCGCCAGCTCTCGCCGTGATCGACGCTGTGCAGCAGGCGGCCGAACTCGGCGGCGATCCACAGATCGCCGTTGGCGCCGGCGCGGATGCTGTTGAGGGTTACGTCCTCATCGATGCTCAGCGCTTGCCACTGGCTGAGGTCGGCATCGGCGCGCAGCAGGCTGCCCATCTCGCCGACCGCCCAGAAGTGCCCGTCGATGAACGACACGTCGAGCAGCTTGGCCACCGAGTCCTCGCCCAGCAGCTGCTGTTGCTGCCAGCTGCCGTCAGCCTGGCGGACCCACGCGCGGCCCTGGTTGCCAACCACCACCACGCGGCCATCCGGCGAGCTGGCGATGCCTTGCAGGTTGTCGCGGCCGGGGACCTCGGCACGTTGCCAGCTCTGGCCGTCGTCGGACGACTCCAGCAGCGCGCCGTTCTGGCCGACTGCCCACCAGTGCTGGCCCAGCACTTCGGCATCGAAGAAGGCATCGCGGGTTTCCAGCAGCGGCTGGTCGAGCGGATGCGGATTGACCGTCGGCTGAACGAACAGGGCCGCATAGGACAGCCCTCCGATGATGAGCCAGGGCGACAACCGCCCGGCCCAGCTGAGACTGGACTTAAGCATGCGTTGCCTCCCGATGTGCCTGATGCTGGCGCTGCAGCCAGCGGAAGCTGTGGCCGCCGAGCGGGGTTTCGGTCAGTGCCTGCACCCGCTGCACCGCGTCCACCAGCGCCAGGCTGTCGATCCCGGTGTTCAGGCCCATGGCGTTGAGCATCAGCACCAGGTCCTCGGTGGCCAGGTTGCCGGTCGCTCCTGGTGAGAACGGGCAGCCGCCAAGGCCGCCGATGGAGCTGTCGAACTCGCGCACGCCGGCGTCGAGCGAGGCCAGCACGTTGGCCAGCGCCATGCCGCGGGTGTCATGGAAGTGGCAGGACAGCCGCTCCTGCAGGCCTAGCGAACGCAGCGGTTCGAGCACGCCGCGCACGCTGGTCGGATGGGCTGCGCCGATGGTGTCGGCGATGATGACCTTGTCCGCGCCGGCGTCGAACAGCCGCTGGGTGAGAGCGATCACGCGCTCGGCCGGGGTGACGCCCTCGAACGGGCACTCGAAGGCGACCGCGACGTAGGCGCGCGCCTCGAGGCCGTCGCGCCGCGCCTGCTGCATCAGCTCCAGGCATACGGCGGTGGTCTCGTCGAGACTCATGCGGATGTTGCGCTGGTTCATGGTCTCGGTGGCCGACAGCACCACAGCCACCGAACGAGCACCTGCGGCCCGCGCCAGCTCGTAGCCCTTGGCGTTGGGGATCAGCGCCGAATACGCGACCTGATCGGGCATCGGCAGGCGGGCGAACAGCGCGTCGGTGCCGGCCATCTGCGGCACCGCCTTGGGCGACACGAAACTGCCGACCTCGATGCTGCGAATGCCGGTGGCCAGCAGCGCCTGGATCATTTCCAGGCGCTGCTCGACGGTGAGGGTCTTGCCCTGGCTCTGCAGCCCGTCGCGCGGGCTGACTTCATTGACGACGATGCGCTCGCTCATGGCTCACCTCACCACCTTGCTGGCGCGCAACTGCGCGATGCGTGCGTCGCCGTAGCCGAGCAGGGTCTTGAGCACTTCGTCGGTGTGCTGGCCGAGCAGGGGCGGCGGGCTGAAGTGGTCGTCGCCGTCCACCGAAAGCTTGATCGGATTGCCCGGCGCGTTGACCTTGCCGCCCTCGGGGTGCTCGATCTCGACCACCATGCGGCGGTAGAGGATCTGCGGATCGCTCAGCGCCTGGCCGAAGTTGTTCACCGGGGCACAGGGCACGCGCACCGAACTCAGCAGGGCGACCCAGTGGTCGGTGGTCTGGGTGGCGAAGACCTCGTTGAGGATGCCTTCGATCAGCACCTTGTTGGCCAGGCGTTCGGGCTGGGCCTTGAACTTCGGGTCCTTGAGCGCCTCGATGTTGAGCAGGTTGACCAGGTTGTCCCAGAAGCTGTCGAAGATCACCGCGACGATGAGGAAGCCGTCCTGGGTCTTGAAGGTGTTGTACGGCACATGGACGAAGTGGCCGTTGCCCAGCGGCGTGGGGTTCTGGCCGCTGAGGAAGTACATGGTGGCCATGTAGTTGAGCATGCTGATCTGGCAGTCCAGCATCGAGATATCGACGTGCTGGCCATGGCCCTTGGCGTTGCGCGCCTGCAGCGCGGCGAGTACGCCCATGACGGCGAACATGCCGCCACCCAGATCGCCGATCGGAATGCCGGCCCGGGTGGGCTTGTCGGCATTCTCGCCGGTTATCGACATGCCGCCGCCGATGCCTTGCACTACCTGGTCGAAGGCCGGGCGCTGGTAGTTGGGGCCGTCCTGGCCGAAGCCGGTGACCGAGCAGGTGACGATGCGCGGGTTGATGGTCTCAAGGTGCGCGAAGTCGATCTTCAGCTTGGTCGTCACCCCGGCGCTGAAGTTGTCGAGTACCACGTCGGCGGTGCGGACCAGGTCGTAGAACAGCTCCAGACCGGATTCGCTCTTGAGGTCGATGCAGATGCTTTTCTTGTTGCGGTTGAGGGTGAGGAAGTACGCCCCCATGCCGTGCAGTGAATTGTTCGGGTCCTTGGCCAGCAGGGCGCGGGTACCTTCGCCTGCCAGCGGCTCCACCTTGATCGTGTCGGCACCAAGGTCGGCCAGGATCATGCCCGCATACGGACCGGACAGCATGTGGGTCAGATCAATGACCCTTATCCCTTCTAAAGGCTTGCTCATATTGTTTCTCTTATAAGTGCATTGGAGCCACGACCAGACCATTGCAATTGCGCTGCCAACTTCGCGAAGTTTTTCTATCTGGTTGATAATTGAAGATTTATTTGTTGCGCGCAGCAGTTGCTCAGCCACGCCGAGCTGCGCTGTTTTTCAACTTGAAAGGTGGGGTTTCACAGTGGTGAAAGGCTTTCGCGGACTGGCCTGACGAGGCGCCGCGCAAGCCGTCGATCAGCGGGAGGAGGCGGGCGTCGTGGCTGGTCGCTGGCTGAGCAGGATGCCGGCGAAGACGATCAGCGCACCGGCGAGTTGCAGCGGCGTCAGCGTCTGGTCCAGCAACAGGTAGCCGAGGCAGATGGCGGTCAGCGGGCTGAGCAGCAGGTAGACCGAAAGCTGCACCGGGTCCAGGCGTGGCAGGGCGCGGAACCACAGCAGATAAGGCAGCAGGGTGCCGAACAGGGTGAGGAAGCCGTAGCCGGCGATCTCGCGGGCATTTGGCAGCGGCAGCGGAAACTCCAGCCAGGCGGCCAGCGGCAGCAGCATCAGCCCGCCCAGCGTGAGTTGCCAGCCGACGTAGGGCAGGGCGGGGATGTCCAGTTTCCAGCGTTTCATCAGCAAGGTGCCGGTGCCCATGCTCGCCGAGGCCGCCAGCGCCGCGGCGGCGGCCGGCAGGTCCCAGTGCATCCGACTGGGCGCGACCAGCACCAGCAGCATGCCGCAAAAACCCAGCAGCGCGCCGGCGCTGATCAGCCGGCTGGTGCGCTGGCGAAACAGCAGCCAGGCCAGACCCCACACCAGCAGCGGCTGGGTCGATACCAGCAGTGCCGCCAACGGCCCGGCCAGGCGCGAGGCGGCGTAGAACAGGCAGGCATGGGTCAGCGCCATGCTCGGCAGGCTGATCAGCAGCAGCGGCTTCCATTGCCCCGGCTGCGGCCGGTAGCGCAGCGCGGCAACCAGCAGCAGACCGGGCAGCAACAGCCGGATCAGCGCCGTGGTCAGCGGCCGGTCGGTCCACAGCACCTCGGTGGTCAGCCAGTAGGTGGTGCCCCAAAGCATCGGCGCGAGGGCCGCGCCGAACAGTAGCTGGATGGACATGGCGATCCTTCTGCCGGGGAAGCGGCGCGCGCTAGCAGGTCAGCTTCGGCATGACCTGCTCGCCGAACAGGCGGATGCTCGGCACGAAGTCGGGGATGCTGAACAGGATGCCGTCCACCCCGGTTTGCGCCGCGATGTCATCGATCTTGCTGGCTACCGTGGCCGGCGAGCCGTGGATCACCGGCATGCCCATGAAGGCCAGGTTGCCGTCCTCGAAACTGCGCTGCAGGCCGCTGAGCATGCGGTTCGCGGTGCCGCCCGGGTTGGAGTCCAGCGCGGCGCTGGCGAGGATGTTGGCGATGGCGCCCTGGTCGGCACCGGCGACGATGGCTTCGCACTGCGCGCGCGCCTCGGCATCGGTTGGGGCCAGCACCAGTTGGAACAGCGCGTAGATGCCCACCTGCCGCCCGGCCTTGGCTGCTTCCTCGCGCATCTGCTCGCAGGCCGCGGCGAGTGCCGGCTTCTCCGCCATGATGAAACTGTGATCGCCATGCCGGGCGGTGAACGCCAGCCCTGCAGGCGACTGGCCGGCGCAGACGATGGGAATCTGTCGGCTTGGGCGCGGGTTGACCACGCAATCCAGCACCTCGAAGAAGGGGCTCTTGTAGGTCACCGAGGGCTCGGTCCAGAACTTCTTCACCAGGGTCAGGTAGTCGGCGGCGTACTCGTAGCGACGACCGTAATAGTCGTCACCCGGCCAGACCCCCATCTGCGTGTATTCGGGGCGGTTCCAGCCGGTCACCACGTTGAGCCCGCAGCGCCCGCCGCTGATGTCGTCGATGGTCGCCACCATGCGCGCGACCACCGCCGGATGCCGGGCAAGCACGGTGACGGTGGGGAACAGGCCGATGCGCTCGGTGACGGCGGCCAAGCCGGCCATCAGGGTGAAGGTCTCCAGGCATGAATCCCAGTAGCCGGTTTCGCCGCCAAAGCCCTTGAACTTCATCATCGAGAGCACGAAGTCCAGGCCCTGGCGTTCCGCCTCCAGGGTGATCTGCTTGTTGTGCTCGAAGGTGGGCAGGTAGACCGGGCTGCCCTTGGACGGGATGTAGCCGTTGCTACCGTTGGGAAGGAAGATTCCGAACTTCATGACAGTCCTCGCTTGCGTGGCGTTGATGGGTTCACAGGCCGTAGCGGAAGGCCGCGACCGGTTCCGGCAGGGCGCGGCGGATATGGTCGAAGCCGCTGATGTAGGCCCGCAGCAACTGCAGCGTATGGTCGATGCGCTGCCGGCAGCGGGTTGCCTCCGGGTTTGCTTCGTCGCTGTGCAGCACCGCCTGCACGTCGCGGACGACCAGGTGGTCGGGCAGGTAGCAGGGGCGGAAATTCTTGAACGAGTAGCTGCGCAGCTCCAGCACCGGATAAAGCCCGCCGGCGCCTCCGGACACGCCGCACAGCAGCACCGGCTTGTGCGCCAGCCAGGCGAGGTCCATGTAGAGGAACCAGTTCTTCAACGCGGGCGTGGCCATGCCGTGCCACTCGGGCGAGATCAGGATCAGCGCCTCGGCGCTGGCGGCCTGCGCGGCGAACGGGTAGGGCACGCCTTCCTGCCAGAGCGGCAGGGGCGCGCTGCCCAGGTCGTGCAGGGCGACCTCGTCGGCGATCTCCAGCGCTTGCAGGCGCTGGCGCAGATAGTCGGCCAGGCGGGCCGACTGGCTGTCGGGCGAATGGCTGCCGGACACGATCAGGATCTGGGGCAACGGCATGGGCGGTTCCTTGCGGGTTTTGCTCATGCTGCATGGAGCAATTAGTGAGCCAATTGCCCTGAGGCCCCTTGCCGCTGGGGTTTCTGCGGTGTTCGGGGTGGGGTTGCGGTTCGCTTTGGAAAATTTCGTTCAACTTGCAATGGGGGCGTAGGTGCCCGGTCGAGGTCCCTGCCTAGGCGACCCCGTCCTTCGCTCCTCGGCGTCCATGCATCGCATCCCCCTACGCGCACCGCAACTCGGCCTCCTGACGGGATCGGGGTCTGAGTCGCCTGGAAGATCGAGAAGCCGGTTGCGCTGCGCTTGGCTTTGGCTTTGCTTTTTCTGTGCACGACCTGCCAAGCAGCACCCACCGCCCCTTTCAGGAGGGTGAGCGCAGTCGCTGCGTAAGGGGATGAGCCGCATGGATGCGGCGAAAGGCTTAAAGGGCCAAGGACGGCCCTTGTAAGCCGACCCCTGGAGCAGTGATGGAGCGAACGGACCCGGAGCGGAGCGCAGGGCCGGATGTAGGGGCAAGCGGTTTTGGTTACTTTTGCCGCGATTGGCAAAAGTGACTCGCCCAGCAGGGCGAAACCAAGCTCTCAAGCAACTCGCCAAACAATCATATGCAGCAAAACGCTCAACTTCCCCTGCTTACCCCCAGCATTCGCAAGTACGCCGAACGAACAAAAAGGCCGCCCAGCGGGCGGCCTGTCGTGTGCGCGACGATTACTGCTCCACCTGTTCCACCGCCGCCAGGTACGCCGCATCGTTGGGCTTGCCCGCGTCCGGGTCCTCGTGATCCTGCGCGATGATGCGCAACACATTGCGCAGCATCTGTTCGCGCCGGGCGTCCCGTGCCTCGCGTACCGCCGCGTCGGCGACGTAGTGCTCGACGGCGTCGCCAGCCAGGGTGCCCTGGGCCACCAGCAGGCGCTCCAGGCTGTCCACGCGATCGGCGAGGACCGACACCTCGCCGGCCAGGCCCATGAGCATCGCCAGCAGCTTGTCCACCGCGGGGTCATCGAAGAAATACGGGCGTGCGCCCTTGGCCTTCTTCGGCAGGCTGTAGGGGGATTGTGCTGTCATTTCCAGGCTCCATAGACGTACCACTGACCGCCGCCGCCGAAATCGCCACCCTGGAACACGTGGGTGTAGCGCTGGCTCAGCTTCGATTCGAATGCGCTGGGCGCAAGGATTTCGAACACCTTGTCGCGGGCGAAACCGGCTGCGCTGCAGTCGGTGACAGGGTCGATCAGGTGGCTGCCGCGCCAGAACGGCTCGTTGTTGTTGCGGGTATCCCAGTCGAGCATGAAGGCATCGTAGGGCGGCAGGTCCTTGTAGGGCGGTGTCTCGCCGTGGAGCATCACGCCGCCGTCACGCAGTACGCGATAGCACTCGCGGAAGATGTTGCGCGCCGCCTTCTTCGAGGTTTCGTGGATCAGGATGCTGCCGTTGACCACGTCGAAGTAGCCGTCGGGGAAATCCAGCTGCTCGGCGTTCATCTGGATGAAGTGCACCTTGACGCCGAGGGATTCGGCACGCGCATGGGCGTAGCGCAGCACCGGCGCGCCGACGTCGATGGCGTACAGCTCGGCCTCGGGGTAGTACTCGGCCCAGGCCAGGGTGGAGTGGCCCACCGTGCAGCCCAGGTCGAGGATGCGCTGTGGCTTGAACTCCGGGTGGTTTTCCTTCAGCCACTTGGCGGTGGAGGCGCCGATATCGTCGTTGAACGGCCCCATGCGGCCCATCGAGTAGATGTACACGGCGCGGTCATAGACGGCGCCGGCGGCGACGTCGTCGGCGCCGAACTCGGAGTGATAGCCGCCGGGCATGCAGTGGATGTCGATTGCGGTGTGGTAGTCGGGAATCTTCAGTTCGGGATTGAGGGTCAGGCTGCCCAGTTCCGGCTTGGCGCCGGTCTCGCGGGCGGCCTCCACCAGCCCGGGCAGCTGTCGCTCGACCGGGATCTGCACCGAGTTCCACATCATTTCCTGGCTGCAGCGCTGCAGGCTGCTCCAGAAGCGGTAGTACTCCTCGCGCTTCATCAGCCGTTCGATGTCCACCAGGCTCGGCTCCTGACCCTTGGCCTGCAGCTGCGGCTCGACCTTTTCCTCGTAGACCTTGCGGTTGCCGGGCGAGACGTGCAGCGCCAGGTATTGCTTGAAGGAGCGCACGAACTCCTGGCGCGCCTCCTCGTCGTGGGTCATGTCGACCAGGACGTCGTGCCGATACTGCGTTGTGGTGTCGTTTATTGTTTGCATCTCGTTGCACCTCGTCGTTCAGGCCGTCGTTGCCGATGTCCCGGCCTGTTGAAAGAACGTGCGGATCACCTGCGCCATGTACTGCGGCTGCTGATCCAGCACATAGGCCCCGGCTTCCAGTTCCAGCACTTCAGCATCCGGTCGCGCCTGGCAGGCGCGCTGGAAGTAGGGGTGAAGCACATCGCGGTCGCCGCAGATCAGTAGCAGCGGGCAATCGACCTGCGCCAACCAGGCGGGGAAGTCCTGGTCGAATACCGCCGCGTAGGCCTCGTGCCAGCGATCCCCGGCGATCAGGGTGTCGATGGCCTCGCGGGTGGCCAGCGCCGTCGACGGTGGATAGGCGATCGGTTGCTGGTCGAGGTGGGTGACGCGCTGCCACACCTCGGCCAGATGGGTGGCCTGGTCGTCGATGGTCAGCGGTTTCACCGCGCTGTCGCGCCACAGACGGCGCTCCTGTTCGGTGAGCTGTACCGGCCCGATCATCGCCAGCCGGCGTACCCGTTGCGGGTGCTGCGCCGCCAGTTGGCAGGCCAGGGCCGCGCCGGTGTGATGGCCGAACAGGTTGAAGCGCTCGATGCCCAGCGCGTCGACGGCTTCCAGCAGGGCGCGGACGTAGTAGTCGGTGGTGGGAACCAGCGGCGGCCGGTAGGAGCCGCCAAATCCCGGTGTATCGAGGGCGTAGAGCGGAGCGAGGTCGCCGAGCTGCTCCATCACCGCCTGGTACATGGCCGAGGAGCTGGCCGTCTGGTGCAGGAAGACGGTCGGCACGGCCTGCCGGCCGGCGACGTAGCGCAGATGAATCTGCCCGTCCGCCACGTCCACGTAGGTTTTCTTCACCGTCGTCATGGCTTCACTCCAGCCCCAGTGCGCCGGGGTTCATCAGGCCCTTCGCATCCACCGTGCGCTTCATCTGCTCGAGCAACTGGCGGGTGCCGACGTTGCCGATGGAGCGCTGGAAGGGGTAGTACTTGCCGAGCTGCAGGTGGCAGGCGCCCAGCTCGAAGTACAGCTCGCGCAGGCGTTCGCGCAGCCCGAGGGCGACCTCGCGGGTTTGCGGGTCGGCCGGGATGGCGCCCCAGTCCTTGCGGTACGACGGTTCGATGAGGTCGAGGCGGAACTGTCCCAGTTCATCGAACCAGTACAGGCTGGGCTCGATGACGAATTCGGCGCCGGAGAAGCAGGTCAGGTACGAGTACTTGATGTTGTGGCGCTGCATCAGCTCGGCGTTCTCGGCGAAGAAGCGCTCGGTGGTGAGCGCGGCATCCACCGCCCGCGACAGCGGGAAGAAGCCATGCACCGGTATCCACACCTCGCCCTGGCTGCCCAGCAGGATGGTGCGCACCCCGCCGAAGGGCTGGGAACGGAAGGCCAGCGGAATGGCGTTGCCGATCGGCGCGCCGCCGTTTTCGCCGACGATGGTTTCGGCGATCAGCAGCATGCTGGCGACGGCTTCCGGGGTCGGGCCGTCCACGGCGATGTGCAGCGAGTAGTTGACCTTGCTCAGCAGCTTGCGGCCCTGAGTGGCGATCTTCACCGCATTCTTCAGGCCGCTGAGCAGGCTCTTGCCGGAGGTCGTCACGTCGGCCAGCACCGACAGGCCTTCGCTGAGGGTGAAGCCCTTGTCCTCGAATCCGGCGTTGTAGAACGGATCGAAACCGTAGCACTCGCTGGCGATGCCCTCGCGGGCGATGGCCGTCTGCGCTTGCAACATGGCTTGCAGGGTTTCGAAGCCGTAAGACGCGCAGAGGGTTTCAGCGGGCATCTTGATCAGCCGCAGGCAGGCCTCGACCTTCAGGCCGAAGGCACCGGTATCGGCGGTGAACAGGCCGGTGAGATCGGGGCCGAAATGCCGGTAGAAGCCGTTGCTGTGCAGATGGGCCGAGGAGCCGGTCTGCACCACCTGGCCGTCGGCGAGGATGACCTTCAGCCCCAGGCAGCTCTCTGCCGCCGTGTGGTGGATGCCCGAGCCATGAAACAGGCTGTTCTGCGACAGCGCCCCGCCAACGGTGGCGTACATACCCGACAGCGGGCCGTAGTAGGGCGTGCGCAGGCCCTTGGCCTTCAGCGCCTCGTAGAGTTCGCTCCAGGTGCAGCCGGTCTGCACCCGCACGTACATGTCCTGCTCGTTGATCTCCAGGATGCAATTGAGCCCGCGCAGATCGACGATCACGCTGCGCGCGCGGGTCGGCACGTAGCCGCGGGTGTAGGACATGCCGCCGCCGCGTGGCACCAGGGCGATGTTCTGTTCGTGGCAGTAGGCGACCGCCTGCGCCAGCGCCTCTAGCGTGGCGGGCTGGAGCACGGCTCCGGCGACGGCCTCGGGCTGGAAGCTGAGGTCGGTGGAAAAATACTGACGCGAGGGTTCGTCCGCCAGCAGGGCGTCCTGGCCGAGGATCTCTCGCAGATCGTTGAGGTGGTGGCTGTCCAGCATGATCCAATTCCTTGTTCGGGCGCTCGTTCGGACGAGCACGGTCGTGGCGTTCGGTTCGTGCAAAAAGGCGAGCCTTCCCTGGCTCCAGGCAACACGACCCCAGGATTAGCCCAATGCCTCGTCCGCCAGCGGCCCGCTGAAGCGCTCGATGGAGCCCGGCTCGATGTAGCGCTGCCAGTTGTCGAAGATTTCCCGGCCGGCCAGGAAGCCCTCGAAGATGGCGTGGTCCGTGCGTCGCGGCGTGACGCAGTCGCCGACCCGGTGCACGTTGGGTAGCGCCGCTTTCAGGTCGAAATAGAGCTGCTGCTGCGGCAGGTGGCGGATGCACAGGACGATGCTGTCGAAGCCGGCGAGGGTTTCCTCGTCCCCGGTGTAGAGGTTGAAGATGTCCACGTCCGCGCCGCGGATCTGGTTGACCCAGGCGTTCAGCGTGTAGGTCAGGCCCTGGGCGAACAGGTTGGCGTAGATCACCGGCTGGTCCAGAGTGACGCCGAGCTTGTGGAACAGCGCGTTCCAGCGGGTCAGCACATGTACCTGGTGGCCGTTGTCCACCAACAGTTCGGTGATGCCAGCGGAATAGCGGGTGCCTTCGTCGTCGATCACCAGCACCCGCTTGCCCAGGCGCTCCGGGTGATCCAGCACATCCAGCGCGGTGAAGACGTGGTCGGCGTCGATGCCGGGAACCCGCTCGACCAGCGGGTTGATGTCCGAATAGCCGCTGCGGTCCGGCAGCGAGCCGGTGGCGACGATGACGCCGTCTGGTGCCAGTGCCTGCACCGACTCGACCGTGGCGGTGTGGTTCAGGCGCACGCTTACGTCGGCCTTGGCCATGTGCACCTTGAGGTCTTCGGTGATCCAGGCGAAGGAGTCGCGCCGCGGCATGCGCACCACGTAGTTGACCTGGCCGCCCAGTTCGCCGGATTTCTCCAGCAGGGTGACGCGATGGCCGCGCTTGGCCAGTCCTTCGGCGGCCTTCATGCCGGCCGGCCCACCGCCAACCACGACCCAGTGCTTCTGCGCGGTCGCCGGTTTCAGCGTCTGCGGACCGAACACCTCTTCGCGGCCGGTGGCCGGGTTGATCTGGCAGGTCATCGACGTGCCCTGGAACAGCCGACCGACGCAGCCCTGGTTGCAGCGCAGGCAGTGGTAGATCTCGTCCTCGCGGCCTTCGCGGGTCTTGTTGGCGAATTCCGGGTCGGCGATCTGCGCGCGGGTCATGGCGACCATGTCGGCATCGCCGCGGGCCAGAATGGCTTCGGCCTCGCCAGCGCTGCCGATGCCGGAGACGCAGAACACCGGGATGTTCACCGCGCGCTTCAAGCGTGCGACCGGGTTGACCAGCCAGCCGTTGGGCACGTCGTACGGCGGCATGATGTAGGTGGCGGACTGGTACACCCCGGCGGTGGCCATGATGTAGTCGATGTCGCCGGTGGCTTCGACAGTGCGCGCCACCTCGATCCAGTCGCTGACTTCCATGCCGCCGGGGACCATCTCGTCCATCGACAGGCGGATGCCGACGATGAAATCGCGGCCTACCCGCTCGCGCACCGCGCGGATCACCTCCAGCGGGAAGCGCATGCGGTTCTCGAAGCTGCCGCCGTATTCGTCGTCGCGCTTGTTGAACAGCGGCGAGATGAACTGGTGCAGCAGGTAGCTGTGCGCCAGGTGCACCTCGACGCCATCGAAGCCGGCGAGCTTGGAATATTCGGCCGAACGCACCCAGCCCTCGACGATTTCGTCCATGTCGCTGCGTTCCATCGCCTTGGCCATCTCGCCGAACACCGGCGACTTGATGTTGGAGGACGACCACAGCACCCGGTAATCGTCCATCGCGTGGGTTTCGCCCATCACGCCGAAGTGGTTGAGCTGGGCGAAGATGTGCGAGCCGAGGCGGTGCACGGTGTCGGTCAGCGCGCGGTCGCGCTCGACCATCTCCTCCCGGTAGCCGTACGAGTAGCCACGGCAGAAGGTGTTCGAGGTGGGATGGATCAGCCGGTTGCCGGTGATCATCAGGCCGATGCCGCCGCGCGCGCGGGCGGCGTGGTAGTGGATGTCGCGGTCGTTGGTCAGGCCGTCCGGCGAGTTGAACGACATCGCGTGGGCAGACTGCATGATGCGGTTGCGCACGGTGATGTTGCCGATTCGCAGCGGCTGGAACAGGTTGGGATAGCGTTCGACAGTCATGTTTGTTCCCTCGTCAGGTCAGGCCGGCAGCGTGTTCAGGAGACACGCGTGATCAGGGTCTCTTGCCACTGGAGGTCGAAGCCTTCCAGTTCGCACTGCTCGATGAAGCGGTTGGGGTCGTCCAGCAGCTCGCGCCCGGCCAGCATCGCTTCGTAGAGGCTGTCCTGCAGTGGGCGGGGCAGGCGTGCATCGCCGATGCAATAGAGCCGCTCCACGCGCCCGAGCAGCTGCTGGTACAGCGTGTCGTTGGCACGATGGCCGGCGGCGATCACGAAGCTGTCGGCCTGCAGCCGCGCTTCGTCCTGGTCGGTGAACAGGTTGAACAGCTGCGCGGTGCCACCCTCGATGCGGCGCACCCAGCTGTTGAGCGTGTAGCGCAGGCCCTTGGCGAACACATGGCGGTAGTTCACCGGCAGATCGAGCGTGAGCGCGAGGTTGGGCGACAGCGCGGTGAAGCGGCTGACCAGATGCACTTCGTGGCCGCGGTCGAGCAGGTACTCGGCGGTGCCCAGGGCATAGCGGCCGCCGTCCTCGTCGAACAGCACCACGCACCTGCCCAGCGGCGCCTTGCCCTCCAGCACCTCGACCACGCTGAACACGTTGGCCTGTTGCATGCCGGGGACCTGATCCACGGCCGGACGGGTGGAGGTGAAACCGCTCTTCAGCGGCGTGGAGCCGGTGGCGATGATCACCCCATCGGCGTCGTGCGCGACGATGTCGTCGGCGCTCAGCCGCGTGTTCAGGCGCACGTTCACGCCCGCCTTGTGCAGTTGCCGCTGCAGGTCGCGGGGGATGAAGCCGAACTTGTGTCGACGCGGCAGCATGGCCGCCAGGTTGACTTGCCCGCCGAGCCGTTCCGATGCTTCCACCAGCTCGACCGCATGACCGCGGGTGGCCAGCTCCAGTGCCGCACGCATGCCCGCCGGGCCGCCACCCACCACCAGCCAGCGGCCCGGTGCACGGGCCGGCTCGACGGTGTGGCTGCCGAAGCGCTGCTCGCGCCCGGCTGCCGGGTTGACCACGCAGGAGATGGCGTTGCCGGCCATCAGCCGGGCGATGCAGGCCTGGTTGCAGCGGATGCAGTGGTTGATCTCGTCCTCGCGACCTTCGAGCAGCTTGTTGGCGAACGCCGGGTCGGCGATTTGCGTGCGGGTCATGGCGATCATGTCGGCGGCGCCGTCGGCCACCAGCGCTTCGGCCTTCTTCGGGTCGACGATGTGCCCGACGATGAACACCGGAATGTCGCGGATGGCTTGCACCGCCTTGCGCAGACGGGCGCCGTCCTCCACCAGCCAGTCTTCGGCGTAGTCCCCCGGCGGAATCTGGTCGGCGTGCGCGGCGTAGGTGCCAGCGGTGGCGCTGACGTAGTCGATCAAGCCGGTTTCCACCAGCTTGCAGGTCATCTCGATGGCGGTATCGGCCTTCATGCCTCCCACCGTGCATTCATCCATCGAGATGCGAATGCCGACGACGAAATCCGGCCCTACGGCATCGCGCACGGCCTGCATGGTCTCGATCGGGAAGCGGACGATGTTGTCCAGCGTGCCGCCGTACTCGTCGGTGCGCTTGTTGTAGACGAAGGACAGGAACTGCTGGTGCAGGTAGCCGTGGGAGTAGTGCAGCTCCACGCCATCGAAGCCGGCGGCCTTGGAGTTGAGTGCGGTCTGGGCGAAGTACTCGGAGACTTCGCGCATCTGTTCGCGGGTCATCTCCCGCGCCCATTCGTTGTAGGCCGGCGATTTCATCGTCGACGGTCCCCACAGTTCGCGGTAATCGTCCAGCGCGCCGCTGCGACCCTGCGGGCCGAAATGGATGATCTGCGCGATGATGTGGCCGCCGAACGCGTGCACGGCACGGACCATCTCGGCGTCGCGCTCGATGATCTCCGGGCGGTTGCCACGCGCCAGCGAGCGGTTCGGGCCGGTGGAGTTGGGATGGGTGTGGCGCGCGCCGGTGACGATCAGGCCGATACCGCCCTTGGCGCGCTCGGCCTGGTAGTAGATGTCGCGGTTGTTGGTCAGCCCCGAGCCGGAATGAAAGCCCTTGGCATGCGCGGTCTGCATCAGCCGGTTGCGCACGGTGATGGAGTTGATCCGCAGGGGTGAAAACAGATGCGGGTAGGCGATTTCGCCCGGTTTCTTGTTGTTCTCGGTCATGTCGGCTACTCGTTGTGCCTTGGGGCGGAAGTCAGTCGAAGCAGGCGTCGGGTGACGCCTGTCGGTGTGGTTTCACGGGTAGTTCGGGCTGGCGATGCATTCGCCGACCAGCACTTGGCGGCCCCAGCCGGCATCGGCCTGGCCATCGGTCAGCGCCAGGGGCTGCAGGGCGAAGACTTCGCCAAGCTGGTTGTCGCCCACCACCATGTTGCGCGTGCGCCAGAGCTCGGCGTCGGCCGGCAGCCGCTCCAGATCGGGGTCGACGATCAGCGCCAGCAGCCCGCCGCGCGCGCGCTTGCCCTGGCGTACCCGCTCGAGGATGTGGATCTGGTAGTTCACCGACTGGTCTGCGGCAGCCGGGTCGACGCTCCAGAGTCGCGACCAGTTGGCGGCGAATTCCGCGACCACGGGAATGTGGAAAATCTCCTGTGGCGCGACACCCTTGGCCGGGTGCAGCAGGTCGAAGTGGGTCCAGCGCGGGCGGTCGCCGGTGGCATCGGCGAGCTTCCAGTTCTCGTACCGGTCGATCTGCGATACGGAGTTGAAGAACGGGTTGTCGACGCCGCGCAGCCAGGGGTTGTACCCGCGCCGGTCGGCGTCGTGGCGGATCACGTAGGTCAAGACGATCATCTGGTCACTGAACATTGTTATTCCTCGGCGCAACCGGGCCGGTTGCGCGTGTGAGCGATCAGGCTATGTGGGTGCCGCGGCTCAGCGCAGCACGTTGTCGCCGCTCATGAAGACGAACACCCGGCTGAAGCGACCGTTCTCGACGTACCAGAAATTGCAGTTCTTCAGGCGCGTTTCGTTGCCCTGGTGATCCTTGAGATAGACGTTGAAGCGCGCACAGACCGTCTGGGTCTGCTCGTCGGCAGCCACCTCGAAATCGCCGTGCCAGATCTCCTCGTAACCGGAAAACAGGTTCTCGAACATCTTGCGCACCCCGGCATGGCCGCTGTGCGTCAGGTTGTCGGTCTGGATGGTGAACTGCACATCCTCGTTGCAGCAGTCGAGCACTGGCTCCATCGCTTTGCGATCGACGTTGGCGAAGTACTTCTGGGTGGCCAGTTCGATCAGCTCGTCACGGGTCAGCTGGGACATGATTTCCTTCCTCTCTTGTTCTTGTTGTCAGCGAGTGAACGCGTGGTAGGCAGCGTCGTTGGGGTTTTCCGGTGCCGGATAGGCCTTGCGGCTGGGCTTGAGGCCCAGGGTCAGCATCAGCTCGCAGAGCTTGTAGGCCACCTGGCCGGGGTTGATCACCGGGATGGGCAGGCGCTCGCTGAGGTAGGCGTGGGACTGGTGCATGGTGGTCGAACCCAGCACGATGACATCCGCGCCGTCTTCCTCCATTGCCAGACGTGCTTCGGCTTCGAGCTTGGCGAACACCACTTCTTCCTTGCCGCCCAGTAGCTCCTTCAGGTCCGGACGCGTCTTGATCGAACGGATCGAGGCCACGCGAGGCCACAGCTGGTATTCGGTGAGGGTCTTTTCGTAGAGCGCGAACCACGGTTCCCACATGGTGATCACGCTGAATTTCTTGCCGAGCATGCAGGCCATGTGAAACGCCGACATGCCGGGTGCAACCACCGGGATATTCAGGCGCGAGCGCAGGGCGGCCAGGCCGGAGTCGCTGACGGTGTCGATGCACACCGCGTCATAGCCTTCTTCCTCGGCGCGCAGTCCCGCCTCGACCACGGAGAAATCCATCAGCAGGACGTCGTAGGGGCTGTCGGCCAGCGAGGCCCCACGGGCGACCGGCACGAACTCGGGGTGAAACCCGGGAAGAATCAAGTGAGGTGGAAGCTGGCTGGCCCGATTGGCCGCGGCAGCCTGATCCATAGGGATCGGGATGATGATTTTTATACGATTCGTCATTGCGGCTCCTCGCTATTTCATTCAACGGTCCTCTGACCTGAACTAGCAAAGAGTCTGCCAACTATTAAATTATTGATTTTAAAGGTGAATTCTGAATTCTTCGGATTTCAATTTGAAAGGAAGCGGCCCAGGTTGAAATCGCAGCGTGACCGGTGCGTCAGATTGCGAAGTGCCTCCTGATCGTGGCGCCGATTCCGGGGGAGGGGTGGCCGATCGATTTGTGCTGACCTGTCTCTAGCGAAAAGTGGTCCTCCGTGAGCGCTGGTTCAGGGCGTTCAATATGGCAAAATATGAGAAATACTTCGCAATACCTCGCGCTTGTGGCGTGACGCTTCGCCTCACTAGAGTAGCGGGGTGACACCGGGCCCCTCTGGCGGTTTCGTACCGCGATGTCGGAGTCACAGTCGTTTTGACTATGACTGAAAGGAGGGGCTCGATGACTGCCCTAGAACCGTTTCTCCTTGCCGAATTTCTCGGCACGGCCACTTGGCTGTGGCTGGTTTTCATCGCCGTTGTGGTGTCGCTGCTCGCCTTCGATCTGGGAGTCCTTCACCGGGACAATCACGAAATCGGCGTGCGCGAGAGCCTGCTGCTGTCGGCGGGCTACATCAGCGCCGGTCTGCTGTTCGGCCTGTGGGTGTATTTCCAGAAAGGCAGCGATGCCAGCATGGATTACCTGACCGGCTTCCTCATCGAGAAATCGCTGTCGATGGACAACGTCTTTCTCATGGCCACCATCTTTGGCTTCCTGGCGATTCCGCGGCAGTACCAGCACAAGGTGCTGTTCTGGGGAATCATGGGCGTGCTCGTGCTGCGGGCGCTGATGATCGGTCTGGGCGCGACCCTGATTCACGAATTCAGCTGGATTCTCTACGTGTTCGGGCTCTTCCTCGCCGTGACCGGTCTGAAGATGCTGTTCAGCAAGGTTGATGATCACCCGGATCTCGAGCGCAACCTGCTGGTCAGGTTTCTGCGCAAGCATCTGCGGGTCACGAACACACTGCACGAGCAGCGCTTCTTCGTGCGTCAGCCCGACGCGACGGGCAAGCCCGTGCTGTGGGCGACGCCGCTGTTCCTCGCGCTGATCCTGATCGAGTGTGCCGACCTGGTCTTCGCGGTCGACAGCGTCCCGGCGATTTTCGCCATTACCCAGGATCCGTTCATCGTCTATACGTCGAACATCTTCGCCATCCTCGGGCTTCGGGCGCTCTATTTCGCGCTCGCCGCGATGATCCATCGCTTTGCGTACCTGAAATACGCACTGGCGCTGGTACTGGTGTTCATCGGCGCGAAGATCTTCCTGGTAGGCATCATCGGCAAGATTCCGTCGGTTATCTCCTTGAGTGTGACCGTGGCATTGCTGGCCGGAGGCGTCATCGTGTCGATGTACAAGACCCGGAACGTGCAGCCCGGTGGCACGGCGGCTGACGAAGGAGAGCGCTGAGCGCGGCGACGGGCAACAACGCGTGGTGAGAGCTTGTACTAGCCTCTGGCCGGAACACTTTCGCTGCCCGCGAAGTCTTCACTGCGAGAC
>JAEAMG010000581.1_pt1 | contig 39345 bp, 23 predicted proteins | sample 8958741 | NCBI WGS metagenome assembly JAEAMG01 (sample SAMN16933256, study PRJNA681125) | bioreactor sludge metagenome | isolation source: anaerobic bioreactor treating anionic surfactant - SDBS | place: India: Bengaluru | collected 2019-02-28 | reverse complement strand
ACACCATGTTCCAACCAGGCATCAGTGGCAACACCCGCGGCCGCCCCAGTGGCAGTGTCGGCGGACGCGCCCAGTCGCTCGCGACCCTCGACCGCATGCTCAGCAGGGAGGAGAACCAGCAGGCACTCTTCGACGCGCTAGAAAAGGAGTTCCGGACCGACCCCGTCCGGTTCTTCCGCAACACCGTCGTCCCCCTGATCCCGCGCACCATGCGCGAGGCCCTGCCCCCCGACGCAAACGACGACTGGCTGCCGCTCGAACGCAAGCACCCGTCCGGCCCTCCCCCGGGCCCGGGTCCTTACGTTCCCCCGCCGCCCCGGTCCTATCCCCCGGCGCCGGAACCGGTGTCTTCGTCCGGGCTTCCGGACCCTCAGCCTTCCGCTCTCCGACCTCAGACCTCTGTCTTCCGCCTTCAGTCCTCAGTCCTCGGTTCCCTCCTCTCGCGGCTCGGCTCCCTGCTCTCCGCAATCCACTCACCACTCACCGTTCTCGAATCACCACTCACCAGAATCCAAAATCTCAAATTCCCTTCTCCCCCTCTCTCTCAACGCCTCACGCTTCACGCTCTGCTCGTCACTTCCGCCTGTTATTTGTTGTTATTAAATCCTTTTGCCCTGAGAACGGACTATTCGCCGCTTCGCGCCCAGGCCCTCGTTCACACCGTCCCGGACAGCCTTTCCCGCGTCGTTTGCGCGGCACGCGTTCCGGTCAAAAACGCCGCCGTCGGCGCCACCCGGACCCGCCAGCCCGTGCCGGAAGAGCCTGGCCGCCTCCGCATGAACGGCGGCGGCCCCGTTTCCGCTTGTTATTCGTTGTTATTAATTCCCCAATCGGCCGCCTTCAACTGGGAACCGTTCCAAGTTGAAGCGACGCGCAAATTCGTCCGACGTCGCGGCGCTTCATCAGGGTTTCTTCAAACGAACGAACTACGACCCTCCGTCCTCGGTCAGTCTCCGCTCCCCGATTGTGGGAAGACCGTCCCTGCATTAACAGGCGCGGAACAGGGTTTTCCGCCGGCATAAGCATCGTGACTGCCGGACCTCCCGCACGCGAAAAGGCGGGTCTCCGCGGTGTGGTTCAGGAGGGACAGGCGCCTTCCCGGCCGCGCGGAATCGGACTTTTTTTGAAGCGGGAACTGGGGATTGACAGGCATGCCTGGTCTTTGTCATAATGGGGTATACAAATTGTTAAAAGCAGTATACAGTGGTTATCGTCGTTTATGTCACCGACAGGAGAAAAAATGAAAACGATTCGCCCGACGATTCTGAAACAGGCAGCCCTTGCACTTTTTCTTTTCCTTGGACTTTGTCTACCCTTCAAGACGAAGGCTGCGGATCACGCTCTGTCCTTCGCGACCAACACCCAGATCGTGAGCACGACCGGTATGGTTACCACCGCCGCGTTCACCTGCGAAGCGTGGTTCAAAATCACCACGTTCGCCGGTGAAAACCAAGTGGTTGCTCAGTACGCAAACCATCCGGGACGCCTGATCGTCGGCGCGAAGAACACCAAAGCCTGGTTTTTTATCGGCGGCACCTCGCTCGACGGCGTGGCGACGCTACCCTCGAACACGTGGACGCACATCGCCGTGACGCGCAGCAACAGCACCGCGAAAATCTATATCAACGGCACGCTGGACAAGTCCAGCAGCACCTTCAACACGAACGACCTGCCCGTTACCGGCATCACAATCGGCGGCCTCAGTTCGCTGAACTTCGGTTTCAAGGGACAGATCGCCGAAGTCCGCGCCTGGAACACGGAGCTGACGCAGTCGCAGATCCAAGCCAGGAAAGACAGTCGTCTGGCCGGAAACGAGGCGAACCTGATCGGCTACTGGCGCCTGGACGAGGGGCTGGGCGGCATTGCCCTTGACCACTGCGGCAACGCGCACGGCTCCATCAGCGGCGCGTCCTGGGCCTATGGTGTGAACCTGCCTGTCTCAACGACCGAGCCCTCGGGCGCCTGGAGTTCCGCAACCGGCGGCAACTGGTCCGACGGGGCCAAGTGGGAGGGAGGAACGCCGGCGCAGGGCGTCAACGGCTCGGCCTATTTCACCAACACCGCCTCCGCGATCGCGATCGCGAACGACCTCTCCCCGCTACAGCTCGGCCGCGTCCTGCTCTCCGGCGCAGGCGGCCTCACCTTCACCGGCAACACCGTCACGCTCACCAATCAGACCGTGGCCGCACTGCTCGCCTGCACGAGCGGCACCCACACGGTCAACGCGCCACTCACCGTAAACGCCAGCACCCTGTTCCTCGAAACCCGCACGCCGTCCAGCCTCTCCCTTTCGTCCGTAGTCAGCGGGCACGGCGGCGTGTTCGCCAATCCGCTGGCCTCGGGCGAGGGCACCGTGACCCTCTCCGGTGCCAACACCTTCACCGGTCCCGTCGCGCTCGGCAGCGGCACGCTGACCGTCGGCGCGCTCGCCGATGCGGGCTCGGCCAACGCCCTCGGCGCCTCCCCCGCAGACCCGGCCAACCTGCTGCTCGGGCCGGGCACCCTCCGGCTCGCCGGGCCGGCCTCGTCCACCGACCGTGGCTATACGACCGCCCCGGGCAGCGGCAAAGCCTCGCTGATCTCGGTCGACACCAACGCCACCTTCAGCGGCACCGTCAAGGCGCTCTCCGGTGCCTTCATCAAGCGCGGCAAGGGCACGCTTTCCTTGGCCGGCCTCGGCTCCAATATCCTGAGCGTCGCCCAGTCAGGCAACATGAACGCGTTCGCTGAATATCCCGCCAACGGCGACTCTCCCGTCAACGGCTTCGGCGGCTTCAACGTCGCGGAAGGGAAGCTGACGCTCGGCGCAAACGGCCAGACCAACCTCATCAACGGAGAGGCGTGGGTCGGCATCCGCACGACCGGCCTCGCGGGCAAGGAGGTCACCGGCGAACTAGAGATCACCGGCGGCTACACGCGCATGAACTCCTATTTCGTCATCGGCCGCGACAACGGCACAACCAACACGGCCCCTGTGCCGCTGAGTCCGACATTCACGCTCACGGACGGCCTATTCTCCTTATACAACCTGATCGTCACTTACGGCAACGACGCGAACCACAACACCCGCGCTGTCATGAACATCCAAGGCGGTCTCCTCGACATCGACAACGAGTTCCGCCTCGGCGACCAGCGCGGCAACGCGACAGCCCCCGCCTATGCCACCGTCAACGTTTACGGCGGCACCGTCCGCCACGCCCACGCCTCGCAGGGCCTCACCTTCGGCTGGCGTGACCCCGCCTGTAGCGGCGAGCTGAACCTCTTCGGCGGACTCGTGGACGAAACCTACCGCGTCAAGATGGGCCAGTATGGCTCGACCTCGCGCCTCAACCTGCATGGCGGCACGCTGCGCGCGCAGACCATCATTCAAAGTAACCCCAACGGTAACATCGGACAGTCCCATCTCTATTGGAACGGCGGCACCTTCCAGCCGAACGCGGCGGGGCAGACGCTGAGCGGACTGACCTCCGCGACGATCTCCACGAACGGCGCTTTTCTCGATACCTCGCTCGCCGATTACACCGTCAAGCAGGACCTGCTGCACGATGCCGCACTGGGTGCCTCAGCCGACGGCGGGCTCGTCAAGCTCGGCTCCAACACACTGACCTTCGCCTCGTACGGCTCGACCTACAGCGGCACAACCACCGTTTCCAACGGCACGCTCCTGATCGCGAGCACGCTGCCGTCCGCCAGCGGCCTGAGCGTCGCCCCGAACGCGGAGGCCCTGATCGGCGGCAGCGCCACCCAGACCGTCTCCGCGGCCGGCCTCGCGCTCGACAGCGCCGGCACGCTCGGCTTCGCCTTTGCGCTCGACGGCTCGTCCAATGACCGCCTGGCCCTCACCGCCTCGCCCGCACTCGCCGGCAAGCGCATCGCTCTTTACTGCCTCAACACGCGCGCCGCTTTCTCCAAGAGCGGCACCTACACACTCATGACGTACGGCGGAGCCAATCCCGACACGACGGGCCTCGTCTGCGCCAACCCCGTTGTCGGCAAAAAATACACTTTCGCCTCGGGAGGCGGAGCTGTGACTGTCACGATCGGGGCCGACCCCACGGCCGCCTCGGTCTGGAACGTCGACGGTGCCGGCAACTGGGCCGACGCCGGCAACTGGACCCTGACCGCTCCCTCCAACGGGCCCGGCAGCATCGCCCGCCTCGACAGCGTCATCACGGCACCCGTCACCGTAACCACCGCAGGCGAGACGGTCGGTTCGATCTTTTTCAACAATCTCAACGCCTACACGCTCAGCGGCAGCGGCTTGACGCTCAACAACAACGCGGAACCTGTGGCGCTGAACGTAGAACTGGGCGCACACGCGGTCACCGCGCCGCTGACCCTCGCGGGCGACGCGGTCGCCGACCTCGCGCCCGCCACGACCCTCTGCCTCGCTGACGTGAGCGGAGGCTCCTCAATGCTGACGGCCCAAGGCAATGGCACACTCCTGCTGACGGCATCGCCCACGATCCAGTCGCTCACGCTCAACAACGCCGAATTGGCCTTTTCCAATACGCTGACGCTCTCGCCAGCCGTTGAACTGAAACGCTCCGTTACCGTGCGTCCGGCAATGGCCACGACGGTGACCGTCGCCAACGTCATTTCCGGTATCGGCAGCCTGATCAAAGCCGGCTCGAACACCCTCACGCTCGTCTCGGACAACACCTATACCGGCGGCACGCGCGTCGACGGCGGCACGCTCGCCGTCACCGCGCTCGCGAACGGTGGCCAGCCCAGCCAGATCGGCGCCTCACCGGCATCGAATGAAAATCTCGTTTTGGGCGCCGGCACGCTGCGCTATACCGGCCCCTCTGCCACGGTCGACCGCGGCTACACGCTGAACCCGGGAAGCACCCGCTCATCGGTGCTGTTCACGCAGAACGACCTGACCTTCGCGGGCAAAATCCAAAGTACGTCGGGCGCGCTCATCAAGACCGGTCCCGGTACGCTCGCGTTCACCTATCCGGGCGCGCAGACGCTCGGCGTCAACGAGAACGCCCTGGTCGGTCCCACCCTCATCGGGCCTTTCGGCGACAGTCCCACCACCAACTTCCAGGCGCTGACCATCTTGAACGGCAAAGTGGTCGTGGGAGCCCCCGGCCAGGTCAGCACCGTCAACGCCCGCATGTGCGTCGGCTATTATACCACAACGGAGCCGGGCGCCGAGACCGCGGGGGAGCTCGAAATTACCAACGGAGCATTCACCTGCAACTCAACGGTTTCCGTCGGTCGCAACAATGGCACCACCACGACGGCGCCGGGTGGACTCACGTCACGCATTACGATCAACGGCGGTGCGGTGACCTTCAGTCTGCTGGCGCTGGGGTATAACGGCATCTCGGGCTTCAACAACTTCAACGCGCGGCCGGCCTGCGACATCAACGCGGGCACACTCACCATCAGTTCCTACTGCAACGTCGCCGAAGCGGTTGGCGCGACAGCCGCGCTGAACGTCAACGGCGGCTACGTCCGCGTGAACGGTAAGCACGCGACTGTTCCGGCCGGAATTCTGCTCGGCGGGCCCGCCAGCGCCGGCAACGGCACGCTGAACATCGGCGGCACCGGCGTGGTCTACTGCGCAAACAACGTGGCGCTTTGTACCGTCAACAACGCGACCGGCACGCTCAACCTCAACGGCGGCCTGCTTACCGCGAGCAATATCGTGAAACAGGTAACGACCGGCACCGCCGTTCTCCGTTTCAACGGCGGCACCTTCCAGCCCGCCATGGCAGGCCTGACCCTGACCAATCTCACGGCCGCCTACGTTTCCACCAACGGCGCGTTTGTCGACACCTCGCTGGCCAACAACTACACGATCGCGCAAAACCTGCTGACCGATCCCGGCCTCAGCGGCGCAACCGATGGCGGATTCACCAAGCTCGGCACGAACACGCTCAGTCTCACCGGCGCCGGCAACACGTTCAAAGGGCTCATCACCGTGCGCGACGGCCTGCTGCGGGCACGCGTCGGAGCGACCAACGACTTGCTCGTGGCCGCCAACGCCTTCTTCGACGCGCTCGGCGAACGCGCCATTGTCGGCGACCTGCTCGGCAGCGGCACGCTCACAAACGGAATCATCGCCGTCACCGGCACCCTTGACGCGGGCACCAACAATGCTCCCGCCGGCGCAAAGATGACCGTGCAGAACCTGAGCTTCGCCAGCGGTTCATCCTTCGCCTGCGACTGGTCCACCAACAGCGTCGGAAAGATCACCAACGACTTCGTGACCGTCACCGGTGCGCTCGCCGTCGAGGGCCCCGGCTTCTTCGACATGGGCCGCACCGAAGCGAACCCGATCGTGCTGCCTTTTAAAACGACCATCCTGTCTTACGGGACGTTCACCAATTCCTTCACGGGGTGGAAGGCCACCCACACAGGACTCCCGTCTGGCAAACCCATCGCCGCCATTGTCACCGCCGCAAGCGGGCTCGTGAAGCTCGAGATCCGTTACGCCGGCACGTTGTTGCTTGTCAAATGACGAGGCGGTGCGATAGCGGACGCAACCGATGCGCACGGCAACGCCGTGCTGGCGGCGTCGCACGGTTCTGAGATACGTTTTAAACGGAGAAGGTTTGCGGATTGCGCGAACCGGCATAACAAAAGAAGAGGTCGGCGTGGCGGAAGCGTTAAGCGATATCGCATACAGGCTCATCACGAAAAAGCTCATGGCGGCCGAGTTGCTCGCCGGTCAGAAGATTTCCGAACAGTCCATCGCCTCGGAATGCGGCATCAGCCGAACGCCCGTGCGCGAGGCGGTGCGGCGTCTGACCGAGGAGGGCGTGCTGTATCAGGTTCCGTCGAGCGGGACGTATGTCGCCCGCCTCGACCGGCGGCAGCTGATTGACGCCTACGAGGTGCGTATCGCCATTGAATGTTATGCCGTGGACCACGCGATCAAGAACCTGACCCGGGAGGCGCGTCAGGACTTGCGGCGGCTGTGCGACGAGATGCACGCGGTCATCGTGAAACTCCGCTCCAAGGAACAGCAGGTGCTCGACGGGCCCCCGCTCGTTGCCTTTCTCACCGCTGACCTGTCGTTCCACCTGCTTCTGCTGAAAGCCTCCGGCAACCGCCTCGCCATCAAAATCGTGACGAACGCGTACCAGCGCAACCAGTTTTTCGGCCACCACAGTCACCGCCGCGACCTGCACCACCTCGCGTGGGTCTGGATGCACCACGCCAAGATCGAGCGCGCCGTCCGGCGCGGCGACGCGGAGGGTGCCCGGCGCTGGATTAACGCCCATATCTCGCGCAGCCTGTCCGACGCGCTCGCCGCTTTCGACCTTGCTGCCGCCCACGCGGCGCAGACCGGACGCGACCCCGTGGAAGAAGCCCTCGACCAGCTTTCGCACCGCTTCGCCTGACCTCTATGTCCGCCCATTGACACACGGTCCCTTTTTTTGATATAAAACCAGCATACAGGTATGACTATCCAGTATTCATTTTGGTGGCAAAGGATGTTCAAGCCGAGACCTCGCACCAGCAGGATCAGAAACCATGAAGCCGGCCCTCGCCCACGCCCGGAGGATACTTTCCATTCGAATCCAGGCCGTCCCGCTGCGGGCCAGAGGGGTCCTTTTTTTGGACGGCCCTGCGGCAAAGCCTACGCCCCCGCAGCCACCGCCGCAAACGGCATTGTCAAACCCGATCTCCGTTACACAGGAACTCACCTGATGGTAAATTGTTCGTTAACGATTCGAACGCTTCGAGCGGATCGGCACGATCGATTCCCTCAAAACGAAAGGACACCATGAAACCTTCGCTCGCCTGCTGCCTGTTGCTGACTGCTCACTACACACTGTTCACAGCCGGTGCGGCACCCGCGCCAGAACACGCGGGACCGCCGCTGCCTCGCCACGCGGTGACCAACCGCGCCTTTACCGGCATCTCCAGCCTCGCGGTGGCCCCGAACGGCCGCCTCTGGGTCACCTGGTACGCCGGGCACACGCCAGGCGAGGACAAGAACAACTACGTGGTGCTCTCCACCAGCGGCGATGGCGGCAAGACGTGGAAAGAGCTGCTAACCGTGGATCCCGACGGCGAAGGCCCGCGCCGCACCTTTGATCCCGAAGTTTGGATCGCACCCGATGGCAAACTGCGCTGGACCTGGACCGACCGGACCATGCCTTACAACAACGTTTCCACAGATGCGCTCTGGATGATCGTGCTCGACGACCCCACCTCCGCGACAACCGTTTGGCACCCGCCCGTGTACGTCGCCCAGGGCGTGATGATGTGCAAGCCCATCGTGCTCTCCTCGGGCGAGTGGGCGCTGCCGGTCTGCACCTGGTACTCGGATAACAGCTCGAAGATGGTGGTTTCAGATGACGGCGGCAAGACGTGGTCCGTACGCGGCGGGGCCAACATGCCCAAAAAGGACCGCTGTTTCGATGAGCACATGCTGGTCGAGCGTAAAGACGGCTCGATCTGGTGCCTCTCGCGCACCAAGTCCGGCATCCGCGAGGCGGTCTCTTCCGACCGCGGCAAGACATGGTCACCCCTGGAGCCTTCGCCGATCCAGCACCCCTCGGCACGCTTTTTCATCACGCGGCTGCTCTCCGGCAACCTGCTGCTCGTGAAACACGGACCGATCGCCAAGAAGACGGGGCGCTCGCACCTCACGGCGTTCGTCTCGAAAGACGACGGCAAGACGTGGGAAGGCGGCTTGACGCTCGACGAGCGCAGCGGCGTCTCCTACCCCGACGGACAGCAGACCGCGGACGGCACGATCACCATCACCTACGATTTCGACCGCACCGGCAAGCGCCACATCCTCTTCGCGACCTTACGCGAAGAGGACGCGCTAGCGGGCAAACCCGTCTCCACCGCCGTCCGCCTGCGCCAGCTCGTGAGCGAAGGCTCGGGCGGCGAGCCGCCGAAGCCGCAAGCGGTCGACGCGAACGCCGACGGTGTGCCGCTTGCCAAGAGCCCCTCCGGACAGTTCGCCGGCGAAGGCGTGGAGACGTTCACGCTGGCGCACGGCGCCAAGCTGTTCTCCGACCGCGCCTACACCTGCCACGACCAGCCGGACTCTCTGGCGGGCGTCCAGTTTCTGCGCTTCGCGATGAACGGCTCGAAGACGGTGCGCTGCACGCGGGCCGGATACGTCTATTTCCTGACCCCTGCACCCGCCCGCAATCAGGACAGCGCAACCGACGCCTTACTCAAACAAGGGTTCCAGAAGGTACGCCAGCCCGAAGTACGCCTCTTCGACCCCTCGAACGCCGGCAACTTCTGCACGCTCTATCAGAAGGCCTGCACCGAAGGCGAGACGGTCACTTTCGACAAGTGGGCCCTGCCCCTCTTCTTCAGCGAATGACAACACGTCTATCAGGAGCAGCACCCATGCGAAGCTACCCTTACCTTCTCCTCATGACGCTAGCCGTCAGCACCGGACGCGCCGAGCCGCTCATCTCCCGCGAGGTGCTGACAGGGCCGGGCGCGGCACTGGAAAAAGTGCCGGGCGCGCGCCCCGGGATCATCGAGAAAGACGCCCCCGTCTTCACAGACCGCACGTTCACCTATCATGAGCCTCCCGCCTGCCTCAGCGGCATGCCCGCGCTCACGCTCTCCATCGATGGCGGCAAAACGCTCACCGTCGCGAAGGACGGAGTGCTTACAGTCCTCACCCCGACACCGGACATCAAAGGCGCGTTCTGCTCGAACGCCGCCGAACTGGAGGCCCTCGGCTTCACCTGGGTGCAGGCGCCGCCGAGCTTCCAGCTCTTCGGCTCGAACCGGGTCGACGTCGTACGCATCTATCAGAAGCCGGTCAAACGGGGCGACCGCTTCACCTTCAAAAAGTGGACCGTACTCGGGGGCGTCGACTTCGCGGGACAGGACTTCTTCGTGCCGAACGGGCGGGTCGCGCGCGTCGTGGAGATGCTGAAGCGCGACCCGACGCGCCTTGACGCTCAGGAAGACGCGCGCGACATCCTGATTAACCGCCCCGACTATGTCGTCTTCATTCCCCGGCAGCCGCGCGACAAGGCGAAGCGCGATGCCGCGAAGCCCGGCGACACCTACAACGACCACTTCCAAGTGATCGCGCACGAAGGCACATACTACGCCTTCTGGACACAAGCGTCGCGCGAGGCGGACATCGACCAGCACATCGCTTTTTCAAAGAGTGCGGACAAAGGCGAGACGTGGAGCGAGCCTGTCATCCTCGCCGGGTCACCCAACAAAAAGAACCCCGCCCTGCTGGCGAGCTGGCAACAGCCGATGATCAGCAAGTCGGGCCGCCTCTACTGCCTCTGGAACCAGCAGACCACCAGCCGCGGCCCGCACTGCGGCCAGATGTTCGGCGCCTTCTCGGACGACAAAGGCGACACCTGGTCCGCGCCCAAGCTGGTGCCGATGCCGCGCATGCTGCGCGATCCCGAGGACCCGCTGGTCCCTCCCAGCTGGTGCAACTGGCAGCGCCCGTTGCGCCTCGGCAAAGACGGCCGCTACTTCGTCGGCGTCTCGCGCCACGGCAAAGCGCCGGATGAGGCCAAAGGCAATTGCATGATCGACTTCCTGCAGTTCAACAACATCGACGACAACCCGGCTGTCGACGCGATCACGCTCAGTTTCTTCGCCACCAACGAGAAGGCGCTCAAAGTCGAACACGAGAAATTCGGCTCCGCAGCAGAAGAGATCGGACTCGTCAAGCTGCCGGACGGACGGCTCTTCGGCTTGATGCGCACCAGCGCGGGGCACCCCTTCTGGAGCCAGAGCCGCGACGGCGGCGTCACATGGACGCAGCCCCGGCCGCTGCTCGACCGCGACGGCGGAACACCCTACCTGCATCCGCGCTCTCCCTGTCCGCTCTACGACTGGAAGGGATGCGAAGCCGCAAGCGGCTTCTATTTCGCGCTTGTTCACAACACCTTCGATTTCAGCGGCGAGCGCGAGTATCAGAAGCGCGGGCCGCTCTATTTGATCGCGGGACGCTTCGCCCCGGACGCCGAACAGCCCATCGCGTTCGCCCCGCCCAAGCTCTTCGCGGAGCGCGAAAACGGCAACTCGTTCTACACGAGTTATACGGTCGCCGACGGGCAAGGCGTCCTCTGGTTTCCGGATCACAAGTTCTACCTCTTGGGCCGGACGATCGGCGAAGAATGGTTCAAGTGACAGCAACTCCCAGCCGATAAAACAAAATATGCACACTCTCAAACGCCTGCTCTCCATTCTCGGGCCCGGCATCTTCGCCATCGGGTACACCATCGGCACCGGCAGCGTGACCTCCATGGCCAAAGCCGGCAGCCAATACGGCCTGCAGCTCGTCTGGGTGCTCTTCCTGAGCTGCCTTTTCTCGGGCGTCCTGATGGAAGCCTACGGGCGGATGGCCGTCGTGACCGGCGAGACCGCGCTGCACGCCATCAGACGCCATCTCCCGTTCGGCAAAACGCTGGCGATCCTCATCCTCATCGGTATCGCGACCGCCCAGTACACCTGTCTAGGCGGGATCCTGACCTTATCGTCAGGCGCGATCTACGAGACGCTCGGCATGTTCTTCCCGTCCTTGCCGAAAGAGAGCTACGGCGCGACGCTGGGAATCGCCGCCATCTTGATCGCCGCCATCTACGGCCTGCTCATAATCGGGCGCTACAGTTTTTTCGAGAAGGTGCTGGCCTTCTTCGTCATGCTCATGGGCATCACCTTCATCTTCTCCATGTTCGTGGTTTGGCCCTCGCCCGACATCCTCAAGCAGGCCTTGATCCCCTCGATCCCGAATGAGCCCGGCGCGTTGCTGATGATCGCGGCTTTCGTCGGCACCACCATGGCGGCACCTACGTTCGTCACCCGTCCGCTGCTGCTCAAGGAGAAAGGCCTGACCGTAGCCGAGCTCAAACAGCAAAGCCTCGACTCGCTGGTCTCTGCCTCGCTGATGTTCGTCATCAGTGGCGCGATCATGTTCGTGGCGGCCGGCGCGCTCTTCGCGCACGGCAAGGACATCGTCAAGATCCTTGACATGGTCCACACGCTCGAACCCGTGGCGGGCAAATTCGCGGTCGCCCTCTTCATGGCCGGAACACTCAGCGCGGGGCTCTCCTCGATCTTCCCGATCCTGATGGTCGCGCCGCTGCTGATTTCCGACTACCGCGTGGGACACATGGAGCCGCGTTCGAAAACCTTCAGGCTCCTTTGCCTGGCTGCGGCATGCTTCGGCCTGATTGTCCCGGCGCTCGGCGGCCGCAATCCGGTCGCGGTCACGGTCATGGCGCAGATATCGAACGTTTTCGTGCTGCCGCTGACCGTCCTTGTAATCCTGGCGCTGGTCAACCGCCCGGCGCTGCTCGGCAAACACCGGGCCGGACTCCTGCTGAACGCGGGTCTTACCCTCGCCCTCCTTTTCTCCTGCATCATTGCCTTGACCGGCGCGCTGGCGCTCTACCGGCAGTTCACGGAGGTCTCATGACAACAACAACCGCCTCCCTGCCAATGGCCCTCGCGTCTCTCGCCGTCCCGCTCTGGCTGCTCACCGCGGCCCTCGCCGGTGCGGAAGCCCCGGCTCCCGCGTTCGAAGCTCAGGAAGGAAACGTCGCGCCCTTGGTGCCCGGTGCCCGGCTCTTTTCAAACCGCGACTTCACCGCGCTTTCGGTGCCGGATGCGCTCAAAGGCGCGACCTTTATCCAGGCCCCCATCGACTGCGCTCAGCCGTTGGTCTGCACGCGGCCCGGCACGCTCTTCGCCGTGACACCCGCCAAACATCCGGAGAACAGCCTGGCTGACGAACTGCGCGCACAGGGCTTCGAGCAGGTCTCCGGCCTGCCGTTCCAATTCTTCGGCTCACAACCCGCCGACAAAGCCGCGGTCTTCCGCAAAGCGTTTGCGGCCGGAGAAGCGCTCCAGACCCGCAAGTGGATCGTCCTTCTGGCGCACGGCGATCTGACGCTGACGCGGCCGAAACGTGACCGCCGCTGGTCCGCAAACGATGGCGAGACCCTCTACAACGGCATCCGCCTGCCGCGCGTCTGGCCCCCTCGCTATATCGATCCCGGCGCGTTCGAGCCCATGGAGACGCCCTACCTCGATGCGCCGCCTGCCGTCATCCCCATCGACACCGGACGCCAGTTCTTCGTCGACGACTTCCTGATCGCGCAGACCGATCTGGCCCGCACGTTCCACACCGCCACGAAATATGAGGGCAACCCCGTCTTCAAGCCGACCACGCCGGAAGAGTTTGCGGCCAGTTCACGAGGCGAACAGGGCCAGAAAGCCGTCTGCTATCTGGGCCACGGCGGCGTCTTTTTCGATCCCGCCGAAGGCCTCGTCAAAATGTGGTACACCGCCGGCTGGCGCGGCCCGCTGGCCCTTGCAACCAGCAAAGACGCTTTCCATTGGGAGCGTCCCTTGGCAGGCCTCACCAACAACGTGGTCCTGCCCGCAGCGAGCGCGGGCGGCGACAACTGCGTGTGGTTTGACACGCTCACCGCCAACCCTGCGGAGCACGTCAAATTTCTCGCCGACCGGGGCTCTTTAGGCCATACGGTGCGCGTCTCTCCCGACGGCCGCACATGGTCACGCGACGTGCCTGTCGGGCATGCCGGAGACTACTGCTCGTTCTTCTTCAACCCCTTCCGCAACGTGTGGGTCTACAGCGTCAAGCGCGGCAGCTCGCACGGCCGCTGCCGCGACTACGCCGAAAGCCCGCTCTTCCTCACCGAGGGCGCGTTCAACAATTCGGTCTACTGGTGCAACGCCGACCGTCTCGACGATCAGGATGCGGACGCCAACTGTCCGCCGCAGCTCTACAGCCTCAGCGCCGTCGCCTACGAGTCGCTGATGCTCGGTATTTTTCAAATCCACCTCGGTCCGCCGAACGAGGTCTGCGATAAAGGCCGGTTTCCAAAAATCACGGAACTCAAGCTCGGCTTCAGCCGCGACGGCTTTCACTGGCAGCGGCCTGACCGCCGCACGTTCATTCCGGCCACGCGCAAAGAGGGCGACTGGGACCGCGCCTACCTGCACTCCACCGCAGGCGTCTGCCTGATCGACGGAGACCGCCTGCTTTTCCCCTACTGCGGCTACTCCGGTTCTGCGCCGGACGGCAGCCGCGGCATGTACACGGGCGCGAGCATCGGTCTGGCGACGCTTCGTCGCGACGGCTTCGCCTCGATGGACGCGGACGCCAAAGGCGGCACGCTCACCACGCGTCCCGTCACATTCACAGGCAAAGGCCTCTTCGTGAATGTCGCCTGCCCGCAGGGAGAACTCCGCGCCGAGCTTCTGGACACCGAGGGAAAGGTCATCGAACCCTACACGTTCTCCGCGTGCACCCCCGTCTCGGCAGACAAGACGCTCCAACGCATCACCTGGGACGGCGCTTCCGATCTTTCGGCGCTGGCAGGCCGCCCCGTGCGCTTCCGCTTCCAGCTCAAGAGCGGCAGCCTTTACGCCTTCTGGGTAAGTCCCTCCGCCACCGGTGTCAGCCGCGGCTATCTCGCCGCAGGCAGCCTCGGCCACTCCCGCATCATCGACACGCCATGAAAAAATCACTCCTGTCTCTCGCGTCGCTCCTATCCTTCGCCGCACTTGCCGGCGGTCCAACCCTCGAGGTGCTCCTGCGCGACAGCGCCACCTGTGAGACCGCCGTCTTCGAGCCCGGCGCAAAGCTCTTCACGGACCGCCCCTACACGCTCGCGGCTCCTCCCGCAGAGCTTCTGGGACAGCTTTTCCTGCGTGCTGGCATCGACGGCGTGCGCGTGCGCTGCATCACGCCCGGAGCCGTCACGGCGCTTACACCTCCCGACGTGCCGCGCGCCACGTCCTTCTCTTCCAGCCTCGTCCTCTACGGGTTTCAGCGCATCCCAGAACCGGCTACATTTCAGCTCTTCGGCACCAACGCCCACGAGCGCGTCCAGCTCTATCGCAAGACGCTCGCCGCAGGTGAAACGCTGAAGCTCGGCAAATGGTGCATCCTGCTGGGCTTCCATCGGGCCGAAGGCAAGGCCGTCGTCAAGAAACCTTGGACACAGAACACCGGAGAGCGCCTCGGCAACGGCATCGTGCTGCCCGAAACGTGGCCACCTGAAGACATCGATCCCAAATCGGTCGAGCCCATGCCCGTCCCTTATCTCGAATATCCGCCCACGCTCATCAACATCGACATCGGGCGCCAGTTGTTCGTGGACGACTTCCTGATCGAGAAAAACGATCTGCTGCAGATGTACCACCTGCCCGAGAAGTATGCGGGCAATCCGATATTGAAAGCCGCAACCGACCTTGAACGTCAAACTGGTATTATCGGCGGAACGTGTCGGCCCTGTGTCTGGTGGAATCCTGAGAAGCGGTTATTCGACCTCTGGTATCAGGCCGGCACCTACTTCCGCGGCACCCTCGCGCTCGCCACCAGCAGAGACGGCATCACGTGGACCCGCCCGGAGCTCGACGTCAACCCCGGCTCCAACCAAGCCTTGCCGCCCGGCTTCCAGCCCGACTCGTACGGCATTGTTCCCGACTGGGAGGCCGCAGATCCTCAGCAGCGCTTCAAGCTCTTCACCACCAATCCCGGCGGCACGCAGCCCGCACACAGTTTCACCTCCGCCGACGGCATCCACTGGACCAACCACGTCGCGACCGGCCCGACCGGCGACCGCAGCTCGATGTTCTACAACCCGTTCCGCAAAAAGTGGGTCTACAGTCTGCGCTCCTCGTTCCGCGGGCGCTCGCGCAACTATTGGGAGTGTGGCGACTTCCTCGCAGGCGCGAAGTGGGGCCCCGCCGACCCCGTGATGTGGGTCGCGGCCGACCGGCTCGACGCGCCGGAGCCGGGCTACAAACACACGACGCAGCTCTACAACCTCGACGCCGTGGCATACGAGAGCGTGATGCTGGGCTTTTTCGAGCTGCACCGAGGGCCCGAGAACGACCGCTGCGAACGGATGGGGCTGCCGAAACTCAATGAGATCACGTTCGGCTACAGCCGCGACGGCTTCCACTGGGCGCGCCCCGACCGCCGCGCGCACCTGCCCGCCAGCCGCGCCAACACGTGGGACCGCGGCTTCGTCGAAGGCGGCGGGAACATCTGCGCGATCATCGGCGACAGGCTTTTCTTCTACCACTCGGGCTGCCGCGGCGACATGGACGGCGCCGTTAAGCCGGACGGTTCCATCAACTTCGGCAGCATGTACGATCCCAACGCCATCGGGATCTCCACGCTTCGCCGCGACGGCTTCGCCTCACTCAATGCGGGCGCGTCGACCGGCACCGTCACCACTCGCCCCATGATCTTCTCTGGCGCGCGCCTCTTCGTCAACGCCGCCTGCCCCCAAGGCGAGCTACGCGCCGAGATCCTCGACGACGCGGGTCAAGCCGTCGGGCCCTTCACGCTCGCCAACTGCGAGCCGCTCGCGGCCGACAAGACCCTCGCTCCAGTCACATGGAAAGGCGCCGCCGACCTCTCGTCGCTCGCGGGCAAACCCGTGCGCTTCCGCTTCGCCTTGCGGCGCGGCAGCCTCTTCGCGTTCTGGGTCAGCCGCGACGCCACCGGCCGCAGCGACGGCTACGTGGCCGGCGGCGGCCCCGGCTACACCGGCCTCACCGACACCGTAGGAGACCTTCACCCATGAGAACCCTGTTTGCTTCCGTTGCGCCCGTCCTGACCGTCTCGCTCGCGCTCGCGCAGGCCCAGCCGCTTGAGGCACGCTTCGCCGCGATGACCCCGGAAGAGGTCCGCGCCTATGAGCAGGACACGCTGCAGCGCGTGGCCGACCTCTCGCTGATCCCGCCGGTCATCAACACGCATCCGCTGCCGAAGTACGACTACGACAAGCTCGACTACGGCATGACCATCGGCATCGCGCGCACGCCGGGCGGCCGGCTCTGGGCCGCGTGGATCGGCGGCGAAGACGGCCCCAAAGCGTTCATGGTCGCGGCCACCAGCGACGACGACGGCGGGACCTGGTCCAAGCCCCGCCTCGTCGTGGACAGCCAGGCGCCCAACCTGCCGCTGCCGCGCAGCGTGATCATCGGCAATTTCTGGACCGCGCCCGACGGCCGCCTCTGGTTCTTCTTCGACCAGACCATGAACCAATACGACGGGCGCCAGGGCGTGTGGGTGTCGGTATGCGATAACCCCGACGCGGCCGAGCCCGTGTGGCCCGCGCCCAAGCGCCTCTGTCACGGCGCGGTGCTGAACAAGCCCACGGTCCTCGCCAACGGCGAGTGGCTGCTGCCGGTCGAGTTCCCCGCCTTCAACGGCATCGGCCCCATGCGCTTCGTGAACGCGGGGCTGGAGCCGCTGCACGGTGCCAACGTCTTCGCCTCGGCCGACCAGGGCCAGACCTGGACGCGCCGCGGCTGCGTGCGTTTCCCGCGGCCGGACTGGGACGAGCACATGTTCGTGGAGCTGAAGGACGGCCGCATCTGGATGCTGGCGCGAACCGGCACCGGCGTGATGCAGAGTTTTTCCAAAGACGGCGGCATCACCTGGGACGCGCCTACGCCCGCACCGTTCAAGCATCCCGTCGCGCGCTTCCACATCCGCCGCCTCGCCTCCGGGCGCATCCTGCTCGTCAAACACGGGCGGACGATCGACACCCACGAGGGCCGCTCGCTGCTGAGCGCCTGGCTCTCCGAGGACGAGGGCCAGACGTGGAAAGGAGGGCTGATGCTCGACGCGCGCACAGGCCTTTCTTACCCCGACGGCTTTCAAGCACCCGACGGCACGCTCTACATCTCCTACGACCGCAACCGCGCGACCGACGGCGAGATCCTGATGGCGCGCTTCACCGAAGAGGACATCTTGACCGGCACGCTCGTCGGTCCCAAGTCCCGGCTGCAGATGCTCATTAGCCGCCCACTCAAAAATGTCCTCCGCAAGCTGGAGGCCGACGCGGTCGCGCTACCGCTGCGTGCCGCGCCCGCCGCCGAGCTCACACCGGTCCGCGGCGAAGTCCACACGTTCGAGAAGGGTGCCGTGATCTACACGGACCGCCCCTACACCTTTCACGACCTGCCCGCTGCGCTGGTTGGCAAGCGCTTCATCCGCACCCGGATCGGACAGGTCGAAGCCACCTGCTCCAAGGACGGAATGGTCTACGTGCTCACCCCCTCCGGCCGCCGCAACCCGCACGACACCGTTGCGGGAGAACTCCTGATGCTGGGCTTTGAAAAGGCGGCCGTGCCCGAGTTCGTCTACACGCTCGTCAACGGGCAGTCCCGACCGCAGGAAACCTGCACCCTCTTTCAGAAATCGCTCAAAGCCGGCGACACCGTGCGCTTTGGACGCTGGGGCGTCCTCGTCTTCTAACCTCACCCCTTCCCTCTTCTTTCCATCATTCCACGCTTCCTTCCCGCACCTAAACACTCATGAACTTCATCACCCAATTCGTCAACCTCTACCCGCTCTGGATCGTGCTCTCGTCGGTCCTCGGCATCCTCTATCCTCCCGCGTTCCTTTGGTTCTCGGGGCGCTGGGTCGAGAGCGCCATCGCCGTCGTGATGCTCGGCATGGGCTTCACGCTGACCCTCGACGATTTCACGCGGCTCCTCAAGATCCCGGGCTCATTCGCGCTCGGGTTCGCCTGCCAATACACGGTGATGCCGCTGCTCGGCTGGGGCATCGGGCGCGCGCTGCATCTGGAGGCGGGCTTCGCCGCGGGACTCATCCTGGTCGCGGCTTGTCCCGGCGGCGTAGCCTCCAACCTCATCTCTTACCTCGCCCGCGCGAACGTCGCCCTCTCGGTAGTGCTGACCATGGCCTCCACACTCACGGCCTTCATCATGACACCGCTCTGGTGCAAGACGCTCGCCGGAGCCTATGTCGAGGTCGATGCCCTCGGCATTTGTGTCTCGACACTCCGCGCGGTGGTCGCGCCCGTACTGATCGGCGTATTCTGCAACTGGAAATTCCCGCGCGCGGTCGCCAAAGCCGCCTCGTTCGGCCCCTTCGTCTCCGTGGTATCGATCATCTTCATCGCCGGCAGCATTATCGCGCCCAACGCCGACAAGGTCATCGCCAACGCCGGCACGCTCACCCTCGCGCTGACGCTGTTGCATGGCTTCGGCTTCCTGATCGGCTATGGGATCACGCGCCTGCTGCGCTTCCACGACGAGATCGCGCGCACCGTCGCCATCGAGGTCGGCATGCAGAACGGCGGCATGGCCGCGATGCTCGCCAAAAACCACTTCGCCACCAACCCGCTCGTCGGCGTGCCCGCCGTGTTCTGCAGCGTCGTGCAGACCCTACTCGGCAGCCTGCTGGCCGGCTACTGGCGCTTCCGCCCCCTGAAATAAGCCCTATAAGACTTACACCTCCTATGTCCTCTTCCCCCCAAGACCGCACCCACATCTACTACTGGAAATGCGACCGCGCCGCGGCCTTCCACGGCACGGAAGCGGAGCGGCCCGCGAATCCTCTTTTGGAAATCCAGCTGCGGAGCGCGCTCGAGCGCCGCTTCCCCGGCGTCCCGCTCGTTCTCCGGCCGGCCGACGGCCAGGGCAACCACCGCACCTTCCGGCTCACGCTCGGCACGCAGGAAGCCTTCGCGCGCACCGAAGACGGCCCGGAGCGCGACAACTACTTTGACGTCGAGTCCCTCGTCCTCTCGGAGTTGCTGCAGCGCGGCATTCCCGTGCCTCGGGTTCTCGCCTGCGACTGCGAACGCAAAGAAACACCTTTCGCGTGGCAAGTATTGGAGTACATCCCTTTTCCGGACCTCAACCAGCACTACAAACAGAAAACGCTCTGCCTGGAACAACTCGCCGAAGCCATCGGCGAGGCCGTGGCGCGCTGGCAGGACATTCGTCCATCCGGATACGGCCCTTTCAGCGCCTCCGAAGCCCACACGCGCAAACGCCTGACGGGGCTTCACACGTCCTATGCCTCCTACTACACGCTCAATCTCCAGCGGCACCTCGACTTCCTCACGGCCCGCGGCTTTCTCCCCGACACCTTGGCCGCCGCCATCATCGACGCCCTTGCCCGCCATCAAGATTTACTTGGCATGAGCCCGGGCTGTTTGGTACACAAGGATCTTGCGCTGTGGAACATCCTCGGCTCGCCCCAGAGCATCGCCGCCTTCATCGACTGGGATGACGCCATCTCCGGCGATGCGATGGATGACCTCTCCCTGCTGGGGTGTTTCTACGGCGCGCCGGTGATCGAGCGCGCGCTGACCGGGTATGTCCGCGTGCGGCCCTTGCCGGAGCATTACCTGCGGCGTTTCTGGCTCTGTCTGCTGCGCAACATGCTGGTCAAAGCCGTGATCCGCGTCGGCGCGGGCTACTTCAAACGCAACGATAGTTTCTTCCTCATCGGCTCCGGCAGCACCGGTGCGGATTTGGAAGCTTTTACGCGTGCGCGCATCGGCACCGCCTTGCGCGGCCTGACCGAGAACAGCGACCTTTCCATCCTCTCATAGTCGATTCAATCGAAAAAGAAAAGAAAGCAGAATGAACACGACCGCGCTCCAGAACCTTCGCGAACCCCGATTCCATCTCGGAACCTGGCTATCCATCGGCTCGCCGGTGATCGCCGAGCTGGCAAGCCTTTGCGGCTTTGACTGGCTGCTCGTCGACCTCGAGCACGGCTGCGGAGGCGAGGCTTCGCTTTTTCAAACTCTGCAAGCGCAGCGCGGCAGCTCGTCCGCCGTGATCGTGCGTGTCGGCGCGCCGCATCCGGATCTCATCCAACGCGTGCTCGACTGGGGGGCTGACGGCATCATGGTGCCGCACGTCGACACAGCGGAGCGCGCGCGGGCCATCGTGCGGTCGGTACGTTTTCCCCCACACGGCACACGCGGCTACTCACGCTCGGTCCGCGCCTGTGGCTACGGCATGGAGGTCCCCGACGCAACGGTACAGCCGCTGATCCTCGCGCAGATCGAAAGTGCGGAGGCCGTCGGCAACGCGCGCGAAATCGCCGCCGTGGACGGCATCGATGTCCTTTTCGTCGGCCCGGCGGATCTCACCTTCGATCTCAAGGCCTCGGGCTCTGCAACGACCTACGACGCCTGCCTCACGGCCGTTGCGGAGGTAGCGAGAGCCAGCGGCAAGCAAGCGGGCATCCTCAACCGCAACGAGGCGGATGCGGAATCCCTCGGCAAACTCGGCTACACGGTCCAAGCCATCGACTCCGACACGGCGATCCTGCGCCAGCGCTACAAGGAGCTGGTCGCGCGTTTTCAACGATAAGACGTGCAAACCGCATTTTCCAGCGGGCGCGCGGGAAGCGGCTATGCTCGCCTCACTGACAGGGAACCGAGAACGATGAAAACAAAGACGATACGGACCATCCGCGTCATTTTTTTCACGCTGACAGCACATGCGGCATCCGCCGCCTCCGACGGATACCGTCTCGTGTGGGCGGACGAATTCAACGCGGACGGGAAATTGAACCCGAAGGACTGGACGTACGAGCGGGGCTTTGAGCGCAACCATGAGCTTCAATGGTATCAGCCCGACAACGCCTTCTGCTCGAACGGGTGGCTGGTTATCGAGGGCCGGCGCGAGCGCAAGCCTAACCCCGGCTACAAGCCGGACGACACATACTGGGGCAACCGCCGCGAGTTCGCCGAGTACACCTCTTCCAGCGTAACGACCAAAGGCCTGCACAGCTGGCAGTATGGCCGCTTCGAAGTGAGGGCGCGCATCAAAGCTCAGAAGGGACTCTGGCCGGCCATCTGGTTTCTGGGCCTGAAGGGCCGCTGGCCCAACTGTGGCGAGATCGACCTCATGGAGTTCTACGGCGGCAACCTTCTGGCCAACGCTTGCTGGGGCTCGCCGAAAAAGGGAGAGGCCACGTGGGACGATTCAAAAAAGCCGGTCGAGTCCTTCGGCGATCCGGATTGGGACAACAATTTCCACGTCTGGCGCATGGACTGGGACGAAAAGAGCATCGTGCTCTCGCTCGACGGCCTCACGCTGAACACCGTTGACCTGACCGCAGCGGTCAACCCCGAAGGCCGCGAACCGAGCAACCCGTTCCACCAGCCCTTTTACCTCCTGCTGAACCTCGCGATCGGCGGCAACTCGGGCGGCGACCCCTCCCAGACGGCGTTTCCGACGCGCTACGAGATCGACTACGTGCGCGTCTATCAAAAGGCGACAACGCTCTGAGCGCGTCACCACAACACTGAACCGTGGGGAGCGACTGTTCAGCGCGACTCGAGCGTCAGCCGGTATTCGCCCGCCTGCAACAAGAGGCCGCCGTCCGGCTTCAGCGACATGTCGCGCGACCCCGACAGATGTTCGCAGCCGATGACCTTGCCGAGTTTCAACGTGAACGAGACCGGTCGCTCGATCAACCGCGAGACGACCGGCAGATTGTCGATGTTCATGTAGCGGTTGGCCATATGACGGAAGGTCTTGGCACCTGCCGGATCGTTGACATATTTCTGGTCTGCGAAGAGCCAGAGATGCCACCGGTTAGGGGCTTCTTTGCGCAGGTAGTAGCTCCCTGTGCCGTCGCACGACACCGCGCAAGAATTGCCCCGGCCGGAAATCGTATCCAGCCGCGCAAGGTCCGGGACCTTGTAGTCGGTCGAAGACGCGTAACGGAATACGCGCCCTTCCGAAGGGTCAAAGAACGCCACATTCGAAGACTTGCGCCGGATCTCGAAAGCCGGGCCAGTCCACACTTCGCTTGTCCGCTTGAGCGCGCCATCGGCGAAATCACTCCTGAAGATCTCGCCTGCCGCCGCGAAGGACGCCGCCTTGTTCGGCGTGTGTTCGATGTTCAGGTAGTGAATCAGCCAGCCGGGATTGTATGCAGCCACGGCGGCGGGCGTATAGGTGAAGAACGCCGCCATTTGGATATCGGCGCGACGGAAGTCCGCGGCGAACGCGCCCGCGACATAGCCGTCCAGCGAGCTGCTGGCGCCGAACTCATAGACGATTTTCGCGAGCCCGTCGAAGCGCTGCTCCTGATGGCGCGTCAGCCACACGCTCGCGTCGTCCAAGAAGTTGTTCCAGTCCGTGTTGCCGCCGTCGAACAGACCGGTCGCATTCCAGTAGGCCACCACGTTGACCGCCTGCACGCCGCTGCCTGTCAGCGCCTGGGCGATGACGGGATTCTGCACCTCATATTCGATGTGCGACTTGACGACACCTCCGGGGAAAGCCTCATCGACGATCGGCCACAGCGCGGCGAAGAAACTCCTCAGCATCTCCGCCCTGAAATACGGCAGGATCTCCTTGCGCGCCACGGAGGGCTTTTGGTTCACAGCCTTCCACTGTTCCGCAAACGTCTCATACCTTTTTTTGAGATAGCGGGGCTGCTCGCCCTGTGCCCACACCGCCGAGCCCATGGGCCGCTCGCCGTCGATCGCCGCTTCCGTCACGTACTTAGGCTCGTTGGTCAGCTCGATGACGACGATGTGGGGATAATCGCAGAGCCGTTTCTGCGTGTAGAAGTTGGGATGGCTGAACAGCCCACGCAGGTAGCGCTGCTGACAGGCGATGGCCTCCGGGTGCCAAAGGAGCGCATCTTTGGAAAAGTAGTTGCTAAAACCGAAGGCGGGCTGCTGCGTGAGGTCCCAGTAGGCGTAGCTCTCGGAGAGATTCTTCTCGTTCTCGACCGTGTTCCACCAAGCGGTCGGTGTCAACATCAGAAAGATCCCGTTCTGGCACGTGCGCTCCACCAGATAGTCGAAGGCTTTCAGATGGTCGTTGTCAATCAGGCTGCCACGGTTGTCAGTGATCTCGCGGTCATAAAGATGCACGCGGATGAAATCGACACCCATCAGTTTCAGGTGCGCGAGATCCGTGTCGATCGCGGTCCTGAGGTCCACGCCGGCCTGACGGATATTGAGGAAGTTATGGTTAAAGGGCGCAAGATAGTTGACGCCCCATAGCTTCACCTTTTTGCCGTCCCGATCAACGATCACGGCGTCTTTGACGGCGAAAGGCGGTTTAAATGGAAACGGTACGGGCTCAGCACGAAGGGCCGACGACACCCAGCCAATAAAAAGCAACAAGCGCACGGTTACATTCATCACTTCGTACAAGCCTCTCTGGACCTCACGGGAGGCCCCTTCATGCTGCGAAAGTTCTGTGAAGCACGTGTGCCGTCCGCGCGGTCACGGTGATCGGCAACCATGCTTCGTTATTATCGGGATTAAACGCGGACATAGTCAACCTCGAAGTCGCGCGGGTGAAAGGGCTTGGCGCCCATTCTGCAGGGACTTTTTACGCCCGGCGTTGACGGTGAGCGTCGGACACCGTATGATGGGGAGACCTTCTCGTCGGGAGGAGAAAACCGCCCGGACAGACAGGCGTGGGTGCGCCTGAACGGAGAACAACGGAGGACCGGATGAACACGGTATCGCCTGGGACGGAATCCGAACTGAAGCTGTGGCAGCGCGACCTACCGCCTGTCGCTGGCGTCGGCAGAACCGCCGGGCAACTAACAACCGCCTCGATCATTCTCACGGCCGCGGTCGGGATTCCTCTGTCAACGCTTATCGTGGCCTTCTCTCTCTTTGTGACGGGTTGCGTTCTCGAAGTCACCGCCACGCTTATGGAACGGGCTTTGTCCGAATGGTTTACGTGGCGTGCAACCACCATCCGCATAGCCGCACTTTCCGCCAAATCCGTCGCGGCCCTCGCATTTATCCTGCCGACGACCGGCCACATAGGCGCTTGGGTTGCTCAGTTCATCAGCTGGGTTGCGCACTTCGGTAAGACGAGGAGCATGCCTCTCGTGCGGGTCGCAGGCACCGTTTCGGTTGCGGCTGCCCTCCTTCTGCTCATTTGTCTGGCCATCTGTTCGACGGACCGGATACCAATTCAGATATCGCGTGTTTCGCTGCTGATTTCTTTTGTTTATTTTTGGGCCGTCGGCGTATTGTCGCTTTTCTTCTGGTGGGCGAATCCGGAGGACTCCCCCAAAAACGACAACCTCCCGTTTTGTGAAGGTTGCGGCATCTTCATGGGAACGCGAAAATTGCCGCAATTGTCGCTATTCGCGGCGCGCCGAGCCGCTGACGCCCTTAAAGTAAACGATTTCCGAGCGTTTCTGGAGCAAGCGCGCAAACCGTCGGGCAACTGCGCAACTCCCAGACTCTACGAGTGCCCACGCTGCCACACAGGTTTCGCCGAGCTGATGATCCATTTCCATCCGAGTTGGCAGCCGCGCGCGGAGCAAGACGGTAAACCTGAGGTGCCCCGTGTTATTACTTGGTGCGCAGCCGCAACCCCTGTGAGCGCCAAACAGATGAAGGTCAGCCACACCGAGCCGACGCGCAAACGCATGATTGTGCGGACAGCGTTGAAATAGAGAGGGGCCTCCCAGCGGCAAGCCGTCGTGTCAGATGTCCATACTGCGAACGTGGCGCCGTTTACCTCAATGAAATGCGGCGGGGCTCGACCCCGTCGCCCATCGGTGGAACGGTGGGAGGAGGGCGGGGGCAAGGGGGCTTCAGCGGGGACTTTTGGCCGCCCGGCGTTGACGATGGGCAGGCAAAAGCCGTAAGATGGGGCCGTTTTCCGGTCGGAATGTAAAACCGCCCTGGTGGACGGGCGCGTGTGAGCGTGCACGGCTCCATCCGCGTGCAACCCGCCGCTTCGATGATGGGCCAGGCCGCGGTGCAATCGATCGCTACGGGCCAGCCCGCCTGCGACCTCGACACCGCCGAGCAGGTCGAGACCCTCCGCCGCGCCGGCGCCAGCCCTGCCGATCCAGTGGAGCGACGCCGACGAGGGCGTGCCGCCGGACGCATGGGCCTTGCGCTGCGTCTACATCAGGGAGATCAACCGCATCGCCAAAGGACTCGGAAGCGCCGTGAGGCTTTTCGCCCATGACCGGTCGGGCCTGCACAACCCCACTCTCATCGGCCGGGCGGCCGCTAAGACGGTGGGAAAGGTGCCGGAGCAGTCGCTGTGCAAGGGGCTGTACCGCGGCGGCTGGGATCCCGGCGAGGGCTGGACCGAACCGTCCGAAGACGTGGCGATGCTTGAATCCGTGGAGGAGGCGCTGGTGCGCGACGACATCGACGGCCTTGTCGAGGTGGAGGTCACGTTCACCGACGAGCCCAGCGCGGACTGCTATCTCTTGGATCTTATTGCGGAAGGTTGACGCGGACGCGGTAGTATCCCTGACCGACACCGTTCGTGTGTACTAAGGGTAGAGCGCCGCCGGAGCCAGACAATCCGGTTTGGCTGGAAAGATTGGTCCAGCAGTTTTCGCCAAGATTTTCTGTGAACCAGAGGGTGTAGATGCGCCCGGTCGAAGACTGGACGTAAATGCGCCACTCCGGCGGGATAAAGTTGAGCGACTCGATGCGGAAGACGGACGCGGCGTTTGTCGGGTCTGTATCGGCGATGTGCTCCTGCCACGCAGCATGGCCGTCATGGTCGATATCGTTCGTAGCGGCAGTCATGAAGTTGTTGGTCCAGCCGTATTGTGCAAGCCACCATTCAGGGGTGCCGGTATTGGCCGTCAGATTTTCGGCGAACGACGCCCACAGAAGACCCGTCGCCGTCACATTCATCCATGTCGAGGTGTAAACGCGTTGACCGGCCGCCGCGGCCACTTCCGCGCCGTTGGTCGTGAGATTCGCGATATGGTAATACGTATCCGCTTCAGCCACGAAGTTCGTGCTTCCGCCGTAAGGCACCTCTACCCCCCCGTCTGGAGAGATCGTCCCGTGTTGTCCAGAGGATGCCGTGATTCGGCAAGTCGCGAAATAGGTGAAACTGTTGGTCCGTGCAACTGGGCCGTAATGGATCGAATGCACCACCACGTCGCCGTTGGTCGGCCCAGGAGCGGCACCGGTCCGCGCCACGATGCGGGCCGGACTCTGGCTCAGGATCGTTGCCGGGAGCCCGCAGAAGGTGATTTTCGTCACGTCGGAACCGTCCCCCAGGTTGGCCCCGTAAACGGTCACTATTGTACCGCCCGACACCGACCCTTTCGGCGGGACGACGCCAGCCTCTTGTCCAAAACCTGAGTTGGGATTGGGGGGATTGTTGCCATAATCGTTATGGCCCCAGACCACCACGCTGCCATCGGACTTCAGCCCCAGCGAGTGGTTCGCACCCGCGGCAACCGCCACAAAGCCCGAGTTCGGCGGCGGCACAGTGCACTGTCGGTCATTATCACTGCCCCAAGCCACCACGCTGCCGTCGGACTTCAGCCCCAACGAATGAGACTCACCGGCGGCAACCGCCACAAAGCCCGAGTTCGGCGGCGGGACACTGCACTGGCCGTCATTATCCCAGCCCCAAGCCACCACGCTGCCATCAGACTTGAGCCCCAGCGAGTGAAACTCACTTGCGGCCACCGCCACAAAGTTCGAGTTCGGGAGTGGCACATCGGATTGGCCGCACCAGTTGTTGCCCCAGGCCACCACGCTCCCGTCGGACTTCAGCCCCAGCCAGTGATCAAAACCCGTCGCTACAGCCACAAAATCCGAGTTTGGCGACGGAATGGTATAATATGGTTGGCCCCAAACCACCACGGTGCCATCGGACTTGAGCCCCAGCGAGTGAAACTCACTTGCGGCCACCGCCACAAAGTTCGAGTTCGGGAGTGGCACATTGCATTGGACGGAATCGTTAAGACCCCAGGCAGCCACGCTGCCGTCGGACTTCAGCCCCAGCGAGTGGTTCGCACCCGCTGCAACCGCCACAAAGCCCGAGTTCGGCGACGGCACATTGCACTGGCCGTAATCGTTGTTGCCCCAGGCGAGAATGCTGCCGTCAGAACGCAACGCCAGGGAATGTTGATCTCCGCCGGCGATAGGATTAGCGGTCCGCCAGCGCCCGATGAATCGCGGCCCCGCAGGCGGATCGGCGACGAAATAAGTGAAACTGTTCGTGCGTGCAACTGGTCCATAATGGCTCGAATACACCACCGTGTCCCCGTTGGTCGGTCCCTGCGCCGCGCCTATCCGCGCCACAATGCGGGTCGGACTCTGACTCAGGACGGCCGCAGCGGGAATACCGCAGAAGGTCACGTTCGTCACGTCGGAACCGTCCCCCAGGTTGGCCCCGTAAACCGTCACTATTGTACCGCCCGCCACCGGCCCGCGGTCGGGAACGACGCCCGACTCCTGACCGAAACCGGCATTGAGTTCGGGAATGTTGCATTGTCCGTCTGTATTGAGGCCCCAAGCCACGAGGGTGCCTTCTGATTTCAAACCGAGCGAGTGAAAGCCGCCCCCGGCGACGGCCACGAAGTTCGAGTTCGGCGACGGCACATCGCATTGGCCGTAATCGGTGTTGCCCCAGGCCGCTACGGTGCCGCCGGGTTTCACGCCCAGCGAGTGATAGCAGCTCCCTGCAACCGCCACGAAATTCGAGTTCGGCGGCGGCACATTGAAGGCTCCATACCTGCTGTCGCCCCAGACCACCACGCTCCCGTTGGTCTTCAACCCCGCCACGTGATAGCGGCCCCCTGCAACCGCCACAAAGTCCGCGTTCGTCAAGGGCATGTCGCATTGGTGCAAATCGTTACGGCCCCAAGCCACTATATGTCCGTCGGATTTCAGCCCCACCGAATACTCGGCACCCCCGGAAACCGCCACGAAGTCCGCGTTCGGCGACGGCACAGTGTATTCGTTTTGCGAGTTGTCGCCCCAAACGACCACACTCCCGTCTGATTTCAGCCCCAGCGAGTGATCGTCACCCCCAGCAACGGCCACGAAGTTCGAGTTCGCCGACGGCAAAGTACACTGGCCGAAATTGTTTCGGCCCCAAGCCGCCACGCTGCCGTCGGACTTCAAACCCAGCGAGTGAAAGAACCCCCCGGAAACCGCCACGAAGTTCGAGTTCGGCGGCGGCACATCGCACTGGCCGAAGGAGTTGTCGCCCCAGGCGAGAATGCTACCGTCCGACCGCAACGCCAGGGAATGGGAGTATCCGCAAGCGACAGGATTTGCCGACCGCCAGCGGCCGATGAAACGCGGGCCTTCATCTGGTAACGGCGCTTCCCAGTCGTAGATACCGCTGGCGGTCACAACAAGGGCGGGCGTATTGTAAGTCATGCCCTGCCATGTGGTCGTCTCTCCATTCAGACCGATGAGGAACGTCTGTTCGTCACTCGGGTTGCCGAATGACACGGTAACGCCGTAGGTGTCCGGCGCGGTAGCGGCTGGCGTGACGGTCGGCGTGCGCGGAGTGTTGTCAGCAGGAGCGGCGGCGAGGACGTACGCCATTTGCGTGTCTCCAGTCACGGTGCGGTCATAGCGCGCACTGGGGATCGGCTGCTTTTTCCACGTCGTTCCCGCCTCGAATTGATAACCAAAGACGGGGCTTTCCTGTCCCTTGATGATATGGAGTGTCTGGCCACCGGCGAGCAACGGAGTGATCGTGAGCGATGGTTTCGCCAGCGTGTTGGTGGTGCGCGCGTAGGGGTCAAACTCACCTGGCAGGAGTTGGATGGTTATGCGTTGCACCGCGTCAGTCACTAGCGTATCGTCGCTGCAATGGAAAAGACCGGAGTACGTGTGGCTGGTGGCGTCGAGTGCCTTGAAGTCATCGATGACCACCCACAGGTTTGGCTTGGCGAAGAAAACGTGGCGCGTGGTAATGGCGGGACGCACACGCGATACTCCCCAGACTTCATTGCTGTCGTTGCCGTAACTCCCCGCTGCGTAGTCATACAGTGCGGAGGTGCGCCATGTTATCGACTGTCGATTGGTATAGAGGACAGCGTTGCCGCTGCGTTTTTGATCGAGGTCATCAATCAACGGCTGGCTGTGGGCGTGTGAGCCGAGGCAATAGGTGCGATAGATCGAGGTGTCGTAGTCATAGCGCCCGCAGTCGATGATGTGACGAGTCCCGTAGCCATCCACATTAAGGGAGAGCTTGTCCTCGTGTTGATGGCCGCCGGTGCCGTAGGGGCCAGCATCCATGAGCATGTAACACGCATTGTTTGTCCAGTCCCAGTCCGAGCGCATCACCACCTGCCCCGCATCCGGAAGCAAACATGATGTGAACGCGGGCATCGTGCCCTTCGCACCGATGGTCGCGATCCACTGAAAGTCGGTCCGATTAGTGAAGTTAGCAAACCCGGACGTGAGCCGCGCCGCTACGTTAACGTTCCAGGAGTCGTTGATTACGGGAGTCCGTCGGTTTGGCTCGCACACGATGAGTTCGTAGTTATAGAGCCTCTCCAACCGTTCATCGAAGACGTCCGAGGTTTGCAGGTTGTTTGTACAGGCAAGCTGTTTGACCCCTTCAACATCGCCGATCACGTTGTCATGATAGCCTGGTGATAATTCATTTTCGGCGCCATCGGGATAGACACTGTCGGTCAGCATCGCCCCCAGCCGACTGACGGCAAACTCGCGCCACCCGGCCGCTTCGATGAATTCTTGGAAAAGGGTGCCCACAGTGAACAACCCGTGCATTTCGATGGCGACATAGTTGCCGCTCGTGCTGGCATGGGCTTCCAGAAACTTGGCGTGCTCATAAAATGATTTCACCCACAGGATCAGCAGATCGTCGGAAACCCGGCTTGAGTCCTTGAGCTGATAAAAGCAACGCGGCCAGACGCCGAGCATGCGGATGCCTGCCTCGATTGTGCGCCATCGCGAAACCGCGCTGTTCCACCCTGCTACCGGCACGGGGCTGGTTGTGATCCAGTCGTTTAACTCAAAGAGCAGTTCGTTAAGGTAGTTCGTGGCTACCGATGGATTGTTCGTATACGCTTGGGACAGGTCGTCCCACCAGTCGTGTCGGTTGAACTGCCAAGTCCATTCGTTGTTCACCGGATTGGTGGTGGCATTAAAGGACCAGTTAATCGTCGTCACCGGCTCAGGATCGAAATCATAGGGGATGCCGACAATCGTGTATCTGTGCTGCAACGCGTTGGTGATCGTCGTGATATTGGGCGTGAGTGGCGGCATCGGAAACACCGGGGCCATCCGGGCACGCAGATATGCGGCGAACGCAGCCCGCGCGGCTGGGTAGTTGGTCGCCTGCACTGCGGTTTTCACTGCCGTAAGCGCGGGTTGATTCAGGTCCAACGTGGCAAAAAAAGCCTTATCGCTGATGATCGTCGCCGCCGCATCATCTTCATTCGTGACCGTAACCGGTCCGCTTGCGATAACATATCCTGCGCCGGGTGTAAGTGTAACCTTCACCGTCTCACTGCCTTCGATGAAATAATCCTCGTACGGCTGGATCGTGATGTCTGCAGTCGTCTGGCCGTCGGACAAGTCCACTAGGCCGCTGAGCGCCGAATAATCCACACCATTGGACGCCGTCCCTCCCACCGTATAATAGATGCGCAGCGGCCCCATCGCCCCGGTCCGCGTGATCGTGATCCTTCCCGGATCTAGCCCAATTTCGGACGCGTTTGCATCCGTAGCAGCCATGTAAAGCACTGCGGGGCTGGTCACTGTTGCGACCACAAAGTTGTCAAAATCGTTGGTCCCGATTGACGTTGTGTTCAAGCGTACGGCCACCTCGAAGTTGGTCAATACAGTTGCGGTGTTGGTAAAAGTGATGCAACTGGGCTGCGTGCCGGCGGTCAGGATCAACATGGGGGTGTTATTGGAAGTCAGGCCGTAGAGGAGCGAGACAGGTATCCATGAGCGGGTCGTGACACCCACGTCAGCGTTGTTGCCATAACTTCCATTGACCAGGTTTTGAGTGCCGCCTGTGTTGGGTGACGTGCTGTTGGAAAAACGAAACTGATCAAAGCTGCCACCGCCGCTGTAGTTGATATTGAAAACTGCCAGATACGCGTTGGTTTCGGTTTCCGGGTCAATCAGATAAAATCCGAACGATGCGTTATTGGCGGTAAACCGGACGTCCGCCGAAATCGTCAACAGCGCATTTGAAGTGACGATGAACCGCGACTGTGTGTTGGCTCCATCGCCCGGCGTAATGTCGTACACAGAGACTGCGCTGCTGCCCGAACTGCCGCAGTCGAGTTGCACGAAATCGTTGGCCACGTCGTTGGTGGTTTGTTGCGGAACCGTCGATCCCGTTTCGTAGAGCGGGCGGAACGCGTCCGAGTACTGCCCGGGAGTTTCAAAATCCAGCGAAACAACCGCCGCCCGCCCCGTCACCGCAGCCAACAGCAACACGATCACGGAAAGGCATGCCAGCCGCTCCAGGATTACATCTAAGTCAAGGCATATGCACCGTCCGCTTGTGCCGCCGACTAGGCTGCTGGGCTTACGGAAGAGGTCGTCACTGGGTGGTCTAGCCCTTGAACAAGCCGACCAACACCTGCCCCGGGCTGCCGAACATGAGATCGACCATGCGGCGACAAGCACCACAAACGTCCATCGGTGAGCTTTATTCATTTAGCCCTCCTTATGTCGACATATTTCATTTATAGCACAGGTATGGCTATGGTGTCACGACTTGTTAATTTTTGACGCAACGGGCGTACAAGCTACGTTTTCCGGCGGGTGCGGGAGACGGTTCCGTACGGATAACCCAGGTTAAGTCAAGTTGCGGGCAGGGTGAAAGGGCGCGGGGCCGGTCCGGCGGGCTTTTTTTGCCGCCCGGCGCTGAGGATGGGCAGGCAAAAGCCGTAAGATGGGGCCGTTTTCCGGTCGGAATGTAAAACCGTCCAGACTGGCATGCGCGTGTGAGCCTGCCCGGGAAAACACGGCGGGGCGGATGTGTACGGGGGCCTTTTTTGTTGCACGCTCGGGCCGCGCCGGCGCTTGACGACCAGTCTCCGCTTCAGATAGTCTTACGCAACATGATAACAGACGATCGAGACAGGCGATGTGCCGGCGCGGTGTTGAGTCTCATGGTCACCGGCTTCGGCCTGCGCAGCACACGCTTTCGACCGCAGGGCGTGGCTTGGCTGATCGCCCTCTTTTCCGCCACGCTGGGTCACGCGGTGGGCTACACGGAGATGGTGGCTTTCGGCGATAGCCTCACCGACATGGGAAACCGATCCATCGTAACGAACAGGCCTCCGGCGGCTTACCGTGAGACGTGGGTGAAGCGGTTGGCCGCCCCCGAACTGCTCAATATACCCGCCTTTAAACCCTCTGGGACGTCCTTCTACTGCGGAGGATCGAATTATGCGGTCGGCGGCGCGGGCACCGAATTCACCGCCGGTATGGGCAGCGACAGGAACCGCGGCCACAACCTCACCGCGCAGGTCTCGAAGCGCTACCTCAACCCCGCCTTCAACAGGGATGGCGTGCGGAAGGAGGCGTTGCACGTCGTGGTCATCGGCGTCAACGACATCATGCTTGCATCCATCACGCCGGAACAGATCCTGTCCCAGTGGTCTGCGCTGGAGAACGTCGGCGTGAGCGTGGCGCGGAGCACGGAGGGTCAGGTGCAGGCACTCGCCTCAGCCGGGGTGACGCATGTCTTGTGGGGCAACGTTTTCGATATCGCGCAGTCGCCCTCAGTCACGGCGAAGGCCAAGTTGTTCGGCGGCGCGGTCGCGTCGACCTATCTGGCCGCGCTGACGAAAGCCGCGATCGCCCACAACAAGGAGATGGATGCCGCCGTCGCGCGCCTGGAACAGGCGAACCCCGCGCTCAAAATCGTCAAGCTCGACCTCTTCGCCAAGTTCGCCGATATCAGCAGGGCGCCCGCAACCTACGGCTTTACCGATGTCACGCGCGGAGCGAATGACAGCCGGCACCTCTTTTCTGCGGACGGCTTGCATCCCACCGCGCAAGGGCACAAGGTGCTGGCGGAGTATGCCTTTCAGGTCCTATCGGGCGCGGCCGCGCATCCGTAACTCGGCGCGGGGGTGGCGGCGTGCGTTCGGGCGGCATCAGGCTTGGCACGAGGGACAGTAGGCGGCGATGGGGAAGGCGAAGAAGAGCGGGTTATGATTTCTTTTGAGAACGGCGGGTCTAGGCGTGACGAGGCAACCGAGAGGCGATAAAATGTTATTTACAAGTATGTAGACTATAAGTAACATTCTGAGCGTTTAAAGAGACAAAGGTTTATGAATAATCTGGCTGTAAATTATCTGCTGTTGAATGAACCGCCGCGTGTTAGAACCGCCGCGTTCCATCCTTTGTCGCTTTGTTCACGGGATGTTGCCGACCTTCAGGCGTATAAGACCCCCCTTGGAGTCGTGTTCAATGCTGACTGTCTGAAGGTTCTGCCCCGCATAGAGGACGCGTCTGTTGACACGATCTTTGCAGATCCGCCGTTCAACCTCGATAAGCAATACGGGGCAAAGGTTAATGACAATCTGTCCGAGAATGCCTATTTGGTGTGGAGCAAGGCGTGGCTCAAGGAGTGCATGCGGATTCTGAAGCCCGGGGGCTCACTCTTTGTTTACAACCTGCCGAAGTGGAACATTTTATTGGGTGCTTATCTGGCAGAGGAAGGCATGTTATTCCGGCACTGGATAGCGGTGAACATCAAATTGAGCCTGCCGATTCAGGGTCGCCTTTATCCGTCGCATTACAGTTTGCTCTACTACACGAAGGGTAAACCCCAAACGTTTCGTAAAATCCGTACGCCGATCAAGATCTGCAGGCATTGTTCGAAGGAGCTGAAAGACTATGGCGGGCACCGGGACGCCATGAATCCTAACGGCGTCAATCTGACCGATGTGTGGGATGACATTCCCCCCGTCAGGCACAGGAAATTTAAGAGCGAAAAGCGGACCGAGAACCAGCTTTCGACCAAACTCGTCAACCGAGTGGTTCAGATGTCCACCCAGGAGGGTGACGTTGTGCTCGATCCGTTCGGCGGAAGCGGAACGACCTTTGATGTGTGCGAGCGAAGCAACCGTTACTGGATCGGCATCGAAAAAGAGAGCTGTGACGCGATTGTCGAGCGGCTTTCGACGCCGCATGTATGCCCGCATGAGCACGATGATTTCATAGAAGGGTAAATGACAACATGAAATCTCCTGCCGATATTCTTTCACGAGGGTTGGCAGAGCATTTGTTTTCCGTCGAGCGAGAGTTAATTCCTGACATTGACGATTACTATGAGATGGAGTTGGCGTTCTATGAGAACCAGCTCCTTGATGAGCAGGCGCTGATCCGGAATGGGGCCTACTTCGCCAGAGTCGGCGAAAGCGTCACTCGGCATTTCCAGATGTGCGCGGGCGAATCCCTGAGACTGCCCGGACACTCCTCCTCACGGCTAAAATCATTTTTTGAGAAGAACATCTTCCGAACCGGCTATGCGACTCACGGGCTGTTCCCCTATCGAGGGAAGTTTCACCCGCAGATGGTCAAAGGCATCTTGAATGTCATGGGACTGAAGCCGGGCGACACTGTAGTTGACCCGATGATGGGATCCGGGACAGTTGCGGTCGAGGCGACGCTGATGGGTGTCCATTCCTTCGGATTCGACGCCAGCCCGTTCTGCCGGTTCATGGCGCAGACCAAGTTGGACGCGCTAACCATGCCGTTGGCTCGGGCCCGCAAAGCGGTCGCCAACGCCGATGACGTGTTCGAGTTTTTCCGAAAGCGGGGCAGCCCCGTCAGCGGGCGTAAGCCCGCAAGGACTGCGCATCTTCACTTTGCCGACGAGGTGATGGAAGAGCCTGCGGAGTATTTGGCAGGCAGCCCGAAGTTGCCATCGGGCAGCGACCGCGAAACCGCCGAAACCTACGGGTTTCTGCTTCTGGCATATCTGGATGCCGCTGGGTATTCCGAACGAAGCACCCGTAAGACGCCCATCGAGCAGTTCCGTTCCATCCTTGATCGTTATGTGTTTGTGGCGGAAAAGATCCAAGCGTTTCTCCGCCATGATCATGTGGCGCTCGGGAACGCGAGCGTTTCACAGGCCGATGCCCGTTCCCTGCCTATCGGGGACGCGAGTGTCGACGGCATCCTGTTCTCGCCGCCCTACAGTTTCGCAATCGATTATCTGGACAACGACGCATTCCACCTGAATTACATGGGTGTCGATGTCGCGCGGCTTCAGGAATCGATGGTCGGTTTGCGCGGCAAAACGTTGCCCGAAAAGTTCTCGTTGTATCAGGACGACATGAAGCGTGTGCTCTCGGAGTGCTCAAGGGTTCTGAAACGCGGCAAATTCTGCACGATCATCGTCGGCACCAACAGCAACCAGATCGGCAAGATCCTGAAGCAGTCACCCGATGAGGTCGAGGGTCTTAACGAAATGCTGGTACGCATGGGCCAAGAAACCGGGCTATCCTTGATCCGGACGATGCAGCGAAGCATTATCGGCATGTCCAACACAATGCGGCGCGAGCAGATCCTGCTGCTGCAAAAAAAGTGAGGTCAGCGCAATGCGCGGCCGTCCGTGCCTTTCGTGATGTGGGGAACGTCCACGCTTAAAGCGTCATGCTCAATTTCGATCACGGCTAGCACTCCTTCGTTGATGCTCAGCGCTTGCCACACGGGAAAATAGGGCTGTATCTCGGCGTAGTTTCCGATCCGGTCGGTCAGATAGAAATACATGGCGCGGGACGGGATGATCAGCACGCCGCCGATAAACTCTCCGGTGATCAGCCCCAGCGCCATCTTGTTGAGGGCGCGGTGACTCGATGAGATGTTGCCTGTCTCCCACTCGAGGCACAGCAGCTTGTCCTTTTCAACACACGTGGCGTCGATTGGTCCCGGCTTCTTCTCCTGGGTCGGGCTAAACCGCGTTTCCAAGTTCCAGCCGAGTTTCTTAAGGTCGGCCATGCACGATTTTTTGATTGGCACAACGCCATTGGCCTGCTTCTTGGCGTGCAAAGTGAAGGCCCCGCTTCCTTCAGGCCATTCAACGTCGGTAATCGCTTTGCAGATCTGGCCGTGCCGAGTTTCCCATTCAGGGCTCACTCCGAAAGGCCCTGCTTTGATCAGGTAAGTGGTTCTGAGGACCTTCATTTCGCTCCTTTCTCAACATCAGTGAAGAGCGTCGCGATTGAGCACTCCAAGGCCAGAGCGAGCCGTTCAATGTTGCGCAGAGAGACGTTTCGGGTGCCTCGCTCGATGTCAGCGATATACGTCCTGTGCAACTCGGCCTTTTCTGCCAGCTCCTCTTGTGTCAGTTTCAAGGCGATTCGCTTCATCCGGACGGTTCGTCCGAGGCGAGCCAAGATGTCAGGGGAAGACTCTTTCATAGTTAATATTGTCATGTAATGATGACTTTGAGTCTACAGACTATCAGTGACAAATGCGGCGAAGTGTTAAGCACAGAACAACATAAGCACAGAACAACCTTGAACCGTACTGTGGATGAGTGATACTCTGGCTTCAGCCGATTTGAATCTCCAATCTGGAGCGGCAGACAGACCTCATTTTTTGACCACGAAGGTGATTTGGCTTAGTGTTCGACAAGCACTCGTGATGCTTTTTCGCCGCGCATGAATGAGCCGCCGGCGAGTACATTCACCAGCGACCAATGTGTTAAGCTAGTGCTGATAATTTAGCTACGTGAACCGCACACGCGCCGTCGATGGATAGGACGTATGAACTGCATTTTCGAGGAGGGTCGGGGCATCGGGATTGACGGGGCGATGGCGGGCAACGCGGGTGATGTCAAGTATGACAAGTCGCGGGACGGTCAAAAGGGCTTGGTGCCGGTCCGGGAGGGAGTTCTTTTGCCGCCCGGCGTTGACGATGGGCAGGCAAAAGCCGTAAGATGGGGCCGTTTTCCGGTCGGAATGTAAAACCGTCCAGACTGGCATGCGCGTGTGAGCCTGCCCGGAAAACCACGGAGGGTCGGATGTGTACGGCGTGAGGGGCGTTGCCTTCACTGGAACGGCTGCCACGTTTCCGACTCTGTGAGAAGGAGCGGAAGGAGACGCTTGTTCACGAAGAGCTTGGTCTTCCCCTGCCGGACGGTGTCGAGCACCCCGGCGCTGGCCAGCGTATCCAGATAGCTGGCGGCGGTCTGGCGCTTCGCGATGCCGGCGTCGACCAGGTTGGAGATCCGGCAATAGGGCCAGACGAAAAGCAGGTCGGCCAGTTCGCGCGAATAGGCCGCGCCCAAGCGTTCGCGCATGAACGCTGCCGTCTCATCGAGCAGCTGCCTGACGAGCGTGATGCGCCGGCAGGTCCAGGCGGCGGTGTCCCCGACCGCGTTGACCATGTACAGGATGAAGGGCTCCCACTCGCCGTTGGCCGTGACGGCGTTCAGGCGGCTGTAGTACGCGGCCTTGTCGCGGATGATCGCGCGGCTGAGGTAAAGGATCGGCGAGGAGAGTAGCCGCTCCTGGACGAGGAATAGGATGTTGAGGATGCGGCCGGTCCGGCCGTTGCCGTCCGAGAACGGGTGGATGGCCTCGAACTGGTAGTGCCCGACCGCAAGCCGGATCAGGGGGTCGATGTCCGTGCGCCCGTTCATGAACTGTTCCCAGTTGGCGAGTTTCTCGCGGATGAGCGCCTCGCCGTCCGGGGGCGTGTAGACGACCCACCCCGTGTTCTGGTTGCGGAGGCAGCAGCCCGGCGTTGAGCGGATGCCCGCGTCGGTGTGGCGCAGGATGCGGCAGAGGTCGACGGCCGTATTTGTGCAAAGCGGTCGGGTTGCCAGCAGGTCGAAGCCTTGCCTCATAGCTTTGCGGTAGCCGAAGGCCTCTTTCATGGCGGGCGACAGGGTGTCGGTGTTTTCCACCGCCGCATAGCGGAAAAGCTCGTCGGCGGTGGTCACGATATTCTCGATCTCCGAACTGGCCTGGGCCTCCATGAGGGGCAGGGTGTTTGTGAGGATGTGGCGGTTCGGGATCAGGTCGGCGGAGGCGTGCAGGGCCGCGAGGTGGCGGGACGCGGTGATGCAGGCTTTGAGGATCGCGGGGGTCTCGACATCCGCCGCCGGCGGCAGGGCTGGAAGGTCGTTATAGGGTTTGTCCGGTATCCACATTAGGCACCTCTCTCGCTTTGACGTGTTCATAATAGTCGATTTTGCGTACATATGGAAGAGGTCATGTGTAAAATATGGCGAAAATAGTACATGATAAAGCCGTCATGTTTACGCGGTGTACATGAGAATCGCGTCGTGTACGAAAAAATAGAAATCGCATGCATGAGGGGATAGGACGTACAAGCTGCGTTTTCCGGCGGGTGCGGGATAAGGCGAAGTCCGATAACGGCGCTTCTGTCAAGTCGCCGAGCGGGGTGAGAGGTTCGGGAGGCGGTCCGACGGGCATTTTTTGCTGCCCGGCGTTGACGGCGGGGGCCGAAAAGCATACGATGGGGACGTTTTACGGTCGCAAACGGAAAACCGGTCGGACGTGTGGGCGCGGGTGCCTGCACGGAGAGCAACGGAGGGTCGGATGTGTACTCGGAGGGGTGTTTATGCGTCACATATTTTTATCCGGGGTTCTGGCGGTTTGTTTGTCTGAGGTTGTGTTCGCGCAAGGTTCACTGACTCCGCCCGGTGCGCCGGAGGCGACAATGAAGACCCTCGATCAGCTCGACACTTCGATTGCGAGTGTGAGCAATGCTGTTAAGCAGCTTCAACAGCAGGTGGCACAACTTGAGCAGCGCCTTCAGGATCAAGGTGCGCCGGAGGGCATGGTTTTAATTCCGGGCGGGACAAACAGTGGAA